>MKWU01001443.1_pt1 | contig 40730 bp, 29 predicted proteins | sample 809101 | NCBI WGS metagenome assembly MKWU01 (sample SAMN05860141, study PRJNA318959) | sponge metagenome | host: Aplysina aerophoba | place: Slovenia: Piran, Adriatic Sea, Gulf of Piran | collected 2013-05-07
CACTGCCCTCACGGACAGCAACGCACGGCTCGCGGGAAAGCTGGTGGTTAACCTTTCCTTTCTCGGGACTTTCACCCAAAACACCTACACCAGTTAGCCTGGCGCACCCTTGCCTGCCGCCACAACTCCTCACCATGTCGGCGCAGCGCTTCCTGGGCGAATCGAAGCGCTCTTCGAGGAACTCGAACTTTGCAGTTTGAACTGTTTCTAGAACGCTTCGTGAATCCCCTTCCTCGTCAGGACCAAGACGAACTCAAAGGATTGTGCAGCCACGCCAAAGCGAGAATTGCCGCTTGAACAGCTAGAATCCGAAGATGTCCAACAACGATTCGAGAATGTTGGCAGGTTCCTGCTGCGGCGCCTCGGTCGGCGTTGGCGGCGATGGGGTTGCGACCTGCGGTCCAGCGAAATTGGGCATCGGAAGCGGGACAGGATCAACGTCGCTGTTTATTCGGGCCATTGCGCGCTTCCAGATTTCGGCCGGAAGACCGCTGCCGGTAACGTTGGTCAAGGGCGTGTTGTCATCGTAGCCCATCCAGACACCGGCGACATGGTTGGCCGTGAATCCAATGAACCAGGCGTCTCTTGCCTCCTGACTGGTGCCGGTCTTGCCGGCTACTTGCCATCCCTCGAGTTGCGCACGCCTGCCCGTTCCATTGGTTACAACGTTGTGCAGCATGAATATGAGCTGTTGGGCCGTTTTGCCGGAGATTGCTCGGGGGTCCGGCTTGCTTAACCCGGAAATCAGCGGCTGGGTTTCGCCGGCAAGCCGCAATTCCCTGATGCCGTGTGGTCTTGCGGGAACTCCCCAGTTGAGAATGCCTGCATAGGCGCCGGTCATCTCCAGCAGATTGGCTTCGGAGGCGCCCAAGGCCACCGCCGGTCCAGCGGCCAGTTTGCTCTTGATGCCCAGTCCGCGTGCCACCGACCGCACGCGGTCCCGCCCTGTTTCCTCGGACAGCCTTACGGCGACCGAGTTCAGGGACTTGGCAAGGGCTGTGGTCAGGGACACCCTGCCGTAGTAGCGATCCTCATAGTTGCGAGGCGACCAGCGCCTGTACCCCTGAGCCTTCACGGTTATTGGCTGGTCCACCACAATGTCTCGATAGGTTCGTCCCGATTCCATGGCCGCAGCATACACGAACGGTTTGAACAGCGATCCCGGTTGCCTCCTCGCTTCGACGGCACGATTGAACTGACCACCCACAGTTGCCTTGGTGCCGCCCAGCATCGCAAGCACGGCGCCGTCTCTCGACATCACCACAACTGCCGCCTGAACGCCGGAACCGGGGCGAACCAACTCGTCGAGCACGCTTTCAACGGCTTCGTCGACTGCGTCCTGTACTCGGCGATCAAAGGTCGTCTGAACGACGAAATCCCGATTCAGGTTGCTGATCATGACGTCGGGAATTGTCGACAACACCCAGTCCACAAAGTGGCTGCCGCCCTGATCCAGCGCCTGGCTGGCAATCACCGCAGGCTCCTCGCGTGCGTGCTGAGCCTGGGCGGGCCTCAAATGGCCGCGCGTCTCCATCAGGTCGATGACGGTTTTGGAGCGCTGCTGTGACCGCTCGAGATCCTTGGTCGGCGAGTAGTATGTCGGCGCGGCAAGCAAGCCTGCCAGCATTGCGGCCTCTGCAACCGACAATTCCGCGGCCGGCTTGCCAAAGTACCTGAAGCTGGCGGTCTCGAAACCCGTGGCGCCCCCGCCGAGATAGGCGCGATTGAGATAGATTGTGAGGATTTCGTCCTTTGTGAACTTCAACTCCATTGCCAGTGCGAATGGAATCTCCTTCACCTTCCGCCACAGGCTGGTGCGGCGGCACTCACGTTCGTAGGCAAACTCGGTTGGCCACAACTCCGGGTCGTAGGGCTCGGCAAAGCAGATCAGCTTGGCAACCTGTTGGGTGATCGTCGAACCGCCATGGCCATCGAGGGCTCCGCGTCCCTCCCTCAGGTTGATCAGGACTGCTCCGGCGATGCCTCGGGGGCTGATTCCGAAGTGGCTGAAATAGCTTCTGTCCTCGACAGAGACTATTGCGTCGATCAGGTGAGGAGAAACATCGTCGGGAGAAACCGGAGCGCCAATGCGCTCTCCTCTCCACGCAAACGCCTGGCCATTGCGATCGAGAAAGGTGACAGTGCTGTTGCTGCGGATGTCGGCGAGTTCGGGTGCAGGCGGGAGCTTTTGGTAGGCGAAGAACACCGAACCGGCCAGCAACAGCATGCTGACTGCCGCCAACCGCCAGCCGATGTGCCAGATGACCAGCCAAATCACGCGCAACACCGAAATTGCTGCCTGACGGCAGCGCACCAGCGCCCTGCCGATGGCATTGTCTGGTCGACTGCGCTGCTGATTCTGGCTCTGCGATTGAGATGGCTGTCTTGCCGCTGGACGCTTCACGCTGGCACACATATCGCAAGAAAAACTGCAGGGCCCGGGTCCTCATGCCCACAGGCAACGAACACCTCCACAACTTGCCAATCCACTATCGGCAATCCCCTTGAATATGCAGCTATACCACGACAGTTGGAAGTTGAAGACCTCGAATCGCTGAAACTGGCTGCAGCATCCGTCAGCGGCTGGACGCCTGGCTTTCCGACACCGAACCCTTTCTCCCGAGCGAGGCTGTTCAATTGCGCTGATTGGTCAAGGGCAGTGACGCGGCAAGCCCTCCCCTGGACGCCAAGCGTTGCAAACAGCGCTCTCGACCTTTCATTCAACTGTCTCCCCAACCCCGGTCATTGTTCGCCTTTTGGAAGCGCTTGCAACCTGGCCGGGCATGCAAGGGCAAGACCCGTCCGCTGCGTTGCCGCATGCAGGAATGCCTCCTCACCGGCAAGGCGGGTGACAATTCATCGAGCGCGAGCGCCGCTGACAGCCCGTGGAATGCGCCTGCCGGACCGGATCAACGGCAATGCCGGGATTCTTGATGCGGTGCGGCCAATGCGTCACGGCGCCGAAACAGTCTGTTTGACGACCCTTCGCCCCTCGCGGGACGGAACGGAATGTGCGCAGTCCCCAGCGGCCAGTGAATTCTTGGGCGGCACGCATTCGGAACAGGCTTGCATTCGGAGTTGGTGGAAAGGCATTCGACGGAATGTCCTGGCTTGCAGCTCGTTGATCATCCGGATTGGGTCAGTTTCGACATTTTGCGTGGGCATTGCTCAGGAGGCGCTGCAATCAATTGGATCGGCAGTCCTGGGTAGTTCGGTTCCTCTCGCAAGCCCTCCGAACACGACAATCATCTGTCCGCACATGCCACTGTTGCAATTCGCTTGCAGTGCCGTTGTGATGAGGGCCGAACACCTGCATTTCGGCATTGTCGATCAATTTCATTCGTTCGCAACCCAAACGAACTCAAGGGCGACTGTAGTGGCGGGAGGCAGCACAGTGGAGGAGGTCGGCCATAAGCCAGCCTGTGGACTTGTCGGGCGCTGCCAGTCGCTCAATGCGCTTCCCGGGCATGGAATTGGGACGTCAGGACTTCGTTGGCTTCCTTCATCATCCGTTCGTTGAGCCGGTGTTGAATGGCATGCTTTGTTGAAGCTGATTTGTCACAATGCTTTCATGTCCTGGCGCGCTCGCACCAAGTCTCGCATCGCCTCCCGCTCGGCGTCCGGAACCCACACCGCCGTCAACTCGCCCGAACGCCGCTCAGAACGCCGCAAGCACCCGCATCCTGTTCCGCGCTGTTCCCGATCGCCGTCAATTCACTTCGCAACCTTTCTTTGCTGCTTGGAAGAAATAACCAGACAAACAACAGTTTGCCTTCGGGTGTAGGAAAACCCATCGGACTTGCCTTGACGTCTCCCCGATTGCGCCCTATTTGTGCTCTCGTTGCCTTCGGGTGCCAGAAAACCCATCGGACTTGCCGCCCATGATCGGGAGACACGAGGTCCGATCATTTCGACCCCAGGGACGCCTCGTGCGTCCCTGTAATTTTACATGGTCCGACATTCCCCCTGACGATCCGAACGTCTACGGATCCTACGATTCTGAGCGGGACACCTCGCTTCACCGATGGGCAACCCGGAAGTTGAACACGTTCCCGGGAGTGAGCGTCTGGATGGCGCCTCGCCAGAAGAAGCGTTCGCCGCCGGTGTGTCCCGGCTGCCAAGCGGCGGCGGAGAAGTGTGCGGCCTGCGGGGCGGACATGCGCGGAACGGAGGAGAAGGGCGTCGATGTCCGCATGGCGACGGACATCATCAGCCTTGCTTGGATCGAGAATTGCGACATCGCGGTCCTGGTATCGTCCGACCGGGACTTTGTGCCCTTGGCCAGGTTTCTTGAGACCCGAGGGATCAAGGTCATCCATGGCGCTTTTCCGCCAAAGGGGCGCAACTGACGGCCCGGCGCTGGGCCGGTGTCAACGTCGGACACCTGCGGGAACAATTCAGTCGCTGAGCCGCCTACGCGCCTTCAGAAAAAGGGACAAGCGCTCCAGCTTCGGTGGCGTAGCCAGCCAGCCGAGCGGCGCGACGTTGAAGTGCGAGAACCAACCGATCAGTGGTCCTCAGCCGCGTCGCTCCGATAGAGAGCTTCGGCATCCTCGGCCTTGATGACTGCCTCTCGGACGGCAGGCGCCGAAAGATCCGGAACACGAAGGATGCCACACGGCATGCGTGCAACCGATTCGATTCGCTCGAAGGACTCGCCATGCTTGACGGCGAACCCCGCCAACCCGCGAAGCTTCGGAAGTGCGTCGGCAAACTGGGGGCTGTGGGAATCGACGATTGAGACTGTTGCTGTCCCGCCGTCGCCGTGGAAGACAGGGAAATCCGGGCTACCAGGGAAACTCGGCATGTCCCACTGCCCGCATCAGGGCCTCCAGATAGTAGTAGTCTCCATAGGGCAGCATGTTGTCGGCACGTCCCGCTCCCACAAAGGCAGCGCCTTCCTTCAGAAGTCCTTCGGCCTCGTTGACGCCCGAAATGTCGCAATTGGCCACGAGACCGAGCAGCATGCGGTCAGCCAGCGCCGTGCATCTGTTGGCCTCCGGCCCGGCGCCGAATCCACGGGCGAGAGCGTACAGACCGGCGGAAGTGATCGCACCGGCGGAAGAGTCGCGATTCGGACTGTCCGTCGGCGACAGTCGATAGTCCCACAACGGAACCCCGTCCTCCGGAAGACTGCCACAAACATGGTCCGCCATGGCGGCGGCGGTGTCCCGGTAACGCTCGATTCCGGTTTGCAGATAGCTTTGCGCAAGACCGTGAATTGCCCAAGCCTGTCCACGCGACCAGCAACTTTCATCGCTCCTTCCCTGATGCGTGTACCCGCGAACCGGCTCGCCTGTTTCACTGTCGAACTCAAAACAGTGGAAGGAACTGAAGTCATCGCGCATCAGGTGTCGGATCGCCGTTTCGTTGTGCATGTTGGCAATGTCGGCAAAGGACCGCTGCCCCGTTTCACGGCTTGCCCAGTAGAGCAGCGGCATTCCCTGCAGGCTGTCAATGTTCAAGGTTCGCGTCTTTTGCGCCGCAAACCCCGGCGTGTCTCTCCGCATGGGATTCCAACACATCACGAAGGGCATCGGCTGCCGCCAGCGCGCCGCGAGAAAGTCGGCGGCCCTGAGCGCCATGGCACGTGAACGCCTGTTGCCGGTCAGCTTGAAATCCGCAACGCAGGACAGGATGAACAGGAATCCCAGATCGTGATCGTGCCAGGCGGGGCTCTCCAGAACGCGCTGAAAGTATCCTCGTCGCGCTCGCGCGCTGTTCTTCAGTCGCTCTTCACCGGTGAGCGAATATGCAAGCCACAGCTGTCCGGGCCAGAAACCCGCCACCCACTCGTCGTCGGTGCAGAAATCGTAGAGAAATGTGCCCGGGATTCCCATGCGCGGATTGCGCAAGCCAAACTTCGGAACGAGCGACTGGATCTTCGACAGGGCGCGGCCAAGCGCACTGGCGAACAGTTCCCTGTTTGCGGTAGGCGGCTGAAACAGCGCCATCGCCGAATATGGTTGGCCCGTGTCGGCCGGGTCGTGCAATGTCATCGCGGTCGTGCAGGCGCCTAGGAGAACAGAGCGCCGCCATTGATGTCGACGTTGGCGCCCGAAATGAACGCCGCATCGTCCGATGCCAGGAATCCAACCAGATTGGCCACATCCTCCGACTCTCCCTCGCGTTTCACCGGCGTTGCGTTGGCGACATTGGCCCGAACCTCGGGCTTGGTGAACGTGTTGTGGAAGTCGGTGTTGATCATGCCTGGGCATACCGAGTTGACCCGGATTTCAGGGCCGAGTTCCTTGGCGAGTCCACGTGTCATCGTCATTACGGCGCCCTTCGACGCAGCATAGGCCATCGCTCCCGGTCCGCCACCGTCGCGGCCGGCCTGACTTGCAAACCCCACGATCGAGCCTCCCCCGGCCATGTGCGGAACCACTGCCCTCACCATGCGGAAGAACGATGTGGCGTTGAGATCCAAAACCCTGTTCCAGTGATCCACATCCATTTCTCGAATGGTCTTGCGCGCGATCAGACCGCCCGTGACATGAACCAGAATGTCGATCCGGTTGCCAAAGGCTTCGCGTGCACCGGCGACCAGCCGCTCGGCATCGGCATCGGAGGTCATGTCGCCCTGAAGGGCCAACGCATCTCCACCGGCATCCTTGATTTCGCGCACGGCGCTTGCCGCGCCTTCCGCCGAATTGAAGTAGTTGATGGCCACCTTCGCGCCCGCTCCCGCAAGGCGCAGCGCACAGGCCCTGCCGATGTCGCGTCCGCCGCCGGTGACGATCGCAACCTTGCCGTGCAGGTTGACGTTGCTGGTTGAAGGTTCAATTATCGATTGAAGCATGTTGTATCCTTCAGTGTGTTGAGGGACTTCGGAATGGCGACCTTGAATGTCCGGTCCTTGGCGTCGGTGAAGTAGAGTTCGCAGTCGTAGCCCTGATCATCCAGAAAGTGGAAGACTCGCCGCGGAGCGCCGGCTGGGTAGGGCACAAGCAGCGTGGCGATTCGGTGACTGCGTGACGAGGGAAACGTGGCGCTGACATGGGCGCCTTGTTCGAGCCCTTCGATCTCGGAAGCCTTGACGCCCGGATACCCTTCGATCTGGGCGATGTTCGGCGGTCCGGCCTCGGACCAAAGGAACTTGCAGTAGACGCCGGCCCGCTGGCCGCTGTATCGAAACGATGTCCTGCCCACTTCCATCCGTTGGTTGGCATGAAAGAGCCAGTCGAGCGTCACCGGTTCCTCGGCGTCGACCTGGTCGACGAACACGAAATAGCCGTCCCGAACAAAATAAACGTCGCGCAGCGCCTTGTGAACTTCGGGAGTCAAGCTCCTGTAGGCCGCGGTGGCGTCGCCGCGAATGAAGATGTGATCTTCGGACTCGCGGACCTCGACAATTCGGCCCGCGGACATCATGGCCCTGGCTTTGTCGCGTCCGGCATACTGCCCCTTGCCGTTGAGCAGAATCGCGTTCTTGGACCTGGTTTGCCGACGCCAGTCCCGGTGCATCGAAGAATTGAATGCGACGTAGTGACCCGACTGAACCGCAAGATCTTCGCCAAACGCCGATAGGCAGAACCCGTTCTGGTCGCCATGACTGTGGCTGATCGAGCCCCATGGGCTGGACTTCATCACGAACTGGATGTGGCGGGCGGCGTCTCCCATGTGCGACTGGATTGCAACCCAGCCAATGCCCCTGAACCAGCGCAGCCGGTCCGTGACGGCGGACGGTTCGGCATCCGCCTGCTTGAAGTCATGGTGGAACACGAGATCGTCAAAGTTCAGATCCCACCATCCCCAGTTGTAGAACTCGTGCTCGGTGCCCGGATCGTTCCGCCTGACCTCCTCGAAGTACCACTGGTAGGCCGGATTGCCCGTGACGGCGCCGAACTGGCGCAGGTTGTAGCCGATCTTGAGGCAGGGCAGATCGCCCATGGTGCTGTCATCGCCGAAAGTGGCGCGACGCGTGTCGGGAGCCTTCGTGTATAGCGGGAAATCACCGGTCTTCCGGAAGAACGGCCTCCTGTACAGATCGATTCCGCAGGCGCTGCGCAGAAGATTCGCCGCCTCGATCAGGCATGCAAGACCCGTCATCCAGTAATGCGGACCTTCCGCCCAACCACCGTCGCTGTCGGCCCAGGGCGAGTACAGCGTAAACAGAAACTCAACCGAATAGTGCAACCAGTCTTCAACCTCCGGCTCCTCGCCCAACATGCTCAGGCAGGCAGGCACAAGCGCCGAAGAAACCGAACGCACGGCATGGCTGTCGAACGGAAACAGGTGGATTCGCGCCTTGCGCATCGCGTGGTCGGCGATCTGGCGCGTGCGGGCGAGCAAGACGCGTCTCACTTCGGCACGCTCCTCCGCGGACAGATGGTCGTGCAGCCAGTCGTATCCCCATGCCAATGCCACCGCGACCCTGAACGCCCACTCGTCCGTGTAGGATAGCGACGTTGTGCCATCGGGGTCCCAGCCGGCGGCTTCCAGCAGCCAGCCCCTTGCGTTGGCAATCAGTGTCGGATCTTCCAGAATCACCCCGGCGATTGCCTGGTGCCGGATTGCATACAGCAACTCCTGGCACTCGATGTACGTCTTCCGCCAAATCCCGGCGACTCTCCTGTTTCCGGGATAGGGCGATGGTTCGCGCATCGGCTCGCGCCCCATCCAAGGCTTGACCGAGCGCTCAAGGAATTGATCCCAGCCGCAATGGCCGGGGTTTGTCTTCAGTTCGGCTCTGAACCTGGCAATCGCGCTGGCGTCCAGCCAGAGCCGCGGGTGGGTTGACGAAACCCCTTCGAACCGAAAGGCGCGCCGCGCAAGTGCGGTTGTGGGCAATCCGGCCGCAACCGTGAATTTCCTCTCGCGACTCCAGGCGCTGACCTGCCTGCCATCTTCCCAGACGCAGTATCGCCAGGTGTGGCTGCCCTCCGGAAGCGGCTCGGGAAGCGTCATGAAGTTGACCGGAATGTCCGCATGGAGGCGTTCCACACCGTCGCCGCTCCTGATCAGCAGGGCATATGAAGCTTCGTCCTCGATGTCCGGTATCCAGGAGAACCGCGGCGGATTCTCCTGGATGTCCGTGTCGGCATGCGGCGCATACTGGATCATCAACCGCCCGGCGGGCGGCTCGTCGATGGCACGCAATCCGGAGCCGGGCGACACGCTTTCGTTCATTGAAGAGGAACCCCTACGAGCCGTACTGGCGGTCGTAGGCGGACTGCATGGCCTCGAGCACCTTGTTCAGACCCATCTTGTCAAGATCAGCCAGGTAGTCGTCCCATTCCGCCTCGACGTCGCCGCCGCCCAGGATCCAGACCTGTTGGCGTTCGAGCATGTAGGTGCGCACCGACGTCCAGTGCTTGTCGTAAACCGCCTGCTCCTCTTCGTTGAAGGCAACGCCCAGGAACTGGTCGATCAGGTAGTCTCCCTCGTCATAGAGCGCGATGCCTTCGAGAGCGTAGGAATTGGACCATTGGATCTCATAGCCGTAGTCCTGGTAGTAGCCGCGGGCATGCAGCTGGGCGCCGATCTCGTAAAGCTGTGAGTTGACCGGTCGGCCGCTGCCAAGAATGACGTCCGTGAAAATTGCCTTGCCGTCCTGCATTTCCCAATGAACGCCCTCGACGCCGAAGTTCACGACGTTGCGGCCTTCCGGCGAGAACCAGAAGTCGAAGTACTTTATGGTCTCGACGGGATGGCTGTTGGCGCCGCCGATGGCCCAGCCATCCGGCTTCACCGGTATCCGGCGATGCTCTTCGATCCGGGCTCCCGAAATCGAGGCCGGTGGCGCGAACGCCTTGAACACAAACCCGTCAATCTTGCCCTGCAGCGTTGTGTTGTACCCGCTTGTCGACGCGAACCAGTCATGCGTCATGCCGCCGAGATTTTCCGACAGCAGATATTCCCTGGCGCTTGAGCCGCGAGTGAAGACTTCCGGGTCAATCAGGCCTTCGGCGTACCACTGCGCCAGATTCTTGATGCCTTCGCGGTATCCTTCGCCCGCATAGGGGTGGCGTATTGTTCCATTGTCGACATAGAAGTCGTGATAGGTGTCCGACCCTGACGAGCGGCCGTCCCACAGCGTGACCAGCCTGATCAGTTCCTCCCACTGGCGCGCGAAATAGGGCACCTCGTCCTGCTGGCCGTTGCCGTTTGGATCCTGGTCGCGGAATGCCTCGAGCACCGACTTCACTTCGTCGACGCTTTGCGGAACTTCCAGGCCCAGCTTGTCCAGCCAGTCGTGGCGGATGAAGTAGGCGCGGCCGTACTTTCCGTCCGGCAGGTACGGGATGTAGTAGATGTTGCCGTCGGCCGCGGTCATCGCCGACTTGATGTCGGGGAACTTCTCGAAGAAGGCCGTGATGTGCGGCGCGTGCTCGTCGATCAGATCGTTCAGCGGCATGAAGGCGCCCTGCGGACCATATTGGTTCACGACGTCCTTGATGCGCGAAGTCCCAACGATGTCGGGGATGGAGCCCGAGGCAAGCAGCAGGTTCATGGCCTCGCCGCTGTTGGTGGTGTTCGAGCCGATCGTGGCGTTCTTGAGGTGAATGTTTGTCAGGCGGCGGGCCTCCTGTTCGACCGGCCAGTTCTCGTCATATGCGGGATATCGCTTGTGGTGCATGTGCACCGTGAGCTCAAGGGGTTCGTCGACGATTTTCAGATGGCCGTCGGCGAAGGTTGGCGTGGACATCGCCATTGCAGCCAGAAACGCTGCCAGCAGTGCAAAGATTCGCATGGTTTCCTTCCTTTCTTGCACAAGAATCATTCCTTTACCCCGCCCAGAAGGATTCCCTTGCTGAAATGCCTCTGGACGAACGGATAGATGATCAGGACCGGTATGATTGAACAGACAATGATCGCCGCGGTGACGGTCTCCACGCTGTAGGGAGCGTCGAGAAGCGTGGACGAGAATTCCTCGTCGTCGGAAAGCCTCTCGATTGTGTGGCGAAGATAGACCTGCAGGGGAATCTTTCCCTCGTCCGTCAGCAGGACCATTGCCCAGAAGAACCCGTTCCAGCGCGACACAATGCAGAACAGCGTGATCGTTGCGATCGCAGGCTTGGAAAGGGGAATGAAGACCTTCCACAACACCTGGAACTCGTTGGCGCCGTCCATGCGTGCCGCCTCCTCGAAGGACCTCGGTATGCTTTCGAAGAAATTGCGCAGGAGGATGATGTTGAAGGCGTTGCACGCAAAGGCGATGATGATGCCGAAGTAGGTGTCCAGCAGCCCCAGATCGCGGATGTTCAGCCAGAACGGGATCATGCCGGCGTGAAACCACATCGTGAAGGCCACCATCAGGTTCCAAAAGCGCCTGCCAAGCAGTTTCGGCCGCGACAGGGCGTAGGCCCCTGGGATGATGATCAGCAGACTCGTGAGCGTGCCGCCAAACGTGTAGATGAACGTGTTGCCGTAGGAATTCCAGAACAACGGCTCGGAGAGCACGCGGGCATAGGCCGCGAGTGTGAGATCGACCGGGGTCAGCACAACCGTTCCCGCCCGGGCGGCAAAGCCCGAACTGAAGGACACGGCAGCGATGTAGATGAAGGGATACAGCGTGCTGATCGTGAATATCCCTATCAGCGCCATGTTGATCCGCACGAACAGCTTGTCGCCGCGTGAATACAGGTTCATGTTCGCCATGATCGCCTCCCCCTCACCACAGCGAAGTGCGCGAATAGCGCTTGGACAGCGTGTTCGCGATCATGACGAGAATGAACGCCACGACGGCGTTGAAGAATCCGGCGGCGGCGGCAAGGTCATACTGACCGCTTTGCAGGCCCTGGCGGTAGATGAAGGTGTTGATCACGTCCGCGGTCTGGTAGGTGGCCGGCTGGTACAGAAGAATGATCAACTCGAAGCCGACCTCCATCAGATTGCCGATGCGGATGATCAGCATGATGATGATGGTCGGCATTATCGACGGGATGGTGATCCTCCACATCATCTGCCAGCGGGAGGCGCCGTCGACAACCGCGCTTTCGTAGAGCGACGGATTCACGCCGGCGATGGCCGCAAGGAACACAATGGACGAGAATCCGGCCTCCTGCCAGATTCCGGACCCGATGAAGATAGGCCGGAACCATTCCGGCTTTATCAGGAAATAGATCGAGTCGATGCCGAACCAGCCGAGCACTGTGTTGACGATGCCAGCGCTGGGCGAGAACGCCGTAATCACGATCCCGGCAATGATGACCGTCGAGATGAAGTGAGGCAGATAGACAATCGTCTGCGCCGTTCGCTTGTAGAATTCGTTCAGAATCTCGTTGAACATCAAGGCCAGGAGTATCGGAACGGGAAATCCGAAAATCAGGCTGAGCGCGCTGATGTAGACCGTGTTCTTGACTGCGCGCAGGAACTGCGAGTTGGAAAACAGGGTTTCGAAATGTTCCAGCCCAACCCATGGGCTGGCGGCGATGCCACGGAAGACCGAGTAGTCCCTGAAGGCGATCTGCAGCCCGTACATCGGCTTGTAGAGGAACACGATGAACCAGATGATCATCGGCGCCAGCATCACGTAGATCTGCCATTCGGCCCGGAAGTGGTCGACGAGCCACTCCACGCGCTCGCGCCAGCGCCGCTTCGACGGCGCGGCGGCGTCCGGTTGCATGGCCGCTGTGTCCTCCAATGCTGGACGGTCTGTCATTGGACGCGGTTCACCAACTTTCCCGCAGGAGCGATCTGCCCGACTTGGCGTCGAACACCTTCACCTGCGCCACTGGAACATGAACTTCGGCAACCCCCGAGAGATGCGACAGATCGCCATCCGTATTGGCCTTGACCACAAAGGGTTCACCGCCCATCGCAGTGTGCAGCAGCGCCTCGGAACCGAGCGGTTCCACCAGGTCCAGCGCGACCTTGACGGGAGAGGAATTCTCGCCGGGAGCAAGCATGACGTGCTCCGGCCGAATTCCCAGGATGACCTCGCGGCCGGGATCGTTGTGAACCGAATCCGGAATTTCAATCCTGGCGCTTCCCAGCATGACCGAAGGCCTGTCTCCCCCGTTGGCGATGATGCCCCGGAACTGGTTCATGGGCGGAGAGCCCAGGAAGCCGGCGACGAACGTGTTGACCGGGTTCACGAACAGTTTCATCGGCGTGCCGATCTGTTCAATGCGGCCTTCGTTCATGACGACGATTCGATCAGCCAGCGTCATTGCCTCGACCTGGTCGTGGGTGACGTAGATTGAGGTGACGCCAAGACGGGAATGCAGCCGTCGAACTTCCGCACGCATCTGCGTGCGAAGCTTGGCATCGAGGTTGGAAAGCGGTTCGTCGAACAGAAACACCTTTGGATGGCGCACGATGGCGCGGCCCATCGCGACCCGTTGCCTCTGTCCCCCGGACAAGTCGGCTGGCCGCCTGTCAAGGTAGTCCGTCAGTCCCAGCGTTTCGGCGACGTTCTTGACCGAGCGGGCAATCTCGTCCTTCTTCACTCGCCGGATGCGGAGGCCGAAGGCAATGTTCTCGGCGACATTGAGGTGTGGATAGAGAGCGTAGTCCTGGAAAACCATTGCCACATCGCGATCCTTGGGCGCGATGCGGTTCATGGTCTTGCCGTCAATGGTCAGCGTGCCCCGGGTAATTTCCTCCAGCCCGGCGATCATGCGCAGCGTCGTTGACTTTCCGCATCCCGACGGTCCCACCAAGACAACGAACTCGTTCTCACGGACATCGAGATCGATGCCATGCACGACTTGGACGGCGCCGTAGCGCTTGAAGACATTCCGCAGAATGACCGCTGACATTCGCTCTCCCAATCAGAAACCGACGGCCCAACTGTTCGTCTGGATTGTGTATACTTGTATACTAGTATTGCACATTTCGCAACACTTGGCATGTGCTGCGACGCCAGGTTTGCCATGCAGGCTGCCGAGACTCCAGCGTTTTACGGCGTTTTGCGCTCCTGAAGCGAGGAAGGCCGGCCTTCTTGACCTCATTTTCCGCTGAATCGACCAATCGACGCCATGGACGACGGATTGTGTCGGTCGTGCTGGACGAAAGTGGTTTGCAATGCCGGGTGCAGACTGGTATGCTAGAATGCATTGCAGCATCGGGAATCGGCGAATGGCGCCATCATTGGCAAACGTGCAGCGCAGGACGAACGCAGACGACGTGTTCGACTTCCTGCATGATCGCATCGTGTCGCTGAAGCTGTTGCCTGGAACCCGGATCAGCGAAGTGGAGATTGCCAGGCAGTTCGGTGTTTCACGCCAGCCGGTGCGCGAGGCATTCATTCGGCTGGCCAACATCGACCTCCTGTTGGTTCGTCCGCAGAGGGCCACCGAAATCAGGAGATTCTCTTCCGAGAAGATCAAGCGCTCGCGCTTCATCCGGATGGCGGTCGAATGCGAGATCCTGCGCAGGGCCTGTCGCAATGCAACCAGCCTGCACCACAGGCGACTGAACAGGGATCTCGAGAGTCAGAGCCGGGCGATCCGGAACAGGGACGTCAAGAGGTTTCATGCCCTGGACTATGACTTTCACAGGCATCTTTGCGACGCGGGCGACAGCGCCTACATGTTCAGCACGATTGCCGAGAACAAGGCTCTTGTCGACCGATTGTGCGTCCTGAGTCTTGCGGAGCCTGCCGCCATGGATGAGCTCTATGACGATCATCGCCGAATCGTGGATGAACTGGAGAACCGGGATGAGGCTTCTCTCATTGCGGCGATCACCGAGCATCTGTCACGGCTCGACAGTGTGATTGCCGGCATCCGCAAATCCCATGCAGACTTCTTCGAGGATTGACGTCCGGTTTCCTGTCTCGGCGCGTGCCGGAATTGAGCCGCTCCGATGCTCACCTGTTTGATTTGTCAACTCCCAGCGAGCTGCCGGCCTTGTGAGAACATCCCCGAGGGCTGCAGCTGCAATGCCGGCGAACTCTGGTTCGTTTCTCTTGACCGCACCTTGAATTGTGCATTGTTGCTGCCGAAGCTCGGATCTGTCCTGACTGCCACAGCTGCATCGAGAGACGGAAAGATCGAATCAGCGCCCGATTGACCGACAGCGCACTCATGAGCAGCTTGACGACCAACAGCTTGGTCCGGACTGCAGTTGATGTTGAAGACACCCTGCACATGTTCTCGATTGATGGAAGAAGGGTTGCCTCTCCTGGGCAAGCGAACCAGCCTTGACTGTACGCGCCGCCACGTGTCGCAGGACTCGGCCGCACGAATCGGCATTGTCGGAAGCACGCTGCAAATCAATGACAAGGGCAGCCACACCTGTGGGAATCGAATTGTTCGCCCAGGAGCCCACAACATGCGCTCCAATGCGGTCAACTGCTCAAGACAGTCCGAATCGCGCCGTGCTTGAAAGTCTGCATCGTGCGGCGGCATTCGCCCGGCAGGGCCATGCCGCTTCCCCGGGCACAAATGGCGCCTGGGCACGACCAGCAGGATGCACGTCCATCCATTGTCAACACTGTTCCGAAAATCACTCTCCGCATGCGCAGTTGCGCGTCGCAGGCAATTGCCCGCCACCAGCTTTCGTTCCGTTGCGCCGAACGGCAGCGCATGTGACCGGCTTGACCATCATCGAGACGTGTGGAGCATGACCGCAATCCGATCTTCGCGCCGACAAAGTCCACGACTTCCTTCAGCGCAGGCTCCGTGAAACATTGGCGACGGAGGGAACGCCGAGTCGTCTTGGGGAACTCCGGAATGGGTCGCTCGATCGGCGGTCTCGCAGCCGGTCTTCAATGCACACGCCGACGGCGAATCTCCCTTCCCGCCGTGAGATTCAATGCCGTGCCTGCGAGGGCTGCACCGTTTGCCCAGCTAGTGGGCAAGCAGATCGGGAACGATCTCGACGATCCCCGGCACGGCCCACAGAATTGCCAGCCCGACAACCTGAATTATCACGAATGGGACCACTCCCCTGTAAATGTGCCGGGTCGTCACTTCCTTGGGAGCCACACCGCGCAGGTAGAAGAGCGCGAAGCCAAATGGCGGAGTGAGGAAGCTGGTCTGGAGATTGACCGCAATCATGATCGTGACCCACTTCGGATCGAGCGTTCCGCCATAAATGACCGGACCGACAATCGGAATCACGATGTAGATGATCTCCAGGAAGTCGAGCACGAAGCCGAGAATGAACAGCACCAACATGACGATCAGGAACACCACCCATTCGCGATCGAAGGAGCGCAGGAATTCCTGAATGTAGTGCTCGCCACCGAATGAAATGATGACCAGATTCAAAAGCTGCGATCCGATCAAAATGGTGAACACCATCGAGACCACCTTGGCCGTTTCGCGCACGATCGGAGAAAGCACCGAATATCTGTAGAGGACCCAGCAGGAGTACAGCAATCCCCCGAATGCGATGTGGTAGGCCACCAATGCCACCAGGAGCGCCACCCAATTCTCAAACCCAACATGCGCAATTTCCGTCCGCAAATCGAAGTTCACGCCCACAAGCAGCATGATCACCACGCTGAAGGCCGACGCCAGGATTATCTTGCCGCTCCTGTTGTTTTCCTCAAGCTTGCGATAGGCGGCCAGGAATATGGCGCCCGCGGCTCCAAACGCGGCGGCCGGCGTCGGATTGGATATGCCGGCCAGTATGGACCCGAGAACGGCGACAATCAGAACCAGCGGCGGAAACAGAACTCGCACCACCTGATGCCTGGCCAGCGCCGCCGCCGCCGGCCGGCAGCTGTACAGGATCAAGGCGAATGGAATTGCGAGAAAAAGGACTCTCCTGCCCGACGAAGAGTCGGCCGAAACAAGAAAGATGTCGGCGAGCAGCGCCAGAACAATTCCTGCGATTCCCGGGATGTACACACGGGGATCAAGCTTGGCGACGCCTCTTGAAAGCACAAGCACCAGCGACAGGACAATCAGCAGAACCATCACGCCGGTTCCTACCGGAGCGGCATTTTCGATCTTCTGTTGGCGAAGCTCCTCGATTTCCTCGGCAGTTCGCTGCGCACCGACGCTTTCGATTTCCTCCTTGGTCAACACATGCTGGCCGGCAATCGCTTCGTCCCACGCCTCCTGGCCATGCAAGGCAATCATTGCCTCCTTGCACTCGTCGCTGACATTCGTTCTGAGCGTTGACTGAATGTGGGTTTCGACCACGGAGGAAACCGTGATGTCCTGGCTGCCGGACAGCCGGAAAGCTCCGCTGGAAACGGCAAACGCGATGACCGCGGCGGGAACCACAACCAGCCACAAGACCATGTGCCGGGCGGAAAGCTTTTCCTTGCTTTCCAAATGCAGCGAGGGCACCGGCGGCGCCTTTGAAGGATTCAACAGTGCGTAGCCGAAGGCATATGCGCCGTACAGCAGCGCCAGCATGATTCCGGGAACGATGGCCGCCTGGAACAGCGTGCCAACCGAAACGACCGCTGCCTCGCCAAGATAGGTCAGCGCATCCGAACATCCTACCGCCTGGGCACGCTCCTCCTGGGCCGTGGCATAGAGGTCGCCTGCCAAAGTGCCCAACAGAACGATGACGATGGAGGGAGGAATGATCTGGCCCAGAGTTCCCGAGGCGGTTATGACTCCGCTGGCAAGTTCAGGCGAATAGTTGTGCCGAAGCATGGTGGGCAGCGACAGCAGTCCCATGGTTACGACAGTGGCGCCGACGATGCCCGTGGACGCTGCGAGAAAGGCGCCGACAGCCACCACCGACACTGCAAGTCCGCCGGGCAAGGGGCCGAAAACCCGCGACATGGTTGTAAGAAGTTCGCTGGCAATGCCCGATCGCTCAAGAGCGATACCCATCATGACGAACATCAGCACGGCGAGCAGGGTTTCGATTGACTGCCCTGCGATGACGCGCTCGTTCATGCGATTCACGATGAAGGATAGGTTTCGGTCGACGGCCCGCTCCCAGCCGCCCTCGAACAGAGGCGCGGTTTGCGTCGGCAGGTCGGGATAGCGAAACAACGAAATGTCAAATGTCGAGACGCCGGCGGCGCGCAGGTCCTTGTAAGCCTGGCTGCCGTGGTCGATAACCTGGTGATTCATGAGGCCGGCGCTGTCCAGGACCGCCAATATGCCGAAGCCGATCAACGCTGCACCGCCAATTGCGAATGCCACGGGAAACCCGGACATGATGCCTGCGAACAGGCATGCAAAGACAATGATCAGTCCGATTTCGATTCCGTCAAGTCCAAACATTGCACAATTCTCAGGTAAACTCAGGCAGCGGTGGTCACGGTCGTGTCTTCAAGGACATCCTTGTCGAGACCCTTGCCCTCCGATTCCGGTCCCTCGATGAATTCGAGCAACGAACGGCAAAAGAATGCAACACCGTGGATGAACATCATCCCGGCGAATATCACCAACAGAACCTTGAACAGAAAGTATGCGTCGAAACCGCTGGGGGAGAAGCCGATGGTCTCGACGTTCCACTTGAGCAGCCTGGACTTTCGTTCCAGAAGTTCAAGCGAGTCGCTCACCGACACTTTCGGCGTGACCAGATGCCTCCACATGAAGAACCAGCCATACATCCAGATGACGCTCATGGCGGGCAACATGAAGAACAGCGAACCGAACATGTCGATTGCGCGCTTGGTTCGGAACTTCACTCCAGCGTAGAAAAGATCGACCCTGACATGCCCGCCCTGAACAAACGTGTAGGAACAGCACATGCACACGACGATTGCGTTGTAGAGCTTCAGCTCTTCGCCGAACCAGCTGAGATCTCTGGTAAACGTGTACCCAAACGGGCCAACCGAGATTTGGGCCACCGTGAAGACTCGCTGCAGGAAAACCACGATCACCTGCTGGAGAACCATGATGAGTCCGGCCCACGCGGCCACGCGGCCGACACCGTTGGCAAAGCCTTCGAGCGCCCGCACCACCATCCACAGAAACTTCCGCTTCCACACGCCAATGACGGTGATCAGGATGAACGTTTCGATGAGGATGAAAAGCAACTCGGCGGAACCGCCGTAGTAGATGAACCTGATAAGAGAGGTCTTGTCAGTCCAATCGAGCCATTGCTGGGGGTGCAGGACGGTGTAGCCCAAGTTGACGGGCGCCATCGCCAGGTTCCAGATCAGTGAGCCAAGAAGGTCCATCGTTCAGCAAGCACAAAAACAGGTTTGACAATAATTTGGGAGTGGTTGTCCCGCCGTCGACGAACTGCCGACGGCGGTGAATTGGTATGCGCCCTAGGCAAGCACCCTGTCTCGCTGAGTTCGGTAGGTCGAAATCGAACGGTTTATCCAAGCCGACGAATCCAGCATGGCTGCCGTGAATTCGTCATAGATTCCCTTGAAAATCTCGTCGCCCATGTATTGGGCAATCACCGTGTCGGTCGCCGCAGCAAATGCATCCCAGACCTCCGGCGGGAATTCCAGGATCTGGACACCGGCATCCGCCAGACGCCGGAGCGCCGCGCCGTTCTCGTAAAGATACTGGCTCATGTTCCAGATGTTGGCATGTCCGCAGGCTATTTCGATGATGCTCTGGTGAGTCGTGCTCAGTTCGTTGAACCGCTCCAGGTTGCATGCCAGCGAAAGGCCCGCCGCCGGCTCATGGAATCCGGCAGTGTAGTAGAACTTGGTGATCTCGAAGAAGCCGGCCTTTTCGTCCGCCCAGGGTCCGATCCACTCGGTTCCGTCGATCGCGCCGGAGGCAAGCGCCTGATACACTTCCGAACCGGGAATGTTCTGCACGGAAGCGCCCATTTCGGTCAGCACCTGCCCGCCAAGGCCCGGCATCCTGAATTTCAGTCCGACGAAGTCCTCCGGACCGGTCACTTCCTGTCGGAACCAGCCGCCGGCCTGAGACGTCGTGTTCCCCGCCAGGAACGACTTGAGGTTGAAAATCTCTCCCAGGGCGTGGTGATGCTCCATGCCGCCGCCATGGTAGTACCAGTTGTTCAGCTCCGTTGCGGTCATGCCAAACGGCACGCCGGTGAAGAACGCGAATGCCGGATGTTGACTGATGAAGTAGTAGTCGGCGGCGTGATACATGTCCGCCTGCCCTGACGCCACTGCATCGAAAACCTCAAATGCGCCGACCAGTTCGCCAGCTGCCTTGACTTCGATTTCGAGCGAGCCGTCGGACATGGCGTTTACGTTGTCGGCAACCTTTTGGGCTGCGTCGAACACTCCAGCCAGTCCTCGTCCCCATGACGTGACCATGACCAGCTTCGTGGTCGACTGGGCAATCGCCGGGGCCGCCAGAGCGGTGGCGCCTGCGCCTACCGCGGATGTTGTGAGAAAAGCTCTTCGATCCATCAAATTCTCCCTGTCAAAAAGGCTTGATAAGGGCTTGTCGAACACCAAAGAGGTGCAAGCCACATTCCATTTAGTCGAATCTGCGGCTGCTGTGCAACCAGAAATTCCCGCAGCTGCCTGTGACCGCCTCGCCGGCCCTGCAGCGCCAGATCGGGAATGGCCTTCAGCCGCCGGCAAGCCGCTTCATGCAACCGTCGCCGGTCGGCCGAATATCCTTCGGTAACGTTCGATTTCCAGCTGGTTCCCAGTGGCTTTCTGCGGGTTGTCGGTGAGTTTGACGGTGGGTTTGCCATTGGCCGACAGGACCTTGCAAACCAGGGAGAACGGCGCCAGCCCGTCATCGGGAGTCAGCTTGCGGAAGTCGTTTGTCAGCAGCGTTCCCCAGCCGAAGCTGAGCCGCACTTGCGGCGAAAACTCCGCATGCAGCCTTTCGATTGCCGGCACGTCGAGACCGTCGGAGAATATGACCAGTTTTTCCGAAACGTCCTCGCCGCTGGCCCGCCACCAGTCAATGGCCTTTCTGGCCATGGCTGCGGCATCGCCTGAATCAATCCTGATTCCGGTCCACTTCGCCATCCAGTCGGGCGATCTTTCCAGCAGTTGGGCGGTGCCGTAGGTGTCGGAAAGAATGATTCGCAAATTCCCTGCGTAGTCCTGCTGCCAGTCTTCCATCAACCTGTAGGGCGCCTGGGCCAGCGACTGATCGTCTTCGCTCAGAGCGCAGTACACCATGGGCAGTTCGTGGGCGCTGGTGCCAATCGCCTCGACCTCTCGGCGCAGCGCGATCAGGCAGTTCGAGGTTCCGATGAACTTGTCTCCCAATCCCTCGATCAACGCCACCACACACCAGTCCTGCCAAAGATACGAGTGCCGCCGCCGCGTTCCGAAGTCGGCCAGCCGCAGCTTCTCGAGCCGGTTCAGCCGTTTGATCTTCTTCCAGACCCTCGTCATTGCCCTGGCATAGAGAATCTGCAGCTCGAACCTCCCCATAGCCTTGAGAATGGCTCGCGAGCGGAGTTCGGTGACGACCGCCAGCGCCGGAATTTCCCACATCATCACTTCCGGCCAGGAGCCTTCGAATTCGAGCTCGATCTGTCCGTCGCGACTGCCGAATCGGTATGGAGGAAGTCGAAGTCCCTCCAGCCAGTCAATGAATTCCGGCCGAAACATGCGGCGGACGCCGTAGAAGACGTTGCCTCGCAGCCACGTGGATTCGCCGCGCGTGAGGCGCAGAGTCCGAATGTGATCCAGTTGCTCGCGCAGCTCGCCCTCGTCGATCAGTTCTCCGAGACGAATGTTCTGACTGCGGTTGATCAGTCCAAACCTGACCTTGGTGTCCGGGTAGCGGGCCTGCACGAACTGGCACATCAGCAGCTTGTAGAAGTCGGTGTCGATGAGCGACCGCACAATCGGGTCGATCTTCCAGTTGTGGTTGAAGACCCGGGTCGCAATGTCGGCGGTAGCTTGAAACATCAGGACATTCAGGCGGTCGAAGACGACAGGAGTTCGGCGGCGGACACTTCGACCGCGCCCTTGCCTCTCATTGCGGTGCGGGCCGCCTCCAGCGACCCCTCAAGGTCGATGGCGCGGCAGGCTTCCTCGCAAATTGCCGTCCGGTAACCCAGGCTGAGAGCGTCCATCACCGAGTAGAACACGCAAAAGTCCGTGGCAAGGCCAATGCACGCAACGGCTTTGATGCCGTGCGAGGAAAGGTAGTCGTGGAGCCCTGTCGCTGTCCTGCGATCATTCTCGAAAAAGGCCGAGTAGCTGTCAATCTCCTGCCGGAATCCCTTGCGGACCGTGTGCCTGGCAGCGGCGGCGTCAAGACCTGGATGGAACTCCGCGCCGTGTGTGTGCTGCACACAGTGGTCGGGCCAAAGCGCCTGGGTTCCATAGGACAGTTCGATGGTCGAAAACGGCTCCTTTCCCTTGTGGGCGGAAGCAAACGACGAATGGCCTGCTGGATGCCAGTCCTGTGTCAGCACCGGGTGCGATGCCGCGTTCATCAGCGCATTCGCGGTTCCAACGATGCCGTCGCCATCCGGGACCGCAAGCGCGCCGCCCGGGCAGAAGTCGTTTTGAACGTCGATCACGATCAGCGCCGTGTCGTTGTTGCGGATCTGCATTCCCCTCTCCCTTCATGGGCTCCGGCTTCGCCGCGGGGGACTTGTCGGAGGCGCCGGTCCCGGCGCAATATGAAACAAAGCGAAGGCGCTTGCAATCAAGCACGATCCCGCCCTGCCGCCGGAACCACGCCTGTTCCCCGGCATCGCCGTCTTGCGGTCAGTGGCCGTTCGGCTCCCGCACGGCGTCCGTCATGCGCACGAGAACCACCGCATCATCGTAGTCGAAGCCACTCTCGAGGCACCATGCGGGAACCTTGTGCCGAAGAGAATCGTACGGCTCGAAGCCAGATCGCCCATAGCTTGCAATGGCGCGTGCGTTCCTCGAGGAGGGTCGCATGACAATTGCCGCCACCCGCCTCTGCCGCTCGAGCAGCGCCGTCACTGCTTCGATGGCTGCCGGTCCGAATCGCCGCCCCCAGTGGCGACGGGACGCGATCCAGATGTCGAGTTCGGCAGCCCCGTCGCAAACGGAAAGGCTGACGGCGCCGATGTCCCTTCCCTGCACTGAAATGACGAACAGCCTTTCGTCGTCGTTGCAGGCAAAGAAGCTGTCGCCGTAGTCCTCGCAAAATTCGGCGTAGGTCGGGACGGGATGATCGGAGAACCTGGGCGGCCCCATCATCTCGGCCGTCGCGTCGGAATGCGCCAGCCAGCGGTAAATGCGTTCACGGTCGGCCAGTTCGGCTCCCCGCAGTTCGATTTCAGGCTCTTGCTTCATGATCCGCGCTCCTCGCACGATCGCGTTCCGGGCTTGTCGGCAATTGAAAAACCAGTGCATAGGCGCCATATTCAGATTGTTCAAACCTGTCTCGGCAACAGCCGGCAAAGCGCTGCAAAGGGTGGAGTTCTCCGTGAATAACGCAAGCACGGCAAGCAAGAATTACGACGAAAGGAGCATTACGACCCTGGTTGGTCTCGAGGGCGTGAAGAAGCGCCCCGGGATGTACATCGGCAACGTCAAGAACGGCGACGGACTTCATCAGATGATCTACGAAGTTGCCGACAACAGCGTCGACGAGGCGCTTGAAGAGCACGCCGACATGATCAAGGTGACGCTTCACGATGACGACAGCGTGTCGGTCTCCGACAATGGGCGCGGCATACCGGTGGGCATCATCGAGGACAGGGGCCGCTCCGCTGTCGAAGTGATCATGACCAACCTGCACTCCGGAGGCAAGTTCGGCACCAGGAACTACAAGATTTCCGGGGGCACCCACGGTGTTGGCGTTTCGGTGGTCAATGCGCTTTCCGACTGGCTTGAAGTGGAGGTGAAGCGCGACGGAAACCTGCATCGCATTCGCTTCGTTGACGGCGCGGCTGAAGAGCCGCTCAGAATAGTGGGCAGCTGCGACGCGGAATCGGGGACATATGTGCGCTTCCTGCCGGCGATCGAGCAGTTTGGCCGAATCGACTACAGCTGGGAGCGTTTGGAAACGCGCTTTCGCGAACTGGCCTTCCTGAATTCCGGCCTGCGCATCACCCTCCGCGACGAGCGGGGCGACGAGCCGCGGCAGGCCGAGTTCCACTCGGAAGGCGGCGTTGCGGAGTTCGTTTCGTGGCTGGACAGGGACCGCAAGCCTCTCTTTGACCAGCCGGTCACGATAAGCGGTTTCGTCGACAATGTGGAGATTGACATAGCGCTGTGGTGGACACAGTCGCTCTCCGAAATCATCAAGGCCTACACCAACAACATTCCGCAGATCGATGGCGGCACCCACGTTTCCGGGTTCCGTTCCGCCCTGACCCGCAGCGTCAAGAAATACCGCGACGAGTACGGGCAGGCGAAGCTCTCGCGCATAAAGCTGAGCGGCGACGACATCAGGGAGGGTTTGACCTGCGTGATTTCGATCGGGCGCCCCGAGCCTGACTTCAGTTCGCAGACCAAGGACAAGCTGGTTTCCACCGATGTTCAGACGGCGGTGTCGTCCTTGGTGTACGACAGATTCAGCGTATGGCTTCAGGAGAATCCCCAGCAGTCGAGGATGATTCTCAACAAGATCGCGTTGGCTGCCGAGGCACGCGAGGCAGCGCGCAAGTCGAGAGACCTGGTTCTGAAGCGGTCGGGCACGGAGATCGCTTCGCTGCCGGGGAAGCTTGCCGACTGCCAGGCCAGGGATCCCAGCATGGCGGAACTGTTCATAGTCGAGGGCGACTCTGCGGGCGGCTCCGCCAAGCAGGGGCGGGCACGCGCGTTTCAGGCGGTCTTGCCGCTGCGCGGCAAGATTCTGAACGTCGAGCGCAAGCGGATGAACGCCATTCTCGGAAACGAGCAGATTGGCACGCTCATCAAGGCTCTTGGGGCCGGGATTGGGCGGGATGAATTCGACATCGAAAAGCTGCGCTACCACAAGGTCGTGATCATGACCGACGCCGATGTCGACGGAGCCCACATCCGAACGCTCCTGCTCACCTTCTTTTACCGCCAGATGCCGGAAATCATCGAGAACGGTTTCCTGTACATTGCCCAGCCCCCTCTGTTCAAGGTCGCCAAGGGGAATTCGTCGACGTATCTGAAGAACCGCGACGGCCTGGACGACTTTCTGATCGCGCAGGGAACCGAGGGGTCTCTGCTGCGTCCTTCCCGCGGAGATCCGATCGCTGGCGAGGCGCTCGACGAAATCGTCGACGAGGCACGCAGGATCGACAGCTCGCTGGCGGCATTCCGGCCGGTGCATTGGATTCCCGCCATCGAACATGCCGCGGTTGCGGGCGTGCTCCGGCCCGACGTAATTTCAGCGCAGCCCCAAATGGCGGCAGACCGGATTGCCGCGCGCCTGGACATGTGTGTCGAGGAGTACGAGAAGGGCTGGATTGGCCGACCGACGCAGGATGGCGGGCTCGTCTTTCGGCGCACCATTCGTGGCATCGACGAAATGCGCACCCTTCGGTCACAGGTCGCCAGGTCTCCTGCCGGGCAAAGGCTCGCCAGGATGTCGGACAGCCTCTGCCAAGTCTACAACGAGCCGGCGACATTCGAAAACCGCCAGTTTGTTGCGACGATATACACACCCAGCGATCTTCTGCAGGCTGTCCTTGAGGTGGGCCGAAAGGGATTGACCATTCAGAGGTACAAGGGCTTGGGCGAGATGAATCCCGATCAGTTGTGGGAAACCACTCTCGACCCGAACGAACGGATATTGCTGCGCGTCAGGGTTGAGGATGTGGCGAAGGCCAACGATCTTTTCGTCAGGCTGATGGGAGTGGATGTCCTGCCTCGCAAGGTGTTCATCATGCAGAATGCCCTTAACGTCTCAAACCTGTCGATCTAGAGTCGGGACCGGTCTCGCAGACAAGGTCAACTGACGTTGGCCCGGCACACCCTCGCTTCGCCCGTCAGAGCGGACAGTCAATGATGACGGACGGTCCCGAAGAAGGGTTCGCCTGACGACTGTCCGACTTTCAAGGATGGGGATCGGCGGCTTGCGGCAGGTGCACGCGGACGAAGGATTCAGCCGGCATCTCGTTGCCGCTCATTCCCCTCTCCAGCCATGCGACGTGACACGGTTCAACCACCGTCGGGATCTGCAATGGCGTTCCGGCGGCAATCTCCAAGCCTTCGCGCTTTGCCCATCCCGGTTTGCCCTGCACATTAACGAGGCAGGATGTCCTTGGTTCGGCAACCGGCGTTCATCGGACTCTGTCTCGATGAAGATCATGAGCCGGGAACCTTGCCTTCAAGCGCCCTGGGAATCCCGCCGTTGCGACAGTGTGACCGCAATCATGGGCTGCCCCAGAACGTAGCCATCGCCCGCAGGCAAGGCAAATCGTTTGAACGACTCCTTGATCTGCAGCTCGTTGCGCCTGATCTTGGCCAGCCGCCGCGGGTCGACCTCCACTGCGTGCCGCATGACTTCTTCGGCGCTGTCCACCGGATGATTCACTTCGAAGGTGAGCCGTTCTCGCAGGACGGCGCCTTGTTCTCGACAAAGGTCGTCGATGGCTTCAAGCGCCTGAGCGCGGATGACCGTCTCGTCATGAAATGGCCGCATGACCTCGAAGTATGCCCCCTCTGCCACCGGCTCCAGAATCAGCGCTCGATCACCCCGTCCGACGCAACGCAGCGCCTCGCGCAGGGCTTGCTTCATTTCGACATGCGGCACGTGATGCAGACTGTTCAGGAACACGGCGCCGTCAAAGCCGCCATCGGCAAACGGCATTGCCGAAGCGCTGCATTCCAGAAACTTCACCTCGGGACACAACGCACGAGCATGCGCCAACGCCTCGCCGCTGACGTCAATTCCGGTTGGAACTGCGCCTCGCCTGATCAGTGCGCGGCACAACGGTCCTCTGCCGCACCCGACGTCGAGGATTCTCTTGCCGGCCAACGGCTCGAAAACCTCTTCAACCACGCGCATGTTGCGGGTGCGCCGAACCGCTTTCACAGGCCTGCTCATTCGCTTGTCCTCGCAATGCCGCAAGCGCCACCGCCAGCAGTGGCCATGTCGACAACCTGACAGTCCTGTTGCACGGACTCGAACGATGCAAGGTCCGTTCCGGTCAACCAGATCTGCGCCGGCGTCTTGCAGATGCGGTTGAGCAATGTGGCTCGCCGGTCGACATCCAGGTGAGCCACTGCCTCGTCAAGCAGCAGAACGGGCCGCTGCCCGAATCGATCGTGCACCGCCTGAGCGTGCGCCACCACCACGGTAAGCAGCAGCTCCTTCTGCTCTCCGCTTGAACAGAGCCTGGCCGGCAGTTGTGTTTGCGCATGAACAACGCTCAGGTCGGCCCGGTGCGGCCCGTTCAATGTGCGCTTGGCCATCATGTCCCGATGGCGTCCGGTTCGGAACAGCTGCAGGAGCGAATCGGCATCGGCAGCCGAGGCGGTAGCCTCCGGCATCGTGATTTCGAGAGTCGCAGCCGGGAGGTCCCGCCCGCTCCCTTCATCGATGCTGCACTGGAGGCTGTCGATGGCCGATTGCCTGTTGGCGCGTATCACGGCGCCACTGTCGGCCATCTGGAACTCGAGCGCCTCAAACCAGCTTTCGTCGGCACAGTGCTGACGCAGCAGCCTGTTGCGCTCGCGCATGGCCCTTTCGTATCGGTTGATCAGAGTCGGATGCTCGGGCGAAAAGCTCATTGTCGCGCGATCCATGAATCGACGACGCACGCCGGCCCCGTCCACCCAAATGCGGTCCATGAGCGGAGACAACCATACCACGCGCAGCTGGTCCAGCAGATCGAGCTGCCGGGCTGGCTTTCCGTCTATGCGTATCTGGCGTCTTTCGCCCCGAGCGGCATAGGTGTCAATCGAGTATGTGGCAATCCTGTCGGCAACGCTGAACCTGGCCAGCCAGCCGTCCTTCTGGCCGCGCCGACAAATGTCGCCGCTGGTCGCAAACCGCAGGCCGCGCCCCGGCGAACACAGCGAAATCGCCTCGAGCACGCTGGTCTTGCCGCGGCCGTTGCCGCCATGGAGAATTATTGGACGGGGGGAAGCTTCAATCCTGCACAGGCCGAAGCTGCGAAAGTTGCGCAGCTCCAACTCACTGACATGCGGCATTGGAAGTTCCGGGCCCGTCCGTGGCAGCGCCCCATGCCTCTGTTTCGAACATCGGCTCCGGCCGAGCCGCGGCGGCGCTTCCGACAGCTGCCGCTACAGCCTGATTGGCATGATGACGTGCTTGGATTGCGGGTCGGCGCTGTCCAGCATTATCGACGCACCCTCGTGGCGACGCATGCACAGCGTCACCGTGCTGTCGTGCATCAGGTCCAGAACGTTCATGAGGTTTCGCGAACCAAAGCGAATCTTGAAATTCTCTTCCTCGTCGAAGCCGAGAGGAATCTCGTCTTCCGCCCTGCCCTGGCCTGCGGTCAGCACCTCGAGCTTCATGGCGCCCTTTTGCAGTGTCATGTTGACCCCGCAGTGCGACTCCTTGGAAACCGTAACCACGCGGTTCAACGCCTCGACCAGATGCCTGGCCTCGAACACCGCCTTGACCTCGGTGTTTGTCGGCATGAGCTTGCGATAGTTGGGATACACGCCGTCAACCAGCCTCGAGATGAAGCGCATGGACTGGTTCTTGAACTGAATCAGCGACTCGGAGAGCGAAATCTCGACGTCGGACGCATCCAGCGGAATGCGGGCGAATTCATCGACGAGCTTTGAGGGTATGATGGAACCGGGAATGTCGGTTGTGCCTTCGGTGGCCTCGGTCTCCACGATCGCCATCTGGAAGCCGTCCAGGCCCACTGCGACCAGCATCGCCGGGTCGTCGTCTGTGCATTCCAGATACACGCCGTTCAGGTACCGGCGGGTTTCGTCCTTGGAAATGGCGTATCGCGTGCGTGAAAAGAGCCGGTGAATGACGGCCGGCGAGATCGAAAACGTCTTGTCGAACTTTTCCTCGCCATACTTCGGGAAATCTGCGATCGGCAGCGGAACCAGTTCGTAGTTGGCATGGCCTGACGACAGTCGCAGCTTCTTGGCTTCCGGCTCCTGCGATACCGTGACCGAGCTTTCGGGATGCTGGACCTTGGCCAGATCGGCAAGAATCCTGGCCGAAATCGTCGTCGCGCCCACCTGTTCCGGCACGACGGGAACCTCGATTTCCATCTGGCTGATCAGGTCCGTGGCCGTGAACCTTACACGCGAACTTTCCGCTTCGATCGCAACGTTTTGCAAGATCACCTTGAGACTCTTGCTGTTGACGACCGTGCGAAGCCGATTTGCCACGTTGTTGAGTGTTCCTGCGTTGATGCTGAATTTCATGTGGAGCATTCTCCTTGCCAGAAATGCGAAGTCGCCCGGTCAGGCCCAGCTCCCGTCACGTCGCGACTGCGGGGTTGGCGCGGGATTCATTCAAGATCGATGTCAACCGCCTTGAGTCGAAAGTAGCCTTATGCATGCATTGCACGCCGCGGTCAATTTCATCTTTCTCGAAATTTCCGGTGTCGGAGCGGCCATGCGGCCGCAATGGCAGGCTCATGGCGAACTGTGTGGCGCCGCGCCTATCGATGGGCAGCCGCCGCGGATAATTCCCTATGCTCCCGTCGGATAGCGCAATTTCGATTCCAGCAGGCGCAGATCACGGGCGGCTGCCTGGTCGGTCTTCTGCAGCTTTCTGACTCGCTTCACCGAATAGAGAATCGTGGTGCGATCCCGGCTGAACGTGCTGCCGATGTGCGGCAGGGACTTTGTTGTCAGATTCTTGGCCAGATAGATTGCGATCTGGCGAGCCCGCGCAATGTTTCGAATCCTGGTCTGCCCCTTCAGGTCCTTGGCGCTGACACCGAAATGTTCCGACACGGCCTTGACGATGTCGTCGATGTTCGGCTCGGCCATTGCCGAGGGTGCAAGATCGGTCAGCACATGTTCCACAAGGTCGGGAGTGATTTTCTTGCTTCGCAGAAAGCCCGCCGTTGCCAGCAGCCGCTGCAAGGCGCCCTCAAGCAGCCGCACATCGCCAGTGAAGGTCTTTGCGACGTACTCCAGCACTTCCGGGGAAATCTCCAGGTCCGGATACTCGTGCCTCCAGTCCTCGATCTTGCGTTGCAGGATGCGCAACCTCAGATCAAGGCCCGGCGGCTTCAAGCCAACGGTCAGTCCCTGTTGAAGACGCGACCGCAGCCGCACATTGAGTCCGTTCATCGAAACCACCGGCTTTTGCCCGGTCAGCACGACCGTTTTCTGCTCGTTCGACAGCGCCGAGAAGGTCATTTCAAACTCTTCCGTGGTGCCTCGCCTTCCTTCGAAGAACTGGATGTCGTCGATTGCAAGCACATCGACAGATCGCACCAGCTCCCTGAACTCCAGCAGGCGCTTGCCGGTGACCGCGCGCACGTACCGGTCCATGAACAGGTCGCCGGACAGCAGCTTGACGGTCAGGTCGGGAGAGGACGACTTGCGCATCCAGCATATGGCGTTCAGCAGGTGAGTCTTTCCGAGGCCGACCGACCCGTAGATGTAGAGCGAACCAACGCCAAAGAGATTTCCCTGACCGATGCGCCTGGCGGCATCGTAGGCATGACCGTTTTCGGTTCCGACAACAAAGGAATCGAAGCTGTACCTCTTGTTGAGCCTCAAGCCCTTCAGGAGTTGCGTCGGGGAGGCTTGATTCTGTCCTGACGGTCTGCTCTGCCGGGACGCCTGCGTCCGGTTCCGGGACGTGACGCGAAAATCGGTGCCGTAAACCTTCAACCCGGCGTGGCGACAGCTCGCCACGATTTCCTCCGCGAAGTTCGCCTGAATGTATTCGCCGTTGAACTTGCTGGTCACCAACAGTGTGGCGACCCCGCCGGATGCGCTTGCAATGCTCACTTCCGAGAACCAGTTCGACACAACCTTCTGCCCCAGCAGCTGCTGAAGATGCCGCTTGATCGTCGACCAGTCGCCCTTGCTCGCCATTTCTTGGTTTGGTGCCTTGCTCAAGTCAGGATTGCCTCCACGACAGGCCTCGTACTTTCCAACCATTTACACTCGCTCTGTGGCCACTGGCATCCAAGTCGCCCTCGAAGCCTTCGGCGACATTTACACAACGAACCGGACGGCCTTCCTCGCTGGTCACGGCGGCAACGTATTGCGCTGCGTCCCTTGACCGGGTTCCGGACCGGCACATGAAGTACAGATGCCCCGGCAGTTTCCTGCCAAGTCTGGCCTTGAGCTCGTCCAGGAACAAGGCGTTGACCCGCATGTCGGGAAACGCCCTCCACTCCGCCAAAGCCATCTTCCGGTTGATCTCGGACAAGTCGGCCACACCGACAAATGCCCACTCGGGGCGGGTGCGTACATCCACCAAGGCGGAATCCGGGTTCGCAGCCAACTCATTCCAAGCGTCCGCTGGATTCAGTTCCGGCACTTCAACTGAAGTCTTGCTGGTCATTTGACTGTCCTCCTCCGGCTCATTGCTAACGGCTTGCTGGGCGTTCACGCAAATCGATCGCACGCTGCAAGGGAAAAATGCATCTTCCTGCATCGATCGAACCCTGAGGCGGCGCAATTCGACGACACTTGCCGGAGCTTGAATTCCGACTTTCGGCGCCTGAATCTGTCCGATTCCATGGACTCCTTCAAGTCTGAGGCGCTTGGGCGGCAACGCAACGTGAATGTGCATCCCGCTCTTCGAGTCGTGCTCCAGTCGCTGAACTGCCCGAATCGTGCCATTGAATTTGATTCGACCCGGCTGCGCACATTCCGGCTCCCTGCAATCAACGAAAGTGTTCAATGACCACGGATTTCCGGCGGTCCGCCTTGCTGAAGAAGCGGCAGGAGTGCATGGCTGCGGCAGTTCAACGAGGCTTCGGTCCGGCAAGCGCCGGCCCTCGACTCCGGGCATTGGAGTTTCATCGAGAATGCCGTCAAACCCGAGCGTGAGCCTGGACCACACGCTGGAAAGTTCGATGCGGCGACCGCCAGGCACGCAGTTGACTGGCTTGAGCGGCGCTCGCTGATCAAGGATTGCCTGCGCATCCCGCGGAGCGGAGCACGTCTTGAAGACCGTCGGCTCGACGATGCCGATGATCCTTGCCGGGGCCTCGCCGTCGATGGCATCGCCGTCCGGCACGTCTTCGAACTGGGTCGACTGGCCCGAATCTCTCCCGACGAACCGCTGTGAATTCGCGCGCTTGGCTGAACCGGACCGTTCGAATTCCCTCAAAGCCCCGGCAACTGCGCATTCCGCAGTTTCTCGAAGGCTCTCACGATCGAACGTCGACGCGCGCTGGCGGTTTCACTGCCAAGGCGGTCGGCAATTGCCAAATTGTGCTGGAGGCTTGTTGCGGTCGGCTGGGAACAGCTGCCGTGTCAGGTGGGCAGATCGCGAATTCGTCTTGAAAGTCGGGAAACCGTTCTGCTTGCAGTGTTCTTGTGCAAAACGCCCTTGGCAACACCCCGCATCATCTCTTGCTGGGCCAGCCTTAACGCTGCCGTGGCTGCTTCCCTGTCGCCGGACTGGCAGGCTTCCTTCACGCGGCGGACAAACGTGCGAATCCGCGCCTTGCGCGCGTGATTGATCGAGGTCTTCCTGACCGTCTGCCGAGCGCGTTTTTTGGATTGCCGCAAATTCGCCATTTCAAGAATCTCTGTTTCACGAAGGTGTTTTCAGCGTTGATGCTACGTAGCGATGGTTTCCTCCCATGTCAATGCTCGCATGCGGCAATGACAATGCCTTCGTTCACGCTGCCCGGCATTCCCGAACGCGGCGGCTCGGCCTGTGCCGCCCGGCATGGCGTGGGACAACGCGTTCGCGGTCGCCTGCAATTGCCGGACCCAAGCTCGACCCGACCCGCAGACAGGGGACCGGTTTGGCCCCCCGCCGCGTCCGTCAAGCCGGATGTTCGCAAGATCGGTCTCCGCTCGGCGTCTCGCCCGTGCCCCAACAACGCGGACTGGCGCCACGGTCTCCGATGGGCAGCTACTCCCCTTGAAACCGTGCTTCGCGCTTTTCGATGAACGCCTGAATGCCCTCGTCCTTGTCCCGGGTTGCAAACAGCGCATGAAAAAGTCTGCGCTCGTGCAGCAGGCCTTCCGCCAACGAAACTTCCTCCGCCCTGAGAACCGCTTCCTTTGCAGCCATGATGGCCAATGGCGGCTTGTCGGCAATGCGCTTCGCCAGTTCCTCGGCCTCGCGCCGCAGGTCGCTGTCGGCAACCACTCTTGAAACCAGCCCGAAGGACAGCGCCTCGCTGGCGTCCAGCCATCGTCCGGTCAGGTTCATTTCCATCGAAAGGGACTTTCCGACCGCGCGGGTCAAGTTCTGGGTGCCGCCAATTCCCGCGATGAGCCCAAGGTTTATCTCCGGCTGGCCAAACCTGGCGGACTCGCCCGCCAGGATCATGTCGCACATCATTGCCAGCTCGCAGCCGCCTCCCAGAGCCAGCCCCTTCACGGCGGCGATCAGCGGCTTGCGGCAGTTTCGCAACACCTTGGCGACTTCCGCAAATCCATCGTTCCTGGCAATGTCCACGAATTTCAGGTTGGCCATCTCCTTGATGTCGGCTCCGGCGCAGAAATGTTCGTCGTTGCCCGTCAATATCATGCATCGCACGCTGTTGTCGGCTTCATGCTGCCGCAGGGCGGCGCAAAGTTCGTCCAGCAATTCGCGGCTGAGCGGGTTCATCTTTCCCCTCGCCAGCGAGATCGTCGCCACCCGTTCGCTGACCTCCGAGCTGATGCATTGAAACGCCATGTGTCATTCTCCTGAATTCAATGTTCAACCGCGCTGGCGGCAACACCGTGTGACCTGTGATTGCCAGTCCCTTCCTGGAAGGAGGCTTCGCTCGCTGCCTCTTCGTTGCAGAATCGCTCCCTGTTTTGCAATCAGTTCTGTGCCTGCCCGACTATTTCTGGCAGGCACGGCAGTAGAACGTCGATCTCCCGGCTTGCACGACACGCACCACCTTTCCACCGCAGCCGTGCCGCGGGCATTCCATGCGATCCTTCCCGTAGACGTTGAAACGGTGCTGAAACGTTCCGAGCGATCCGTCGACGCCCTGGTGGTCGCGAAGGGTTGAACCTCCAGCGGCAATCGCTTCGTCCAGTGTCCCGCGAATCGCGTCGACCAATCCGGACACCCTTGCGAGCGCAATTCGGTTGCAGCGTCTCCGCGGTGAAATGCCCGCCCTCCACAAGGCCTCGCTCACGTAGATGTTGCCCAGTCCAGCCACCAACCGCTGATCCATGAGCGCCGACTTGACCGGCGACTTCCTGGAACGCAAGCGATCGTGAAGATATCGGGCGTTGAATTCCGGCGCAAGAGGTTCCGGTCCAAGATCGCGCAGCCGCCTGTCGAATTCGACCCGGGAGGTGGCGGCAATGTCCATCATGCCGAATCGCCTCGGATCATGGTAGCCGATGCGTTGATCCCCGGACATCCAGAACACAATGTGCTCGTGCCGGACAGGCGGCTCGGAAACGGCCGCCTGCCTCGAACCCTTCGCAACCGAAAAGCTGCCTGTCATGCCAAGATGGCAGAGCAGGGTGAGGCTGCACCGGGTGTCGATGAGGATGTACTTCCCACGGCGTCTGGCGCGCTGCACCACGCTGCCGGTCAGGCGCGTCGCAAAGTCCGGCGGCAAAATGTTCCGCAATCGCTGGCAGCGCTGTTCGACCGCGATCATCCTGCGACCTGCCATGGACCTGTCGAGACCGAGCCTTACAGTTTCAACTTCCGGAAGTTCTGGCATATGACTGCACTGTTCGCTATGGGCGTGAAGGCATGTTCCAGCGGCATGGCTATCCCCGGAGACCGAAGGTCATGGACCAACCTACCGACACGAAGACCTCGTTCGGATATCGCACTGTCACTGCCGGACAAAAGCCGCACCTGGTGCGGCAGGTGTTCCGCAGTGTATCACCGCGCTACGACATTATGAACGATGCGATGTCGCTGGGGATTCACCGGCTCTGGAAACTGGCTCTCGTCGACTGGCTCGCCCCGCGCAACGGGCGGCGGTTTCTCGATCTGGCCGGCGGCACAGGCGACGTGGCGCGAAGCATTCTCGAACGGGCGCCGGAGGCCGAGATTCTCGTCGTCGACCTCACCGAAGACATGCTGGTCGAGGGCCAGCGCAAGTCGATGCGCGGACCCAGCGCCGGCAGGATCGGCTGGGTGGCCGGAGACGCCCAGCGCCTTCCCTTTGCCGACGGCAGCTTCGACTGTTGCACGATAAGCTTCGGACTGCGCAACTTCGTGTCGATCGACGAGTCGCTCGCCGAGATTCGGCGCGTTCTCAGGACCGGCGGTCGTCTTCTGGTGCTCGAGTTCAGTCAAGTTCCCAACGAAGCGTTGAGATGGCTCTACGATCGCTACTCGTTCAAGGCCATCCCGACCATGGGACGCGTGATTGCCAACGATCGCGACAGCTACCAGTACCTGGTCGAGAGCATCCGCCGGTTTCCCGACCAGGAGTCGTTGGCTGCCCTGATGTCTGACTGCGGCTATGACCGGGTCAGCTACCGCAATCTCTCCATGGGAATCGCGGCGCTCCACTCGGGATGGAAGCTCTAGAACATGCGCGGCGCACACAATGTCTTCAGACTGATCAGGACCGGCGCCACCTTCGAGCGCACCGGCGCCATGAAGGTTGTCCTCGGCATGATCGAGCTGCATCCCAATCTGAAAATCCTGGCCCGCGTCCTGGGACTGCCGTTTTCCCTGTTCGGGCTGAAGGGGGACAGGAGCCTGCCGCCGGTGGTGCGTGCCCTGACCTCTCTCGGTCCAGCCTACATAAAGTTCGGGCAGCTGCTCTCCACTCGGCCGGACGTGGTTGGCGCCGAGCTTGCGGGAGAGCTGCGCGTGCTGCTCGACAAGCTGCCGCCCTTCGACACCGAGGAGGCCAAGCGGACGGTTGAAGCCGAACTGGGCATCAAGGTCGATGAAGAGTTCTCGGCGTTCAGCGATTCGATCGCCGCCGCATCGATCGCGCAGGTGCACCGGGCCACGCTGCGCGGCAGCGGCCAGGACGTGGCGGTGAAGGTGCTGAGACCGAACATCGAGAAGGCGTTTCGCCGCGACATCGACGCCTTCTACCTTGCCGCCTGGATGGTTCGCACCTTTTCCCCGGCCTCAAGGCGCCTGCGACCCAGGGAGGTTGTCGAACATTTCGAAGGCGTCGTGATGCGCGAGCTCGACCTGCGCATGGAGGCGGCCGCGGCCGACGAACTTGCATCGACCGCCGCCGTGCACGATCGCGTCAAGGTCCCCAGCGTCCGCTGGGAGCTGTCAGGCAAGCGGGTGGTGACGGTGGACTGGGCCTACGGCATCAATCTGGGCGACGTCGAGGCTCTCCGCGAGGCTGGACACGATCTGCCGGACCTGGCAGCCCGACTGATCCAGATGTTTCTGCGGCAGGCCCTGCGCGACGGGTACTTTCACGCCGATCTCCACCAGGGAAACCTCAAGGTTTCCGACGAGGGAGAGTTCGTGATGCTGGACTTCGGAATCATGGGGCGCATCGACGCCTTTACCCGCCGAATCTACGCCGAAATCCTGATGGGCTTCATCGAAAAGAACTATCTCCGCGTCGCGGAGGTGCACTTCGAAGCCGGCTATGTGCCGTCCGATCAGGACATCGACGACTTCGCGCAGGCGCTGCGGTCGGTTGGAGAGCCAATGGTTGGCATGGACGCCAGCAGGATTTCAATGGCGAAGCTGCTGGCCCACCTGTTCGAGGTGACCGACCGGTTCGGCATGCAGACTCGAACCGAACTGATCCTCCTGCAGCGCACAATGGTTGTCGTCGAGGGCGTCGCTCGCAGCCTGGACCCGAAACTCAACATGTGGGAGGTCGCGCGGCCGGTGGTTGAAGGCTACATCCGTGACCACGTCGGTCCTCGCGCCGCGGTGCGCGATCTGATGAAATCGGCCCGGATCCTGTCGCGCCTTGCCCCCAAGCTCCCCGAGTATCTCGCGGCGGTTTCGCAGCGGAAGGAGCCGGCTTCCGGCCCGGAAGGGTCCGGCAACTGGCTGAAGCTTCTGTTGGCCGGCCTGATCGGCGCAGTGGCGGCGTTGCTGATCGTGGTCGCGCTCGAGGGAATCTAGGCGCCGCCGCCCTGATCGGGCTGCCCCGGCGCATGGTGCCGATGAAGGGACTCGAACCCCTGACCTAGTCATTACGAATGACCCGCTCTACCGTCTGAGCTACATCGGCAATGCATGCGCGGCGCCTGGCTGCGAGCGTCAAGTGGTAGTTCACCGGGCGCCGGAATTCAAGTGCGGATTGCCGCCTTTCAGGCGCCGCACTTCATCCTGCAGCCTCTTCAGGGCGGCAACTGCGTCGGCACAGCCGCACTGTCGGCAAGCAGCCTGGTTTGTTCGTCCGACTGCAGAAACGGCAGCAACTGCGTCGACGACGGGTGCATGCGGTCGGCTTTCCCTGCATCGGACCAGGAAAGCGTGTCGAATGCCTTGCAGTCGGTGCACAGCGGCGACCACGCCGCATTCACCATGTGGCACGAATTGCAGACCCATTGCGGCCCACGCGGAGCCGAAACGGCCTTCGACAGTATGTCTCCGACAACCGAATCGGACGATCCTTCGCCCCGTTCTATGGCTGCCAGGATCAGCAGCGAGCGAACGGTGGGATGCGTGACGTGGGTGGTGCCGAGCTCGTGCCGCGCCTGGGCATAGTCGCTGTTCCTGAGCGCCAGTTCCGCCATCACCAGACGCGATTCCGGATGGTCGATGGTCTTGGCCACGAGGCGCCTGAAGCGAGACTGCCGCCTTTCGGAAGTCTCGTGCGGTTCAATCTCCGCGAACTGGGCCGCAATGTCGGGATGGGGAGCCTGGTTCCACGCATTAGCCAGAATACGCGTTGCGGTTCGCCTTTCGCCGGCCTTGATGCGAACTTTTGCCGCCTCGATTGCCGCCGGCGCCAGTCCCGGAGCCAGCTTGTTTGCCTCGATTGTCAGTGAATCGGCCCGCGCGGTCTCGCCAAGCGCGGCCTTGGCGCGTGACTCGGCCAGCGCCAGGATGCCGCTCTGCCGCTTGAAGTCATTCTTCGCAAGGTACTTGTGCCTGTGCTTCGCCTGCAAGGTCGTCCGCGCGCCGGACCAGTCCTCGGCGTTCAGTTGAAGCTGAAACAGATACTTCTGAATCTCTTCGTGGGATGGCTTGAGTTCGAACGCTCGGCGGGCCACGGCGAGCGCCGTTTCGAAGTCTCCCTCCTGATGCTTGTGCTTCAGAATGCCGGCAAGCCCGGCGAATCGCGTCTGATCGTTGCTCAACATCTCCTTGTAGACCTCCAGCGCCCGCCGGCTGTCGCCAAGGCGCTCGGCTGCCTGCGCTGCCAGCAAGCCTGTAAGCTCCGGGCGGCGCAAGTTTCGCTGAGCGATTTCGGCCTTGATCAAGGCGCGCTTGGGCTGTCCGGACGCCAGAGCCACCATGCTGTCGGCCAATGCCTTGAAGCCCTGTCTCTGCCGATTCCTGTTGAGATACCTTGACAATGCGGTTTCGTCGCCGGTCACGAATCTGATCATCGCCGTGCACAGCCCAAACAGAAAGTAAGCCACCCAGACCACAGGAATCATTGACAGGAGCAGCACAACGAAGGTCAGGGGACGGATCATGTACTCGGTGTCGCCCAGCACGAACTTGACCATGCCGTCGACTTCGGCAACCAACGCTGCGAGATAGCTCAATACCGCTATCAGCAGAAAGAAGGCAGATATTCTGAAGAGTGACCAAATCATTGCCGCCGAGGATCCGCCTGTTGAATGTAGTTGACGATCAGCGCATCGACGGCGCCGACGGCCGCCAGTCTGTTCCTGGCCTGAACGGTCCACTCCTCCAGCGTCTCAAGCGTCTGCTCCGGAAGCGCCTGCAGTTCCGTCATCGCCAGTTCAACGTCGGCGGACCTGGTTGCCGCAGTCGCCCTTGACAGGATGGCCGCCACGTTTTCCCCTTCCTGGGGTTGCAGGCTCCTGACCTGGATCAGCGATCCCAGAAATCGCTGAGCTCTGGCGCTGAGGCCGTTTTCCTCTCCATTCCCCTCGGGAACCCACATTGCGGCCGAGGCGTAGTCCTCAAACTCCAATTGCAGAGTGCGCAGGCTCGCCACTCCCGTGTCCGCATGATCGCGCAGGACTTCGGGAAGCGTCGACAAGTCGACGCGGTCCGCTTCGAGAATGTCCCTGTAGGGGCGCCCTTGAACAACTGCGTCTCGCAGGGCCAGCAACGCCACGATCGTGGCTGTGTCGGTTCCGCTCTGCCGATCCTGCACGCGTGCTTCGCTGGCGGCCAACAGAGACTGCAGGTCGCTCTGCTGTCCTTCCACGGAAGCGGACAATTGCGCCAAGGCGGATTCCACAGTGGCGATCTGTTCCATGCTGGCAGACGCCGATTCAGCCGCCGCCTCTCTGATGACTTCAATCTGCTGGGCCAGTTCATCCAGCCTTTCGTCGCGGACATCGATCAAGGATGCAGGACGACCCCCGAGTGGCGGCGGCGCTTCCTCCCCGGCAGTTTCCAGCTTCGCTTCACTGCTTGGAGGAATTCCGGCGCTTGCAGCGGACCCATCCCGTGAACCGGATGCAGATTCTTCGGCAGGCACGCTGTCCGCAAGCGCCTGGGTCAGTTCCGCCACTTCCCGATCAAGCCGATCGACGGCGCCTGCCACCGTTTCGTCCACGGCGGCAAGGCTGTTGGCGACCTCCGCAAGCTGCGCCCGGTTTTCGCGCACTTCGACCTTCAATAGATCCAGCTGTCCCTTGAGTTCGGAAAGCTCCCCTTCCGCCTCTCCCAGCTGTGTTGACATCGAGCCGAATTCAGCGCCGTCCGCCGGCGTCGAAAGTTCGGCGATGAGCAGCGAGTTCTGTTCGACCGTTGTCTGCAGTTCCTGATGTGAAGCACGCAGGTTCTCCGCCTGTTCCTGCAAGTCCAGCATCGCGGCCGACTGATCCGCTGTCCCCTGCGAGGGCAACTGTCTCATCACAAGCACGGCCACGACACCGAGCACCGCTCCGGACAGGACGCTGACGACGAGGTACTTGAAGGCGGTCAGGACGAATCTGTCGAACCGGCTGGCAATTCCCGATCGACCGTTTGGATCTGCCGCTGCGCGACGGCGTGCTCCGGTTGTGCCTGAACTGGCGCCTGCCCGAATTGATTGGCGATCTTGGTCAACGGTGTCTTTCCGGCCGACTGCGCCATCATCCGTGATGATCTTGGCGTCCTCAACCTTGTCCACCGGTTGTTTTGCCATTTGCTGACCCTTCCTGCTTTGCCATTTGCTGCCTTACTGCAAACTGCCGATATCTATCAACCTTCCACACCTGTCGCGGCAACGATGTCCATGCCCGATCAGAGCTGGATTGATGGAAATCTTCAAGGCTGCCGCCACTGTTTTGTCTGGGCAGCAAACATCCTTCAACCGCCAGGACGTCGAGCGGTGCGGCGAGGTTGCATGCAAACCGTTGACCGCTGTTGAGGTTCCGGTCATTGTGCGGATTGGACATGTCCCAAGCCATAGAGCTGAAATCCGACAGAATGGGACCAACGGCAAACGGGAGCTTGTTCCAGGTTTCGCGTCGCCATTGGATTGCGCGCATTGTTGAACTGCGTTTCAGGAGTTTGCCGAATTCCCCGGCAGCCCTTCGGTCCGAAGTTCTGCAGAACCTTGCACGTTCGGGCATGGCGATGTGCAATTGCGCATTGCGAATTTCGAGGCGCATGACACAATGGCGTTCGCGCGTGGCAGCGCCTGTCGGCGGACGCTTGAGCGGTCAGGACCGCGGCGATTCGATGCCGTTGCGTGCGAGGGCCACGAGTTCGCGCGCAATCGCGCCTTCGGACCGGTCGGAGGCGACCACCGGCCGAAACTGCGGCGAAACCGCACGGGCTATTTTGCGGCTCAGGCAGTGGACGATGTGGGCGTGGCGGCTTTGCCGCTGCCGGTCGTTGAACAGAATTGCCGTGCGACGCGAGTACGCAGTTGCTACGCAGGCGCCGGAGTTCAGGGCCTTGATTGCCTGTCTGCCGAGCGGCAGGCTGATCTGGTCG
>MKWU01001445.1_pt1 | contig 40706 bp, 38 predicted proteins | sample 809101 | NCBI WGS metagenome assembly MKWU01 (sample SAMN05860141, study PRJNA318959) | sponge metagenome | host: Aplysina aerophoba | place: Slovenia: Piran, Adriatic Sea, Gulf of Piran | collected 2013-05-07
AAATTGAACCGAAAATCGGTCCGAAATACGGCAAAAATCCACCAGCAGAGTACTCAAGGTGATCATCGCTTGCGCCCCGGGCCGAATATGAGGCTATCGTTCCCCTTGGTGATGGATGCGGGCTAGCGTCGCCGACTTTGAGTTCGGCGCATTCGCTGACGGCAACGACCCATTTATGCAGAGCGACCTTGCCGCCGTCAGCGGCACGGCAACCTACTTAGGCGACGCGATCGGTGTGTATTCGGCGCGGGAAGCTGGAGCTACCGCCGTCGGGTACCTGGATGCAGATGTCCGATTGACCGCCAATTTTGGCGACGCGAACGGCCTCGGCACGATCAGAGGATCGATGACCAATTTCTTTGTGGATGGCGCACCCCATGCCGGCACACTGAACCTCGGCACAGCTGACATCGGCGCACAGAACAGTGGCTTCTTCAGAGGGTCTGTAACCGGAGCCGATAGCCAACGCAACTACACCGGACGCTGGGGCGGCCAATTCTTCGGAAACGATCAAGCCGACGGACGACCCGGATCGGCGGCCGGAACGTTCGGCGCGCATTCCTCAGACGATGCCATCAACTTAGTCGGCGCGTTCGGAACCCATAAGCAGTAGATTGCTCACCAGTTCGCTTCGGAAACGGCAGAAGGGCAGCCTCGGGGTTGCCCTTCTCATTTGCGTACGATTCCCGCCTTGCTGTGCCGCTTCGTGCTTCCTGTAGCGCCGGCTGGAAGCTGTGGCGCGTATTCGAAATTCGGAACATTCGACACAACGTCGCGACGCACCACCCAACCCCCTGGCATCGCCAGGGAGCCGACGTTCAATCGCTCTTGCCTTGGCGATGCTGGAGACGTACCGCGATGAAAAGCGTGAGGAGGCCTGCTCGAACTGCTGAAGGGCAAGAACAATGTCAGGAAGGTTCGGGAAAGAACTCGTGTTCCCAGCGACTCGCGCGGACTCCACGACATATGGACTGAGAGGCCAGTTCAACGAAACTGCGCTGACGCTGTTCCGTCTGTGGTCCCCGGAAAGCGGCATGGCGTTGGCCCAGAGCGGTGGGCGATGGACCGCCGATTGCGAGAGGGTCGAGCACCCTGATGCAGGCGTCGGTGAGGGTGATCCTGAGCATCGTCGTTCTCCCGATCGTGTTGCAGCCGGGGGCGGCGGAGAGGCACAGAATGCGGGAGAAAACCGACATTATCTCAACAAATTCGCACCACAAGAGTGCGGAGCGGCTGTGACGGTCGCATCGGCGGGTTGCGTGGATTCGATGTCGGCGGCGATGGCGTCGCCTGAACGGGCCCACCGGGCGCCCATTTCTCCAGTCGAACCGTAACCGCTCCAGATCCTGAATCCGAGGAGCTGACGCAGGCGTTCCGGTGCTTCATCCACGATCCCGGAACGGGTGCCGAGCGTGAAGTTCATGAGTGTCCGCATCTGCGGCGCGGCGTAGAGCGTCGGCATCCCGTATCGCGTCTCGTTCGAGGTGTTGGGGCCCGCCGAATGCCAGGTACGGCCCTCCCAGATCGCGATCGTGCCCGCCGGTCCTTCGGCGGCGACCGAAGGGACCACGTGAGGCACGGACTGATCCGGCTGACTGCCGGTCATGTGGCTTCCCGGAACCAGGCGGGTTGCGCCGTTTGCTTCCGTGAAATCCGAGACGAAGAGCATGGTCTGGGCGACCAAAGGCGCCGCGATCGCCTGCGTCGCCTTCCTCAGTGGCCCCTGAACGGCGCCTTCGCGGGTGATCGTGCCGCCGGGCAAATGACGTTCTCCCGGCATCACGGTTGGCGGCATCCACCATTGGTCCGTGTGAAGCGCCATAGCCGGGTTGCCGGGACGGGTGAGGTGCGCGGACGATTCGCTCAGCAGGTATTCGGGACCCAGAAGTTGCTCGAGAATTGGCCGGGTGTCTGGATGATCGACGGCACGCAGGAACACCTCGCCCTTGTTGATGAGCATGAGAACCCACTGGTTGTTGCTGTCAGCGGCATTCACCTTGTCGGCAAAGACATGGTCACCCCTTTCAGCCTCGGTTTCGGCGAGTTCCTCGAGGCGCTCGCGCATCTCCCGCAACATGTCCCCAGTAACCGCCTCGGCAATCATGCAGTACCCCCACCGGTCCATGTCACGCTTGAGCCGTGACGAATCGCGTGTGGGTTTGGGGAGGTCGCCTTCGTCCCAGAAGATATTGCGCTCGTCGGTCACTGGTTCCTCCCGGGGGCGTCCCTGCCATTGGTCATTGTCATGGTCCGTTCCGGCGCCGGTCAAGGGATACGCCGACCGGCAATGGTGGAAAATGGATCGTCTCGACACCGGCCTGCCGGCGGTGCAGGATTTCGTGATCGTGGCGCGGGACACCCCATCATGAAGGTCGCATTCATCGGGTTGGGCAATGTGGGGGGCAAGCTGGCAGGAAGCCTCCAGCGCAACGGGTTCGATCTCGTGGTGAGAGATCTCGACCGCGATGCTGCACACCCCTTCCTCGAGAACGGCGCCGGCTGGGCGGAGAGTCCACAAGTCATGGCCCGTACATGCGACGTGGTGATCACGTGCCTGCCGTCTCCTGCGGCATCGGCCAGGGTCATGGAAGCGCAGGACGGGATCCTCGCCGGCCTGCGGCCGGGAAGCATCTGGGCGGAAATGAGCACCACCGACGAGGCGGAAGTCCGCCGTCTCGGAGCGCTTGTCGAGGCGGCGGGCGGCGAAGCGGTCGACTGTCCCGTCTCCGGTGGATGCCACAGGGCGGCGACCGGCAACATTGCCATCTTCGCCGGCTGCGAGCGCGGTGTCTTCGAGCGCATGCTCCCCCTGCTGAAGGCGATGGGCCGGCGCATTCTTCACACTGGCCCGCTGGGATCCGCATCCATCCTCAAGGTGGTCACCAACTACCTGGCAACGGCCAATCTCGTTTCCCTTGCCGAGGCCCTCGTCACCGCGAAGATGGCCGGCATGGACCTCCCCACCACCTACGAGGCGATCCGCATTTCATCGGGCAACTCGTTCGTGCACGAGACCGAAAGCCAGGTGATCCTCAACGGCAGCCGTGACATCAACTTCACGATGGACCTGGTGTCGAAGGATATCGGAATCTTCCAGACGATAGCCGAACGGGCCGGGATCCCCGTCGAGATTGCACCTAAGCTGGTCGAGATCTTCCAGGATGGCGAGGCGCGTTACGGCCCGAGGGAATGGTCACCCAACATCATCCGCAGACTCGAGGAGGCCTGCGGTGTCTCGATTGTTGCCCCCGGCTTTCCGGCGGAGATGATCGATGACGAACCAGAAGAGCCAGGCCGGGAAGTGATCCCGAGAGGAGAAACCAGATGAGCACCATCATTGCCAATCCCGATCTCGTTGTCGGCCCGGACCAGCGGGAAGCATGGGTCACCTCCAGCCGACGGCGCCGGGGGTTCCACAATCTGTGGCGCCTGACGCGCTACGGATTTTTCCTGAGGAGCCCCGACGTTCTCACGCTCAAGCGGCGGATCGACCGGCGGATCGGCGACATGCCCGAGGTGCGGCGTCTGACGGGCACCACCTACTTTTCCGCCATGGTGGTGCTGCGCCACGACGAGCTTGTGTTCGAGGCTTACGCGCCCGACTTCGGTCCCGACCGTCCCCACACCTGCATGTCCATCTCGAAGACGGCCATGAACCTGCTGGTCGGCCGCCTCGTCGAGGAAGGGCGTCTCGACATGCAGTCACGCGTCGTCGATCACCTGCCGGAGATCGGCAGCGGCTACGCCGATGCGACCGTCCAGGACGTCATGGACATGAACATCGTCAACGACTATGCGGAGGACTATTCCGATCCGATGACGACGGCCCTCGCCGACCATGGAGTCGCCATGGGCTGGCGCCTTCCTGCTGATGGAGCAGAAGAACCCGTCAACAGGTCGTTCCTGTGCGGCATTGCCAGTGATGACCTCGCCAACCGTTCGGGTGAACCGCAGTACAAGTCGGCGAACACCGATGTCGTCGGTTGGGTGGCGGAGAGGGTGGCGAAGAGACCGCTGAGGCATCACTTCATCGACGTTGTCGAGGGTGCGGGCATCGAGGACACGTTCTGGCTTTCGTGCGACCGCGACGGCGTTCCCAACCTCAACGGCGGAGTTTCGATGAGCGCCCGCGACCTCGCACGCTATGGTCTCATCTTCGTTCGCGGTGGCCGGGGAATCCACGGCGAGACGATCGGCAGCCAGGCCTTCATCAGCGCAACCCGTGCCCAGACCGGACCGCGCTATGCGCCGCCGGCAGATCACATCACCTACGGCAACCAGATGCGCACCAACGGCCGCTGGATCGGCCATGGCGGCTGGGGTGGCCAGTTCCTCTTCATTGATCCGGACAGCGGGACGGTGGTGGCATTCTTCAGTGTCCTCGAGGACGACAGCGCCGCCGATTTCTCCTACCAGCTCGAAACCATCGCAATGGCCGAGGCCATCTCACTGATGGATCCGGTCTGACCGCCCGCGCTTTCAGCCCTGCCGGACAGACATCGCCGGCATGAACGACCATCTCGCCCGGATCATCGCTGTCGAACTGCCGGCAGCGGCCCGGGGATCCGAATGCCGCCGACCGCTTCGGACCTCGGAAATGTTGGCACGGGCGCCCTTCCGGGACGAGGGCCGTCTGATGGCACCGGACATCGAGGCAGTCTCGCCGATGGTGCCGGGTGGCACTCTTGCCGAACCGGTAGCAACAGCACTCGATTGATCTTGCCATGCTTCGCTTCCATGGGCCTTGCGGAGTTCCCCAGGACTGCCAGGGAGTGGACCTGACCTGTTCGATGGCGGCCTTTGTTCGAGCAGTATGCCGTTCGGATTCTTAGTTGAGACGGTGGACTTCACCGGAGTCAGGTGGTTGTCTGGACTTCGGCACAGCAGGGATCCGAACCATGGCGTCGTTCGTTTCGCGAATTCTCAAGAGCCTCACCGGACAGTCCGGCGACGAGGAGAAGCGGCCCTCCGAAAGCGACAAGACGGAGGCCTACAAGGGGCTTGTCATTCACCCGGCGCCGGAACGTGAAGGACAGCAATGGCGGATCGCCGGCGCCATTATCCAGCAATGCGAGGATGGCGATCGGGAACGCACCTTCACCCGAGCCGACACATTCTCAACGCGTGAGGAAGCCGTGACCAATTCGGTTCGCAAGGGAAAGCAAATCATCGACGAGCGGGGACCGAAGCTCTTCGATGACGGCAAGGCAACCGGCAGGGCCTGATTCCTCGTGACCGCTCCTCAACTCCTGGCGCGGGCACGCTCCCGCAGGTAGAGAAAGAGTGGCAGTCCGAGTGAGACGCCAACGCAGATTGTTCCGAGTACGGGCGCCCAAAGCCCCATCACGCCGGCACCCACAGATCCCGAACAGAGCGACGGCGGCAACGATCACCACCGGCCGATCCGGTTTCCAGCCATGCGCGTTCCGAGGCGTCATCCGCAATGGCATCGTGGCACCATTCGACGAGTTCCCCGAGCGTGCAGCTGGGGCGCGTTCGGCGCACGGCATTTGGACGGCCTTCCTCGATCCCTGTATCCATGCCGGGACCAACATGACGTTCCAGGACATCAAGGAAGTTCGTCATCATCGGTGGTGGCTCGGTGCCCTGCGCGCTGACCCGCCTCGGCTGGACGGACGCGGTCCTCCAGGAAGCGGGCTGAGCAGCCATTGGCGGTTGCGGTCCCTGCGGATCAGCTCACCGACAAACTCTGTTTCAGGCACTCACGCAATCCGACAGGCACATGAATCTGTCGGCAGATTGTGGTGTCTCAGTCTCATTGCGGGCGGGAAGGCGGAGGATTTCGCCGGTGGCCCAGCCTGAATGTTCCGCATCCCCCTTGGCCATGCCAAGGGGGATGCGGCAATGGTTGGGGATCAGCTGTAGCGGTACGGCTTGCCCGCCTGGGCCATCACCTCGTTGTACTGGCGGAAGATGCCGACGACACGGGCGGCACGCTCGCTGGTCGCGGCAATCTCGTCCCAGAACTTGACGGCTTCGGCCTCGACCTGGGCCCACTCGTCATCGGGAATGGAGGTCAGCGACATCTTGGTCCCCTGGGTCCGCAAATGGGCCTCGCCGCCCCAGTACCAGTACTGGCGGTAGTAGTGCGACGAATCCATGGCCAGGCGCCAGATGGTCTTCAGATGGTCCGGCAACTCGTTCCAGCGATCTTCATTGGCGAAGAAGTGGCCGATCCAGGCCCCGGAAATGTTGTTGGTGAGGAAGTAGTCGGTGACGTCCGCCCAGCCCACCGTGTAGTCCTCGGTGATTCCGGACCAGGCGACCCCGTCAAGTTCACCGGTCTGCACCGCCACCTCGATGTCCTCCCAGGGAAGGGTGACCGGAACGACACCGAACTTCTGCAGGAAGCGGCCGGCAGTCGGGAAGGTGAACACCCGCTTGCCCTCGAGATCCGCCAGCGAGTGGATCGGATCCTTGGTGGCGAAGTGGCAGGGATCCCAGGCGCCGGCGGAAAGCCACTTGACGCCGCCCACTTCCGAATAGGCCTCATCCCAGATCTCGCCCAGACCGTACTGACTGAACAGCACCGGCACATCGAGACTGTACCGCAGCGCCAGCGGGAAATAGCCACCGAAGACCGATACATCGGTGGGCGCGGCGATCGAGTCGTCATCGGACTGCACCGCATCGATCGTTCCGTTCTGCATGGCCCGGAAGAGTTCGCCCGTGGGAACAAGCTGGTCGGCAAAGAACAGCTCGATTTCCATCTCGCCGTTGGCGGCCTTGTTGAAGGCGTCAACCGCGGGCTTGATCACGTGCTCGGCAAGAGCCGGACCGGCATAGGTCTGGAGCCGCCAGCGGATCATCGACTGGCCATGCACGGCGGGTGCGGCAAGGGCGGCAGCGCCAGCGCCGACGGTCGCCGCGGCGCCGGTCTTGAGGAAGGAACGTCTTGACTTGGTCATGGTGTCAGGCCTCCTGTTTGTCGTGGGTTCACGATTATCAACGAGGTGGTTTACCTGACAAGCAGGCTGCGCACCACCAGCGCCCGGGCCGAACGGCATGAACGATGAGGAGTGTTGCGTTCAGGGGCGGGCCCGCAGGTCCGCAGCCAGTTGACGCACACTTATGGCCTCGATGGTTCGGGACACGGGATAGCGATCGTCTCCGGCATGCACGACAAAGGCACGCTCGGGCTCCAGATCCCCGCAGGCGACATGGAAGCCGCGGCTGACCCGGGCGGAAAGCGAGCGCTTGATCTCCACGGCCCAGCGGGTGCCGTCCTCGTGTTCGATGACGAGGTCGACTTCGGCACCTGCACTCGTCCGGTAGAAATGAGGCCTGGAGCGCGGCGGCAAGGCGGCAAGCAACGTCTCGATGACCCAGCCCTCCCAGCTTGCTCCAACGACCGGATGACCGGCGAGCTGTTCCAGTGAAGCGATGCCGAGCAGGGCATGCACCAGGCCACTGTCCCGCACATAGACCTTCGGCGCCCTGACAAGGCGCTTGCCGACGTTGGCGTGGAGTGGCGCCAGCCGGCGGACCAGAAGAAGGTCAGCCAGAAGGTCGATGTAGCGGGTCACCGACTGTGCACTCACTTCCAGCGCCCGTGCAAGCGTGGACGCATTGAGCATCGTTCCCTGGAGGTGGGCCAGCATCGTCCACAGTCGTTCCAGCGTGGCAGCGGGTATGCGCGGGCCGAACACAGCGACATCGCGTTCCAGATACGTGCGGATAAAATCCCGGCGCCAAGCCATGCTGTCCGTGTCGCTCGCCGCGAGATAGCTCTGCGGAAACCCGCCACGCAACCACAACCGCTCGCGCGTGCTGCGGTCATCCTCCACCTCCAGCGCCGAGAGTGGCGCAAGGTCGATGTATGCGATTCGGCCGGCCAGCGTCTCTCCTGACTGACGCAGGATGTCGATGGACGCCGAACCGAGGATGAGGAATCGGCCCCTTCCCTTCGATCTGCGGCGGCCTCTGTCGATGACCCCACGCAATGCCTGGAAGATGTCCGGCAGCCGGTGAATCTCGTCAAGGATGACAAGCCGGTCTTCCACGTGATCGAGGAAGAGCGCAGGCTCGCCGAGCCGGTTGCGGTCGTCGCGGTCTTCCAGATCGAGATAGAGCGAGTCTCGTGATCGGGCAATGTCCAGTGCGAGCGTGGTCTTGCCGACCTGCCTTGGTCCGATGAGTGCCACGGCCGCCTGGCGAGCGAGAGCATTCCTGACGTCAGGTGCGATCATTCTCGGGATCATCCTTGTAATTTATCCAGTTTGTAGATAAATTGCAAGGAACACTCCGCGTCGTTCCTGGCACATGATGCGACACGACACCGGAGTGACGGCTCCGGGGAACGGGCTTCACGCGATGAAGGGCGGTCCCGGGACCTCGTCAGTTGCCGTAGACCAGACCAGGCAGCCAGAGGGCAATCTGCGGGAAGGCCATGACGAGGGCCAGCGCCAGGACCATCACGAAGACGAACGGCGTGATCGAGCGGTAGATGTCGACGAGGCGGATCTCCGGGGGCGCCATGGCGCGCATGAGGAACAGGTTGTAGCCAAAGGGAGGTGTCATGTAGGCGATCTGGCAGGTGATCGTGTAGAGCACGCCGTACCAGATGAGATCGAATTCCAGGGCCCGCACCAGCGGCACATAGAGCGGGGCGACGATGACCAGCATCGCTGTGTCGTCGAGAAAGGTCCCCATCAGGATGAAGGACAGCTGCATGAGGATGAGGACTTCCCAGGGTCCCAGCCCCAGCCGGTCAAGGAAGAATCCCTCGATGGCCCGCACGGCGCCGAGGCCATCGAAGACGGCGCCGAAACACAAGGCCGCCATGATGATCCACATGAACATGCAGGACACGCCCAGGGTCTTGCGCAGGCTCGTCTGCAGGACCTCGCGTGTCAGACGGCCACGAATCAACGCGGCGATGGTGGTGGTGATGGCGCCGACGGCCGAACTCTCGACCAGCGAGGTGATACCGGCGAGGAAGAGGCCCGTCATCGACGCGAAGATGAAGAAGGGGAGGATGCCGGCCCTGAGCAGGCGCAGTTTCTCGGCCACGCTGACCTGGCGGTCCTTCGCCGCCAGCGGCGGTCCGAGGTGGGGCTGGGCCTGGCAGCGCACGGCGATGTAGATGATGAAGAGCGCCGCCATCATCAGCCCCGGCAAGGCGCCTGCCAGCCACAGCTGGCCAACCGGCTGACGGGCGATCATGCCGTAGAGCACGAGGACGACGCTTGGAGGCACCAGGATGCCCAGCGACGAGCCGGCCTGGATGACCCCGGTCACCATGATCTTGTCATAGGACCGTCGCAGCAGTTCCGGCAGCGCGATGGTGGCGCCGATCGCCATGCCGGCGACCGACAGTCCATTCATCGCCGAAATCACCACCATGAGGAGAATGGTGCCGATGGCAAGACCGCCCCTGACCGGTCCCATCCACACGTGGAACATGGAGTAGAGATCGTCCGCAAGGCGCGACTCGGAGAGGATGAATCCCATGTAGATGAAGAGCGGCAGGGTGATGAGGGGGTACCACTTCATCAGCTTCATCGCCGCGGAAAAGCCGAACTCTCCACCGCCCGTGCCATAGAGCGCCAGGGCCGCGGCGACCGCCACGAACCCGATCGCGCCGAAGACGCGCTGGCCCGTCATCAGCATGACCATCATGCTGGAGAACATCAGGATGGCGATGAGTTCGTAGTCCATCAGAACTCGATGCCGCGGACGCTGGCGATGTCGCGCAGCATGACCGCCGTGGTCTGCAGGATCATCAGCACGACACCCAGACACATGAGGATCTTGATGGGAGCCATGTAGGGTGCCCAGGCCGAATAGCTGCGTTCACTCACGACGAGAGCATAGGTCGTGCTGTTGATTCCGCCGTAGAGAAGGACGCCAAGGTAGAACAGCAGGAACAGCACGGTGACGACATCGATCATCGCCTTCGTGCGCGGTGACCAGGTCGAATAGAGGAGATCCATGCGGACGTGCTCGCCCCGCTGCATGGAGTAGGGGCCACCGAGGATGTAGTAGGCGACCATGGTGAACTGGGCCATCTCGAGCGTCCAGAGCGCCGGCAGGAGGAAGGCCTTGGAGAACGCGGAATAGAGGAGGATGGCCATGAGCACGAAGACGAGGTACATCGCCGCCTCGCCGACCCGCCGGCTAGTCGCCTCGACAAGGAGGACGTAGCGCTTCAGGAACAGGGGCATCGGGCCCTCGCCACGGGATCCACGGCCAGGCAGGCCGTTTACTGTTCGAGCATGCGCAGCGGACCGGAGATCATGGCCACGGTGATGCAGCCTTCCGACGAACGGGAGAAATGCGCACTGCCGGCGGGCAGGCTGATGCAGTCGCCCTCGACATAGGTCGTCCCGTCGGGATCGGTCAGGGTTCCCTGGAGAATGGCGAACTCCTCGATGCCGGCATGCTCGTGCGGCGTCGAGCAGCCGCCCGGTTCGAACCTGACAAGATAGAACCCCTCTCCGGTTTCGGCGTTCGCCCGCACCGGCACCCAATGGATGACGTCGGAATCATCAGGCAGCGAGGGATAGGGCACAAAGCCGCCGTCGTGCCAGTTCACGATGGTGCGGCCCTCGCGCATGGCATCCAGCTCGTCATCCCCTTCGATCGTTGAGATGGGGCCCGCGATGCAGGCAAGCAGGGTGCAACCCTTGGGCGAGTGCGTGCGATGGCGGGTTCCCGGCGCATAGCTCACGCAATCGCCTTCCCGCAGCACGGTGCCGTCGCCGTCGACAAGTTCACCCTCAAGCATGATGAACTCTTCGCCGGCACTGTGGAGATGCAACGCCGCGCCGCAGCCTGGCTCGGCCTTCAGGAGATAGTAACCGTCACCACGCCCGGGTATGGCGCGGATGGGGCACCAGGAAAGACCGGGTTCCGCTCCGTCAAGCCCGGGATAGGGCTGCCAGTCGCAGGTCTTCCAGTTGACGATCCTGCGGCCTTCGAGATTCCACGTCTGCATCATCGGCTCCCTTTCCTGTTGCTGGCCATCACGCATGCCATTTCGAACATGAGATTGGCGACGTTGACGAAGGTGATGCCGACCGGGTCGTGAGGCGGGGACACCTCGCAGACATCGCCGCCAACGGCATTGAGTCCGGTGAAGCTGCGCAGGATGACCTGCATGTCGCGCATGGAGATGCCGCCTGGCTCCGGAACCCCGGTTCCCGGGCAGTCCCGCGGATCAAGGCCGTCGATATCGATGGTCAGATAGCAGGGGCCGTCGCCCAGAACGATGCGGGCAAGGTCGATGAAACTCTCGCGTCCCATCGCCTCGTACTCGTCCATCGGCACCATGGTCATGCCGACCTCGTTGCCGTAGTCGATGTCGTCATCGCCGTAGCGGGTACCGCGCAGGCCGACCTGAATGGTCCTCGCCGGATCAATCAGCCCTTCCTCGACGGCGCGGCGGACAAAGGTGGCGTGATTGATCTTCGTTCCCATGAAGCTGTCAAAGGTGTCGGCATGGGCATCGACATGGAAGAGACCCAGGGGCTCATCACGAGCAATGGCGCGCAGGATGGGAAGCGGCACCGTGTGGTCGCCGCCGATGGCAAGGGGCCAGGCACCGGCGTCGTGTATCCCGGCGAAGAACGCCTGGATCATGTCGCAGCTTTCCTCGACCTTGAGGGGATGGGTCGGTGCATCCCCGACGTCGGCAATGTTGCACAGGTCAAAGGGCGCCACCTTGGTCGCCGGATTGACCGCCCGGATGAGCCGGCTGGCCTCGCGCACCGCCGCCGGACCGTGGCGGGCGCCAGAACGGAAGGTGACACCGGTATCGAACGGCACGCCGACAAGGGCAATGTCGAGACGGCGGGAGACCGGGTGACGCTGGGCGCGCATGAAGCTCGCGGGCTCCTGGTAGCGCGGGACAGCCCCCGAATCGAAAGGCTTGAACGATCCTTCCCCCGACATGATGATTTGTGCCCTGGTTGATTGGTCCGCCGCGCCATTCTGGCAGACCGCCAGCGATGGTAAAGTTCATTCTGGGCTTGCCAACGGCGCCTGTCGCCATTACCTAGTGGCGCCGACACCTCACGCCTTCTCCTGAGGATGGCGGTCGGTGATCCGGCAGTGGTGTCTCCTGCGGTCCCCAATTCGAGATGCAGCCTCCTGGAGGTTCTGGTTCATGGCCCTGAAGATTCGCCTGTCACGTGGTGGCGCCAAGAAACGCCCGATGTACAGAATCGTTGTCGCCGATTCGCGTTCACCGCGCGATGGCCGTTTCATCGAACGTGTCGGCGTTTACCGGCCATTGCTGGCGGCCGATGATCCCGAGCGCGTCATCATGGATCAGGACCGGGTTCGCTACTGGCTCGGACAGGGCGCCAAGCCCACGGACCGGGTCGCCGTCTTTCTCGGCAAGGCCGATATCATTCCCATGCCGGAGCGCCGTGGGGGCAGCACCGGCGAAGTGACGGACCATGCGGAAGGGGACGACTCCTGACATCCACCCGGACTGGGTCTGTCTGGCCGTCATAGGCGCGCCGAAGGGGCTTCGGGGCGCCGTCCGTCTTTCATGCTTCGCCGAGGACCCGGCTGCCATCGGCGCCTACAACCCGATGCATGCGGAACCCGGTGGCCGCACCCTCGATCTCACCGTTCTTGAGCATCCCCGGCGTGGGCACCTGGTGGTGGCTATCGATGGAGTCGCGGACAGGCAAGCGGCCGCCGCCCTTGCAGGCACCCGCCTCTTTATTCCGCGTTCGCGCATGCCGGAGGTTTCCGCCGACGAATTCTATTACCACGACCTGATCGGCCTTGCCGCCTTCCATGTCGACGGCTCACCACTTGGCCGGGTGCGCGCCGTGCACGACTGGGGAGCCGGCGACACCATGGAAATCACCGGTGAGGGACCCGGAAGCGACTTCCTGGTGCCCTTCACCGAGAACAATGTTCCGGTGGTCGACCTCGAGCGTGGCCGGATCATCGTCGATCCGCCCGACGGCATTCTCGCAAGGCAGGAGGGCTGATCATGGCCGCACCTTGGACCGCCACCATCCTCACCCTGTTTCCGGAGATGTTTCCCGGTCCTCTGGGAGCTTCCCTGCCGGGTCATGCGCTGAAATCGGGCCTGTGGGCACTGGAAACAGTGGACATTCGCCAATATGCGTGTAGTAAGCACCGCACCGTCGACGATGCACCCTTCGGCGGCGGCAACGGCATGGTCATGCGGCCCGATGTCCTGGCACGGGCCATCGATTCAACGGCCACTGGAGGTGAAGACGAAGCACTGATCCTTCTCACGCCCCGCGGCGTGCCGCTTACCCAGGAACGCGTGCGCCGACTCTGCAGGCAGCGGCGTCTGGTCGTCGTTTGCGGACGCTTTGAAGGGGTGGATGAGCGCGTGGTCCAGGCACGCGGCCTTGAGGAGATTTCGATCGGTGATTATGTCCTGTCGGGCGGCGAGCCGGCGGCCATCGTGCTGGTGGACGCCTGTGTGCGACTCCTCGAAGGAGTGGTTCACGCACCCGAAGGGCTTCTTGACGAGAGTTTCGAGACCGGCCTGCTCGAGTATCCGCACTACACGCGGCCTGGCACCTGGGAAGGCCGCACGGTGCCGGAAGTCCTGCTGTCGGGACACCATGGGAAGGTGCGCCAGTGGCGGCATGACGAGGCCGAACAGACAACCCGGGAGCGCAGGCCTGACCTTTGGTCCCGATACCAGGCATCAAGAGGCTGACGCAGGCCAGCGGAGGATGAGAGGAATGAACGTTCTGGAGACGATGGAACAGGAGCAGATCGCGAAGCTCCTGGAGACAAGGGAGATTCCCGAATTCGGGCCCGGGGATACCGTGCGCGTCGCCTTGCGCGTGGTCGAGGGAACGCGCGAACGCATCCAGAACTACGAGGGTGTGTGCATCGCGCGCAAGAACCGCGGTCTGAACTCCTCCTTCACGGTCCGCAAGATCTCCTACGGCGAGGGTGTCGAGCAGGTGTTTCCGCTCTATTCGCAGCGCATTGCATCGATCACCGTGGTGCGACGCGGCGCCGTGAGGCGGGCGAAGCTCTACTACCTGCGTGGGCGTACCGGCAAGGCGGCGCGCATTCCCGAAAAGCGCGACGACAGGGCGAAGGCAGCCAGAAAGTCCTGATCCCGCGACGCCTCGCAGAACCCCTTGACGCCAGATGACGGCATCTTTCGACCATGAACGCACCGAAGACACTCTACGACAAGATCTGGGACAACCATGCCGTTGCCGACATGGGAGACGGCACGACCCTGCTCTATGTCGACCGCCATCTCGTCCACGAGGTGACCAGTCCCCAGGCCTTTGAGGGATTGCGCCAGAGCGGCCGGCATGTCCGGCGGCCGGCGGCAGCGCTGGCCGTTGCCGACCACAATGTGCCGACAACGGACCGCAGTCAGGGGATCGACGACGAGGAAAGCCGGATCCAGGTCGACACCCTCGCAGAGAACTGCGAGCGCCACGGCATTGCTCTCTTCGGGATGGACGATCCGCGCCAGGGGATCGTCCACATCGTCGGGCCCGAACAGGGTTTCACCCAGCCCGGCATGACAATCGTCTGTGGTGACAGCCACACCGCCACCCACGGCGCCTTCGGCGCTCTCGCATTCGGCATCGGCACTTCCGAGGTGGAGCATGTTCTCGCCACGCAGACGCTGGTCCAGAGGCGTTCGCGCAACATGCGCATCACGGTCGAGGGCATGCCGGGCCCCGGAGTGACGGCCAAGGACCTCATTCTCGGCATCATCGGTGCGGTGGGTACGGCCGGTGGAACCGGACATGTCATCGAGTATGCCGGTCCGGCGATACGCGCTCTTTCTATGGCCGGACGCATGACGGTATGCAACATGTCGATCGAGGCCGGGGCCCGCGCCGGCCTGATCGCACCGGATGACAAGACCGTCGCCTGGCTCGAGGGACGACCCTTCTCGCCATCGGGCGAGGACTGGAACCGGGCTGTGGCGTGGTGGGCGACCCTGGTGTCGGATCCAGGCGCCGCCTACGACCGGGAAGTGGAGATCCGGGCCGGCGACATTGAACCTCAGGTCACCTGGGGAACCAGTCCCGAGGACGTCCTGCCGATCTCCGGTGTCGTTCCCGATCCCGGAGAGGCCGCGGATGATGAACGGCGTGCGGCGATGGAACGCTCCCTCGACTACATGGGTCTCGAGCCCGGTACCCGGCTGAAGGACATCCCGATCGACCGGGTCTTCATCGGTTCCTGTACCAATGGCCGCATCGAGGACCTGCGCGCCGTGGCCGATGTCGTGGCGGGCCACAAGGTGGCGGACGGCGTGCACGCGATGGTGGTGCCGGGGTCCGGGCTGGTGAAGCAGCAGGCAGAGGAAGAGGGGATCGACCGCATCCTCACCGAGGCGGGTTTCGACTGGCGCGAGGCCGGGTGTTCGATGTGCCTGGCGATGAATGCCGACAAACTGCTTGCCGGTGAGCGCTGTGCCTCGACCTCCAATCGCAATTTCGAGGGACGCCAGGGGCGTGGCGGCCGCACCCACCTGGTCAGTCCGGCAATGGCGGCGGCCGCAGCCATCCGCGGCACCCTCACCGACGTTCGCGCGCTCGGGGGTTAGGGCCATGGAACGGTTCACCACGCTGACCGGGATCGCCGCACCGCTGCCGATGATCAATGTCGACACCGACAAGATCATCCCGAAGCAGTACCTCAAGACCATCCGCCGAACCGGACTCGGCCGCCATCTCTTCGACGAGATGCGTCACGATGCGGAAGGTCGCGAACGCCCGGAGTTCGTCCTCAACCGCGACCCGTGGCGCCAGGCATCCATTCTCGTGACGGAAGACAATTTCGGTTGCGGGTCGAGCCGCGAGCATGCGCCGTGGGCGCTTCTCGATTTTGGCATCCGCTGCGTCATCGCACCGAGTTTCGCCGAGATCTTCTTCGGCAACTGCGTCAACAACGGCATTCTTGCCGTCACCATGCCGCACGAGGACGTCAGGCGGCTGATGGACGATGCGCGGACCGGACACAACGCGAGACTGACTGTCGACCTCGAGAGCCAGACCGTGACACGTCCCGACGGCAGCCGGATCGCCTTTTCCATCGACGAGTCGGTGAAGCACCGTCTCCTGAACGGACTCGATCCGATCGGCATCAGCCTTTCCAGGGAGGCTGACATCGCCGCCTTCGAGGAGCGCCGCGCCGCTCTGCAGCCGTGGCTTTGAAGGAGGGGCGAGGACGATGACCGCAAACAGGTCATTGCTGCTGTTGCCAGGCGACGGGATCGGACCTGAGGTCATGGATGCCACGAGGCGCGTGATCGACTGGTTCGACAGGGAAAACCGTCTCAATGTCGATATCGGGGAAGCCCTCGTCGGTGGCGCCAGCATCGACGCCCATGGCACGCCGCTGACCGACGACACCCTTGAGCGGGCGAAATCGGTTGACGCCGTTCTCTTCGGCGCCGTCGGCGGTCCACGCTGGGACGGACTCGACTTTTCCATGCGGCCCGAGCGCGCCTTGCTGGGCCTGCGCAAGGAGATGGAACTCTTCGCCAACCTGCGACCGGCGGTGGTCTATCCCGCCCTCTCCCACGCCTCGTCGCTCAAGCCCGGGATCGTTTCGGGTCTCGACATCATGATCGTTCGCGAACTGACCGGTGGCATCTACTTCGGGGAGCCGCGCGGCATCGAGGACACCGGTGGCGGCGAGCGCCGCGGGGTCAATACCCTCGTCTACACGACACGGGAGATCCTGCGCGTCGGACGCGTGGCCTTCGAACTCGCCCGAAAGCGCAATGGCCGGGTGTGCTCCGTCGACAAGTCCAACGTCCTGGAGTCGACGCTGCTGTGGCGCCAGGAGATGACCCGCCTGGGGGCCGAGGAATATCCGGACGTGGAACTCACCCACATGCTGGCCGACAACGCGGCCATGCAACTCGTCCGTGACCCCCGCCAGTTCGATGTCATGGTCACGACAAACATGTTCGGCGACATCCTGTCGGATTGCGCCGCCATGCTGACGGGATCGCTTGGCATGCTGCCGTCGGCCTCTCTGGGCGCCCGCTCCGGGGACAGGATTCCGGCTCTCTACGAACCGGTACACGGGACCGCCCCCGACATCGCCGGCACAAATCGGGCCAATCCGCTCGCCATGCTCTCGAGCTTCGCCATGATGTTGCGGTACAGCTTCGATCTGCAGGATGAGGCGACCCTTGTGGATGCGTCCATCGGCGCTGTCCTGGAGAGTGGCCTCAGAACGGCCGATATCATGGAGGACGGGGGCCGCCAGGTGACGACCACGGCCATGGCGGAAGCTCTCGTCGCGGAAATCGAGAAACGGGCCTGAACCATGAGTTACCGCGTTGCCGTCGTCGGCGCCACCGGCGCCGTCGGCCACGAAATGCTGCAGACACTCGCCGAACGGGAGTTCCCGGTCGACGAGGTGGCGGCGGTCGCCTCGTCCCGCTCGACGGGCAAGGAAGTCTCCTTCGGCGATGTCACCCTCAGCTGCCGGGACCTCGAATCCTTCGACTTCCGCGGCTGGAATGTCGCCCTCTTCTCACCAGGGGCAAAGGTCTCCGGCCGCCATGCACCAGGGGCCGCCGAAGCCGGTGCGATGGTCATCGACAACACGTCGCGCTTTCGCTACGACGATGATGTGCCGCTCGTCGTTCCGGAGGTGAACGCCCACCACCTGGACATGGCGTCGCGCCGCAACATCGTCGCCAACCCGAACTGCTCGACGATCCAGATGGTGGTCGCCCTGAAGCCGCTGCACGACCTCGTCCCCATCCGGCGCATCGTCGTCTCCACCTACCAGTCCACAGGTGGTGCCGGAAAGAAGGGTATGGACGAGCTCTACGAGCAGACCAGGAAGCGGTACTGGAACGAACCTCACGCGCCGGAAGTGTTCCAGAAGGACATCGCCTTCAACTGCATTCCCCACATCGACTCCTTCATGGAGGATGGCTCGACCCGGGAGGAATGGAAGATGGTGGCCGAGACCGCCAAGATTCTGGATCCCGCCATCAGGGTCCATGCAACCTGCGTGCGCGTGCCCGTGTTCGTCGGTCACGCGGAGGCGATCAACGTCGAGTTTGCCGGACCTCTCGACGAGGATGACGCCCGCGATCAACTGCGCGAGGCCGACGGTGTCCTCGTCATCGACGAGCGAGAACCAGGCGGCTACATGACCCCGCGCGAGTGCGCCGGCGAGGATGCCGTCTACGTCAGCCGCATCCGGAAGGACCCGACCGTGGAGAACGGTCTTTCCATGTGGGTGGTCTCCGACAACCTGCGCAAGGGCGCTGCACTCAACGCCGTGCAGATCGCCGAGGAACTCGACCGCCGCCATCTGCTGTAGCAAGCCCTGCCTCTGACGGCGAACATGGTCCTCCCGGGTGCCGGCACTGTGACCACGGGGCAAGGTGCTCGGGGTCATCCGCATACCCCATGCCAATGTGAGAAGGGGGGACCGAAGGACAGCATGGCCCTCCACCACGGAACATCAGTAGACCGGTTGCGGTGGCCGGAGTCTGTCGACAGAACAAAGTTCAGCATGAGAAACGCGAATGATGTGGATTCTCATCACCTGAATTGACTAGACTGGTCTACTGGTCTGATAGGGATGATGCCGTGCAAACAATTGGTTCGTATGAAGCAAAGACGCGCTTACCGGAATTGCTGAGGTCGGTCGAACAGGGCAGCACCTTTACGATAACACGGCGGGGCGTGCCGATTGCCCGCCTCGTGGGAATCACCCACCTCGACCCGGACGACGTAGAAGGAGTCATCGCCCGTATGAAACGGGCTCGGGCGGAAAGATCATCGGTAACGAAAGAAGACATCATGTCGGCCCGTGATCAGGGGCGCCTGCCCTGATGCCGTTCGTCCTCGATGCCTCGATCACTGCAACATGGTGTTTTCCGGACGAGACTGACACGTGCGCTGATGCGGCGATGCACCGGCTTGTCGACGACCAGGCGATCGTGCCTGCGTCATGGTGCATCGAGATACGCAACATTCTCGTCGTCAACGAAAGACGAGGTCGAATCGAACCGGCGGAATCGGATGTTTTTCTGGACGAATTGACCCGTCTGCCGATCCGTATCGACAACAACCCGGACAAGAGTCTCGTCCTGTCACTCGCACGCAAGCACGGTCTGACATCATATGATGCCGCCTATCTCGATATCGCTGTGCGCCTGACCGCCCCGATGGCAACATTGGACCGGGCTCTGGCAAGGGCCGTAAAGGCAGAGCAACTGCCGTGCCTGGGGGTGTAGACGAACTCGAAGCGGCCCCAAAGCGCCTTGGCCCGTGCCGGCGGGTAAGCTTCGCAGAGTGCGCCGGGATCATGCGGAGTGTCGTTGTCTTGCCACAGTCCGAAGGGCCGACGAAGGACATGAACTCGCCTCGCCACACACTGAGGTCAAAATCATCCACGTCAACGATGCCGCCGGGATAGGCCTTGCGCAGTTGAGGCCGACATTGAAAATCACGTGGACCTGTGGACATGGGACAAACGGGAGGAGCCGTACGGCCCATTCCTCAGGTGTCATCAGGCGCTGAGGAAGTCGTCCCACTTCGAGATGAGATGATCGTAATGGTCGGGCCACTGGTGCCAGTACCTGACGTGACTGGCGCGTTCTTCCAGCGAGCCGCCATCGCGCAGGTCGCCTTCCTGGATGCCACGATCCGGGGCGCCAACCCAGGGCTTGCCCTCGTACCAGAAGTCGTACCTGGCCGCGTCCATGACATCCCTGATGTTCGTGGTCGGCGAATAGTAGCCCTGCTCCGACACGGCAATCGCCGGCGGCCCCGAGAGCCAGTAGTCGCTATAGGCGATCACCGCCTCGGCGTTCGGCGAGTTGGCGATGAGCGCATTGCCAACCGACCATGCACGGTAGCCTTCCGCCGGCACCGCATAGGAGCATGGTACACCCCGGGCCTTCACCGCCAGCACCGCCGGTTGCCATGCGTCGGCGAGAACCATGTCACCCGAAGCCAGCAGGTCGACCAGCTCTGCGATGTCCCCCCACAGGGCACGGAACTGGCCTTCCCTCTTCTTCGATACAAGAAACCTGGCCGCCTCGTCGATTTCCACGATGCTCGGGTTGCCCGGGTTTTCGTTTTCCAGCATGCCGAGCGCCGTCATTGCCAGCACCGTCTGCCCGAAGGCGACGAGCGGATCAACGTTGAGACCGGTCTTGCCCTTGAACTTCGGATCGAAGAGTGAGGTCCAGGTGCTGGCCTCCTCCGCCGACACAAGGTCCGGACGGTAGCCGATCGAATCGAAGTTGTAGACGGTCGGCACCATCCACAGTTCGGTCCTGGCCTCGTCAGCCCAGATCTGGCCGGAGATCTGGGCGCGCTCTTCCATGCGCGGATCTATGTCGGTGAAGGTCGGACGGATGTTGGACCAATTCTTCAGTGCACTGATCGGAATCGGCTTGATCGTGCTGGTGACGGTCATCGCGGGCAACCGCTCGCCGGTGGTCTCCCAGACATCGTAGGCACTCGAGCCCGAAAGGAGTTCTGTCTGTGTGTTGGGAAGGAGGTCAGCCTTGCCGGAAACGGAACCTACGCCCGACTCTTCCTTGAAGGCATTCAGGATGCGGTCCTGCACCGTCACCGACAGGCCGACGGAGCGCAGTTCCTGATCGGCAAGGTGGCCGCCGGCCAGTACCATCCGCGGTGTGGCCAACGCCGTGGTGGCTCCAAGCGCCACAGCGCCGGCCATGACGTCCCGACGGGTTGGATTGTACTGACTCATCCCAAGTCTCCTTGTCGCAGCAACCGGTCCCGAATCTTGTGGCGAGCGACGGCCGTCCACTGTCACGGCCTGACCGCATCGCATGCGAGGATCAGGATGCCTTCAGCGGCTTCTCCGAGTCCACCCGCCCGGCCCATCGGCATGAAGGATGCCGTCCTTTCAGGACTCTGGGGCCACGGTGCGTGTTCGACAGCACCTGCACGACTTGGCGATGACCGGGCGTCAGGCCGCGCCTTCTTCACCCGGTCATACCGGAAGAAGGCCCGTCGCCTGACGGATTGCAGACTCGGGATATCTTGCCGGATCCCGCGCTCGGCGAAGGGCGCGTGCAGCCTTCCAGGGTCCGAACATTGCGATGGATCCGGCATTGTGCAGCGTGCGCTGCATCGTCGGGCGGCGTTGGCCTGCGCAGGGGGGCCGCCGGGAAGGATTTTCCGCGGAGGTCTGTCGTTGCTCTGGAGCATTTGAGGAGCGGAAAGGCGCAGCGGCCCGCTCCCGGCTTGCGATTTGCGTACCACGCGGCCGCCGTCTCGGCGTAAGGTGCGGTCAGGCCGGGTTCGGGAGCCGGGCGCAGGCGGTTGGCGGGAAAGGCGATGATGCAGACGTTGCGCGGGTTGGAGTCGCGGCTCGGCGGCTGGGCCATCAAGCGACGCTGGCCGATCATCGTGGCCGCTCTGGTGCTGTCCGGGATCGCTGCGACCGGCACGGCATTTCTCGAATTTTCGGCCGACGACCGGATCTACTTTTCCAAGGACAATCCCCAGCTCCTCGCAAGCGAGGCGATGGAGAACACTTACGGCGAGACCGGCAACGTCTTCTTCGCCGTCGTTCCCGAGGACGGCGACGCCACATCCGTCGTCGCGCTTGAGGCTGCGCTCTGGCTCACCGAACAAGCTTGGCACATTCCCTACGCGACCCGCGTCGACTCGCTGACCAACTTCCAGCACATCACGGCCGACGGCGACGACATCGTGGTCCGCGATCTCGTTGACGGCAGCGCGCCCGGGGATGCCGAAGAACGGACCCGGGTTCGTGGAATCGCGCTGGCCGAACCGCTTCTTGCGGGGCGCCTGATCGCGCGCGACGGCGGGGTCAGCGGCGTCAACGTCACCGTCGGGCTGCCGGGCGAGGACGAGATGCGTGAAGGGGCCCGGGTCGCCGACTTCTCCTACGGGCTCGCCGACCGGGTCCGCGAGCGTTTCTCCGGCATCGATGTGCGCGTGACCGGCCTGGTGATCTTCAACCAGGCGTTCATGCAGGTCTCGCTGCGCGATCTCCAGACCCTGGTCCCGGCGATCTTTGCGGTCATGACGCTGATGCTGCTGTTCTTGACTGGCGGCCTGGGAGGGACGATTGCAATCATGTTCGTGGTCGCGCTGTCGGTGATGGCCGCGGTGGGTCTCGGCGGTTGGGCGGGGCTGCCCATGACAGCGCCTTCCGCCATCGCACCGGTCGTCGTGCTCACGGTCGCGATCGCAAGCTGCGTCCACATCTTCTCGAGCCTCGTGCACTTCATGCAAGGCGATGCGTCTCGAACGCCGGCAGACCGGGATACGGACGGGCCGCTTGCGCCCCGTGGAGACGGCGAGCTCAAGCGCAACGCGATCGTCGAGGCGATGCGGGTCAATCTTCAGCCGGTGTTCCTCGCCTGCCTGACCACGGCGCTGGGATTCCTGAGCATGAACTTCTCCGAGGTGCCGCCGCTCCGCCATTTGGGGACCTTCGTCGCGTTCGGGGTCGGCGCGGCGTTCGTGCTGTCGGTGACCCTGCTGCCGGCGCTGCTCTCGCTGCTGCCGGTCCGGGCGCGGAAAGCCGGGGACCGCCGGGATGCCGCAATGGCCGCGCTCGGCGAGTTCGTGATCCGCCGGCGGCGCGTGCTGGGATGGGGGTTCGGTGCGATCGTCCTGGCGCTCGTCGTTTCGATACCCCGCAACGAACTGAACGACGTTTTCCTCCACTATTTCGACGAGAGCATCGAGTTTCGCCGTGACGCTGATTTCACCGTCGAGAACCTCACCGGCATCTACACCCTGGAGTACGCGCTCGCCTCCGGCGAGCCGGGAGGGATCGTCGATCCCGCTTATCTCTCCGATCTCGCCGCGTTCGCCGAGTGGTACAGGGAGCAGCCCGATGCGATTCACGTCAACGTCTTTACGGACACCGTTCGACGGCTCAACAGAAGCATGCACGGCGACGATCCGGCTGAATACAGGCTGCCCGCGAACAGGGATCTGGCGGCGCAACTCTTGCTGCTCTACGAGTTGTCGCTTCCCATTGGCCTCGATCTCAACAACCAGATTTCGGTGGACAAGTCGGCCACCCGGATGACGGTGTCGACGCGGACGCTGTCTTCGAATCAGGTGATCGCCCTCGACCGGCGCGCCCTGCAATGGCTCGCGGACCGCGCGCCGAACATCGTGCGTGCAGAGAGCGCTGGCGGCACCTTGATGTTCGCCCATCTCGGCCGGCGCAACATCGTCGCGATGCTGCTCGGAACCACGATCGCGCTCCTGGGGATTTCGTTCATCCTGATCTTCGCGCTGCGATCCTTGCGACTCGGGCTCGCGAGCCTGGTCCCGAACCTGGTTCCCGGTGCATTGGGTTTCGGGATCTGGGGATTGACGGTGGGAGAGGTGGGGGTGTCGCTTTCGATGGTGTCCGCCATGACGCTGGGCATCGTGGTCGACGACACCGTGCACTTCCTCAGCAAGTACCGGCGCGCCCGGCGCGAACTCGGTTGCACGTCGCCCGATGCGGTGCGCGTCGCCTTCCGCACCGTGGGCCGCGCCCTGCTGACCACCTCTCTGGTGCTGGTGGCCGGCTTCATCGTGGTCAGTCTCTCCAGCTTCGAGATCAATTCCGGAATGGGCAAGCTCACCGCGCTCGTCATCGCGCTGGCGCTGTTCGCCGATTTCTTCCTGCTGCCCCCGCTGCTCATGAAGATCGACGCGGACGCGCCCGCACGGACGCCGGGCCGCTCCCTGTGATACCGCCGGTTCGGGTTGCTCTCAGCCGTTGGCGGAACGTGGCCCCTGCTTCGTGCCTGATGCATGGCCATCCGGGAGAATTCGAGGTCGTGGTCAACATCAAACCATACCATCCGCCAGATTGAGGCTGCTTGAGATGCACATGTCCATTGGTGTCGTTCTGTTCCCTGACTTCGAGATACTGGACGTTTTCGGTCCCATTGAGATGCTGGGAATGCATCCGGAATTGTTTGAGTTCCGCATGGTCGCCGAAGCACGCGGCGCAATCGCCAGTGTTCAGGGCCCCAAATGCCTGGCGGAAGATGAGTTTGGCGACAGCGTTGCCTACGACGCGATCCTTGTTCCAGGCGGACAAGGGACACGGCGGGAAGTCAACAATCGTTCGATGGTTGAATGGCTCCGACATCGGACCAGGCAAACGCAGTTCGTCACATCGGTCTGCACGGGTGCTGCGCTGCTTGCGAAGGCGGGAGTACTGGACGGACGGAAAGCTACAACCAACAAGATGAACTTCGACTGGGTAGCCTCTCATGGACCGAGAGTGCTTTGGCAGCATGATGCTCGATGGGTCGAAGACGGCAACATTTTCACATCGTCAGGTGTATCTGCCGGGATGGACATGGCCCTTGCGTTCGTCTCCCGGATGCTTGGAGAAAAGGCGGCGGAAGATGCCGCACTCTGGGCCGAGTACACCTGGCATCGGGACGCCGCCGTCGACCCATTCGCAAGAGCATGGCGAGCAAGATAGCACCCGCTTCTTCAAACCGATGCACTGCCAAGACGGTTCGTCGGCTGTCGAAGCGCGTAGGGTCGCCATGGTCGAGCACCGCCGCGGCGTGGACCATGTTCGAGTGCGGCAGCATGACTACGAGGATTTTCACGTCTGGTGAGTCGGTCCCGGTTCCATCTCCACCATCGATGGAACACAGGAAGGGGTGCGGTGCTTTCAAGGCGGGAGTGAAGTACGAAGCGAGCCTGGAGACATGATCCCTGTCCTTCTACGTGATGCGGTTCACGACGACATTCCCGCGATTGCCGACATCCTGATGCGCTCGTCGCGCCTCGCCTACGCCTTCATGCCGTTGAATCACAGCGACGACGATTTTGCCGGGTTTGTCCGTGCGTCCTTCGACGAATGGGACGCGGCACGCATCGCCCAGGCACGCTGCGGGCCCGTCGGCTTTCATTGCCTTTGCCAGGATGTCGTCGATCAGCTGTTTGTCGCGCCCGAGGTCCAGAGGCGCGGGATCGGATCGACCCTGCTGCGCGACGTCATGGCTCTGAGAACGACCGGATTCACGCTGCGCACTTTCCGCGCCAACCGGGCAGCCCGCGCCTTCTATGAAGCGCACGGCCTTGTCGCGATCGATTTCGGCCGTAGCGAAGAGGAAAACGAGCCCGACGTCACCTATCGCTGGAACCCGGCCTCCCTGACCTGAACCCGGTCTCGCGCGTGAGCGTCCATCGACGGCAGGACAATTGTGCGGGACTGCGTAGCGCGGATGAAGCGGTGCCTGCCCGCTACAGGGAAACAGTCTGCTGGCCCATCCCGATGGCGAATGAGAGGCCTCTCCGGAGGCGATCAGGGGACGTCGATGAGCGTCACGTCGACGGGTTGGCCGGGATTGACGATTTCGTCGCGGCCGGACACGAGGGCGAGTTCTTCGGCGCCACATTCTGCCGTCTTTCTCATGATGCCGTGCGTTGCGGCGAGGGCATGGGCCAGGGCGTCGGGAAGCGCAGCACCCCGCAGGGTCGCCGCCGTGAACACTGCCGCGATGAGGTCGCCGGCGCCATCGACCGGGACGTCGAGGCGTTCGACGCTGGCCTGGCAGGCGCAGTGACCGTCAACGGCAATGACCGGAATCGTCTCTGGAAACCCGGCACGGGCCTCGAGGGAGGTGACGAGCACCGTGCGAGGCCCCATCGCCTGCACGTCCCGCGCGGCCCTCAAGGCATCATCGATCCCCTCGATCCGCCGCCCGGCGAGGAATTCGAGTTCCATGTGATTGGGAAAGAGGATGTCGGCCCTCGGCACGATGTGATCCTTGAGGTACTCGGGCACGCCGGGCTCGACAAAGAATCCGTCTTCGTTGCCCATCACCGGGTCGCAGGCATAGAGTGCGGAGGGGTTGGCCTGGCGCAGCACATCAAGGGCGTGGAGCACGGTGTCACCGAGTTCCGGCGAGCCGATGAATCCCGTCAGCAGGGCACGGCACTGGCCAAGACCACGGCGCGCGACGCCGTCGATCACCCGCGTCACCCAGGCAGGTTCAAGGGCCCGTCCCTCATAGTCCTGCCAGCCCAGGTGATTGGAAAACACCACCGTTGGCACGGCATCGACCTCGAAACCGAGAAGTTGCAGGGGCAGCACCGCCGCGTTGAGACCGACATGGCCCCGCGCGACATGAGACTGGATCGTCAGGATATCCATGGCTTTTCCCGCCCCCGTCTTCTGCCCGGTGCAGGCCTTTGGACAAGGCACGAGTGATAAGCCGTGCGGCCTTCCTGTGCAACGCGGGATCGAGGGTGGTCGACTCCCTGCGAAGACAGGTGGCGGCGGGTGGGAGGACTGGCGCCGTCATGGAAAACCGCTCCGATGGGTGCCACCATGGAGACCGTGACGGGAGTCGACCGCCGTGAATGAAACCTTCGATTACGTGATTGTCGGCGCCGGTTCGGCGGGGTGTACTCTTGCCAACCGTCTTTCAGCCGACAATGTCACTCGTGTGCTTGTGGTTGAAGCCGGTGGATGGGACCGCGACCCCCTGATTCACATTCCGCTGGGATGGGGCAGGATCCTGCAGAACCGTCTGCACGACTGGATGTACTTCTATGAACCCGCAGAGGGGTTTGGCGGCCGCAGCGTGGAGTGCGCCAGGGGAAAGGTCATCGGCGGGTCGTCCTCGGTCAACGCAATGGCCCATGTCCGGGGGAATCCACACGACTACGACACCTGGGCGGCCGGCGGACTGGCCGACTGGTCCTGGGCCAACATGCTTCCCTACTTCAAACGCCAGGAGAACTGGGAGGAAGGCGCCAACACCTGGCGCGGCGCCGGTGGCCCTCTCAACGTCCAGTTCTGCAAGTACCAGGATCCCCTTGTCGAAGCCTTCGGCGAGGCCGGCCGCGAGGCCGGCCATGCCTGGACCGACGACTACAACGCCGCGCACCAGGACGGTTTCGGCCGTCTGCAGATGACCATTCGCCGCGGTCGCCGCGCGAGTGCCGCTTCGGCCTACCTGCGTCCGGCGCTGGGCAGGCGTGGACTGACCGTGGTGGTGAACACCCAGGCCACGCGCATTCTCTTCGAGGGCGCGAGGGCTGTGGGCGTGGAGGTGCGCCAGGGCGGACGGACGCGCACCATCCGGGCCGATCGCGAAGTCATCGTCTCGTGCGGGGTCATCAACTCACCAAAGCTCCTCATGCATTCCGGCATCGGTGATGCCCATGCCTTGCGTGAGCGGGACATACCGGTTCTCGTCGACCTGCCCGGTGTCGGCAGCAATCTTCAGGACCATGTCTCGACGATGCTGCTCTACCGTCGCAGGGAACCGGGGCCCTTCGCCAGGGCCATGCGCTATGACCGTATCGCGCTCGCCATGCTGCAGGCCCGGCTCCTCGGCAGCGGTTTCGCCAGCGACGTTCCAGGAGGCATCACCGCCTTCCTCAAGACCGACGCCGCATTGCCGGCGCCCGATATCCAGCTCCTCTTCACGGCAGCACCGCTCGGCGTCGGTCCATGGTGTCTCAAGCCCTTCACGGATGGCTTTGCCTGCCGCATCGTGCTGCTGCACCCCCGGAGCAGGGGGCGGGTCACGCTCGCCGACGACAACCCTGCCGGGAAGGTGTTCCTGCAATCGAACTTCCTTGCCAGGGAAAACGACTGGAAGGCGATGCGACGCGGTATCGAACTTGCCCGCGACGTCGCCTCGCAACCCGCTCTCAAGCCCTTCATTGATGCCGAAACCGCACCGGGAAGCGGGGATGTCGACGACCACATTCGATCGACCGCAATCACCGTGCATCATCCGCTGGGTACCTGTTCGATGGGGCGTGACGGCGATCCGGCAGCGGTCGTCGACCGGACCCTGAAAGTCCATGGGACCACGGGCCTCAGGGTCATCGATGCTTCCGTCATGCCGCGCCTCGTGAGCGGCAACATCAACGCCGCCGTCGTCGCCGTGGCGGAGCGTGCAGCCGACCTCACCCTGGGCAAGTCTCCACTCGCTCAGGCAGCGGAGATCATTGCGGACGGCGGAGAGCATCCTGTAGGCTTCGCACCCTGATCCGGCTCCCTGGCCCACCGGGGAACGAATCCACCTGACAAGGGAGATCCCCATGAAACAATCCGGAAGAAAGTTCATTGCCGGGCTCGCGGCGGGTGCCGTCATGGCCTTTGGTGTCGTCCAGGCCGGTCTGGCCGACGACGTCACGAGCATTGCGGTCCTCGTTCCTGAACAGGGCACGGACTTTGGCTGGAACCAGCAGGGTGTCGACGCCGCACGTGCGGTCGCTGAAATGCACGACCTCGAGTTCATGCCGGCAGAGGGCCTGGGCTATGGCGATGTCCGCCCGACGCTGCGCGAACTCGCCGAGGAAGGCGCCAGCCTGATGATCGCCCATGCCAGCGGTTACAACACGGCTGCCCCGGAAATCGCTGCCGAGACCGGCGTGCCGGTGGCCATTGTCGACAGTCCCGATGCCATCCAGGAGGGTCTGGTGGCCGACTACACGCTGCACGGGCACGAAGGCGCCTGGCTCGCCGGCGCCATGGCGGCGATGATGAGCCGCTCGGGAACCGTGGGCATCGTCGTTTCCGGTGAACCGCCATCATGGAACTCCCAGTCCGCCGGATTTGCCATGGGCGCCCGCGCCACCAATCCAGACATCAACATCATCTACGCCGTCATCGGCCCGGCCGCATACGGTGACGTCGCCGGTGGACGCCGTGTCACGGAGACCGTGATCGCTGCCGGCGCCGACATCATCTTCGGACAGGGCAACGGTTCGAGTTTCGGCATGATCCAGGCTGTCGAAACGACCGCTGCCGCGGACGGGGACAAGGTGTGGTTCATCGACGTGATCGGCGACAAGACATCGCAGGCCGCCAGCCACCTCCTCAGTTCCGTCCTGTGGAACATGGTTCCGGTCTATTCCGCCATGGTCGAGGACCTCAAGGCGGGCACGTTCGGAACCGTGGGATACAAGATCCAGCTGGCCGATGACTCCGTCCAGTTGCTGAAGACCGACAACATTCCGGATGATGTCTGGACGTCGATCATGGCCAAGCGTGATGAGATCCTCTCCGGCATGATGATCGACCTCATCACGGATGCCCAGGAGGTCCGGGCACTGATGACGTCGATCGATATCGGCGAGGGCTGATACCGGACACCACGCCAAGAGTCACAACGTCGGGAGCGTCGACGGGTGGAGCCTGATCCCGTCGGCGCGCCTGACGGCGATGCCGCCCTCGCGCTCCACGACATCACCAGGCGATTCCCCGGCGTCCTCGCAAATGACCGGGTGTCGCTGGTCTTCCGGCGTGGCGAGATCCATGCCCTTCTGGGCGAGAACGGCGCCGGCAAGTCCACACTCATCGGCATCGTTTCCGGCATGGTGCGCCCCGACTCCGGTTCCATCGAGGTCGCCGGCGCGCCGGTGCGGATCACGTCGCCTTCCGCTGCCCTGCGCCTGGGTATCGGCACGGTCTATCAGCATGTCCTCCTCGTCCCGAGCCTGACCGTCCTCGAGAACCTGATGCTGGGAGGCTCGTGGTCGCGCACCCTTGACCGTGCCGCCACGTCTGAGCGATTCACCGAACTGGCCGAACTGCTCTCTTTCAGGGTGTCGCCGGACGCCCCGGTGGGCAGACTCTCCCTGGGGGAACAGCAACAGGTCGAGATCATGCGCGCCCTGTGGCACGGCGAACTGGTCCTCTTCCTCGATGAGCCTACCTCGATGCTGACACCCCAGGGAGTCGATGATCTCGGTGTCGTCATGCGCCGGCTGCGCGACCATGGTGTCGCCATCGTCTTCATCACCCACAAGCTGAAGGAGGCCAGCGATCTCGCCGATCGCATATCTGTGCTGCGCCAGGGACGCGTTGTCGGCGAGGTGAGTCCCGGTGAGCTGCGCACGATGTCGCCGGACGCGATCATTGAACGCGTCGTGGCGATGATGTTCGGGCACGGCGGGAAGGCGGAAGACCTCCGGGCCACCCTCGTGGGCGACGCCGCGGAACCACAAGCCAGGCAGAACGCCGTTGCCGGGATGGAGCCGCTTCTTGTGCTCCGTGGCGGGCGTACTGCCGGGCAACGCGGCGAGTGCGCCCTCGATGGCGCGGATCTCGAGGTCAGACCGGGAGAAATCATGGGCATAGCCGGCGTCGACGGCAATGGCCAGAAACACCTGGCCGAGGTTCTCGCCGGCCAGCGCATGTTGACGACCGGATCGATCTCGCTTGCCGGCAGGGAGATTGGCCATCTCGGAGTTGCCGGCCGCCGTCGCCTGGGGGTGCGCTACATCACCGACGATCGCCTCGGCGAAGGAACGGCACCGCGCCACTCGCTGGCCATAAACCTCGTCATCAAGGAGATCGGCTCACCGCATTTCTGGAAGGGGGGCATCACCCTGTGGAGGCGTATTCACGACCATGCCCGGAATCTCATCAGGACCTACGGCATCGTGGCGCCGTCGGAACGGGCATCCCTTGCCGGTCTTTCGGGCGGCAACATCCAGAAGGTCCTGCTGGCCAGGGAGTGGACCGGCGATGCCCGGCTCCTGGTCGTTTCCAAGCCGACCTACGGACTCGACCTGCAGAACACGCGCCGGGCGCGGGACTGGATCAAGAGCATCGGCGGAAACAGGGATGCCGCAATTGTCGTCATCTCCAATGAACTCGAGGAACTGATCGACGTGTCACATCGCATCGCGGTGATGGAGCGCGGCCGCATTGCCGGCATCGTGAAGAACCGGCGCGGTGCCAGGACGGCCATCGGCCGCCTGATGGCGGGGGTCGGGGATGCCTGAGATGAACCGGCAACACCCCCTCGTTTCCCGGCTTCACGGCACGGTCTCCGTGCTGCTGCCGGTCGTTCTCGCCCTCACCGTCGGCGCCATCCTGCTGCTGGCGCTCGGCAAGGATCCCATCGCCTACTACGGCTACGTCATCAGACGGGGGCTGTTGAGCCCGACGGGTCTTGAAGCCTCACTCACACGCACGGCACCCCTGCTGCTGATCGCTGCCGGACTGATCGTGGCCTTTCGCAGCGGTCTGTGGAACCTGGGCGTGGATGGTCAGCTCCTGCTCGCCGCCGTGGTGACGGCTGCCCTGGCGCCAGAACTCGCAGACCGGTTGCCATCGGTGCTGGTGATTGCCGTCTGCTTTGCCGTGGCCATGGCCGTTGGCGCCGCCTGGTCGCTCATCCCTGCCCTCCTCAAGGCGCAGTTCGGCGTCAACGAGATCATCTCGACCCTGATGATGAGCTTCCTGGGCGTCAGTCTCGCCAACGTTCTCATCAAGATCCCGTTCAACGATCCGCTGACCACCGTGCCGCAGACCGCCACCCTCGCCGTCGAAGACCGCCTGTCGCGGCTGGCGGACACGACCATCCACTGGGGGGTTCTGCTGGCGCTCGTGGTGGTAGTTGCCGTCCACCACGCGATGACGATGACGGCGCTGGGGATGAGACTGCAGATTGTCGGGGCGAACATGCGCACGGCCGTCCACGCAGGTCTCCGGTTGCGGCTTCTCGTGATCGTCGCTTTCGCCATCAGTGCGGGTCTGGCGGGACTGGCCGGCGCCGTCGACGTTCTCGGTGTCCACGGCACTATCCGCGCCGACTGGAATCCGGCCTACGGCATCGTCGTCATCCCCCTGGTGTTCCTGGCGCGCTTCAACGGCTATGCGGTCATTGCCTTCGTCTTCGTCTTCGCCGTCCTCGTCATCGGTGGGGAAAGCGCTGCCCGGCGTCTGGACGTCCCGACATACTTCGTGCTGGTGCTGGTGGGTCTGGTGATGCTGTTTATGGCCATCACCGAATTCATGGACCACCGCCGGCGCCTGACGGCAAGGGACTGAAACCCGTGGACGGCCTGCTCAGCGAAGCCTTCATTGCCTCCCTCTTCTTCGGCGCCGTCACTGCCGGCGTGCCGCTGCTCCTCGCCGGGCTGGGCGAGCAGGTGTCCGAAAAGGCAGGCGTCCTCAACATAGGCCTCGAGGGCATGATGCTGGCCGGCGCCTTTGCCGGATTTGCCACCGCCTATGCCACGGAGTCGTTTCTTGCCGGATTCTGTGCCGGCATCCTGGCTGGCATGGCCGTGTCGCTCATCATGGCCGTGCTGTGTGTCGTTCTGGGCATGAACCAGATTGTCGTCGGCATCGCCATCACGCTTGGCGCCGAGGGCATCACCGCCCTCCTGCACCACGTTCTCTATTCCCGCTCCTATCCACGGCTGTCCAGGGTCGAGACCTGGACAATTCCCGGCCTGGCGGACATCCCCTACGTGGGACAGGCCTTCTTCGACCGGAACGTCCTCATCTACCTGGCCTTCGCCCTGACCTTCTTCATGATCTGGGTGTTCAGGCGCACCCAGGCCGGACTCAACCTGCAGGCGGCCGGTGATGCCCCGGCGGCCCTGGATGCGGCGGGCGTGAGCGTGACGGTGACGCGTTTCGCATCGGTGCTCGTGACCGGATGCCTCGGCGGTCTCGGGGGAGCCTACATGGCGACGGTCGGAGGCGGCCTTTTCCTGCCCTTCATGACCGGTGGCGCCGGCTTCATCGCCATCGTCCTTGCCATGCTGGCGCGCGGCAATCCCTTGTGGATCCTCTTCGGAGCCTTCCTGTTCGGCGCCAGCCTTGCTCTCACCACCGCCCTGCAGGTGGTCGGCGTCAACATTCCGACCGACGTCATCCAGATGCTGCCCTTCGCCATGGTGATCGTTGTTCTGTTACTGTTTGCCAGACACAGTTACCTGCCGCCGGCACTGGGGCTTCCCTATCAGCGCGGAGCGCGCTGACGGCATCACCCACCAAGGAGGGTCCATTCATGGCCGATACCAAAGTCCACCTTCTCGATGGCGGAACCCTGGTGATTGACGGGTTCCATGCCTTCTGGAACCGGGGACCGGGGGGTGAACTCCGGTTTCCCTGCTATGCCGTTCTCGTCGAACACGAAGACGGCCTCTATCTCTTCGACACCGGCTACGACTACGAACACGTCATGAAGGCGCTGCCCTTCGAGAAACCGTTGCAGACACCCGAGCAGACCATTCCGGGAGCACTTGATCTCGTCGGTCTGAAGCCTTCCGACATCAACTACGTCATCAACTCGCACTATCACTTCGATCACTGCGGCGGAAACCGGCACCTCTCGACCGCCTGCACGGTGTGCCATGCCAGGGAACTCGAGGCGTGCACGCACCATCAGCCCTTCGAGCACCTGGGGTATTCGGATCTCGGCTTCACGAAGGGCGAGGGCGGCGATGAAACCAGTTCAGTCGGTGGCTCAGGGGATCCCGAGCTCGATATCTACACACCGAGGTTCGAGACCCTGACCGGTGACCAGGAGATCGCCAAGGGGCTGTGGCTCTTCGAGACCCCCGGCCACACGGCGGGCCACTACTCGATGATGGTGGAACTGGCCAACCGGCGGCCCATGCTCTTCACCGCCGATGCGTGCTACAGCCAGAAGAACATGGACCTGATGTGCATCTCGAGTTTCCACCTCGATCCGACGGCCAGCCTCAAGTCCATGCAGCGTCTCAAGGAGCTGGCAGAGACCCATGACGCCGAACTCTTCTACTCCCACGATCCGGAGAGCTTCGTTGACTATGTGAAGGCGCCCGACGGCTACTACTCCTGATCGTCGATCACGGCCAGAGCGGCCTCGACTCCCTTGCCGACGTCGGCGGGAAAGCCGAGCTTGCGCATGGCGCCCCCCATGGCCGCCACGGCGATGAGTGCGAAAGCCGGTTCCGCGGTCGGGCCCATGTGGCCGATGCGCATGAGCTTGCCGGCGGTCGCACCCCGGCCCAGGGACATGACAACACCATAGTCCCGCCGCGCGACATCAAAGATGTCGGTGTCCTTCAGGCCTTCGGGAACAGCGATGGCCGTGGTGGTTGGCGAGGCGATCTCCTCGCGAGCCGCCCACAGCGTGGCGCCGCTGGCTTTCAGTCCCTCGCGGCAGGCGCGGGCAGTGAGAGCGTGACGCCGCCAGACCTCTTCGGGACCCTCGCGAAAGTAGTGGTCCACAGCCTCCGCGAGCCCGCAGACCTCGGCCGTGGAGGGGGTGAACGGGAAAGGCGCCGAACGGCTCCAGGCGTTTCGCCAGTCAAGGTAACTCAACGCCGACGCGCGCGGTGCGGCAGGATTGCGCTCCATGTGCTCCCAGGCCGCCTGCGAGACGGCAACGAACGTGATGCCCGGGGTGCCGCCCATGCATTTGCCCGGACCCGTGATGAAGATGTCCGCATGGCAGTCCCCGGGGTGGATATCCATGCCGCCGAACGAGGACACCGCATCGACGATGAGGAGCGCCCCGTGATCGGCCACCAGACGGCCGATGTCGACAATGGGGTTGAGGGTGCCCGACGGAGTGTCGTGATGGACGACGGATACCACCGAGATCTCCGGGTGATCATTGAGGGCCGCCTCGACAGCCGCCGGGCTGATGGCGTCATTGAACGGCACCTCGATTTCGACCATCGACTTGTGATAGCGCGCGGACCAGTAGCCGAACCCCTTGCCGTAGACGCCCGACGCGAGGTTGAGCACGACATCATCGGCCGAGATCAGCGAGGCGGCCGCGGCCTCGATGGCAACCGCCGGTTCGGCCTGCAGGATGAGGGCAGGTTCATCCTGGCGCATGGCGCGACCGCATTTGTGCGCTGTCTCCTCATAGAAGGCCTGGAACGAGGGATCGAAATCGTAACCGATCGGCCGCGCCATGGCCTGAAGCACATTGGGGTAGCTCTGCACCGGTCCGGCGCTCAACGTCAGAACCGGAGGTTTCTTCGCCGTCATGTCCACTCCCCGTCACGTCATTGTTGCGGTTGTCATGATATACGCCCTTGTTGCGTGCCGACACGACAACGGTGTCCGGATCGCGCTGTCCAACGCAACGAACGCCGATATCCGCTGCGTCGCCGTGCTGGCGCATTTTGTGACCGTGGATCTTCCCGTCATCGCCGCCGGCGACACCCACCGGTTCACCCTCGTTGATACCGGAGATGGCGGTCTCGCGTTTGCACGCCATGACATGGGCCCGATGATGCTGGAGAACCTGCTCTGTGGCATGCATGCCGACTGGAGCCGGAGTGTCGGCAACACCGACCTTTCCGCTGGCGGCGGTCATGACCGGACGTTCAGATGTGCAACCGACGGAGACCGCCTCGACTGCCGTGCTCCATGACAGGGATCGCCTGCTTCCTACCAGCGCACCATGCCGGCGTCCGCCGTCAGGGCCTGGCCGGTGATCCAGTGCGCCTCTTCGGACGCAAGGAAAGCGATGGCCGGGACGATGTCCCCGGGCACCCCGCGCCCCTTGATCGCCTGCAGCATGTCGACGAACTCGAAGGCGTTGACATGATCGGTCTTGCGCACGCCCTCGGTGTCGGTGAGGCCGGGGCACACGCAGTTGACGGTGATCTTCGCCGCGCCCAGTTCGGTCGCAAGGGCCCGTGAGAACGTCAGAACGCCTCCCTTGGAGGCGACGTAGTGCGCCATGTTCGGCGTCCCGGCAAAGATTGAATTGGAGCTGACCGAGACGATCCGGCCGTAGCCGTTCTGGCGCATGGCATCCGACGAGGCGCGGCACATGAGGTAGAGCCCGTCGAGATTGACACGCAGCACGCGCCGCCACTCCTCGAAGGTGAGATCGTCCCAGGCGACGAACGGCACCTGGGCGGCAGCATTCACAAGGACATCGATCTTGCCGCATCTCTCCAGCACCTCCCGGTGCAGGGCAGCGACCGACTCCGGTTCGGCGATGTCGCAGTGAAGGGCCAGGGCGGTTCCTCCGGCCTCGTCCGCCTTTGCAGCGGCGCCGTTCCCGTCGATATCCACAAAAACCGTGGTGGCCCCTTCGCTGGCAAGTCTGGCGGCAGCAGCCGCACCGATCCCGCTTGCCGCTCCGGTCACGATCGCCACACGTCCCTCGAATCGTCTCACCGTTCCATCTCCCCGGTTGTTCACCGTTTCATGCGCCATCCGTTTCCTCGCTGTCAAACATCCTCCGCGCACTTTGACGGTGACATTCCAGGGTGTGACCCAAAAGGTCATCACTGACAGCGCCACGAACACCGAACAACGCGCCACTTTCCCTCTCGCGAATACATCACGTTATCCGATAGATGAGCGGCCTGTCAACACCCTTGTTGCGCGGACTCAATGACCCCAAAATGTGGCTCATATATCGATCAGGAGTTGCATTTCCGGAAAAACACCATACTCAATACATGATACGCTGTGAGAGGGTCATTCTGCGGATCTTCGAGGCATCTGCCATCGCGTATGTCACTCCACCCTGGGTAGACACCCGGTAATCTTGCGCTTTCCTAAGTCCACGGACATGTTGCCAGTCCGCCATGTGGTCACCGCATCCGCACCCTTGCGGGCTGACGCAGAGCATCGATCCGTGCCATGATCACCTGACCATAAAGTGACAACAAGAACGAGGGTGAACGTCGAGGCCGGCCGGACCACAAGAAGGCCACAAGAGGGATCCCGTACCATCGCTCATGGTGGCCACAAGCTGACCATAAGAATGTTCTTGCGGCATCGGTGTGGGCGACCCCAATGTGACCATAAGAAGGGTCTTTCACCATCAGTCGCCGTGACCACAGCCTGACCACAGCCTGACCACAGGAGCAGCCCATGAAGGACACCACGAGGAAGCAGCGCACGGTGATGATGACCGATGCCGAATGGCAGGACCTCAAGGAGACCGCCGCAGCCGCCGGCATGCGCGTCTCGGCCTTCATCATCCACCGCCTCGCGGTGGCGAGCGGCACTGCCGACGACGCCCGCATCGGCGACACGCTGGCCCGCATGGAGCGCTCGCTCGCCTGTCTCGAGGAGATCGAGCGGCTGCGCCTCGCCGATGACCCGGACGCCTGGAAGGCCGTCAGCGAGAGGGTGGACGCCCGTCTCGCACGGATGAGGAGGCTCGACCGGTGACCGGCGACCGCGCCCGACAACACAACTACTACTGCACTGCGAAACAGCAGGCGATCCTCGCCAGGCGGGCGAAGAAAGCCGGCATGAGCCGTTCGGCGTTCATGGTCGCCTGCGCGCTCCACGACGAACCGGCCGGCGCGGAGCTGATGCCGGCGCCGGCGGAACAAAAGGCTCTCCTCGGACATCTCCCGGCCACGGCCGATATGGTGACGCGCCTGATGGCGCCGGTTCCGGATCTCGGCATGTCCGTCATCGACGCGCTCGAGTTCCTCTGCCGCCTGAAGACGCCGGAGACGGACCCGTGACGCGCCGTCCGAAGAGAGAGGGCAAGTACTCGCTTTCCTGCAGGGACGAGGACTGGGTGAGGATCAAGGCCCGGGCATCGCACGCCGGCAGCACGTCCGTCTCCGCCTTCATCGTCGAGGCCGCCCTGGCGGTCGATCCCACCCGGCCCCGCATGGATGTCGCCCTTGCCATGGAACAGCAGGAGACCATCACGGAAGCCGCCCGGCGGCTGATCGCGCATCTTCCACCGGAGAAGGCGACGCCGCTCTGGAAGACCCTCCACGGGCGCATCTCGTTTCTTGTCCGCATGGCGATGGACGACATGCTCGACCAGGGACGCCGGGACGTTCTCGAACGCCAACTCGACCGCCAGTTCGGCGCCGGCTCCGGCGCGCGCATGGTCACCGCCTACCTGGAGCGCACCGGGCACGACGACAGACCGGAATAGTCTCCGGCCGTTCACATGGAGAGACCGCCACCGCGGCGGCGCGACTGGGCGCGTACCATCTCCTCGATCTCCTTGCGCCTCTGTTCACGACGCACCGAGTCGTCCGGCTCGCCATGGGCGGCCCGTGTCTTCCCGAAGAGAGCGATCGCCTCCTCGAACGCCTCAACCGTGCCCTGGCCGTCGTGGAGAACCGTGCGGCAATCACCTCCGGTCAGCACCTTGCGGGCCCGCTCCTCAAGGCTCCGGGAGTCCCTGTGCCACCGGGCCCAGGCGTGGCTCTGCTGCAGGGGGAGAGCCTCGCTCCGTGCCGCCCCGTCGAGCGATGCCGCTTCAGCGTTGTGGGACTGCAGTTCGCCCAGCAGGCTGGCGACCCTGCGCCGGGTCTCATGGATCTCGTTGTGACGATTGATCTCGCCGCGAAGCACCGGGCGCCGCGGGTCCTTCCGCTTGAGGCCCTGCTCAAGGCGATACATCTCCTGCATGATCCCGGCATAGTCCGCCGTCATGGCCGGATGCACGGTGGCGCCTGCGGCGACCGCGTTGTCGTGGAGACGCAACAGCAGCCAGCCCGGCAAGCCGTCGAGGCGGTCGCTGGCCGCATATTCTGCCCTGACCCGCGATGCCACGCCGTTCTCGTCCACGCGGGCGATCAGCGCAGCGTCCGCTGCATCGATCTCCGCCGCCACCGCCTCCGCGGCTTCGCGCCACCGCTTCCATGCCTTGTTGAACCGGCGGTTGAGCGGCCGCGACGAGCGGCCCTCGCGTTCCAGCAGGGAGCGCCGCGCATCGTCGACCTCGGCGGCGCGTTCGACCAGCTCCCTGGCTTCGGCGACGGACCGCTCGTGTTCGGCCAGTCCTTCAAGGGCCGGACGGAGATCGTGCAGCATGATCGCATGGCGCGGGAGACCGTCCGCCAGGTCGCACAGGTCCTCCGCCAGGGCCGTGTCGTCCCGGTACAGGAAGGGGGACGTCGCGCGGCCGCCGATGCGGGCGATACTCCATCTATAGAGAAGGGCGCGGGCCCGTTCCTCGAAAGCGATGAGGTCCTTGAGGAGCGCGGCCGTCTCCGGGAGTGCCGGATCCGCTTCCGTCACCGCGCGCCAGGCGCCGATGGCCCTTTGCGTCTCGTGGCACCAGACCCTGATCCTGGTGAGCTCCGCCGCCGTCTCCTCCATCGGCTCGTGGCAGGCACGATAGTCATCGAGGGCCTTGGCAAAGCGCGCTGACGCCTTCTCCCGTTCCGCGGTCCGCGCCTCGTGGCGATCGAGTTCCTCCGCTGCCGCCTCAAGCGACGACAGCATCACCCCATGGCGGGGAACGCTGGCCTGCAGGGTGCGCAAGTTCGCGGCCAGGGCCTCGCCGCCCGGGTTGTGGAAGGGGGATGCCGCGCCGCCGGCGACGTCGGCATTGTTCCACCGCGCATGGAAGTCGCGGGCGCGCTCTTCGAAGGCGATGATGTCCTCGAGGACCGTTGCCTCAGTTGACAGCGCCGGATCCCTCTCGCCCGTCTCCGTCATGCCACGCCAGGCGCCGATGGCCCGTTCCGTCTCGGCACACCAGCCCCTGATGCCGGAGAGCTGCTCGTCAGTGCTCAGCATCGGCGCGTGACAGGCGCGATAGTCGTCAAGGGCTCCTCTGATCGCGGCGGCGGCTTTCTGCCATTCAGCGATCCTCATCTCGTGGCGGTCGAGTTCCCCGGCTGCCAACTGAAGCGACGACAGCATCACCGCGTGGCGGGGTAGACCGGACTGCAGCGAGCGCAAGTCCGCGGCGAGGGAATCGCCTTCAACCCCGACGAACGGGTTGGCCTTCCCGTCGTCGCCCCTGGCACGTCCCAAGCTGACGGCAACGTCGCGGGCGCGTTCCTCGAAGGCGATGATGTCTTCAAGGGCCGCTACCGTGTCCGACAACGCCGGATCCCTCCCGCCCGTCTCCGTCATCGCCCGCCATGTCTCGATGGCCTCCTTCGTGCGAGCGCACCAGCCCCTGATGCCGGAGAGCTGCTCGTCCGTGCTCGGCATCGGCGCGTGACAGGCGCGATAGTCATCAAGGGCTCCTCCGATCGCGGCGGCGGCTTCCTCCCGTTCGGCGATTCTCATCTCGTGGCGGTCGAGTTCTTCGGCTGCCGTCCGAAGCGACGACAGCAGCATGCAAGAGCGGGGGAGGCCCATCTGCAGCGAGCGCAGATCCGCGGCCAGGGCTTCGCCTTGCTCCCCGAGGAACGGGTTGGCCTTCCCGTCATCGCCCCTGGCACGTCCCAACCTGACGGTCACGTTGAGGGCACGTTTTTCGAAGGCGATGATGTCCTCAAGGACCGTTGCCGTCTCCAAGACAGCAGGATCCCTTTCAGCCGTTTCCGTCATGGCCCGCCAGGTGTCGATGGCCACCCTCGTCTTGCTGCACCAGACCATGATGTTCGAGGCCTGCGACCAGGGCAGGACATCAGACTCCGTGTGGCGGGACGCATAGTCATCGAGAGCCTCGCCGATACGCGCCGCCGCATTCTCCCGTTCCCCGATCCGGACCCGGTGGCGGGCGAGGATCCCGGTCAGGGCCTGAGGCGGGGTCTCGCCGTCCGGCGTGGCGTCGACGAGACGCTGGGCTCGTGTCAGAAGGGGAGCGTTCGTGGCGAGATCGAGTGCTTCCATGCCACGCTCGCCCGCCTTTTTCTCGAAAGCGGCCCAGTCGGCGAGCAGCGCCGCCACCTCGTCGTCAAACTTCAGAGCCTCTTCGAGACGGGCCGTGACGACGAACCAGGTGCGTTCCCGTTCACCTTCCCGGACTTCCGCCTGCTGCCAGGCGTCGATGGCGGCGACAGCACGCGCCCGCCATGCCTCGTAGCCCTCGGCCTGGTGAAGAGGCTGGCCCTGCGCCAGGTCCCTCAACGCCCGGCGTTCATCCCTCACGGCGCCAAGATTGGCTTCGACCCGGTCGAACAGGGCCAGGGCCTCGGCGTCGGTCTTGGCCACCGCCCGGTCGTGGTCCTCGATCGCCGTGGTGGCCATCTCCAGGAAGTTGTGGTGGTTCCAGGGGACCTCTTCCGGACGCGGGGCGGTATCGACAAGGGCCCGGCCGC
>MKWU01001446.1_pt1 | contig 40693 bp, 34 predicted proteins | sample 809101 | NCBI WGS metagenome assembly MKWU01 (sample SAMN05860141, study PRJNA318959) | sponge metagenome | host: Aplysina aerophoba | place: Slovenia: Piran, Adriatic Sea, Gulf of Piran | collected 2013-05-07
GCTATGATAGACATTTCATTCATGGGAGGGATCCTTGTTTTAGATTTTCCCCATCGAATCATGTTCTTTGGGGAATTGGAATCCCTCCCAACAAAAAATTTTCCCTGCTTATCCAGAATCGGGGTAAGCTGAAACTCGGACCGATCCCGAGCGACAAGCCGGTGAAGCTGACCGTGGAACTGCCTGCGTCTCTCCATCGCGATCTCATCGCCTATGGAGAAATCCTCGGACGAGAGGCAGGGCAGGGGCCGATCGAACCGGGCAAGCTGGCAGTCCCATGCTTGAGCGGTTCATCGCGACGGATCGCGGGTTCGCCATGGCGTGGTGGAGTGGCAGTGACAAAAGCCGATACAAAGCCTAGGAAAGGCCCCTCTAACCTCCCTATCCGCAATTTAAGATCAGGCGGTCTTGCTTTAACAATGTCCCATTGCGGCTTTGCGGCCTGGCTGACACGGCACAGAGTCCCGGCGTCGGACAAAACACTCGGGAGCATCATCTCGTTTTGATGCCGCGCGCGACTTCAGACAGAGAGGCACTCAGGCTGCGATCTTGGTTGATATGGCTCGCGCCAACAAATGTCTCAATGCTTCGATATGCGCACGTGCGGGACCAGTGACATCCAGTGTCGCAACGATGAGGGTCTCTTCGGCAGTTTCGCTTGCTATGGCATAGCGGGTACAGATCGGATCTGGTGGCAATCCGCCGTGGTGTGGATAAAGCAGCATGACATTGAGGCACCGATAGAGATGGCTGTAGGCCATCAATTGATACACGTCTGCCTGACTGACTCCCTGCTTCGGGTCGTCGATGCGGGGTGCCATCCGTTTCCATTTCGTGTCGATGACGAGCATGGTTCGATCGCCCTGCCGGATGATGAGATCAGGCTTGGTCCGAAAGCGCCCCGTACTCTCTTCGAAAAGGCAGTCTCGGTGGCCACCTTGCACTGCGACACGGTAACCTCTGCCTGCCAAGGCACGGGTGACCAGTCTGGCGACGTATTGCTCGAACAAGGCATTCATCTCGAACAAGAGCGCATGTCCATCGATCGCTCCTGCAGTGGTTTGCTGATGCCGGTCCGTGAGAAGTAGCCGAGCAAAGGAAAGAAGCTCGCTCCACCGCTGATTTGTCCGATCCAAAGTGACTTGGTCCCATCGCAGCGCAGGGACGGGAACCTCGGTCACATCCGCATAGGCAAAGCCGAGTTCGCGCAGAATGCGCTGGTTGTCGGTGGCCTGAGCAAGCCGCCGCAAACGTGTCACGGCGGCGCGCATCACCTGATTGAGAGCTATGTCGGAAGACAGCTCATCATAACGACAGGCAAGCCTTTGCGGCGCAACCGCATGGCGCGAAAACTGCCGGATGACATCGAGGCGCCCGCGTAGAATAGGAAGGTCCTCTGCGTGTTCCAGATACCGGCGCGGCAGTCCCAAGCGCACCGCTTCCAGGAGGCGCGCGCAGAAGAGGCGGATTAGCAGTTCCAGAACAGTGTCTTTCTGCCAACCAAGCTGTGTCAGGGAACCCGCGTCGATCCGCAAATCATGAACGACTGCGAGCATATGAATTAGTCGGCGGCGAAGAGCATCATCTGTGGCTTCGCATTCACCAAGGCCTTCGATCTTCGGAAGGATCTCCAACTGACAGCCCTCCGCAGCAATCACGCCGACCACGCCGCGGGCACGCAGGCCTTTGCGGCCGTGTTCCAGTACACCTTCACCGCCGCGTCCAGCAAAGGTGGAGCGCGCCGCAACGGCAGCAATCCGATCAGCCTCCGCTTGCGGGATGGTCGTTTCGTCGTCCCCATAGCCGATGCGCTGCCATTCACGTAGGGTGCGTCGGATCATGTACCAAGCAGGCTAGAGTAATCGAAGCCATCCTCGGCGCTGCGCACATCCCATCGGAAACGCGGCATCGCCTCGCCATTGTCGAGGCCCGGAGGCGCGTTCAGAACCGACCTGTTGAGGAAACCGCCTTTGATCGGCCCGTCATGAGTGTCCAGATCGCCCAGGACCGCCGCAATCTTGGCCCAGTCTTCGAAGAAATATTCGGCCAGCAGCGGGATAACCTTGTGCCGCATCACCTCATCCACATCCGCTCGGGTGTCGCAGCTGGTGAAGTAGGCATGACCAATCTGATGGTCACGATCATAGAAATATTCGACGCGTTCGTTGATGGTCGACAGAAGCCGAGGCAGGTCGATGCCGGTCCGACCCGCGGCGTCCTTCAAAAGGGCTGAATTGGGCATCATCTCACGGAATGTGAACCGCCGTCGCAGCGCCGTATCAAGCAGGGCGATGGAGCGGTCTGCTGTGTTCATCGTGGCGACGGTATGCAGGTTCGACGGAACACCGAACTCGTCCCCGGAATAGGGGAGGCGCACCTTGAGCTGGTTTGGCTGGCCAAGCCGCTTGTCCGATTCCAGGAGCGTGATCAGCTCGCCGAAAACCTTGGAGACATTGGCGCGGTTGATCTCGTCGATGATCAGGACGAAGGATTCCGGTTCGGATGAACCCTCATTCTTCTGGCTGTTCATGTAGCGTTCGAGAGCCGGCACGTTGAGCGCTGCATATTCAAGCTGGTAGATCGATTTCTGCATAAAGCGCCGGGAGTGGATGTCGCTGACAGGAACGCCATCTCTGTCGATCCAAAGCCAGCGGACGGCGCGCCGATGGGCATATCCGCCTTCCAGGCGGGGCGCGAATTCGTAGCCCCCGGCAAACACCCCGATTGCCCGAAACATGCGGTTGCCCTTTGACACGATGACCATGTCGTCTTCTCGCACTTCGTTCCGGAAAGTGAATGGCATCTGCACCATGCCCGACCGGGCATCCACCTTTGCGTTCTGGTCACCCTGGGCCTTGCAGGCTTCGATGATGGCCTCGCGGCTTGCGAACTTCTCGTCGGACCAGTCGATATCCTCGATGCCAAGAAGTGTGTAGCCGCCTTTGATCGCCTCCTCAAAATGATGCGCGTCTTCGGGATTGTTCGCTTCGCCGATCGACATCTTGAAGACTTGGCGACCTTCAACGCGCACCGCGTCCTTTGCCGACGAATGCCCACGGCTGGTCTCGGCGCGTTTTGCGATGCGCCGGAAGATGCCCGGCACGGTTTCCAGCCGGAAACCGGCCGTGGATGTGTCCTCGCCATCATCCGCGCCAGTCATGGGCTGCCGTCCCTCGACGAACTCTTCATAGGCCATGGACTGATGAAACGTGACGAACTCGATCCGACCCGCAGCCAGCAGACCTTGGTAGACGGCCATGAGATCGTCGCGATTCTCTGGCACCGGCTTCCCACACAATCTGACGGCTTCGGCCGCCGTGCTGAACGTCTTCCCGGTGCCAGGCGGACCGTAGAGTATGAGATTGGTAGCAGCCACCGTTTCGTGCTGTTGTAGGCTGAAGCGAAACACCGTTGCCGAGCTTTGATCAGCCCCAATCCGTTCCGGAGCGCTGACCTGTGCAAGGTCCTGGAAAATCTTCCCTGCCAACGCCTGACAAATGTTCGGCCAAGCTTTGTTCAGACTGAGGGCCGTGTGCACGTCCCGAACGAGTACGTCGACATGGGATGCACCTTCTTCACGGGCCGGTTCGATGTAGTGTTCCAGCACGTGTTGGCGAATTCGATCAGCATCCTTAGCGACGCCGGGCGGTTCGCCCGCAACAAACCGACCGTATTGTGCCAACCAACTGCTCCAATTCAACAGACGGTTGTGCGGCTTCTCCGAATCCGGCATCAGGATTCGATAATCCTCGCCTCCGGAACGGGCATCGTCACGCATCGCTTTGAGACGTTCCCTGAGCCCCGTGAATTGATCGGCCTCCCAGGCCTCCTCAAGGTTCCGATAGGGCAAACCAAGCGCGCCGAGATTGCGCTCTATCGTTCGAACGGCATAGGTCCTGGAGTTTCGCCCGGCTTCGGATTGTGCTCCGCCCTGTTCCAGCCACGCCTTGAAATCGTTCTCGTCCTTCAAGTCAATGTCCCTTGTTTATCATCTGTTCCGCAGTCTCCAACTGTGCGATCACCCAATCGAAATCCAGGGCATCGTCAAGCATCATGCCCTGCATGGCCGCATAGTCCTGCTCGATGGCCTTGCGCAGCTGATCCTCAGGAACGATGCGGAGTGACCCGGGCACCGCTTCCTCGAACCGTTTCCAGGCCTGTCGTTGAACAGGATGTCGAGAAGCCGACAAACCCAGAAGTCCTTCTCGACATAGCTGGCCAGCGTGTCAAGGCGCTCTGCGGTCGCCTCGAACACATCGAGTCGGTCTTGGTCCGGCAGTGGAAGAAAGCGCTCGAAGTCCCCGGTCACGACATGGCCGGCGTGCCGGAATCGGCAAGACTATGGGCGAGGGGGACGGCCCAACCAGGCAGGCTTGCACTGTTGCGGGCAAGATCCATCTTGATGCAATCCGGCAAGGAGCGTCGCAGGGTCGCGACGACGCGGTCATCCTTCACTGCGTCAGGCCCCAGCCAGCGCAGCGCCTGTGCTACGGGGGCCGCGGGTCGCCCGGCCCAAGCCATGACCGCCGGCCCGGCATGCTTAAGGCGAATGGTGCGATTGCCGATCTTCACATCCCGCGTGGCGCCATCGGTGAGATAGCTGGCCTTCGCCGGAACGGCATTGGTCAATCCAAGCTGGTTCGCCGCCGCAATTCCGTCCGGCATGATTCGGACGCTGTCCCTTCGGGTCAGGGCTGCCAATACCTTGTCGACATCGACCGGCGCCGCACGGTTCAGAACGGCGCTGCTGCGCGGCAAATCATAAAGCCCCCGGCCCACACGACGCAGGTCTCCGGCCTTGGCCAGCCGCGAGAGCGCCTGGTCGACCGCGGCGCGGCTGCCAAGGTCGAGGAAGTCACGGGCGGTGCACACCCACTTGCCCCGACCCCGTGCGCGGATGCGCCTCATGATTTTGTCCTTGATCGCAGTCATTTGGTTTCTCCCTTTGCGCTTTCTCTGTCAGAAAAACAGTCATGTTTTCTGACAAGTTCAACCTGCGTTGGCAGCTGGAGATGAGACCGCTGGTCGAACGTGCCACCAAGCGAAGGGCACGAGAGCAAAGAGCAGCCGACGATCTCAGCGCCAGTGTGTCCCGCCCAAGAAGGGGTTGCGAGAGAGGAGCTACCCCGATTCTGGATATGCAGGAGGACTCTTTGTTGGGAGGGACTCCATATTCCCCAATGAACGTGCTTCCATGGGGAAACCAAGAAACAGGATCCCTCCCATGAATGAAATGTCCATCACAGCTCTGTTCGTTTGTCTCAACGACTTCGCCATCCACATCGAACAATGGCAACGCCATCACCTGATCCCCGGCGAGCGAAAGCGCTTCCGCCAGCGTCGCGTCATCGAGACGCTGTTCGGCCGACTCAAGGAGGGCATGCGACTGGAACACAGCAGGCGCCGTTCGGCGACCAACGCATTGTTGCACGTCGTTTCGTGTCTGGCCACATGCATTCTGGAAGGAAAGGCAACTGGAATGCGTGGCCTTTCTTGCACAGAATTGGGGTTGAACAAGAGCGAAACGCCAATGTCAATTGCTGCATCAGCGTCAGTGGGAGTCCCAAGAAGTCCTTTCAAGAAAAGCTTCAAAGCACAGTTTCAACTGCACAATGCCAAGCGATGACAGCAACGCTAGCTACGAAAATCAGGTTTAAGGCAAGCCCAACAACCCCAAGCAAAACCCACGCAAGAGTTTCCCGTTTGCAGAGAAGCCATTCCCACAATCTCATTGTTGTTCCTTTCAGTCTACACAATCAGGATGATGGTCAAACAGATCACCAAGACCTTCAAAGCAACATTTTCTCCTTCTCCTGTTTGCTTCTTTGGGTCTTCCACGCGGTCATTTGGAGCTGTGCCGCCAAGCCATGGCGGCGACTTCTCAACGATCGAGACGGGCGGTCGGGACTGTTTGATTGAGGCAGGCCGCAAGATGCCGGGCCTGAGCCGCTGGCTGCATAACGAATGCGGCGGCTAATCTGTCAGACTATGCGCTGTCGAAATTGACGCCGCGAAATGCGGTGCGTCTGTTCAAGCTCATGGGCGCCATGAACCCCTCGATGAGCATAGTGTTGCATGTCCAATAGAATCCAACAGCGCTTTTTTCAAGTCATTCCGTGCGGATTGCGACAGCTTTTTCCCGAGTTGTTTCGTATGCAGTGTCGCTTGACGGGGGTGATGGTGAACATGCGCCCGGGACAAACGGTTGTCTCGGAGTCTGGCTGGCGAGAGGCTTGTTGCAGCACGCTGGCCTACTGCGATGCCGACGGCAAGCGGCTGGTGACGCGGGAGGTCGAGCGGGTGCGCCCCGATGTGTGGCGCCGGCGGCAGAGGGGATGTTGCATGCCACATTCTTCTTTACCAGCGGCAAGAGAACTTCCAGAGAAAGTTCCTGCAACACAGCACGGAAACCAGTGCAGTCCGGCGCTGACCTTCCGGGCGCTGGAGAAGTCGGGTCGTTTCGACGCTGCGTGGGATCTGCTCCGGTCATGCGGAAAACCGAAACCGTCCCCAGCGAACGGCGGCTGGCGACGGCGGCCTGGACAGGCGTGAAAGTGTCTCAGAGAGCGAATCACTCCCTGCAGTTCAGCTAAACCAGGAGGACCTGCGTGCCTATCTCCGCGTGATCGAACAGTATCTTGATGTGCTCGTTGTAGAGACCGATGCAGCCGTTCGACGACGGACGGCCTATCTTCCGCTCGTCGTGCGTGCCATGAATGCGGTAGTACTGCCAGGAAAGGTACAGCGCGTGCGTGCCCAGGGGATTGTCCGGTCCGGGAGGCATGTATCTTGGCCAGTCGGGATTGCGCTCCAGCATGGATGCGGTCGGACGCCAGTCGGGATTGACCCGCTTGCCGACGACCTCCGTTCGTCCGAGCTTCGTAAGCTCCGGCGAAACCGGAATGCTGGTCGGAAACACCAGGTACTCGGATTCATTCTCGGACCAGAAATGCAGTATGCGCTGGCCTGTGTCCGAAAGAATTGCGCCATGGCGCAGGTCGTCGAAATAGTCCTGCCAATGCCGCAGCGAGAAAGCCGAGACATTCCTGTGCACGACCTCCGCCGGCCAGGCCGCGGAAGCGAACGCCGTCGCGCCGGCCGCAGCCGCCATCGATCCGACAAACTTCCTGCGTGAATGTGTCATGTTCATGTTCGCACTCTCGTTCGATCGAAGCAAACGCACCTCGATCCCCAGACCAATTGTAGCGATCTGCAATGCAGGTTGGCAAGGCATTCAAATGGTGGCTGGCCGCCAGCGTCCGCGGCGGTCTCGCATCATGCCTTGACCGTTGCAAGGATTGCCCGCTTCAGCTGGAATTCGCCTGCCAGCGGGCCAATGTGCCCTGTCGCCGGCGCTGCTGCGCGCAGGAAGTTGCAAAGCGCCGCTCAATTCCCTACCAAAGGGACGGTCATTGCCGGTCGGGACAGTGGGAACGCTGTTCGAAACGCGAACGGCGTTTCCGGCTTGGCAGGGAAATGGGCGTCGCAATTGGACAAGCAGGTAGTCTGGATGGTGAGCACACCGGGAAAGTTGCCGGCAATCTTGCGCCGAAAGATTGTGCGGATCTGAGCGTTGCGGGCAACTGTTGCAACAAGAAGCGTCTTGATTGGCCTGTTGATCCTGCTAACGGGATGCGTGGCTCCCTCCGAAATCGAAGACGACCTGCAACCTGCCACACGCACCGTGGCAAGCATTTACGAAATCGACGAATTCCAGGAGCGCGTTTTGGCATCGCGGTTCCTGGAGGCTGTGAATGTCGTTCGTTCCAAGGAAGGACTTCCCGAATTGGAGTACTCGGCCGAACTGAATGGCGCCTCATTCACTCACGCTCTCGACATGAGCGTGCAGAAACGCCCATGGCATTTTGGTTCGGATCGCTCCTCCCCTGTTTCCAGGGCAAGACGGGCCGGTTTCGAGGGCAAACTGATTGGCGAGAACATCAGCGAATCGTTCGACACGCCGCTGGAAACGCTGGGCAGATGGCTGGAACAGGAAAACACGCGCAGCATTATCCTCAGCGCCGACGCCAAACGCGTTGGGCTGGGCTGGCGCCAGGACCCGGATGGCAGGATCTGGTGGGTAATGCTTGTCGCCGGCTGAGCGCCTATTCGTAGATTGTGATTGGCGTGCCAACCTCCACCGAGGCATAGATTTCCTTGATCTCGGAGTTGCTGACGGCAATGCATCCTTCCGTCCAGTCGCCGGCCATAGTCCCTCTCTTCAGTCTGTTTGGCTGGCCATGTATCATGATGTCCCCTCCCGGGGAAACGCCTCTCTGGCGGGCCTGCTTTCTGTCCCACTCGTTGGGGTACGAGATGCCCAGCGACAAATGAAACCTGCTGTAGGGATTCTTGCGATCGATTGAGTAGCGTCCACTGGGTGTTTTCCCGTCGCCCTGCGACTTCTTGTGGCCCTTGGGATCAAACCCAAGGGCAACGTTGTAGCGTTGCATTTCCCGCTCGCCGTTGTAGAGAATCATCGTGCGGCTTGACTTGAAGACGCGAATTTCGGTCACGTCGTCGACCAGTCCGGGGTACTGAGATCCCGGGGTGTTGTCCGAGCAAGCCGCCATCATGCCGCCAACAAGCAGGACAATCAGGGACCGGCGAAGCAATGTTTCGAGAGTGAGGAATGCAAACAACAGCTCTACCAATTGACGATTGTGAAAGGGATTGCCTGACACCTTCTGAACCTTAGAAGGAACGTCCGACTCCTATTGCATTGGAGGTCCTTTCGCAACACAGTCGTGCCCTTGATCCCGAATGTGCATTTTCTCTTCGAGCGCCTCCGCCGCTTGGACGGCATCTGCAATCCACGGATCCGAGGCATCACTGAATCAGGACAGAGGCACGTTGACATGAGGTCACATTTGGGCTTGAGCGGGCGGAGACTGCAGCCCAGGCGTTTCGTGCATCCTGCAGGTGGAGTTGAATGCATGGTGACCGAGATTCATCGACTGCGCCCCGGCGACGACGGATTGCATGAAGCCATGCTTGACCTGTTCGGCCAAGTCTTTGGTGAACAGGAAACATATTGCGGCAACCGGCCAACCGCCGGATACGTTTCCCGCCTGCTGGCAAATCCGGCGTTCGTGTGCCTGGTTGCACGGATTGGAGACCGAGTTGTCGGAGCCTTGGCAGGCTACGAACTGCCGAAATTCGAACAGGCCCGATCGGAGTTCTACATCTATGACCTTGCGGTGTCCGAAACGCACAGGCGGAAGGGCATCGCGACCGCGTTGATCGAAGAGACCTGCAAGATTGCCAGACAGCGGGGAGGTTGGACTGTGTTCGTTCAGGCGGACCATGAAAGCGCCGAGGCAATTGCGCTTTATTCCAAGCTTGGCACGAGGGAGGAAGCGCTGCACTTCGACATACCGGTCAATTGAAGCGCCGTGGTTGTTGCGGTTTGTTGGCAAGCGTTGACGCGGCAGGCGGCGGCATGATCTCCGAGCCTGATTCAAGAGTTTCCGGAGCGGAACATTGTCCGCTTCGGGATATGCTTCGCTGCAAGCAGGCAGGCGTGTCATGTTCAGAATTGCCGCCACCTGCGACCATGTCCGTGAACTTTCCAAGGTTCGCCCATGGTCCCTTGTCAGGCGGCGGCAGCGACCCAAGCAGCTGAAGGTCCGGTCGACCACCCAACGTCCGGCATCACGCGACACCAGAGGCACGCCATGCCACTTCCCGAAACTGTTTGACACGGCGCGGAAATTCTCTGCCTGTGCATGAAGTCATTGTGTGAAACTGGCTTCAACCAAGCCTGCCATTCAACAAAACGTACAGAATGGCGTCGACCAACATGCGATGGGCCACAATGCGGGGATGCCTCAGGCGGCCCTGCCTGGAGAGGAGTGTTTCGATGACTTTCCGTGTTGCTTGTCAATGCAGATCAACAAGCGCATTTCGAGTCAATCCGTGCCGCTGTTGACAGGTTTGCACAGTTTCCGAGCATCCTCGGTCCAAGGCACGCTTCCCTCCAATGCTGGTCACTTGACCTTCCAATGGCCCGGAATGTCCTGCTGGGCCGTTCACGAACGCAATTCTGCGGAGCCCGACTTTCATTCAGCCTCTCAGCCAGGGTTGGCAGGACCCGGGATTCCGGCCTTGGCGTCGATCGCGCCGGTTGTTCTCCGGCTGTCGCCGCAACTCCGTGAACGGCGCCTTCGTTCGCGGACGGTTGCCGACTTGAGCTGCCCACAGGCAGCCATGATGTCCTCGCCACGTGGAGTGCGGATTGGAGCGGAGAAACCGGCCTTGTGGACAATGTCGGCAAAGCGCGCGACTCGCGAGTGCGGGGAGCGTTCGAAGCCGCTCCCGGGCCACTTGTTGAACGGAATGAGATTGACCTTCGCCGGAATGCCTCGCAGCAGCGACGCCAGCCGGTGCGCATCCCGATCGCTGTCGTTGACATCCCGGAGCATGACGTACTCGATTAGGATGCGATCGGCGTTGGACAGGCTGGGATGTGTCCGCAGAGCGTCCAAAAGCATCTCTATGTTCCATTTGCGGTTGATGGGAACAAGGCGGTTGCGCAGTTGGTCGGTAGTGGCGTGGAGTGAAACGGCCAGTCTGCAGCCAATTTCGGCGCCGACACGATGGATCTGGGGCACGACGCCGGCTGTTGAAACTGTGATCCGCCTCCTTGAAAGGCCAATGCCCTCGCCGTCCATCATGATGAGCGCAGCTCTCCGGACGCTCTCGAAATTGTACAGCGGCTCGCCCATGCCCATGAACACGACGTTGGAGACAAGCCGCTCCTCCAGTTTCGGCATCCCGGGCGTCGAGTGCCATTCCTTGAAGTCATCCCGAACAGCCATCAACTGCCCAACGATCTCCGCCGCGTTCAAGTTGCGTACAAGAGCCTGTGTGCCGGAGTGGCAGAAGCTGCAGTTCAAGGTGCAACCGACCTGCGACGAAACGCAAACTGTTCCCCTGCCAGCTTCCGGAATGTAGACTGTTTCGATCTCGTGCCCGCCGCCCACTCGAAAGAGGTACTTTCGAGTGCCCTCGACGCTTGCCTGCCTTGAGACCAAGCTGGGCATGATCAGCGAAAAGGATGCATCGAGCCGCCTTCTGTAGGCGCCGACGATGTCTTCCATTTGGAGAAAGTCGCGGCAGCCGCGCACATAGATCCATCGCCACAATTGCTTGACGCGCAGCTGGATCCTGTCCGCCGGCGTGCCGATGGCGTGAAGATGCGCTGCCAGCTCGGCCCGGGACAGGCCAATCAGGTTGGGCCTGGGGGCGGGCGATTGCAGTTTCAGCACGGTTGTTCCAAGGGAACCGGAGGTTCCCGTCTGCGGACGTGGCGTAGTGTCTGCATGCGCGTCATCTGGATTCATTGCCGGGACAAATTGACTGCGGATTTCTTTGAGGCAGGGGTTCGGGGAATGCGCCAATCCTTGCATCGGACATTCCGGAACGGCTTGCCGGTGGCCCGGCCCTTCAATTCACAGGGTTGACTGTGCGGCAGGTCCCTTCGGTTGCCGGTTAACTGCACTCGCTCGTGGCAGCTTTCAGCCCGTTGGTCACCCCTCTCAGTGAAAACGTGTCCTCAACCACGGTGCCTCGGCGCGAAGTGGAACGGAGGACAAGCAAGTTTCCTCTCTTCATCGACCGTTCGACATTGGCGTCGTGCTCCGCATTGGGCCATGCCCATTCGGGGTGGGTTTCGGAGGAGGCGTTCATCTCGTAGCTTTGGCCGTCGATGGAAGCGGTGATATCGCTGTTGCTCGCCAGCGGAAAGCCTGCCCAGTAACCCAACTGCACGGCTCCGGGCATGTCTGCCTTGTATGTTAGGAACAATTGCCCGGTCTCTCTTTCGACGTTTACTTCCCTGCCGTTTCGCTTGTGGCTCATCTTTTCCGCTACGGTCACGATGCCACAAAGCTTTGGGTCGCCATCACTGGTGAAGATGGTCCAGTCACCGGATTTCCCGGCTTCTTTCAATGACTGCGCCCATGCAGGGCTGAGGACCACGACCCATGACACGAGCATCACAAGAAGCACATTCCTCATTCCTGACACTCTCCTCAGTTTCAATTCTGCGAGCGCTGCGGCGCTGTGCTCAAAGGACCGGTTTGACGGTATATACAGATATGCGGCATCCATGACAACAATGTTGTGAGTGTTGAATCGCAACCGCAACAATCGAACAACCGGCGTCTTTGAACCATGTCCAACGATCCGGCTTCCGATGTCGTTCCAGTTCAACCTGGGGAGATTCTACACGCATTTGCCTCAGGCGGCAAACTGCCTTGTTCGGCTTCCGGTTGTCGGGTGAAGGTTGCTCCAGGAAGGCATTGATTGCCGCAACCGGATGAATGTGACTGTGGCGAAGATGCGTGCGGCTCTGATTCAGGCGAGGCGGAGCCTTGCCGGCGAACCAAGGCGGAGCGCGTCGCTCATGACCATGCAAAGGCGCGCAACGCGATCGCCGGGCCAGGAACCGAACGGAACTTCAACGACAAACCCCAAGGGAGTTGGCATTGCTCTTGGAATGCTGCGCTGTGAGCTTCATTGGACTTTGTCGTCAGGCAATTGCGGATGTTCCGGCGGGCAATGATCCGGTCTGCAATGCGTCGACGGACTTCCGGACATTCCCTTCCCGGACCGCCTTTCGCCCGACATTCCCGTTTCCCGCCAGGAGGACGGTCCACGCGCAGTCGCCAGCGACGGGACGACGGTAGAGGAATTCGGGGCGCGCAATTTGATCGGCCTCCGCAATGAACGACAGGAGCGGCCGGCTGACGCCAACGCAGCCGTTGACGCTGCGGTCAATGGAGATGGAAGGCACGCCACTTGTCATCGCCATGCATGGCCATTAAATCTGCGCCGGCGGTGTCGCGGTGGTCCCGTCGCGTGTTGGCGCTGCCTTGCGCCGTGACGACGATTGCCAGCGATCGGCTTGCCTGGATTCAGGCCACACACTTTGGATTGTGGATTGCAGACATGTCTCGAAAAAGAACTCTCTACGACAAAATCTGGGACGCTCACGTTGTCCACGAGGCGGAGGACGGCACCTGCCTCCTCTATGTCGATCGGCACCTCGTTCATGAGGTGACCAGCCCGCAGGCCTTCGAGGGGCTGCGGTTGGCCGGCCGGTCCGTCCGGGCGCCGGAAAAGACGATAGCCGTTCCCGATCACAATGTTCCAACCGATGTCGACAGGGACAAGGGAATTGAAAACAGGGACAGCCGCATTCAGGTCGAGGCTCTCCGAAACAATGCCCTGGATTTCGGAATCACGTATGTCGACGTCGGCGATGTCCGGCAGGGCATTGTCCACATCATTGGGCCCGAGCAGGGATGGACTCTGCCCGGCACAACCATCGTGTGCGGGGACAGCCACACTGCCACGCACGGCGCGTTCGGCGCCCTTGCCCATGGCATTGGAACCAGCGAGGTCGAGCATGTTCTGGCCACCCAGACCTTGATCCAGAAGAAATCGAAGAACATGAGGGTCGAAATCACCGGTTCGGTTGGCGAGGGCGTCACGGCAAAGGACATCACCCTGTCCATTATCGGCGAAACCGGGACGGCAGGCGCCACGGGACACGTGATCGAGTATTGCGGCGAAGCAATCAGGGCGCTGTCGATGGAAGGCAGGATGACCGTTTGCAACATGGCCATAGAGGGTGGCGCCCGCGCCGGACTCATCGCGCCGGACGAAAAGACATTCGACTATGTCCGGTCCCGTCCACATGCACCCAAGGGCGGCGCCTTTGAATTGGCGCTCCAGTACTGGAGGACTCTGCAAACAGACGAAGGGGCCAGTTTTGATCGCACGGTGACCATCGACGGTGGCGGGATTTCTCCCGTGGTCACGTGGGGAACCAGTCCCGAGGATGTGCTGCCCATAACAGACGAGGTTCCGCATCCCGAACAGTTCAGCGGGCCAAAGTCGGAGGCCGTTCGCCGCAGTCTTCAGTACATGGGGCTCAGCCCGGGGACCAAGCTTGCCGACATCGAGATCGACACGGTCTTCATCGGTTCGTGCACGAACGGACGGATAGAGGACCTGCGGGAAGTCGCTCGCGTCATGAGCGGCCACAAGGTGAAGCAGGGCTTGCGGGCAATGATAGTGCCGGGATCGGGGCTGGTCCGCTTGCAGGCCGAAGAGGAGGGGATTGCCGATCAGCTGATCGAAGCCGGTTTCGAATGGCGAATGGCCGGATGTTCGATGTGCCTTGGCATGAATCCCGATCAACTGGCGCCTGGCGAAAGATGCGCATCAACCTCAAACCGAAATTTCGAAGGCCGCCAGGGGCGTGGAGGACGCACGCATTTGTTGAGCCCGGCCATGGCTGCCGCGGCCGCGATTACAGGCCGCCTCACCGACGTCAGGCATCTCGCTTGAGTCTCAGTTCGTGATTCACAATGTCCGGTCCGGCCATGTCAAGCAGGAGAACCTGAATGAAGAAGTTTGAGTCCTTTTCCGGAATTGCCGCGGCCATGCCGCTGGTAAACATCGACACAGACATGATTATCCCGAAGCAGTTCCTCAAGACGATCAAGCGAACCGGACTCGGAGTCAGCTTGTTCTACGAGATGCGCTATGATCTCGATGGCAACGAGATAGAGGATTTTGTGCTGAACAAGCCTGCATGGCGGGATGCGAGCATCCTGATTGCAGGCGACAACTTCGGATGCGGATCATCGCGCGAGCACGCGCCTTGGGCGCTGCTCGACTTTGGCATCAGGTGCGTGATTTCGACCAGCTTTGCCGACATCTTCTACAACAACTGCTTCAAGAACGGCATTTTGCCGGTGACGCTTCCACGGGAACAGGTCAGCCAATTGATGGAAGATGCCACCAAGGGCGCCAATGCGCGAGTGAAGGTCAATCTTGAAGACCAGACAGTGACTTCGCCGGACGGCAGCGAGCACGAATTCGAAATCGATCCGTTCAGGAAGAAGTGTCTCCTCGAGGGTCTGGACGACATTGGGCTTACGCTTGAAAAGGCTGCGAGCATCGATCGGTTCGAAGCCGACTATGCGCGCACGCATTCCTGGCTGTAGGCATCCGGCGCCTGCCATCTGCCAGGATTCGCAAACTTGGAACTGTTCGGACAATTGACTGACTGCATCTTGTTGCGGAATGTTCGCTGTGGGCGACGCTTTCAGCGGATCCATGAACTTGATGACGAAGTCCGCTGCGTGTGGGTCAATTGACGAATTGGAGCATGGCCTGAGCGGGCAGGCGCTCGACCAGGGTGATGGAACGGCCAGACTGCGGCAGCGAGAGGCTGTACCTCGAACTATACGGCAGGGGGGGATATGTTTGGAGGGTGCAGTGGCAATGTTCAATTGATTCAGCTTCGTTGCAGCAATTCGGGAATGTGGGATGATCAGGTCGCAACATTGGCAAACTTCGCGATGCATGCGTTGAACGCACAGCACAGATCTCTTGGAGGTGCGAGCTAATGCGCCTTTCCTGGAACGAGATTCGTGCACGGGCTGCAGAGTTTGCCAGGAACTGGGAAGACGCTGCCTACGAAAAAGGCGAAACCCAAAGCTTCTACAACGACTTCTTCGCCGTGTTTGGAGTCCAGCGTCGCAGCGTCGCCCGTTACGAGCAACATGTCAAAAAGCTGAACGACCGCACCGGGTACATCGATCTCTTTTGGCCTGGCGTGCTGCTCGTCGAGCAGAAAAGCGCCGGGAAAAACCTTGAAGCAGCCTACGAGCAGGCCGGAGAGTACTTCGACGCACTGTCCGAACGAAGGCGGCCTCGCTACATTTTGGTGAGTGACTTTCAGACTTTCGAACTCCACGATCTCGACGAGAGGACAGTTGTCAAGTTCACGCTGCCGAACCTTCCCGCGCATGTCGAGTCGTTTGGCTTCATTCTCGGCGTTCAGCGCCGCGCCTTTCGCGATCAGGACCCGGCCAACATCAAGGCCGCCGAGCTTGTTGGCCGACTGCACGACGCGTTGGAGGATGCAGGCCATAGACAGCAGGATTTGGAACGCTTTCTCGTGCGCATAGTTTTTTGTATGTTCGCAGACGACACAGGCGTTTTTGAACCTCGCGACATCTTCCTCGAATTCATTGAGACGCGCACCGGCAGGGATGGCGCCGATCTCGGTCCCTGGCTCGCCCAATTGTTCGAGGTGCTGGACACGCCCGAGGAACAGCGTCCTTACACACTTGACGAAGACCTTGCGAAGTTCCCGTACATCGATGGTGAATTGTTCAAGGAACAATTGCGGGCGTTTTCGTTCAACTCGGAAATGCGCGAGGCTCTGCTTGAAGCCTGTCGCTTCGATTGGTCGGAGATTTCCCCGGCAATATTTGGGGCGCTGTTCCAATCGGTGATGGACCGGGATGAGCGTCGCCGTCAGGGCGCACACTACACAACCGAAAAGAACATCCTCAAGGTCATCGAACCACTGTTCATGGACGACCTTCGTGCCGAGTTCGAGAAACTTAGAGCACGCAAGGTTCGACGTCGCTCTGCCGATCTCAGAAACTTCCAACAAGGGCTTTCTCGACTAACGTTTTTCGATCCTGCTTGCGGATGTGGAAACTTCCTAATCATCGCCTATCGGGAACTTCGGCTGCTGGAGCTTGAGGTGCTCAGGGAGCTTTATCCGAGAGATCGCCAGCAGGGTCGTCAATTGGCGCTGGATGCAGGCGAGATTCTGTCAGAGGTCAATGTGGACCAATTCTACGGGATCGAAATTGGAGAGTTCCCGGCGCGAATTGCGGAGTCCGCACTGTGGATGATGGATCACATCATGAACAACCGCCTGAGTTTGGAATTCGGTCAGACCTACGTGCGAATTCCACTTGAGAAGACGCCGCACATCATGCACGGCGACGCGCTCGAAGCGGACTGGGCCAGTTTTCTGCGGCCTGGGAATTGTTCCTATGTCTTGGGCAATCCACCGTTCGTGGGCGCGAAGATGCAATCATCTGTTCAGCGTGCCCAAGTGCGAAGGATCGCAGCGCTTGGCGGCAATGGCGGAACGCTTGACTATGTTGCCGCTTGGTTCATCAAGGCAGGAGAGTACTTGAAGGGCAGTCAAGCCAGAATTGGTCTTGTTGCTACCAACTCCATAGCGATGGGCGAGCAGGTTGCGCAATTGTGGCCAATACTGTTTGAGCGCTGTGAACTGGAGATCGCTTTCGCGCACAGCACATTCGCGTGGGGGTCGGACGCCCGCGGAATAGCACATGTTCATGTCGTGATTATAGGTCTCGACCGGCGGGACGCACGACGACCGGAAAGGCGCCTGTTCCACTATCCCGATGTTCATGGTGAACCTGTGGAAAGTCGCTGCGCTGCGCTCTCACCATATTTGTTCGATGCCAGTGATTTGCCGAATCCATACTTGGTCGTACGTTCGGAAAGCTCGCCACCTAGTGGGATGGGCAGGATGATCATTGGGTCCAAACCAATCGACAAGGGCAACTACATTTTCAATTGTTCCGAACGAGCGGCGTTTCTGGAATTGGAGCCGCAGGCAGAACCTTGGTTCAAGCCGTACATCGGTGCGAAGGAATTCTTGCAGGGTCGCAGGCGGTGGATATTGGCATTGCACAATGCCTCGCCAAACGAATTGGCACGACTTCCCAAAGTGCGTGAAAGGATCGATGCTGTGCGCGCCTTCCGGAAGAATAGAGTTAGCAAGCCAACCCAAAAGCTTGCGGATACGCCGGCACTCTACCATGTCAATGTCATCCCGACGGCACCATTCTTGGTTATCCCCAAAACAAGTTCTGAGCGGCGGGAGTACGTGCCGACCGGATGGTTGGAGCCGCCGACAATACCGAGCGATGCCGTGTTTGTGCTTCAGACCGCGGTCCTTGCCGATTTCGCGCTTCTGACGTCGGCCATGCACATGAGCTGGATGCGGTACTTTGGCGGGAGACTGGAAAGTCGCTATCGGTATTCCATCGGTGTCGTCTACAACACGTTCCCGCTGCCGCCCAAGGTCACCAAACTGTCGAGGCTGGAGCCTCAAGCGCAAGCGGTCCTTGATGCCCGCGCTGCACATCCAGACTCAACCTTGGCAAATCTCTACGATCCAAGTTTGATGCCGCCAAACCTGCGCCGGGCACATCAGGCTCTCGATCAGGCGGTTGACCGGCTCTATCGACGTTCCGGGTTTGCATCCGAACGAGAGCGCGTGGAGCACCTGTTTATGCTGTACCAGAAATTGCGGGCAGAAAAGCAATCGGAGCAGACTCCATAGGCAAGGAAAGGGCGGGTTCGACGGTCAACCGGGAGATGAGTCCTCTCATTGAAGGGCATGACCCAGGCATGGCTGCAATTCGAGAGTTGCGTCAATGCTGCCTGGCAAAGGATGCGGCCCCGTTGGCTTGATTTCTTCCGCATTGCCTGCTGGGAGACATTGGCTCTTGAATTCACTTCAAGCGAACAAGAAGGATTGATTGCATTTGCATCCTTGGATGCAACACGAACGCACTCAGCCGACGACAAGCAAGGCCGAAACTTCCATTCCAGCATGGAAAATGCACGGAACGCCCAACAGGACCTCTTGCCGATGCGACTTCCGAAAGTCTTGTTGAATCCGACTCAACACTCCTGCAAGCCACACCGGCAAAGTATGCATTGGCGTTGGAGACCTGTCACTGGGAGTCGGATGAATCGAAGGGATTCTCTTCCTTGAGCGCTCTGTACATGAAGACTGCCGGTTCGAGTTTTGTCATGCTTTGCCTCATCTTCTCTGGGCCTGGCAAAGGCTGCAGTTTGGAGGGCAGGAAGCCGGAGTAGCGGCCGACATCTATGGCGGCCTGCCGAATGCTGAGATCAGCGCTGAGCGACTGGCTGACGTCATTGAAGCCAACATTCTCCATGCAAAAGTAGAGGGTTACGAGTTCGTCCTGAGCGAAGAAGTCGAGAGCGAGACGATCAGGCTCGTCCTTGGCGGCACGCAGGATGTCGAAGATGCGCCACGAGAAGAGTGCGTCATTTGTGAGGCATTTGCGCAGGTCATCGGGCTCGCCGAAGAACCGGTTCTTGCTGCGAGCGGCCCGTTTGAAGGCTCTGAAGTATTCCTCGATGGCCCATGTTCCAGCGTAGCGTTCGAGGACCAGTTCGGCGCCGCTGCGGTCGGCGGTGCCGTCAGTTGACAGCAGCAGCCAATGCAGCCGCTTCGCGCCTTTGGGAGGGGTTGATGGTTCGCTGGCGAGGACGGCGAGCAGAGGCAGCGTTTTGCGCCTTCTGCCCGGAGCCTTCAGGGCGATGCGGGCCACGCGAAGCTGCAGCTTGACGGTTCTTTTCGGACGCCTTGCCCGCGCCATCTTACCCATTCCGGCGACGATGCGGGCGCGTGCGGGCATGTGGATGGTTTGCCAGCCGACAGGCTCCTGACGGGTCATGTAGCTGTGCAAGTCACAAGTCTCGCCATCGGCGACCACCTGATGCCCATTCTCGGAATTGACGCGCACCAAAAGCCCAGCCGCCTCGGGGTTTGCAGCCTGGGTGGCGTACATGTCCCAGAAGTCGCCTTCACGGGCGCAGACCGAGATGATGCGGCTGTCCGGGCAGGCTCGGCCAAGTTGCTGCGCCCAGTCGAGCCCCCGAAGCCAGCGCAGGCGTGCGCTTTCCATGCGGCGGCGTTTGCTCCCAGTAGGGACGGCAGCACGGAAATCGTTCTCGATCTTCAGGAGACCGAGACTGCGTCCGCCGCCAACAGCCAGCGACACATGCGCCGGGATTTTTCTGCCGCTCCTTTCCCCTCTGGTTGAGATCGTCAAGCCGCTGTAATCAACCACCGTCGTGTCCTGCACCGCCAGTATGGTCCGGCAATGGCGGCAACGCAGCTCTGTCGCGGAGAAATGTTCTTCCCAAATGTCGATCATCATCATCACCAACTTTGAACGCAATCTGCCGGCTGCATATTGCACAGTTGCGTTTGGAGGCAAAGGCAACATCAGCTCTCCGACCGGCGAAGCGAGTTTCCCAATGTCCTGGCCATGGCCAGGATGCGCGTCGGCAGGGGGCCATAGGGATGGGCGCCGAAGCCGAATTTCAGGTTCGTCCAGTCCACATCGACGGCCAAAGCCTCAGGAGGGGGTGTTGCTTGCCAAGATGCTTCTTCCCGGCCGCAAGGAGAAGCGACGAATTGAATTGACGGCGATCGGGAACAGCGCGGAACAAAATGCTGGTGTTTTGGCGTGCTGAGCGGAGTTCGGGCGTGCTGTCGTCGGGAGGCTCCCTGAACATTCCGACCGGCAAGGAGAAATGCAGGCTGACGGGATCCAGCCTTTCGGTACGCCTTGTCGCGGTTCTCGCCGGGCGGCGCATTCCGGTCAGGCGCTGCGGGTTGTGCCTACTGGCGAATCCTGGCGCCGCTGTCGGGCTCGAACAAGTAGGTCTTGCTGGAGTCGAAACGCAGTCCAATCCGCTCGTTGATCGAGAACTTCAGGTAGCGGTCCTCCTTGCACGTAATGCGCTGCTCTCCGAGCTGAAGCGTCAGCACGACGTTCTCGCCGGTGTTCTCGGCCGCGTAAACGCGTGCATCGACATCCGTCGACCCAAGCCTGACGACGGCTATGTCTTCGGCACGCACTCCCAGTACAGCCCGGTCAAGGTCGGATGCAGGAGTTTCGGTCAGCTGCTGTCCGCCCGCAGTCACGAAGCAATTGCGGTCCACCGCGCCCTGGATCAGGTTCATCGACGGCGAGCCGATGAAATCGGCCACAAATATGTTTGCCGGATCGTTGTAGATCTCGTCGGGTGTGCCAAGCTGGCGAATCCGGCCGTCATTCATCACGCCTATGCGGTCTGCCAGCGTCATGGCCTCGATCTGGTCATGGGTGACATACACGGTGGTGATCTGAAGCTCGTGGCTCAAATGCTTGAGCTCGGCGCGCATGGTTACCCGCAGCTTTGCATCGAGGTTCGACAGGGGTTCATCCATCAGAAAGGCCTGCGGTTCCCGGACTATGGCGCGGGCCAATGCCACTCGTTGCCGCTGGCCTCCCGACAGCTCCCGCGGGCGCCGCTCAAGAAACTGCAAGAGTTCAACCCGATCGGCCGCCTTGCGAACCAGTTCCGGTATGCGTGCCTTCGGCGCCGACTTCCGAATTTTCAGCGGGTAGGCGATGTTGTCAAACACCGACATGTGGGGATAGAGCCCATAGTTCTGGAAAACCATCGCCACGTCGCGATCCTTGGGGAGCTCGTCGTTGACCATGCGGTCGCCTATCCAGACTTCGCCCTCGGTGGGTTCCTCCAGCCCGGCGATCATGCGCATGGTCGTTGTCTTGCCGCAACCCGACGGACCGAGCAGCACCAGGAATTCCTGGTCTTCGATGTCCAGGCTCTGATTGTCCACCGCGACAAAGTCACCCCACCGCTTGGTGATGTTCTTCAACCTGATGCTTGCCATCAGCGTACAGCCCCCATTGTCATGCCCTGCACGAAATGCTTGCGGATGATCAGCGCCAGCACGAACATCGGCAGCATGATGATGATGCCGGCCGCCGACAGCAGGTTCCACAGATCGCCTTCCTCGGCCTTGAACAGGGCAAGCCCGATCGGCAGCGTCACCGCGTCCTTGTTGGTGATGATCAACGCGAACAGAAACTCGTTCCAGGCGATGATGAAACAGAATATCCCGGACGTGATCAGACCCGGAGCGGCCATGGGCAGCACGATGTTTCGGATGACCTGCATGCGCGTGGAGCCGTCGACCAGGGCCGCCTCCTCGGTGTCGATCGGAATTCCGTCGATGAAGCCCTTGATCATCCAAATGGCGAACGGCATCACAATGGCCAGGTTGACCAGAACGAGGCCTGGTCGGGTGTCGAGCAGCCCCACATCCCGGAACATGACGAAAAAGGGCAGCACAATGACCACCGCCGGCACGAACTGGGTTGCCAGAATCATGACCAGCATCGTGGTCTCGCCACGCAGGCGAAACCTGGAAAACGAATAGGATGCCAGCGTGGCCACCGGTATGGCGATGACCACCGTCACGGTCGCCACGATTGTTGAATTGATGAGCTTGTCGCCGAGCTTGTAGGGTTCGGCAAAGACCGCGGCGAAATTTGCAAGCGTGGGCTTGAACAGGAGCTTGAGCTGGTAGACGTCCACGTGAGACTTGAATGCGGCCATGAATATCCAGACGATCGGGACAATCATGACTGCTGCCGCAATCACGATGATCAGCGTCTGGACTGTGCGCCAGAACTTGCGGCGGGTGGCGGTCCTCACTGCTGGGCCTTTCGAAACACGAGCTTTGCGTATGCGTAGGTCAGGAATATCATCGGTATGACCATCAGCCATGCGACCGATGCCGCGTATCCCAACTGTCCATACTTGAGCCCGTTGAAATAGACATAGTGGCTCAATGTCTGAGTCGCCGTGCCGGGTCCGCCGTTGGTCAGCATGTAGACCTGGTCGAAGGTCTTGAGCGAAAAGATCGACTTGAGGATGATCACGACAGCCAGGACTGGCGCCAGCTGCGGCAGCGTGATGTCGCGAAACACTTGCCAGCCGCCGGCCCCGTCGACCTGCGCCGCCTCGATTGTCTCGCTGGGAACGGCGGCCAGTCCGCCAATCAGCACCAGGGTCAGGAACGGTATCCAGCCCCAGACATCAGCCATGACGCACACGGCAAACGCCAGAATCGGGTCGGAAAGCCAGCTGATGTCTGCCAGCGGCGGAATCAACAGTCCGAAAAAGGCGTCGAACAGACCGAACTCGGGGTTGAACATGAACCTGAAGGACACTCCGATCAGCGCTGGCGACATGGCAAACGGAAGTATCAGAATGGTCTGGATGGACATCCGAAAACGGCCGCCGGGAACGAGCAGCAAGGCAAGTCCCAACGACAGAAGAACGGTAAGCGCAACCGTGAGCAACGTGTAGACGCCGGTTACGATCACCGAGTTCCAGAAAGCCGGTTCCTGACTGACCGCCCAGGTGTAGTTCTCGAATCCGATGTATCCCTGGGGAAATCCCGGGCGTGTGAGCCGCCCCTGGAACAGCGAATAGCGAAAGGACTGAATGAGTGGCCAGATGGCGGTGGCGAAAACGATAACCACCGCCGGCATAACCAGCAGGTACTTCAGGGTGTTGTCTCGCATTCGAATCAGCCGCTTCAGGAGGTTGAATGGCGGGCAGCCTTAGCTGCCCGCCCAACGAAAGTCACTCTATCCGGCCGGCACGCCTGAGAATGCGGTCGGACTGTTCGGCGGCTTCCATCATCAACTCGCGAACGTCGCCACCGGCGGCGGCTCTGGCGATCGCTGCCGAGAGAACATCGCCAACCTCCGGCCATTCCGCAATCTGCGGCATGATGTCGGACTGCTGAAGCGATTCCCAGGCTGCCGCCTGGATGCCGTCATTGGCAGCATTGACGTCTGGGTCGGTCAAGCTGGAAATGTGCGTCACCACGTTGTTGACGATTGTCTTGCCCATCACCTCGCGCTCAATGGCGTTGGCGCGATCCATGTCGGGATTGGACAGCCACTTCAGGAACTCCCAGGCCGCCCCCTGCTTGTCGGAGTAGGCGGATATCGAGAAGGGCATCGAGATTGCATAGGTCTTGGTGGTGCCCATGTAGGAAGGCATGCCAACGAAGCCGACCTGATCCTTGGTGAGGGTTGAGGCTTCCGGATTGTAGAATCCGGAATATGCCCACCACCACACAGGAATCATGGCCGAGTTGCCCTGCATGAAGGACTGGCGGGCATCCTGCTCGACGAAGGACAGGGAATTGGGATTCGTGACCTCGTGAACCGTGTGCAGCGCAATGTAGTCCTCGGTTGCCTCGAGGGCCTCCTCGCTGGTCCACGCCGCGGTCCAGTCGTCATTGAAGATGTCGCCGCCTGCCGCCCAGATGAAGTTCAGCCAAATGAACAGGTTCTGACGGTTGCCGTCGTTGTTGAAATACATTGCAAGCGGCGCGACGTCGGGATTGGATTCCTTGAGCGCCTTGCCAACCTCGATAACTTCAGCCCAGGTCCTGGGCGGTTCAGGAATCAAGTCCTTGCGATAGAACAGCAGTTGAGGGTGGGCCCTCAGCGGAAAGCCAAGCGTGGCGCCTTCGAACTGCGCCGACCTGGCGAACGCTGCGGGATATCTTTCCATCGAGATGCCGTCACGCGACATCAGCTCGTCAATGGGCACCAACCAATGGCTGTTGGCCGGTCCCCAGCTGTCGAGATAGTTGACCACATCAAAGGTGCCGTCGGCAGCCAGTCCTTCGGCGACAAGCTTCTCCTGCAGGGAAACGAAGGGGATGAAGGTCCATTCGGTCTCGATGCCGGTCAGCTCGGTGAATTCGTCGTCGCGCAACATCAGCCCGTCGAACTGTGGCGTCACGACTGACAGGATGTTCAGCGTTGTTCCGGCAAACGGCTTGCCGGGCAACAGATTGTGTTTGATTGTCTCCGCACTGGCGGAGAAGCCGGACATGGCCGCGACGCAGGCTAGCGCCGTGGCTGAAATCAAGTTTCTAACGGACAGGGACATTGCTCATTACTCCAAATTCATTCCCGTTGGCGGCGCCCCGCCGCGCGAACTGGCCCAAGACCAGTCGACACATTGTTCAGGGCCTTGTCATATTGTCTGAATTCAGTGTCGCGGCGTACCGAGTCACTGCTGCCATACCTTCAAGGCAGCTGCCGCATGCAGGAAGTTGTCGTTGGCATGGGGTCTAATGCCGTACAGGCAGGATTGCAAGCAGCGCAGCGCAAATCGCGAATCTGATGCAGGATGCCGAAACCGCCGGGGAGGCCGCTGCCCTTGAAGCGGGAGGCGCTGCCGGCGCATGGAAGCGATTCAGCCGCTGCGAAAGCCGATGCAGTTCATGCTGCCGCTCCCAGCGGCTTGCACAGGCGGCGGCGACATCATATTTGGCGCACCTGCGAATTCCCACACGGAGAAAACGATGGCCGGGCGCTCGATTTTGATACTGCCGGGAGATGGCATTGGACCCGAGGTCATGCGCCAGGTCAAGCGTGTGATTTCGTGGTTCTGCGAGCGGCGCGGCGTTGAATTCACGGTCTCGGAAGACCTGGTTGGCGGCGCGGCGCATGACGCCCATGGCGTTCCGCTTCACGACGAAACCCTGGCGCGTGCACGGGAGGCAGACGCCATTCTTCTGGGCGCCGCCGGCGCGCCGAAATACGATTCCCTTCCATTCGAGGAAAAGCCGGAGCGCGGACTGCTCAAGCTGCGAAGCGAGCTCGACCTGTATGCCAACCTGCGCCCGGCGCTCTGTTTCGAGGCATTGGCGGGCTATTCGTCTCTCAAGCGGGAGTTTGTGTCGGGACTCGATCTGATGATCGTCCGTGAGCTGACTTCAGGAGTCTACTTCGGGGAGCCGAGGGGAATTTTCGATGGCGAGGATGGCGAGCGCGTAGGCATAAACACCCAGCGATACACCACCGGCGAAATCAGGCGTGTTGCACGGTTTGCATTTGAACTTGCTGCTCTGCGGAACAACAGGGTCTGTTCGATGGACAAGGCCAACGTGATGGAATCCGGCGTGCTGTGGCGTGAGGAAGTGCAGTGGGTGGGTGACAGGGAATATCCCGACGTGGAACTGTCACACATGTACGCCGACGCCGGCGCCATGCAGCTTGTGCGCGCGCCCAAGCAGTTTGACGTCATCGTCACCGACAATCTCTTTGGCGACGTGCTTTCGGATGCCGCGGCGATGCTGACGGGTTCTCTGGGAATGCTGCCGTCGGCTTCGCTTGGCAAGCCAAGAAGCAGCGGCTGGCCCGACGCACTCTATGAGCCGGTTCACGGTTCCGCGCCTGACATAACCGGTCAGAACAAGGCCAATCCCTGTGCCTGCATCCTGTCGTTTGCAATGGCAATGAAATACTCCTTCAAGATGGGAGAGGATGCGCGTCTTTTGGAACGAGCCGTTGAGGCGGCAATTGCGTCCGGGATTCGGACGCCCGATCTGTTCCAGTCTTCGGGATCGAGGCCGGCAACCACCACCGAAATGGGGGATGCAATACTTGACGAACTGGAAAGGTCCCATTCGCGGGGATGATCCGGAAGGGTCGAGCATTGCCTTCGCGTCAATGGGCCCGTGCATTGCATGTTGTGGATTGAATTCCGGGGCGGATGCGCGATTTGCGCGGTAGCGTGACCTGCCATCCTGCCAGGCCGCGGCGGGCAATGACCGAAGAAGCGCTGCGGTTCCAAATGCGCCATGTGCCCACCGTGCTGCCCGGAACGAATTTCGCTTGAGCAGACGTTTCATTGGCGAGTTTCGGCGGCAGCGACGGTTTCCGGAATGAGGCCACCATGCCTTCGGCCGACAAGACAGTCTCAAGTCACACTCATTGGGGAAAATTCCATGAAGACATTCACGAAACAAGCGGCGACGATGTTCATGACCGCGTTGCTGGCGACATGGGCAACAGCAGCTGTCGCCGACAATTGGTGGCTGATGGACTGCGAACTCTCAAGCTACGCAGCTCCCTACAATGGAGGTCCGGCATTGAAAGTCGCCAAGGGCTGGCTTCCGGACGCTTCAACCCATGTCCTGCGAAGTGGGAGAAGCTACCATGTCGAGTATGGAGTTTCCGGATCCGTGGAAGCTCCTCCGGGCCGGATCATCATCAGGTATCCCCTCTATGACGAGAACGGCGTCAGGTCGGTCGTGAAGTACACCTACCTGCCAAGGAAGAATATTTTCATTGCAAGCATGTACGGTGGAATGGGTCACAATGTCCGATACTACGACATGAGCGCCCGCGGCACGTGCCAAGTGAGCAAGATTGCCGAGGCTGTGGCGAAGCAGCTCATGCGCTGAACCAAAAGGACCTGGATTCTCGCCCACCCCGGACAGAAGCGCGGAAACCAGGAAACCCGACCGAACTGCATTGCAGTCAAGCGGCACTCCGCCAGGTTGCAAACCCAGCATTGAAACCGCGACAAGTCGACACCGAGCGCCGGATTCCCTGTCAGCGTCGGTGAATGGCGGGAAACGACGCAATTCCCGAGGCGGCAGGAAATTCTTGACATTCGATCGGATTTCGGCGACTGCGTGTTGACGGCAGTCGGGTTTCATTGATCACGATGTCCAAAGCCGCTTGCCGCGGCCTCGTAGCTCAGCTGGATAGAGCGACCGCCTCCGGAGCGGTAGGCCACGGGTTCGAATCCTGTCGAGGCCGCCAACCATTTCTCCAAAGCCAGATCTGACTTGCAAGCACGCGCATGCCGCCCGTTGCTGCCATTCATGGAGAATGGCCGGGAAACGAAGAACGAAACTGTGCAACCGCGAGAGGAAAGGGAACAATTCCAGATCGGTGAAGAGTCGTTTCTCAATCAGTGTTCAGGAGATTCAGGAAAGCCGCTCGCTGCTCTTGCATGCAATCCTGTGATGTTCTATCTTCAATGAAGGACACGGAGTGTAGCTCAGCCTGGTAGAGCACTGTCTTCGGGAGGCAGGGGCCGGAGGTTCAAATCCTCTCACTCCGACCATGCTTGGCGCAGCGCCTCGCCATGGCCTTGAACCTACGGCAACGGTCGCTCCCGGCGTCTCACGGGAAGTTGGCCCAGTCAGGGTGGGCAGTCAAGCACACATGATCCACATAATTCTTGTCCATGCAGGTGGCGGCCGGTCGTCCATTCACAGGATGCGGTCGAGGAGCTGTTCGAACGCGGCAGGCCAGAGTGAGCGGCCGTTGGCGGAGTTGGAAATCATGGAACTGAACAAGGGTTGAAGACAACCGATACAATCACGGAAGCCAACACGTGCACAATGTTGTAGGGTTTGATTGTGCCCCACTGGTCTCAATGGAGCCGATGCCGATGACGAAAGGATGAAGGCATGCCAGTTTGCGCCATGCAGAGCGGTCCTTGAAATCGGCGAGGACGAGGAATTTCCGCATTGTGATGCGGACAAATGGTCGGACAACGAAGCGCAGATCGTGATCTGCTCCAAGCACGGCCAGACTGCTCCCAATCTGCAAAGTCGCTGCCCTTGAAGTTGCCGAAGGCTCCTTCCGGCGGGAGTTCCGGACAATTCGGAAACTGAATGCATTGCGGGCGCCATTCGGGCCGATGTTCGTTGATCGGGAGCATTCCCCTGTTGGCGGTCCAACCCGAAACCATCACTGTTCCTGTGTCCTACCTTGCTCCTGACACTGCCCGGAGATTGCCGAGATCATGGGGTTGAACGCAGCCAGTCCAGCCCTAACTTCCTCCTGAAGGACAAGGCGCGTTGTCCGAATCGAAACACGTTTGTGCGGCGATGCCGGGTTGAATGGGCACGCGGCACTTGCTATCCGCAACTGCGAAACTCGGGCGCCCCGACGGCCGTTCATCTTGATCGGCAAGCGCCGAACACAATCGGAGGGACCATGGACACAGCAAACAGGTGCCCAGTGATGGGCAATGTTCACCAGGCCGGCGGCGAGTCGGCGAACCAACGCTGGTGGCCAAACAGGTTGAATCTCAGGATCCTTCGCCAGAACCACCCTCAGTCTGATCCCCATGACCCGGACTTCGACTACGTCGAGGCGTTCAACAGCCTTGACTTCGACGCGCTTGCGAAGGATGTTGATGCAGTCATGACCGACTCGCAGGATTGGTGGCCTGCGGACTACGGCCACTATGGGCCGCTCTTCATCCGCATGACCTGGCACGCCGCGGGCACCTACCGCATTGAAGACGGGCGCGGCGGAGGCGGATGCGGCGACCAGCGCTTCGCTCCATTGAACAGCTGGCCCGACAACGTGAATCTCGACAAGGCACGTCGGCTGCTTTGGCCGATCAAGCAGAAACACGGCCGCAAGATTTCGTGGGCCGACCTGCTGATCTTCGCTGGAAACCGCGCTTTGGAAACCATGGGCTTCAAGACGTTTGGCTTCGGCGGTGGACGCGAAGACGTTTGGGCACCCGACGAGGACACCTACTGGGGTCCCGAACAGGGATGGCTCGACGACGAACGCTACAGCGGCGACCGGGAATTGGCCAGTCCGCTCGGCGCCGTTCAAATGGGCCTGATATATGTCAATCCGGAAGGGCCGAACGGCAATCCCGACCCAGTGGCGGCAGCCCGCGACATTCGCGAGACCTTTCGCAGAATGGCGATGAACGACGAGGAAACGGTCGCGCTGATTGCCGGTGGCCACACTTTCGGCAAGGCACACGGCGCCGCCGAGGACAGCTACAACGGTCCCGAGCCCGAAGGCGCTTCCGTTGAGGAGCAAGGCTTCGGTTGGACGGGCAGCCACGGCAGCGGCAAGGCCGGCGACCAGATCGGCAGCGGACTCGAGGGCGCCTGGACATATGATCCAGTCAAGTGGGACAACAGCTACTTCGACATCCTGTTCGGCCATGAATGGGAGCTGACGCAGAGTCCCGCCGGCGCCAAGCAGTGGACGCCGAAGAACCCTGAGGCGCAGGGAACCGTGCCGGACGCGCACGACCCGTCGAGGCGGCACGCTCCCATGATGCTGACAACCGACCTCTCGCTGGCAGCGGATCCAGCCTACAGGAAAATATCCAAGCGTTTCCACGCAAACCCGGACGAATTCGCCGACGCCTTTGCGAAGGCATGGTTCAAGCTGCTGCACCGTGACATGGGACCCGCCATCCGCTATCTCGGACCGTGGGTTCCGGAGGAGCAGCTGCCGTTCCAGGACCCATTGCCCGCAGTCACCCACGAATTGATCGACAGCGCCGACATCGCCGCGCTCAAGGGCAGCATCCTCGAATCCGGCCTCTCCGTGTCGCAGTTGGTCTCGACCGCATGGGCATCCGCCTCAACCTACCGCAACACCGACATGCGAGGCGGCGCCAACGGCGCGCGCATCCGGCTTGCGCCTCAGTCCGGATGGGACGTCAATGTGCAGTCCGGCGTGTCAGCCGCAATTGAGGTCCTGGAGAGAATTCGAGAGGAGTTCAACAGTTCGCAGAATGGCGACAAAATGGTCTCGCTGGCGGACATCATCGTGCTGGGCGGCTGCGCGGCCGTTGAGGAGGCGGCGCGCAGGGCAGGTCATGACGTGGAAGCGCCCTTTGCGCCAGGCCGCGCGGACGCGACATCCGAGATGACCGACGCAGAGTCCTTCGCCGTGCTTGAGCCGAAAGCCGACGGCTTCCGCAACTACCTGCAGAACGGCCACGCGTCTTCGTCCGAGCACCTGCTGGTGGAAAAGGCATTCATGTTGAACCTGTCGGCTCCCGAGATGACGGTGCTTGTCGGCGGCATGCGGGCGCTCGGCGCCAATGCCGGGTCGGCAAGTCACGGGGTTTTCACCGACCGGCCGGGGACGCTGACCAACGACTTTTTCGTCAACTTGCTGGACATGGGGACCGAGTGGAAGGCGGTCCCGGACAGCGACGACGAATTCGAGGGTCGCGACCGCGCCACTGGCGAAACGAAGTGGACCGCCAGCCGTGTCGACCTCATTTTCGGCTCGAACTCGGAACTCCGGGCGCTCGCCGAGGTCTACGGATGCAACGACGCGAAGCGGAAATTCGTCCGCGACTTCGTTGCTGCATGGAACAAGGTCATGAACCTCGACCGTTTCGATCTCGCCTGATCGGGGCAGCGCGATGGCGATGGCTGCGTTCGCTTGTGCAGCGCGGTCCACCGGAAGCCGTCAATGCCCATCGATTCAAGGGAAGGTCTGACAGTCGGCCGGAAGGCGTAGCGCAGCGGCGCTCAAACCGCTTCGACACAAGAATCGCGACGATGGTGGGAGATTGCCGGTGGCCAAGAAGCACATTCAGCCATACGAGACCCGGTACCATGCCAGAGCAACCTACTCCCGCGCCATCCGGGCAAGCGGTGACCTCGTCTTCATGCAGGGACAGGTTGGTGTCGACGGCGAAGGCAACTTGATTGGACGTGGCGACCCGGGCAAGCAGGCGGATCAGGCTTGCCGAAACATTGACAAGTGGATGCGAGCGGCCGGCGGCAGCCTTTCCGATGTCTGCAAACTAACGGTTTATGTAACAGACATCGACCATCGGCCTGCCGTCTACGGAGCGATCAACCGCTGGTTCGACGGTGTGATGCACTGCAGCACCGGTGTGGTTGTTGCCGGGCTTGCCGACCCCGAGCTGCTGGTGGAAATCGACGCAATGGGGGTCATTGACTGACGTTTCATGCTGTGGGCGAAGTTCTCCTGATTGACTGGTTGGCGATCAGGGCGTTCGAGCGAGATTCCATGCGGAGCGGACGGAACGGCAGGCCGCATCGCCGGGATTGACCGGAAACGGGAGGCGGCGAATTCGGCAGCCGACACTTGCAATGCCCATCCCGCTTGCGGGCAGCGAGGATGTCATGGGCGTCGGGGCAGGAAGTCGTCCGGATTCACGGGTGTTGCCACGGAAAGCAGCAGTTCTCCGCGGTTCACAATGCCTCTGTTGGTGTGGGCAAGCACAAGCCCTGCCTCGCGAAATGCAAGTTGCCGTGGAGGCAGTTCGGGTTCCTCGACCCGATGCAGCGCTCCTGCGTCCTGGCCAGCCATGACGATGTCGCCGGCGGTCGCCCGCCGCTCAAACAGCCCTCTTGCGGGCGCGAACACCGAATGTGACAGATCCGAGATCTCCACGACACGCCTGATGGACTTCGCTTCGCGGCGGAACGCATGATTCCCAGAAAGCATGCCGAGACCGCTGAGACAGTTTGCGATTCCACGGCCTGCCAGATCGACAAGCGCGGGATCACAGCCGCCTCCACCTCCGAGCTCCACGGCGATCATGGGCGTGCGGGACCGATCTGCGGCCGAATTGACCGAGCGGTCGTCGTTCAATTCACCAAGCAGCCACAGGGTTGGGATCCCGAACCACTCGGCAAGCTGCATGCTTCTTGCAATCGTCCTGGAATCGGGCGCCCTTGAAACAAGTGAGCATGGTTCAAAGACCGAGGCTCGCCCTCCCGAATGAAGGTCAATCACGAAATCTGCAAGAGCGACAAGCACGACTTCGACGAAATGGGCAGTCAGTTGTGAGATGCTGCCGCCTGACTTTCCGGGAAATGTTCGGTTCATGTTGACGCCGTCGAGAGGAGAGGTGCGGGTCGAAGCCGAAACGGCGGATGGATTCAAGGCCGGCACGATGATCACGCGTCCAGCAACCCGGTTCGCGCGAAGCGAGCTGGCGAGCCGAAGCAGAGCGCACGGCCCCTCGAATTCATCGCCATGCACGCCGCCAATCAGGAGCGCAGTCGGTCCGTGGCCATTCGCCACGCAAATGACCGGCACCGCGTGGTAACCGAGAGGATTGCTGTTGTCGGACCAGCGAACCCTGATGTCGCCGTGCTGCTTTCCGGATGCAGTCAGGTCAATGGACATGTCCACATGATCGGTTCGGAACTTCTTCATTGTTCAAGTGCCTTCAAATCACGAGTGGGTAGGCAGGAAATGCCGGTTGCCGATCTGTCGCTTGAGTGGCGGGTTCATGAGTCCGCATTGCCGGATGAATGTGCCGTTCCGTGAGGATGGATTCGACAGCGTGCAGCCGTTTCTTGAAACTGTCAAGATCACGCCTGAGTTCGTCACTGTTCTATCACAAATGGACGAGCCTCACTTCCAGGGCAATCACTGTCCTGCTTGGGAACTCCTTGCCCGCTTCATTGATCGGTTTGCAATGGCGAGGATGTTTGCCTGACCATGGCATCTTGCGGCCTTCCGCAGTCCTGCATGCTTCGGTCGCTTGAGGCGCTTTGCAGTGACAGCCGTTTCCGCGTGCCGCACATTGGCCTTGACCCAGGTGCCGTCGACCCGATGCGTGAGCGCGGTCAGATTGCGTTTTGGAAGCTTTCCGACGGGATTGTCAGGACAATTGGCTTCAATTTCGGCCGCAGGAATGTCCGGAAAGCCACAAAAGTGCATGCGGTTGGACTGCGCTTGCGCCAAGGATACTCTGGTGATGGCAGCCCTCTGGAAGGATCGGTCCAAGACACCATGTCTTGTGGATTCCAACCAACATGACGCCCAAAGCGTCTGGCCCAGGAAAGTCATGCTTGTGAAACGACACATGCTTTCAAAGAGGCGACTTGCTGGGGTTCTGCCGGAAGCGCATTCCAGCCGCCTGACGGCTGATTGACCGGAAACAGCTGCCGCAATGCATCCCTCTTGGGAACATGCACTGCAAGGTGGAACAGCAGAGACATTGTTGCGGTCTTCAAGCATTGCCTGACCTGCCAAGTATTGATGCCGGCGCTTTGTTTCATGCCTGACTGGAATCGCCTTGACCAGTTCGAAGCGGCGCAATGATCCGGCTTCGGCATTGAAGGTGGAATGCTGGTTGATTGTCTGGCTGTCAAGTCGTGCCAACCTCGGCATCAAGAGTCCCTGGCGGGAGGTTCAGACGGCTTGCAGCAGTGCATCGGCTGCAAGGGCATCTCTGCAGGAGAGCCAGATGCAGGTGCAGACATCCAGTTGGACACGCATGCCCGTCATCGTCGTCCTGTAGCCGCGCGACAGCTCCGGAAGCGCGTGATTGGAGTTTCAGGAAAGGCCCGGCGTCTCCCCAAGTTTCTGCAGCATCCTCAACATGCGCCGCACAACGCATTGGCATTGCACTATGCCTGCCGTTTTGGGAGGCCAGTTTCAAATCCTTTACATGCACGTCCAGTCCCTGCTCCAGGCATGCCTTCACACCAAACTCTCGCCAGCCATCGCTTGAAGGGGCCAGACCCCAGCCGCAAGGGAAACGGAAACCAATGCTTCACCTAGCCACGGTTGGCCGAACTCAACCATATGCGCTGTTGTTTCGCCAAGGTCGCCTCGCAACCTCACGGCAAGCATCGCGTGGAGGTCTGCTACCACGTGGAATTGATTGGCGCCGATGAAGTGTGAGGCGTTTCTGCGAGAGGACGAGCATCGCTGCAGCAATGCAGCGCTGACATTCGAGGCCGTGCACCGCATGCTCGCCGATTATGGCGGAATCAACCCTGCCGACGGCAGCAGCTTTCACCCATTTGTCAAGCATCGGGCGGAGGGACGCTGAATCAAGAGTTTGGAGAGCGAAGGAAAGCGAGCGGCGAAATTCGGGCCGATCTGCCGCGCATGGAAGACAGCGCGAAAGAACAGTCTGTCCGAACACCAGTTTGATGTGACAATTCCAAGTCACAGTCTCATTTGCATTGCTGCAATTCCTTCATTTCGACTTGGCATTTCTGGAACACAGACCATATGCAGCGCATCATTGGCTTGAGTTTATGCGTGGTGTCACAATGGAAGAAGTAGTTCAAACTGTTGCAATGGACGTAGTTCGGAAACAGCTCGCACCTGCCAAGATCATAAAGGTGACTGTAGAGGAGGGCCATGACTTCGACGGCGATCCGATCTTGCAAATAAATGTGGTTTTCGAAGCCGAGGGAGACAGGCTTGACCCACGGAAAGTTCTTGGACTGATCAGGCACATGCGAGAAGGCCTCGGCGAAGTCAATGAGCATAGGTTCCCTATATTCTCATACTGGACGACAGAGGAAGCGGCGCTTGAAGCCGAGTGATCTAATCGGGATCGCAAGGCTGCTGGCACGTAGGGGCCGGAGGGGCAAGCCACGGCAGTCCAATCTCAAGATAGCCGTGAGCACGGCTTACTACGCGATGTTTCACGCGCTTTGCTGGACTTGCGCTGACGCCTTTATCGGCAAGACCAAAGCCTTGAGGAGTCAACGCGCATGGAGGCAAGCTTATCGCTCCGTGGAGCATGGATTCGCCAAGAAACAATGCAGGAACGAGTCAGAGTTGGCCAGATTTCCAGGTGATATACGAGACTTTGCCAACCTGTTCGCGGTGCTCCAGCAGAAGCGGCATCTTGCCGATTATGACCCCTTCAGCAAGTTCCGGCGATCGGAAGTGCTTTTCCTTGTTGACTCTGCCGAAGCTGCGATCAAGGAATTGCAACGGTCGGACATCAAAGACAAGAGGGCGTTTGTTGCATGGACAACGATGAAGAACCGATGAACAGCCTGACGAAGAGAGTGTTGCCAGGATTTCACTTAGGGCTGGGACCCAATGCCGCGGTGCATCCCTGACTGACTTCCGTGGCACAGCCTTCGAGGAACAGGAGGAGCTGCCGAAGCCACAGACCATGTGACTGTGTTTTCAACTCGGCGCCCACATGGCGCGCCGGCCATGTTGCCGGTGGTCTCGGGGGCCGACGCGATCTTGTTGCCCGAGCAAGTCCACTGCAGTTCATCCTGGACTGGAATCGTCAAGACAGTTCATGCTTCACGCAAGGGAGATGGGTGAACGGAATGAGACAAGTCCCTGGCAGGCTGTGACCACGCCTGGCTGAAAAAAGTTTTGGCGCAACGCGACAATCATGCCGGCTGACAGCGCCGAAACGCTCAACCCCAACTCCTCTAGAGCTTCTACCCGGATGAAGGTGCCGACGTTAGGGGGCTTCATCCCCATTTTGATGCCGCTGCGCACGTCGCCAAACTCTTGCTTTTTGCTTGACTATGGAACCGTTTGAGGCTAACAGCACCGACGCTTGCGGGCCTGACAATCCGGAACCGGAAGGACCGTTCAGCGCAATTGCATCGTACCCAAGGCGTGTCCGACCAAGATGCCGTGAGCCCCATGGCGTCAATCCGACACGCGGGATAGCCGCGGAATATCTGTTCCATGCCGGAAACACAGCCGATCATCGAAATACGCAATGTCGACAAGTTCTTCGGCGATTTTCAGGCATTGTCCGATGTCAGCCTGACGGTCAATTCCGGCGAAAAAGTCGTGATATGCGGCCCTTCCGGATCGGGAAAGTCCACATTGATTCGATGCGTGAACCGCCTTGAGGAACACACTTCGGGCCAGTTGTTCGTCGACGGCATAGAGCTGACCGGAGAAACACGAAACATCAGGGCAGTGCGCATGGAAGTCGGAATGGTCTTCCAGCAATTCAACCTCTTTCCACACCTCACGGTGCTCGAAAACCTCACTGTGGGACCACTTCGGGTGCGCAAGATATCAAAGGCGGATGCCATAGCCCGCGCCCGCAAATACCTCGAAAGAGTCCATATTCCGGAGCAGGCCGACAAGTATCCGGCACAGCTCTCGGGCGGCCAGCAGCAGCGAGTGGCGATTGCACGCTCGTTGTGCATGGAACCGCGCATCATGCTGTTCGACGAGCCAACCTCGGCCCTGGACCCGGAAATGATCAACGAAGTCCTCGACGTCATGATCGAGCTGGCGGAATCGGGCATGACAATGATCTGCGTTACGCACGAAATGGGCTTTGCCAATCGCGTTGCCGACCAGATGGTGTTCATGGACGGCGGCAAGATTGTGGAGATTGCCCCTCCATCGGTGTTTTTCACCAAGCCCAAGAACCCGAGATGCCGAGAGTTTCTCGATCAAATTCTTGAGCACTGATTCACATGTCCGGACGCCTAGGAATCTCCGGGAGGGCAAACCGACCCGGCACCTCGATCATGATGCTGGCGCAGGCGCGCAAGGCGCTGAATTCAAAGCCAATGTCGGTGTTGATCTATTGCGGCGTCATGTACCTGATCATCTACGGCTGTTTGGCCGGCGCCGAGGCGATGGGCTACAACTGGCAGTGGTACCGGATACCGGACTACCTGTTCCGCATGACCGACGACGGATTTCAGTGGGGTGAAATATCGGTCGGCCTGGTAAAGACCCTGCTGCTTTCGGGACAGGCCTTTCTGCTCGCCCTGATCATTGGCCTGGCTGTCGCGCTGCTGCGCCTGTCGGGGCTGGTAGTCGGCGTGGCTGTGTCGATCGTGTTTCTCGAATTCGTTCGCAACATGCCGCTTCTGGTTCTGCTGTACCTCTTCTACTACATCATTGGCGCCATATTCGGGCTGGATCGATACACGGCGTCCGTGCTCTGCCTGGCGGTGTTTCATGCGGCGCTTGTGTCCGAGATCTTCAGGGCGGGCATCAACGCCGTGCCTGTCGGGCAATGGGAAGCGGCAAAGTCGATCGGGATGAGCACAGTGCAGTGCTATCGCTACATCATACTGCCGCAGTCCGTGAAGTTCATGCTGCCGCCGATGACGGGCGAAGTGGTTCACATGGTCAAGAGTTCAGCGATCGTCAGCGTGATCGCAGTGGCTGAACTGACCACCATCGGGCGCAACCTCATATCTGACACTTACATGAGCTTCGAGATCTGGTTCACCATCGCAGCTGTCTACATGGTGGTCACTCTCATGCTCTCCGTGTTCGTCACCTTCATGGAGAGACGATACGCGGTATCAACCTAGAAGCGGTGGCTTCTGACATAGTCAAAACAAAGGAGAACTAACGTGAACATAACAAGAAGATTGGCCGGGGTTTTGCTGATCGGAGCAATGGCGGCAAGCTTCGTCTTGCCGGCGGCAGCTCAGGACACGCGCCAAGCCCTGTCCAGCGAAAGCGTGATCGAGACGATCAAGAAGCGCGGCGTCATCAAGATTGGCCTGTCGCTCTTCATCCCGTGGTCGATGCGCGACAAGAACGGTGAGTTGATCGGGTTTGAACTGGACGTCGGCCGTGAGCTCGCCGACGACATGGGCGTCGACGTGGAATTCATTCCCACTTCGTGGGACGGCATCATTCCAGCGCTGGTGTCAGGCAAGTTCGATGCCATCATCAGCGGCATGTCGGTAACCGCTCAGCGCAACCTGACGATCAATTTCACTAACCCGTACGCCTTTTCGGGCCTGACGATTCTCGCCAACAAGGAGATGACCGAAGGCTTCATGATCGAGGATTTCAACAGCGAGGACGTGACGTTTGCCGCTCGCCGCGGCGCGACGCCGGCAGTCGTGATTGCCGAGCAGTTCCCCATGGCCGAACTGCTGCTGTTCGATGAGGACGGCGCATCCGCCCAGGAAGTGCTCAACGGCAACGCGCACGCAACGATCGCTTCGGAACCGACACCTTCACGTGAGGCTCGCAACTACCCCGAAACGCTCTACGTGCCGTTCGATCAACTGTTCGACCCGCGCGGCGAGGGTTTCGCCATACGCAAGGGCGATCCCGACGCACTCAACTTCTTCAACAACTGGATCGCCCAGAAGTGGCGCAGCGGTTGGCTGAAGGAGCGGCACGACTACTGGTTCAAGACCGAAGACTGGGCTGACCAAGTCGTCATGAACTAAACATGAACACGGGCCCGCCTTGCCGAGCTTGGCGGGCCTGTCTCCGACCGCTCCAACAAGCCGGCAGCGGTCGGGCTGATTTCCGAACAACCGGAGCATTCGCCAAATGAATCACGGAATGCGAAGACTGCTCAAGAGACTGCACTGGATGGATGGCCTCATCGTTGCCGTCCTGGTCCTGTTCTTCGGGTATGTCTGGGTGCAGATTGGGGATCAGCTCAACTACAAGTGGCGATGGGGCCTCATTCCCGACTACATGTTCCGATACGACGAGGAACGGGAAAGATGGGTTGCCAATCTCCTGGTTCAGGGATTGATAACGACAATCCGCATATGCATCTACGCCAGCATTCTCGCCGTGCTGCTCGGAATCATTCTCGGCATGGCACGGGTGGCCAAGAACCTGACCATCCGGATGCTGGCACGCACCTACCTTGAGTTTCTCCGAAACATCCCTCCCGTCGTCGTCATTTTCATTTTCTTCTTTTTCCTTTCCGAACAGCTCATCGCGGCGCTCAACATCGAGAGCTGGGCTCGAGGCATCGCCCGTTCCGAGAACAACGGCGTTTGGGAGTTCTTCTTCGGCGACATGCGAAGATTCCCCTCGGTCATATCCGGGGTCATCGTCCTTGCGCTCTTCGAAAGCGCCTTTGTTGGAGAAATCGTGCGCGCCGGCATCGAAGCGATTCCGCGTGGGCAGCACGAAGCGGCGCGCTCGCTCGGCATGAGCTGGTATGCCGAAATGCGCTACATCATCCTGCCGCAGGCGCTCAAGAAGGTTCTGCCTCCGCTTGCCAACCAGTTCATTTCACTGATCAAGGACAGCGCGATCATCTCGTTGATTTCGGTGCAGGAACTCACCTACAAGACAGTGGAGCTTGTCTCGACGACACGTGCCATTTTCGAGGCGTGGATTGCGACCGCAGCCATGTACTTCGTGATCTGTTTCAGCCTGTCCATGCTGTTTTCGTATCTCGAGCGTCCCCGCAAGTCAGGCGCAAGGTAGCGGCCCGACGTCTGCAGGCTACAACAAGGGAGTACAATGACATGAAGACAATCGACGATCTTCCGGTAATCGGATTCTCGAGTGAAGACTACGATCGCCAGCCCTTTCCGATTCTCGCCGACTACGCCCGCCGCTGGAAGGTGGCTCGCAGCGAACGCGGCGTCGAGCTTCTCGACACACGCACAAGTCGCAAGTCGATCGTGAACCCGCGTTTGGGCACCGGGCATCCAAAGTTGATGGAGGATGTCCTCGGCATGCCCGAGGGCCGGGTGCTGGAATACAAGCGTAACTCGATTTCCTACCACAACCGCGGCGAAACCCGCCGCAAGCTGCGCAAGCCGGTGGTGCAGTTTCTCGGCGAGGATGGCTGCGAGCGGTTTCGCAATGATGTCCGGCACGTGGTCAGGACAATTGTCGAAAAGGCGCCTGCCGACGAACCGATCGACGTGATCAAGGCGATTTGCGATCCGATTCCCTCCAGCGTCTACTGCTATTGGGTGGACGCGCCGCTTGACCATGCCGAATTCATTGCCCGCACTTCGCACACGGTTCAGCAAGTCCACACCCGCAACCCCGAAAGGACCGCCGACGTCGTGGCAGCCTTCGACGCCATGATGACCTACATCGAGGAACGCATCGCCGAGGCTCGCGAGAATCCGGGCGACAATCTCATATCCGACATGATCCGCTCGGCGGATGCAGGGGAAATATCGGAAAGCGATCTCTATGTCTGGATGGTCAAGCTTGTGGAGGCCAACACCGACAACACTTCACACCAGATTGCCATTGCCTTGATCGAGCTGGTTTCCCGCCCGGAAGTCTGGGCCCGCATCGGCAAGGACACGTCGCTTGTCCCGGTGGCGGTGAACGAAACGATGCGCATCCGCCCACGGTCGATTTCGACTTCCCGGTGCGCAATTGAGGATGTCGAGATTGGCGGCTACCTGCTGCCCAAGGGAACGTCGATATTTGCCAACATCGGAGCTGCGCACTGGGATCCGGAATTTTACCCCGAGCCCGAAAAGTTCCGGCTCGACCGTCCGGAACGCCCGGCGCACCTGAATTTCGGCGGCGGCATGTTCTCCTGCCTGGGCCGCTTCACGGCGACCATGGAGGTCGAGGAGACCATCGCGCTGATGGCGCGCAGGTTTCCCGATCTGAGAATCGTTGACTTCGGCTACACCCATTCGCCAATGTTCACTTCGGTGACAAATCTAAGCGTCGTGCTGGACGGCAGCTGAACCAAGGGGACCACACAGTCCCGACGGCATGCAGGCTGCGGCCATACATTGAGGATCGACGTCGAGGGTGCGCCGGGAACTCCCTGCCGCTTGCCGTCCGGTTTGCAAAACCAGCGCTGACCATTTCAAGGCGCGGCATGTGTCGACCTTTGGTTTCGGGAGAATGCAGGCGCACCGACCTCTGGCCGCTGTCGGCGGCCGGCGGGGCATCGGCAAGTCCAGCCTGTTGCTGGAGGCGGCAGCCCTTCCGCCCGCCACAACACCACTGGGCATGTGCGAACTGGCGTCGCCGGAGGAAGGGGCGACCGAGGCATGCCGGGTCCTTTCCGTGGCTGTCGAGGAAGCCGGTCTCGGAAGGCTGCTGGGCAGCCTGCACCCGCGCTCACCCAATCACAGCGACCGGAT
>MKWU01001448.1_pt1 | contig 40671 bp, 37 predicted proteins | sample 809101 | NCBI WGS metagenome assembly MKWU01 (sample SAMN05860141, study PRJNA318959) | sponge metagenome | host: Aplysina aerophoba | place: Slovenia: Piran, Adriatic Sea, Gulf of Piran | collected 2013-05-07
CCGGGAACATGAACCGAATCGAAGATCCTCAATTGCAGGGCATCAACTGGGACCGCAACCGGGGGCTGGACCCGCGTCCCGGTACCAACAGTCCCGCCTGGGATGCGAGCAAGCTCAAGGAAGAGCCGCGGAGCACCGGATTCTTTAAGGACGTCGATTACGCAGGGGCATTCGGTACGGAGAACTGGGCGGCGGACTGGTCGGCCCTCGCGGACCTGGGCTATTTCAGCACCGCGCCTCCACCCGAGCCGCCGGAGCCCGGGGAACCGGTAGAAGAAGCGCCGGACGCGTTCAGCCTGTCGCAGAACAGTCCGAACCCCTTCGGCATGACCACGAATATAGAGTACGCAGTATCGTCGACGAGTCACATACTGATCGAGGTGTACAACATTCGGGGCCAGCGGGTAGCCATCGTCCTTAACGATATCAGGCTTCCGGGGCATTACTCGGAGATATGGGACGCCCAGCACCTTTCAAGCGGCGTATATTTCTACCGCTTCGAGGCTACGGCGGATGGGCGGACCGCCCACGTATTCAACAGGAAGATGACGCTTCTGAAGTGATCCTGAAGCCGGCATAGTGGGCCGCAACCGGTATACTTCACCGTTGCGGACCGTTTAGAGAGTCGATCGGGGCCTCGCGTATGTACTTATGCGGGGCCCTGTTGTTTTGAACGGCGTTCCGCCGGGGTTGACGCGGTACGGGGCCACATCTATTTTTAACACGTTGCCCCCGTTGTATCAATCCCCTATCCAGGACTATCGGATGACCGATCGCGCCCGGGGACGCCGGATTGACCGGCGCCGTTTGCTGGACTTACTGTTCGGCCGCCTGGCCGCGCTGGGCGGTATCGTGCTGATACTGACCATACTGGCAGTCTTTGCCGTGATACTGTGGGTTATTTACCCCTTGTTCCTGTCGCCCGCGGAATTCCGCTGGGAAACCCCCGGTCCCGAAGGAATCGAGTCCGTATACGGCATCCTGCCGCTGATCTTCGGGACCCTGAAAGGCGCGGTGTACACCCTGCTTTTCGCGGTGCCCGTTTCGGTGCTCGCCGCGCTCTACGCGTCGCAGTTTCTGCCGCGGTCGCTAAAGGAAAACCTGAAACCGCTGGTGGAAATCATGGCCGCGGTACCGAGCGTCGTGCTCGGGTTTATCGGCGGCATCTGGCTCGCACCGTTCCTGGCGTCCCACGTCTTCGCACTCTTCCTCGCGCCGGTATTTATCGCAGGCGCCGTTTTGACCGCTTTTCTGGTCAGGCATCATGCCCCGTTCGGGTTCAAGGTGTTTAATCATCCGGGCAGAGAATTCTGGCTGCTTCTGGCCGCCGTGCTGGCCGGGGGATGGCTGGCCCTGGAATGCGGGGCGTTGCTTGAGTCCGCCTATCTGCATGCAGGCTACGAAACGTGGCTTGAAGAATCCCTGGGACTGACCTACGAGGAACGAAACGCGATTGTCGTGGGCATGGTCATGGGGCTGGCGGTGACCCCGATCATATTCACCATATCCGAGGAAGCGCTTTCCGCCGTGCCCCGTTCGTTTTCGGAAGGATCCATGTCGCTGGGTGCCTCACGCTGGCAGACCGCCATACGCATCGTCCTTCCCGCAGCGGGCGCCGGGATCCTGTCCGCCGTCCTGCTGGGATTCAGCAGGGCGATCGGGGAGACCATGATCGTGCTATTTGTTTCGGGCAATGTCCCGGCCATGGACTGGTCCGCTTTCTCCGGGTTCAGGGCGCTGTCCGCCAGCGTAGCGCTCGAACTGCCGGACGCTGCGCGGGACGACGGTCTCTACCGGGTCCTGTTTTTCGCCGCCTTTCTCCTTCTCGTTTCAACTTTTGCGATTAACATCGTGGCTGAACTGGTTCGGCGACGACTGAGACGGCGGTATGCTTAAGCACCGGGTGGTCCGCCTGCATGCAAGGAGATACGATGGGTTCGAAGTGGTCAAAGGATGACGCCTTGATCTGGTTGTCCGGGGGGGGCCTGGTCCTCGGCTGCCTGATGGTGGCGGGACTGATCCTGGTGATCGTCGTTCATGGACTGGACCGGTTCTGGCCCCAGGACCTGACGCGGTACACGCTGCGCGACGGCGGGGTTATCCTGGGTCACGAGGCGTCCCGCGAAGGCGTACGTACAACCAACGCCAGGGGTGAACGTACCGTGGCATACCGATTGAGGATCCGGACCGGTGAACGGGACCGGTATCCGGACGACTACGTCTGGCTGGAGGAAGGCCGCGTCACTTGGCGGGATGTCCCCCGCGAGGCCGTGGTGGTGGAACAGGTTCGGGGCGGGGACTTATTCGGATTCCTGGATTCCTTCGTGGACGATGGCACGGTCGTCGCCCAGGGTTACGATGACGTCTGGGCACTGTACCAGGAGGGGTACCCGGAACTGGAACGGCTGCGCCGGCAGAGGTCGCTTTCCATCGTCCTGTCTTCGGCGGATGGCCGGCCGCGCATCATTTCTCTTGCTGACGTCCAGCGGATCTATACGCCAAATGCGATGACCGCGTGGACAAGGATCCGCCACTATATGGCCAGTGCATGGTCCTACCTGTGGGCGCCCCCGAGGGACGAAAACCGCCAGGGCGGGGTCTTTCCGGCTATCTTCGGCACGGCGGCGATGGTCATCCTCATGTCGGTCGTCGTCATGCCCTTCGGCGTGCTCGCGGCCTTCTACCTGAGAGAATACGGAAAACCGGGTCCGTTCCTGAACGCGGTACGTATCGCCACAAACAGCCTGGCCGGGGTGCCGTCCATCGTCTTCGGGGTTTTCGGGCTCGGTTTCTTCGTGTATTTTGTGGGAGGCATCCTGGACCGTCAGTTCTTCCCGGAGGCACTTCCGGGACCGACATTCGGCCGGGGCGGCATCCTCTGGTGCTCGCTGACCCTGGCCCTGCTCACGTTGCCCGTGGTCATCGTGGCCGTGGAGGAAGGCCTGGCCGCCGTGCCACCGGGACTCCGTGAAGCGTCCCATGCCCTGGGTGCGACGCGGTTCGAGACGCTTTGGCGCGTCGTCGTACCCGTGGTGCTGCCATCCATTCTCACGGGTCTGATCCTGTCCGTGGCGCGGGCGGCAGGTACCGTGGCGCCGCTCATGATCGCCGGGGTCGTCGCCTTCTCTGACGAGTTGCCCGTGGACGGCGCCTGGCCTTTCGTCCACCTGGAACGCGAGTTCATGCACCTGGGGTTTCATATCTTCAACACCGGTTTCAGAACCGGCGAAGGAGATGCGGCGCTCTCCATGGCCTACACTTCCACCCTGTTGCTGCTGGCCATCGTGGTCGCTTTGAACGCGGCGGCGATCGGACTCAGAAGCCGGCTGAGGAGACATTATTCGCTGGCCGCGGCATAGGCGTTCCAGGTCCGCTTACAATCCGGATCCGCGACATAGGCGTTCCGGTCCGGTTACAAGAGGTATAATCGCATGACGATGGAAAACGCGCCGGTCACGCCGAAGATCCTGCGCGAAGAAACAATCATCGATGTCGAGAACGTGTCCTTCTGGTACGGGGACAGGGCCGCATTGAGGGACGTTACCATGGCGATCGATCGCCATGTCATCACGGCCTTCATCGGACCGTCAGGCTGCGGCAAGACGACATTGCTCCGGCTGTTCAACCGCATGAACGACCTGGTCCCCCAGACCAGCATGACGGGATCGATCCGGATGAACGGAGCGGACATCTACGGCCCGGATACCGACGTCACGCGTCTTCGCCGGCGCGTGGGCATGGTCTTCCAGCAACCTAATCCCTTTCCCAAGTCGATCTACGAGAACGTAGCCTATGGCCCCCGTATCCATGGGGTGAAGTCCGGGGATTTTCTCGACGAGATCGTGGAACGGTGCCTGCGAAGGACCGTCCTGTGGGACGAGGTTCAGGATCGGCTCGAAGATAGCGCGCTCAAACTCTCCGCCGGACAACAGCAACGGCTCTGTATCGCGCGGGCAGTCGCCGTCGAACCGGAAGTACTGCTCATGGACGAGCCGTGCTCGTCACTGGACCCGGTCGCCACGTCCAGGATCGAGGAATTAATGCTTGATCTGAAGGATGATTACACCATTGTTATCGTGACACACAATATGCAGCAGGCGGCGCGTGTGTCGGAATACACCGGGTTCATGCTCAAGGGCGAACTGGTGGAAATGGGCGTGACCGACGTGATGTTCACCACGCCGGGGGACCGGCGCACGGAGGATTACATTACGGGTCGTGCGGGATAGCGACCCGTGATACTGACCGAACAAGGCGACCATGGAGACCCACCTTCAGCAACAACTGGAAGACCTGAAATCCGCCCTGCTGAGGATGGCGGCGCTGGTCGAGGAACAGATCGCACGGTCGATTACCGCAATGATGGAGCGGGACGTGGAATTGTGCGACCAGGTCATCCGCGGAGATCAGCCCATTGACGCCATGGAACTGGAGATCGACGATCAGTGCATCAGGTTGCTTGCTCTCCAGCATCCCATCGCGCGGGACCTTCGCTTCGTCGCGGCCAGCATGAAGATTACGATCGACCTGGAACGGTTGGGCGACATCGCAGTCAACATCGCCAAGAAAACGAAACGGCTCGTGGGGATGCCCCTCCTGAATCCGATCGTCGACATTCCGCGCATGGCCGAAATTTCCCAGTCCATGGTGAAGGACAGCCTCAACGCCTTCGTCCGCGGCGACGAGCAACTGGCCGTGGACGTCTGTGAAAGGGACGAAGCGGTAAATCAACTGCAGGACCAGGTCTTCCAGCATCTGGTAACTGCCATGGTGGAAGATTCGGCGACGGTGCCCCAGGCGCTCCAGTTGATCTTCATATCCCGCCACGTCGAACGGCTCGCAGATCACGCCACGAACATCGCCGAAGGCGTGGTGTATTTCTCAGAAGGCCGCGTGATCAAGCATCATGGGAATGACGATCCGAATCAGCCACCCAATCGTCCAGTATCCGGTGGGCCTGGGTGACCGTATCCACCTGGACGAGGCTGGTCCTCAGGTGAGACGCGTTGGGAAAGCCCTTGAAGTAGGAAGCGAAGAACTTGCGCATTTCCATCACGCCGACCTTTTCTCCCTTGTACTCCACCATCATGCCCAGGTGATCCCGGGCGAGACGGACCCGCTCGGAGAATGTGGGCGTCACGTCGCCGGAGAAGATGTAGGGGTTATCCCGCGCGGCCCGGGCGATCATCACGCCGGCGCATCCGGTCTCATCCACCATGCGCACCGCGTCCTGGTAGGTGAACACGTCGCCGTTCCCGAAGATCGGCACGGGGGAGCCTTCCACGGCGCGCGCGATCCATGACCAGTCCGCAGTCCCGTTGAACTTCTGGGCTACGGTCCGGGCGTGCACCGCCACGGCGTGGGCGCCGGAATCCGCGGCGCGCTTAACCACCTCCAGAATGCTGATGTTGTCGTGGTCCCAGCCCAGCCGCGTCTTGATGATTACCGGGATCGAGACCGCGTCGGCCACGCTGCGCACCGCGTTCATCATCCGGTCGATGTCCTTGAGGAAGGCGGCGCCGGAGTCGGACCGCAGGATCTTGGGCACGGAGCATCCGAAGTTGATGTCCATGATCTGCGCACCTTTCTCCTCCAACACCCGGGCCCCTTCCACCATGCGGCCGATGTCGTTCCCGTAGATCTGCGCCGCGAGCAGCGACATCCCGGTATCGCGGTAGATGTCGGCGTCGCAGAAGTTCATCATCTGAAGCGTCTTCGGGTTCTTGTGGAGAATGGCGTTGCAGTTGATGAATTCCACGCCGACCATCTGTGCGCCCATTTTCGCGCAGATCAGCCGGAACGGCCAATTGCTGATGCCCGCCATGGGCGCCAGCGTGAGGACCGGCATGCCCGGCCTGAGCGACTTTATGCGATGAGGGCCTATGGTTATTTCGTGAGCCATGATTTCGTGTCGGTCTTGCGTGTTCGCCTTTGACGTTGACAACGGCTAACCGTGCAGATAGATTGCGTCACGACTGACTGTCCGCGTTGAAGTTAAGCCGAATTCCCGTTTCGTCGCAAGCTGTTTGTCCTTCGCGCGCGACTTCTCGATTCCGTACCCGTCGTTCCGTATCGTCGCGGGACGCCGGGATACCATGGAGCGTGTCATTATGCCGGTTGCCTACGTACCGGATCGGAAGCGTTTTTCGGAAGAGAAGTTTCAGAAGGTAAATCTCTTCGATACGGATCGCATGTTCTGCGATATCTACTGTTTCGAGCCGAGACAGGAACAGAAGGCTCACAGCCACGCCGAAAACGACAAGATCTACTACGTGCTTGAAGGCGCCGGAGATTTCACGGTCGGTGCGGAAACCGTAAAGGGCGTTCCCGGTACGGCGGTGCTGTGTCCCCCGGGTGTGGACCACGGCGTGTGCAACACGGGTGGTGAACGGCTGGTTGTGCTGGTGTTCATGGCGCCCCATCCATGAACGGATCGGTTCGGCCGATTGCGGATGTTTTCGACGTTCCGACCGGCGCCGGACACGATACGTGAAGTATCCGAGCAGTCCTGTACGATCTCCGACCCGGACACGGCCCGTTCCCAACCCGCCGCCCCGGGAACGCGCTAAGGCATCGGGCCGAGTAAGCCGGCCGCTGGCCGTCATCTGGGTGTCCCTTCAGAATTTTCTATATCTAATCATTGACACGTATATATTATAACTATATATTTAGCCTTATCTAAAAATAGAGAGGTTATTGCACCCGTTATAAACACAAATGAATCGATACGACAGTATACTTCTCGCGGTGGCCGTTGCGCTCCTGGCGGCCATCCGGGTGGATCCAGCCGCGGCGCAGGACACGTCCGTTGAAGCAGAACCGGGTCTTATTCCCGGTCACATCGAGGCCGGCGGCGTGGTGCAACTTTCGGCATCCAACGAACAGTCGTACGGAGGCGGAAGCACCACGTCCACCGCCGCTGAGCAACTGGAACTCGGGATCGGGATCGAACTGCACAAGTGGGTTGGAACCGAGGTCATCTGGATCCACGAACATGAAGACGAGGAAGCCGGCGACGAGCACGGACACGACCTGGGGTTCCTGACTGCCACGGTCATTGTCGGTCCCCACGAAGGCTCCTGGTGGCTGAAGGGCGGGGTGCAATTCCTGCCCTTCACCCTTTTCGAACTGGCAAGTGTGCACGCCGTACACGACGCGACCATAGGACCCTTCGAGTCGGCCGCGATCGTCGACCCGTTGTCCTTCGAGTACGGGGAAAAACTTGAGAAGTCCCTGCAGCTGGGGGTCTCAGTGGGCCAATTTGAGGGAAGCCTATTCGGTTTCTACGGCGACGACCCACGGTCGTCCGGCAACAGGGCCGGATATGGTGCTGCGATCGGATACAAGGATGCCCTGGACAATGGCGCCGAATTCGCGGTAAACCTTTCTTTCATCGATGATCTCGGCGGACTGGATCTTTTCACGGAGGAACTGTTCGATGAATCAGGGGCGGCAGATGGAGCGCACCAACGCTCCGACGCGAACGAAGATGACCGTGTTCCCGGCTGGGCGGCGGCCACGCAGCTTGCGGTTTACGACCTGACGGTTACCGGTGAATTCATGATTGCCCAGGACCGGTTCAGTCCCTCGGTACTTACCTTCGGAGACCGGGGGGCCCGGCCTTCGGTATGGGTGCTCGAGGCTGGATACGCCTTCGAGCTGGCAGGCAGGTCGGGAGAAGTCGTACTGGCAAGCCACGGGACCTCGGAAGCGGCCGGGCTGGCCCTGCCCGCGTCGCGATTCGTGGCGGCTCTCAACGTCGACCTGTGGAACGAGCGGCTGATCGGCACCGTTGAATGGGTACGTGACAGCGACTACGGGACGTCCCACGACGGCACCGGTGGTGTCTTGAATACATACACCGCTCAGTTGGGCATGGAATTCTAATGGAACCCGGATTCACCCTGTCCGGCCAGCGTCAACGCCCGACACCCCGGTCGCCGAAGGGCGTGGTCGGAATGTGACGCTCGTTCAGGGCGAGTCCCAACCGGGACAGGCCTTCGGGGTCTCCCCAGGCCAGGACCGACTTTCCGGCACGTGTCTGGTCTAGCACGCGGCTGATGCACCGGTTAAAGAACGGTTTCGCCGGAAACATCACGGTAACCCGGTCCGATTTCCCCCGGCTCCACTTGAACACCTTATTGCCTTCGAATCCGCGGTAAATGATTACCATACTCTACCCCTTTCCGAAAGCATCCCCGATTTACTAAACATAAGATAAGCATAAACCGGTAAGTTGTCAACTTTTACCGGTTTTAAAGTTTAGCAATCCGTCAAGCACCGCGTTCTGGCGTGGATACGGCTTTCCGCGCGGGGACTTCCCGCGTATTGACGCCGGGATACGCTGAAACGCGCCGCTCGATGCTTATATTCAATCTTTCAGTCGGAAAAGGGCTCGAAAATCCGTGAAAAACGTAGAGATCCGGCTTCGCGCCGCGAAATTCCCTGGTCACCCGCCTTCCGGTTTCGGCATGACGGCGCCGCAGATCTTGCAGGTCCGGTTCTCCTCGCTGCTGAAGAACCGGTTCATGACGGGCGGCAACTGGCTGACGATGTCTTCCAGTTCGAAACGTTCCTCGTAGAGTTTTTTCCCGCAGCTTTCGCAGTACCACATGAAACCGTCGATCTCACCGCTTCTGCGCCTGGTCTCCATGACCAGGCCTACGGTGTCCGCCGGCCTCTGGGGCGAGTGCGGCACGCCGGCGGGCAGCAGGAAGATCTCGCCTTCCCGGATCGGGACGTCCACCGGTTCCCCGTCCTCGATGATCTTCAGTACGATGTCCCCCTCCACCTGGTAGAAGAACTCCTCGCCCTCGTTGTAGTGGTAGTCCTTTCGGGCGTTCGGTCCGCCGACTACCATGACGATGAAGTCTTCCGCCTCCGTGTAAACGCACTGGTTGCCGACTGGGGGTTTGAGGAGGTGCCTGTGTTCGTCTATCCAGGCCTTGAAGTTGAAAGGAGCCGTTACCGGCATGATCGAACCTCCTTTTTCAGATGGTGGCGATGCACTTCAGTTCGATGGCGATTTTGGTCGGCAGGCGCGAAACGCCGACCGTGGTGCGGCAGGGCTGGTTGTCCTTGAAATACTCGCTGTAGACCCGGTTGAACACGGCGAAGTCGGCCTCCATGTCGGTGAGGTACACGGTAATGTCCACGAGGCGCTCCCAGTCGCTGCCCGCGTCTTCGAGGATGCTGCGGACATTGCGGAACACGGAATGGCACTGCTCCTCGATATCGTAGGATTCGATCTCACCGTCCGGTCCAAGGGTCACGCCCGGGATATCCTGCCGGCCCCTGGCGCGTGGGCCGATGCCCGAAAGAAACAGCAGGTTCCCCACCCGGCGGGCATGGGGGTAGGGTCCTACCGGTTCGGGCGCGCGGTCGGAATCATAATGCGGATGCAATGATAGCCTCCAATTCAACCTGCAATGCCAGGCTCCGTATCAAATCGCCTACATCCTGATACACACGTTCTTGGGTTCCGTGAAGAAGCGCAGGGCCTCGATCCCTCCCTCCCGGCCGACCCCCGACTGTTTCATACCACCGAATGGCGTACGGAGGTCCCGCAACATCCAGCAGTTGATCCAGATGATGCCGGCGTGCAGGCGTTCGGCGACGCGATGGGCCCGGCCCAGGTTTTCGGTCCACAGCATGGCGGCCAGGCCGTAAGGCGTACCATTGGCCTGGGCGATGACTTCCTCCTCGGTATCGAAGGGCAGGAGCGAAACGACGGGACCGAAGATCTCCTCCTGGTTGGTCCGGCAGTCCGGTGACAGGCCTTCGATCACCGTGGGCGCCACGAAAAAACCGTCCCGGCAGCGCCCGTTTACCCGAACCCGTTGGCCGCCGCAGAGGACCCGCCCGCCTTCGTCACCGGCCAGTTCGATGTAGGCGAGGATCTTGTCCATGTGGTCCGCGGAAACGACGGCGCCGAGCCGGTTGCCCGCAGACCTTGGATCGCCGACGGTCAGTTGCCGGGTCCGTTCGACGAAATCGTCCCGAAAGGTGTCGTAGAGCGGCCGTTCGATGAAGATGCGCGGACCGCACAGGCAGATCTCGCCCTGGTTGGAGAACGAGGAATGCAGGGCGGTCTGTAAAGCATCCTCGTAGGGACAGTCCGCGAAGACGACATTCGGGTTCTTCCCGCCCAGTTCGAGGGAAACCCGCTTGAATAGGGGCGCGGCCGCGGCCGCGATCTTCCTGCCCGTGTCCGTTCCTCCGGTGAAAGATACGGCGTGGACCCGGGGATGTTCCACCACGGCCGCTCCCGCCTTGTGGCCGTAGCCGTGCACGATGTTCAGCACCCCGGCCGGCAGTCCCGCTTCCCTGCAGATCCCGGAGAGCAGGAACGCGGTGGTTGGGGTGAGTTCGGAAGGCTTGCCGATCACGCAGTTGCCGGCGGCCAGCGCCGGCGCGATCTTCCACGTCAGCAGGTAGAGGGGCAGGTTCCAGGGCGATATGCACCCGGCGATACCGATGGGGCCGCGCAGGGTATAATTGAGGGCGCCTTTACCCATGGCATGGGATTCACTGGCGAAGTGCTCGATGGCCGTGGCGTAGAACCGGAAGTTGCTCGCGGCGCGGGGGATATCCACCGATTCCGCCAGGGCAACGGGTTTGCCCGTATCGTCCGATTCGGCGAGGGCCAATTCATCCCGCCTCTCCTCGATCATATCGGCAATGCGAAGAAGGAATTCCGACCGCTCCCGGGCGGACAGAGACGACCAGTCCGGGAAAGCGTTTTCCGCCGCGATCACCGCTTCTTCCACGTCCCGGGCGTCCGAGTCCGGAATCATGCCCAGCACGGCGGCCGTGGCGGGATCGACATTGTCCAGGTAACCGCCGCCAGCCGGTTCGCGCAATGCGCCGCCGATGTAGTTGAGTACATGCATTTGCTTTGAGAACCGTTAGGAAATGTGGCATTGAAGGCGTCAGGCACGATACGCCGCGTAAGGTAATATGCAATGTAGACCTGGCCGGATGGCCTGTCAAGCCGGGGCCGCCGCTCAGCGTGCGCCGAGCCGCTCGCCGACCAGCCGCTCCGCCAGGTGCCGCGAACCTGCCATAGTCAGGTCCCGAGCCGCTCGCCGACCAGCCGCTCCGCCAGGTCCCAGTCCACCTGCTCCTCCGCGGATATGGAATCGCAGATTTCCCGCAAAATGCCGTCCTGGATTTCGCCGCTGCGCAGTGCCTCGCTATAGGGAAACCGGTGGAATGACACCATGGAATAACGGGGGATATACAGTTCGGGAAACTTTCGTTCCAGCAGGAAACCCACCTTCTGCCTGAGTTGAAACCCCGGGTCGTTCACCTGGTCGCGCATCTCGACGTAATTGGCCAGGGCCATGTCGGCGATGGCATCCGTGTCTTCCTTCCTGCGGCGCCCGAAGGACTCGAATACCGTTTCCCAGTCCGGCCAGTACGCCTCGATACATTCGTCGAGGACGGTGCAGTCTTCGAAAGCGCAGTTCATCCCCTGGCCGAAGAAAGGCACGATGGCGTGCGCGGCGTCGCCCAGAAGGAGGACCCGGTCACGATAGTGCCAGGGAAAACACTTGAGCGTGACCAGCGATCCCGTGGGATTGTCGAGGTACAGCGTGGCCAGATCGGGCATCAGCGCCGCGGCATCGGGGAACTGCGACTTGAAAAAGTCCAGTACCTGCCGCGGGTCCAGGAGGCTGGCGAAACTGTAATCGCCTTCGTGGGGGAAGAAGAGGGTGCAGGTAAAGCTGCCGTCCAGATTCGGCAGCGCGATCAGCATGTACAGGCCCCGCGGCCAGATGTGGAGGGCATTGGGCTCCATCCTGTACGCGCCGTTCGTCCCCGCTGGAATGGTCAGTTCCTTGTATCCGTGGGTCAGGTACTGCTGGGAGAGGTCGAACCGGCCCACGTTCATCATGGCGGTTCGTATGGCCGAAGCGGAGCCGTCCACCCCGATGATCCGCTTCGGGCGGAGCGAGTGTACGTGATTGGTCGCGTCGTCGCGGACATACAGCACACCGGTCCGGAACTCCACCCCGGTGCACCGGGCGTTGAAATGCAGCCGTACGCCGTCCTGCCGTTCCGCGGCGCTGAGCAGGCCCCGGTTCAGTTCGCCGCGGGATACGGAGTAGATGACCTCTTCGTCCCGCTGGCCGTAGGGCTGGAGGACCCGTTCGCCTTTCACGGGATGTATCAGCCGTCCCTCCATGGGTATCGCCATGCCCAGGACTTCGTCTCTGAGACCGACCTGCTGCAGCGCATGGAGTCCACGGGCGGACATGGCCAGGTTGATCGACCGGCCGGCTTTACCGGCGCCAGTCGAAACCCGGCGGATATCGGACCGTTTTTCGTATACTTCGACCCTGAATCCCCGCCGGGCGAGAAAAACCGCCAGCAGGGATCCTGCGAGACCCGCGCCTACCAGGGTTATGGTCTCCCGTTTGACACCCATGGGTACCCACATTCGGTTCGAAACCGGAATGAAAACCAGGTCAGCCGGCCGATTCCAACTCCTCCGCCATGACCTTCACGAAACGGTGGACATCCGCGTAGCGGTTGTAGAGCGGAACGGGGGCGACGCGGATCACGTCGGGTTCCCTCCAGTCGCACCGGATGCCGTGCTCCGACAGAATCCCGCGGACGCGGCCCCCCCCCGCCGCCCCGCCCCCCGGCCGCGGCGGGAGCCCGGCGCCCGCCGCCCCCGGCCGGCCCCGTCCTGATTGAAAGCTGGCATCCGCGCTGTTCCGGGTCCGGCGGTGAGATGATGGACAGTTCTTCCGGCAGGCGGGTCCGGAGCAGGTGTTCCATGTATCCGGTCAACCCCTTGCTCTTGTTACGCAGCCGGTCCATGCCCGCCTCGTCGAAGAGTTCCAGCGAGGCGCGCAGGGCCGCAAGGGGCAGGATCGGCGGATTGCTCAGCTGCCAGCCTTCCGCCCCCGGGATCGCCTCGAAAGCCGGGGGCATCCGGAACCGGGTGGACTTGTCGTGGCCCCACCAACCGGCGAACCGGGGCAGATCGTCCCGTTGGCCATGCTTCGCGTGGACGAAGCACCCGCCGACGCAGCCGGGTCCCCCGTTCAGGTACTTGTAGGAACACCAGACGGCGAAGTCGACGTCCCAGTCGTGGAGCCGAAGGACCAGATTGCCCATGGCGTGGGCGAGGTCGAATCCCACGACGCACCCTTGCCGGTGACCCGCCCGGGTGATCCGTTCCATGTCGAAGGCCTGTCCGGTCAGGTAGTTCACCCCACCCAGGAAGACCAGGGCGATGGTCTCGCCTTCCCGTTCGATCAGGTCCTCGATGTCGGACGTGCGGATCGTGTCCTCTCCTTCCCGGGGCCACAGCTCGATCACGCTTTCGGCGGGGTCGTATCCATGCCAGGCGGCCTGCGAAGCCACGGCGTACCGGTCCGAGGGGAATGCGGAGCCTTCGATGAGGATCCGGTTTCTCCCCGGCGTGGGGCGGTAGAAAGAGACCATCATCAGGTGAAGATTCACCGTGAGTGTGTTCATGGCCACGACTTCTCCGGGCAGGGCCCCGGCGAGCCGGGCCAGCGGGTCCGTGAGCGCTTCGTGGTAGGACATCCAGGGGTTTTCTCCCTCGAAATGCCCCTCGACGCCCAGCCTACGCCAATCTTCGAGTTCCCGGTCCACGTAGTCCCGGGCGGCTACCGGCTGGAGTCCCAGCGAATGGCCCACCAGGTAGACCTCATCCCCCCCGTTTTCCGTGCGGGGAAAATGAAAGCGGGACCGGAAGGCCGAAAGTTCATCGGCGGCGTCCAGTTCTGCGGCGTCCGTTTCTGTGGCGTTCACAGGGAAATCGAGTCGAGCAGTCATGGGCTAAACGGTTTCTCCAAAATACCGATCGGCTTCCAGGTTCAGCCAGGCCAGGGCGGAGCGGTACAGCAGCCTGGACTTGACGTCATCGTCCAGGTGGTCCATGGATTCGATCATCCTGCCGGGCACCGCTTCGCCGAGGGGGAACGGGTAGTCGGACCCCAGGGCGATGTGGTCCGGGCCGATAAGGTGGATCAGGTAGTCCAGGATGCGGCTGTCATGGACGAGGGAATCCAGGTAGAATCTGCCCAGGTAGGCACTGGGAAGCACGTCGTTGTCCACCGCGCACAGATCGGGGCGTGTCCTAAAACCGGAATCGATGCGCCCGATGGTCGCGGGAAAAGAACCACCGCCGTGGGCGAATGCCACGCGCAGCTTCGGCAGGCGCTCGAATACACCGCCGAAGATCATGGAACAGATCGCCCGGGAGGTCTCGGCCGGCATGCCCACCAGCCAGGGCAGCCAGTACTTCTCCATGGTCTCCTGTCCCATGATGTCCCAGGGATGGATGAACACCGCCGCGCCCAGTTCCGCCGCCGCTTCGAACACCGGGAACAGGTGGGGTTCGCTCAGGTTGTTCCCGTTGATGTGGGTACCGATCTCAATCCCTGAAAGCCCCAGTTCCCGGACGCAACGCTCCATTTCCCGGATGGCCATGTCGGGCGCCTGCATGGGTACGGTGCCCAGCCCGATGAACCTCCGGGGCCAGGTGTGGATCACATCGGCAATGTGGTCGTTCAGCATGCGGGACAGGTCCAGCGCGTCCGCCGGCTGGGCCCAGTAGCTGAACATGACCGGGACGGTGGAAAGGACCTGTACGTGCACGCCCGCTGTTTCGCATTCGCCGAGCCGGGTCGGCGGGTCCCAGGAATTGGCCTGGATTTCGCGGAACCGCCTGCCGTCGATCATCATGCGCGCGCAGCCAGGATGGTAGTGTTCCAGTTCGACGAATCCGCCGTACCCGTACCGTTTGCGCAGGTCAGGCCAGTTTTCCGGCAGGATATGGGTGTGGATGTCGATCTTGGGTATGGGCCTGGGGCCGGTGTAGTCGCACATGGTTCTAGGCGGGGTTATGGGCGGCGGGACGTGGGGACCGCCTGCCGATGAGCTCGATGACGGCGCGTTCCAATACCCGGCCGGGGACCGGTAAATGCAGAATCAGAATAACGGGTAACGCGCCCTGTTGTCAAGGGTATTGCGGGAGGTCGTATCCGCGCTGCCCGGGCGGGAATTTCGGCCCCCCGCGACCACTCCGGCGGCGTTATCGCCACTTTGGACCGTGCCTCCAGAGGCCGCGCTCAGGGTAACGCTTCACGATAGGGGGACAGATCGATCCCCGGGAAGGCATGCGCCAGCAGGCCGAGGGTCTGTGCCGTGTAGTAGGGATGACCGGGCTCGGGCCAGCCGAACAGCGACCGCACCCGAGGCGTCGTCCGCGTGATGAAGGGCAGCATGTATTCCCGCTCGCCGTAGATGAAGGGATTCGAGAACCGGGTCCATCGGTCGGCGTCGCATCGGCACATGGACATCGTCCACAAAGCCCGCTGTTTCTTCCGATTCTCAAAGGGTTGCGCCGAATGGAGCAGGTAGGAGGAATAGAAGAGCGCGCTTCCCCGCTTGCCCACGGCTGGGACCGGATCTTCCAGGCCGGCCTTGCGGATGTCCCGGACGTGACTTACGCCCGCCATGTTCCCGGATTCCCAACCTTCGGCGAAAACCCCGGCCGCCCGCGTGTGCGAACCGGGAACGAGCAGCATGGGCGCGCCGTCGTCGTCGACGTCATGGAGGTACACGCCGGAATTGACGTAAGAAAACCGCCCGGCGTCAACGGACGGCGGAAGTACGCAATTGGTGTTGTGATCGACGTGGTACCCGCTCCACCGCTCGTCCGGATACCGCTCGTCCACCGGTCCCGTGCGCATGAAGAGATGGGCGTTGCAGTAACTGGGCCTGTCTCCCAGGAACAATTCAAAAAGATCGAGATAGCGGTCGTTCTCGATGAGCCGGTCCAGGCGCGGGTCTCCCACGGGAAACTGGGACCGTCCCGCCACCTCGTCCTGCTTCGTGGTGAACCCGTCTCCCACGGATCCATGTTCGCCGCGTTCGAAGTCATCGAGCCAGGACGCGTAGGACTTGCCGTAGAGATTCCCCTCCATGGCATCCAGCGCGGCGTCCATTTCCACGTCGCTGAAGACGTCCGGAACCAGGATGTAACCATCGCGTTGAAACTGTTCCAGCATGGCGCTCCTCCGGGTGTCGTTGACGGCCATCGAGATCAGTCGTTGCGTATCAGGTCATTCCACGGCGGCGAGATACCGTCCCGCCTGCGACGGGATACGTTCAATACGGGCCCGTCGGGGCGGACCCCATGACGCATGATCACGTCGAAATAGGGTTCCCGCGCGGCTTCCAGCTGTTTAAGCAGGCGCGTCCGCATGTCTCGCACTATTTCAGGATTCGACTGGACCAGGCTGCGCGTTTCATAAGGGTCTTCCCACAGGTCGAAGAGCAGTTCGTGCCCGGTCTCGTAGTAGGCGTACTTCCAGCGGTCCGTGGCCAGGCCGCGCCAGTCGGCATAGTCGAAATGCACCCGCGGCGCCCCCACCATTTCGAGCAGGACCTCCCGAGGCCCGTCGAATTCCTTCCCCCTGCAGGCTGGGGAGAAATCGGTCCCCTGCATGTGTTCGGGTACGGGTACGCCGGCCAGCCCCAGGGTCGTGGGGGCCATGTCGACCAGGCTGAAGAGGTCCGTTCGCCCGCCCTGGGACGGCAGCAATCCGGGACCATGGAAGATCGCGGGAACCCGGGTGGACTCTTCGTGGGGATGACCCTTGTCCTCGATCTGGTCGTGGCTTCCCATGAAGTCGCCGTGGTCGGAGAAATAAACGGTGACCGTGTTGTCCCGGAATCCGCCGATGTCCTCCACTGCGGCTAGCAGGCGGCCGATGTTCCAGTCCAGGTTCTCGACCATGGCGTAGTATGCCGCAAGCCGCTCGCGGAAATCGGGTTTGCCACCGAAATTGGGGCGGGTCCGCAGGGACGCGGGGTCGAACCGCATGTATTCTTCCGGCGCTTCCAGCGGCCAGTGTGGCGGCTCCACACTGAGGACGAGAAAGAGCGGGCGCTCCCTGTCGTATTCGGTCAGGTACCCGATGGCCATGTCGGTCAGCGCGTCGGTCTGGTAGCCCGGCATGCGCGTGGGATCGATATCGTTTTCGCGGTAGTAGAATCCCTTGAAAGGCGCGTTGTTCATCTCGAAGCCGTACCAGTCCTGGAATCCGCCCCGGTGGAACTCCGGCGTGCGCGGCGCCGCTTCCACGCTGTAGTAGTCCGGATCGCGCCGCACTTCAGGGGGAATCTGGTCGCGGACCGTCCCGCAGTGCCACTTGCCGAAATAGGCGGTATGATAGCCGCCCTCGCGAAGGATGGTGGCGGTACTCGGCGCCGCCGGCTTGTACACGTCGTGGAATCCCTGCACCGGTCCGGCGTGGGCGTGTCTGCCTGAGAATATGGTGCCCCGGGAGGGTGTGCAGACCGGACAGTTTGCCCGGGCGCGTACGAAACTCACGCCTTCCACGGCCATGCGGTCCATGTTGGGGGTCCGCAGGTTTGGATCGCCGGCGTGACCCATGGCCTGTCCCGCGTGTTCGTCAGACAGGATGTAGAGGATGTGCGGTCGGGGCATGGTTCCGTTTCATTTCACGACAGGCGAGTCGGCCGACTGGCGTTTTTTCCAGTAAAAATAGAAGGGCAGGCCCACGGCCAGGATCGCGAGTCCAAGCAGCGGCCGCGTAAAATCTGTAATGAGGGAGTTGGCCAGGACCCCGACGGCGATCAGAAGGAACAGGATCGGTGTTACCGGATACCCCCATACCCGGTATGGACGGTGCAGGTCCGGTTCCTTCCTCCGCAGTATCATGAGTCCGATCACAGCCAGAGTCAGGAACACGTAGGTGTAGAACATGGCGAAACTGACAATCTCGACGAAAGTGCCGGTCAGTGCGAAGACCGAAGCCCACAGTCCCTGCATTACAATGGATGCCACCGGGGTCCGGAATCGGGGATGGACGTACTGGCAGACCTTGAAGAAGATCTCGTGGTTGGCCATGGCGTGGTAGACCCTGGGAGCTACCATCAACTGGGCGTTGACCGTACCGAATGTGGTCAGCATGATCGCCGCCGAAATGGCCATCGCCCCGGTGGGTCCTACCAGGGCCTGAAGCGTATCTGCGGCCGGCCTGCGGGACATTTGCAGTTCCTCGAAAGACAGGACGGTAAGGTACACGACATTGGCAAGGATATAGACCGTGGCCACGATCGCCAGCGCGGCAAAAATCGCCCGGGGTATGCTCCGTGCCGGGTCCTTGATTTCGGTCGCGATGAACGTCACGAAGAACCACCCGTTGTAGGCGAACAGCGCCCCCAGGATCGCCAGGCTCAAACCGCCCAGAAGCGCGGTCCCGGTCTCTTCCTGAACAAGCGGGGTCCAGGAGACCTCCGTACCCGATGCCAGGGTGAACCCGAGCAGGATGACGGCCAGGACGGCGCCGACCTTGATGAAGGCGAACACGTTTTGAACCGACCCGCCGATCTTGACGCCCAGACAGTTGACCACCGTCAGGAAGAGGATGCATCCCACGGCCAGCAACCGTTCAGTCCAGAGGTCTTCGATGGCGAAGAGGCCGCCGGCGTACCGGGCGAAGACGGTGGCCACCGCGCCCATGGCGCCGGTAATGATGATGAAGAGAAAGGCCCACCCGAAGAGAAAGGCGATCAGGTCCGTGTTGTACGCCCGTCTGAGGAAGGCGTAGGTTCCCCCGCTCCTCGGTATGGCCGCGCCGAGTTCCGCGTAGCATAGCGCGCCTGCCAGGGCGAGCACGCCGCCGATAATCCACACGAACAGACTGAGCGAGGGCGAGCCGACCTGCGAGGCCACCGTGCTCGGCACCATGAAGATGCCCGAGCCGATAATCGCTCCGATGATCACCGCCGTACCCGTTTTCGCCGTCAGCACGCGAAGCAGTCTGGGTTGACCAGCCGGCAATATCTCCTCTACGAGTTCGTCGTCATGGGTATGTGACATGAGGGCTCCTGTTGGTATGCTATCTGGACGTTCTTCAACCGGTCTGGATGTTCATCAACCGGTTCATTCCGGCGCGATGACCGGCGCGGCTTCCAGCTGTGAAGGAACGGGATCGACCTCGTTAAAACGGGTGCCGTGCTCGAACCATGACCGGGGGGCGGCCTGCCCCCACAGGGTCTGCCGCCGGGTGTCCTTCAAGTCCCATATCCGCGCGGGATGGTCCGGGTCGACGGTGACGTAGTCTCCCGTGAACAGTTCGATCCGGTGTCCGTCCCGGTCGAAGAGGTACAGGAAGAAGGCGTTCGAGATGCCGTGGCGTCCCGGTCCCCGCTCGAAGGCGTCGCGGTGCTCCGAACTGGCCAGGCGGTCGCAGAAGTGGATGATGTCCATGGCCGTGGGCACGTAGACCCCGATGTGGTGCAGGCGGGGTCCGATGCCGTTCGTAAAGGCGATGTCGTGAACGCCGCCCCGGCGGTGCAGCCAGGTGGCCCACAGGTCCGAGTCCTCGTCCCCGATGTCCGCCACCGTCACTTCCGTGGGCCGGAATCCCAGCGACTCGGCGTAGAAGGCCGTCATCCCGTTGACGTCATGGGAAAACAGGTTGAAATGGTCGATGCGCTGGATGTGGGCGCCCCGGTACCGGCTGTACGCCTGCAGCAGGAGTTCCCTTCGCTCCATTTCGTGGTAGAACTCCAGGGGAATGCCGTAGGGATCCTCCACGTGCAGCGTCCGGCCCTGGGCGTACCGTTCGACAAAAGCCGTCCGGCATCCGGCCGAGCCGTAGAATGCTTCCGCCCGGTCCAGGTCGGCTTCGCAGGCAACCTTGAAGGCGATGCGGTACACGACCGGTTCGTCCGCCTTCGTCAGGATCAGCGAATGATGGTTCCGTTCCTCCATGCCGCGGAGGTAGAGCGCGTCGCCCGTATCGTCCTCGCAGACGTAACCGAGCAGGTCGATATAGAAGTCCCGCGCGTAGTCCAGGTCCGTTACGCCCCACTCCGCGTGGCTGGCGCGGATGATGTTGAAGGGCGGGGAGAGATTTGCTTTCGGAACGGCCATGGCCGACCTCTCGCTCGGATCTAACGCGGTATGGGATTCAAGCGCGTGTCATCCCTTGCCCAGCTTCGGTACCGGGTGGCGCGCAAGGGCGATGTCGATGTTCTTCGTTTCCATGTAGAAATCAAAACTGTAGTCGCCCCCGTCCCGCCCGATCCCGCTCGACTTCATGCCGCCGAAGGGCGTGGGGAGATGGCGCACGTTTTCCGAGTTCACCCAGACCATGCCGGCTTCGAGCCGCCGCGCAAAATCATGGGCGCGGGTGACGTCGCTCGTCCACAGGTAGGCGGCCAGGCCGTAATCGACGTCGTTGGCGATGTCCAGCGCTTCCGCTTCCGTGTCGAAGGGGATGGCGGTGAGAAAGGGCCCGAAAACCTCTTCACGGGCGATGCGCATGGACCGCCCGGCGTCACCGAAGAGCGTGGCCTCGAAATAGTTCCCGGAGCCGGGGTTCTCCGGGCATGCTCCACCGGCGATCAGCGTTGCGCCTTCTTCCTGCCCCGCGGACACGTAGCCCAGGACCTTCTCGAGGTGCAGCGGATGGATCAGGGGACCCAGCTCGGTGGCCGGGTCGAAGGGGTTTCCCAGGCGGATGCGCTTCACGCGCTCCGCGAGCCGGCCGGCGAAATCATCGTAGACCGTCCGTTCCACCAGCACGCGGCTGCCCGACGTGCACCGTTCCCCGTTCAGGCTGTAGATCATGAACACCGTGGCGTCCAGGGCCCGGTCCAGATCCGCGTCGGCGAAGACGACCACCGGGTTCTTGCCGCCCAGTTCGAAGTGCACCCGCTTGAGTGTATCCGCGCCCTGCCGCATGATGGCGCGGCCGGTCCGCGTGTCGCCCACGAATCCGACGGCCTTGATGCTTGGGTGCTCGGTGAGCGCTCGACCCGTGGTTTCGCCGATCCCGTTGACCACGTTGACCACTCCCGGCGGCACGCCCGCCTCGTGTACCAGTTCGGCCAGCCGCATGGCCGTGACCGGGCTCCACTCCGCAGGTTTGTGCACCACCGTGCAGCCGGCCGCCAGCGCGGGCGCCATCTTCCAGGTGCTGAGCATGAAGGGCGTGTTCCAGGGCGTGATGATGCCCACGGGCCCGATGGGCTGCCTCAGGGTGTAGTTCAGGTGCCCTGCCGTCGGAAGCGCGAGCCCGTCCGATGCGCTCTCGCTGCGGTCCGCGAAGAAGCGGAAGTTCTCGGCGGCGCGCGACGCGGCCTTGGACATGAAACGGATGGGCTGGCCCGTATCACAGGTCTCCAGCAGGGCGATCTCGTCGCCGTGCTCCTCGATCAGGTCGGCGACCCGGTGCAGCAGCCGTTTTCGTTCCGTCCCCGGGGTGTCCCGCCAGTCTTCGAAAGCCTCCGTTGCCGCGCGGGCCGCGGCGTCGATCTCCTCCGGTCCGCCGTTCGCGACGGTGCAAAGCACGGTATTGTCGACCGGCGTGGCGTTCTCGAAGGTGTCGCCGCCGATAGGGACGGAGGAGCCGCCGATGAGATGGCCGATGCCCTGTTCGCGGAACCGGGCGATGTGCCGCTCCGCCTTCGCCTGGTTCGGATGCTTCGCCGTGGCCTGGATGGCTATGATGCGTCCTCCTTCAGATGCGACACTACGTCGTTTTCCAGTGCGCCCAGGCCGTCCACTTCCAGCCGGAGCCGGTCCCCCGCGTGGATGTGGGAAATGCCCTCCGGCGTACCCGACCAGATCATGTCCCCGGGGCTCAGGGTCATGTACGCGGTGATGTACTCGATGAGTTCGGCCACGCTGTGGCGCAGGTCGCCCGACCAGCCCTCCTGGCGTAGTTCGCCGTTGACGTAAGTACGCAGGTGAACGTCCGTGGGATCGATTTCGTCCGCGGTGGTCAGGAAGGGACCCAGGGGACCGAAGGTGTCGAAACCCTTGGCCTTGATCGGCGGCCTGAAATAGTTACTCACGAAGTCCCGGATCGTCAGGTCGTTGCCAATGGTGTAGCCGCCCACGTAGTCCAGGGCGTTTTCGGCCTTTACCTTGCGCGCCGGACGGCCGATCACGGCGACGAGTTCGCATTCGTAGTGCAGGTAATCGAACTCAGGCGGGACGACGATCTTCGCACGGTGTCCGATGAAGGTCTGGGGCATCTTGTTGAACAGGATGGGTTCTTCGGGCAGGTCCAGGTTCAGTTCCTTCGCGTGTTCCGTGTATCCCAGCGCGACCCCGATGGCTTTGCTCGTATGGTCCACCGGAGGCAGGAACATGACGTCCTCCGGGTCGTAGGCGACCGTGCCCACCATGAGCTGTCCGTCTTCGTACACCGCCTCGAGTACCTGGCCGTTACAGGCGAACCGTGCAGTCTTCATTTATTCCCTCCTTCACACGTCATACCACGCGTCCACGCTACGCTCCAGTTCACCCGGCCGGGAATACCGCGCTTCCATGTCGCGTATCGCGCGTTCCACTTCCGTCGCGGCGGGAACGAGATCCCGCTGGCCGGCCGACAATTCGTAGACCGACCGCCCTTCCGTGGCAAGGGGGCTGTCCATGTCGATCCTCCCCGAGGGCCTGCGCTTGAGCAGGACGGAATAGGTGGCGCAATAGAGGTCGGGATCGTAGGCGCAAGGGGCAACTTTCCTTTTTTCGTCCACCAGGCCGAACCGCGCGGCCACTTCGCAAAGGTCTTCCCACAGCGCGTACATGATGCCGGGTTGGGCGTCGCCTTTCTCCCGCTCGTGCAGGGGGCTGGCGCTCCGCGCCTTGCGTTGCGCCTCGATGAGCTGCCTTACCTGCCGGGAGGGCGTGGGAATGCCGAAGTAGGTCGACGACTCGTCCATGAGATGGGATTCGACCGGGTCCGCTTCCCGGCGGACCAGCTCCACCAGCCGGTTGCCGATGAGCGGAGTTTCCCCGATGAGGATGTGGCGGTCCTCCCGGTGCCGTTCCGCCCAGTCTCCGACCGCGCGCCGGGCCCACATGCCGACGGCCTTGCGGACCCCGGCGTGGGTGATCCCGTCCTGTTCGTGATAATGTTCCTTAACCCGGGCGTTTGTCAAGAACGGCAGCCGGCAGACGTCCCATTGGAGCAGGTGGGGCGTCCGGCCGCGGCCGTGGGCCAGGACGGCCAGTTGCTGCAGCAGCAGACTCTTGCCGGTGCCCGGGAGTCCGGCCAGAAAAACCATCTTGCGCGTGTCCACCAGGCTCTGGAGGGTCTGATACAGTCCGCTGTCCTCGGGAATCAGTAGCATGTCCATTCCAGCCGGGTCCGCAGTCTCGGCCTATCCCGGCCCGCCTCCTCTCACCCTGGGGCCTCGCTTGAACCGGTCCGCGTCCGGCATCTCGCCTACCGGGATCTCAACCACGGTCGGTCCATCTTCGGCAAATCCTTCGCGTATCGCCTCGCCCATCTCGGCCGGCGTGTGCGCCCGCAATCCCCTGGCGCCGAAGGATTCGGCCATTTTGACGAAATCGGGATTCTGCAAGTCGGACGCGATAACCCGGTTGCCGTATTGTTCCTTCTGCATCCGTTTCACGTTGCCGTAGGCATTGTCGTTGAACACGAGCGTGACCAGGCCGATACCGTGCTGCACCGCGGTGGCGAGCTCCTGCACGCCGAACATGAACCCGCCGTCTCCGGCGATCGCCAGGACCGGTTTGTCCGGGTGGGCGACCTTGACGCCCAGCGCCGTGGGGAAACCCCAGCCCAGGGTGCCCTGGTAACCGGTGGATATGAAAGTATAGGGTTTGTACACCGGCATAACCTGCCGGCTTGCGTAGCCGACCTGGGTCAGTTCTTCCACGAAGATGCCGTCCTCGCCCAGTTCTTCGCGGATGACCCGGAGAAAGGCGGCCTGGGGTTCCAGGGCGGCTGCGAGTTTTTCGTCTGTTTCCTTTTTCAATGCCAGCATCTCGGTTTTCAGGGACGGCCGTTGCCGGTTGTGCTTCTCGACCAGGGGTATCAGCTGAGGCAGGGCGTCTTCGGTCCGCGCCGTGATGGGCAGGTCCGGCATGGCGATCCGGTCGTGGGCGGCACGATCGGCGTCGATGCGGACGATGGTCAGGTCCTCGTCCACGCCCCAATTGAGTTGCGGGATCTCCATTCTGGATCCCAGGGCGAGGGCGACGTCCACCTTAGGCCACAGCCGGTGTCCCGATGGATTGGTGATGCTCAGGTAGTGGCGGCTGTCCAGCACGCCCCGCCCGGTGCGGTAGCTGATGACCGGCGCCTGGAGCAGTTCGGCGAGCTGGCGGACCCCTTCGGAAACGTTCATGGCGCCGCGGCCGACGAAGATCATGGGGTTCTCTGCGCGGCCGAGGATGCGCGCGGCCTGCTCCAGCGCTTCCGTGTCAACCGGGTCGGGCGATATGGGCAGCGGACCGGGAATGCGGTCCACCCGTCCCTCGGTCGCCAGCACGTCCCAGGGGCATTCCAGTCCCACGGGGCGCGGCCTGCCCGAATTCAGTTGCCGGATGGCCTCTGCCGTCCTGGACGGCGCCCCGGCGGCGCTGTCGATCCGGGCGGACCACTTGGTCAGGGACCGCAGCACGCCAAGCTGGTCGTTGATCTCATGCAACTGGCCGACTCCGCGGCCGATGAACCTGAAAGGGATCTCGCCGGTCAGGCACAGGACCTTCGCGTTGGTGGCGTAGGACGTGCACAGGGCGCCTGTGCTGTTGAGAAACCCCGGTCCGGGCACCACGTTGTAGACGCCGGCACGGTCTGTCGAGAGGGCGTACCCCAGGGCCATGTAGGCCGCGCCCTGTTCGTGGCGGGTGTGGATGACCCGGATATGGTCGCGGTGGTCGAAGAAGGCGTTATATAGCGCGTCGTTCTGCACGCCCGGCAGGCCGAAGACCGTATCGATCCCATGGGATATCAGGGTGCGGACGATCGCATCGGCGGTGGTCATTGCCTGCATGGAAGTCGAGGGAGCGGCAACGGCCGCGCGGTCGGTCACAGGTCGATCCGGTACAGGGGCTCCTGCCCCCGCGCGATCCGGTCCGTATTCTCGGCGGCCGCGGCGGCCCGCCGGCGTGATGTTCCGTCCGTCACGCCGGCGATGTGGGGCGTAGCCACCACGTTCGGCAACTGGTAGACGTGCAGCGTCGGATCCGGAGGTTCCTGCGCGAACACGTCGAGGCCGGCGCCACCGATCTTCCCGGCGACAAGGGCATCATAAAGGGCCGCCTCGTCCACCAGGGCGCCCCGCGCCACGTTGACGATGCTCGCCGTCGGTTTCATGCGGCCCAGTTGCCGCGCATCGATGATATGGCGGGTTTCGTCGTTCAGGTGCAGGTGCAGGGAGAGGAAGTCGCTTTCGGCCACGACCCGGTCGAGGTCGGCCGGCGTACCCATGAAGTCGGGTTGAATGCCGTCGAGCACATCGGACTCGATCTCGCGGACGTCAATACCCATGATCCGCATGCCGAAAGGCTTTGCCCTCCGCGCCAGCGCCCGGCCGCTCGCGCCGAATCCGACGATGCCCAGCGTCTGGTTTTCGAGTTCGTAGCCGAGCGGTCCGTAGAGCCGCCCCTCGCGGAAGTACTCCACCGCTTCCCGGTACCGCCTGGACAGCATGATCACGAACATCATGGCCGTTTCGGCCAGGGCGACGTCGCTGAAGAGTCCGGGCGTGTTGGCCGTCGGTATGCCCTTCGTCTTGATATAGGACAGGTCGAAATTGTCGAAGCCCGTTCCCACGATCTGCCACAGCCTGCAGTCGGTCGCGGCGTCCATCATTTCCCGCGTGCCCCGGCTGCCGCCCTGGTCGATCACCACGTCCACGCCGGCGAATTGCGGCGCCAGGGGCAGGTCGTCTTCGAGTTCCTTCAGTTCGTGCCGATCGCCGAGTGCCGCCTTGATGTTGTCGCACCACGGGGAGTAGATACGGCGCACGGGCAGCAGGATAACGTTCAGTCGCTCCATGTGAATACCACCTCAATCCCCTTGTGGCTGATTTTCGATCAATTCATCCACCGCCGCCGTATCCTGCACGTCGGTCCGGAACACCCAGGTGCCGTCCTTCACGTAATGCACCGCGAAAGCCAGGCGGGACCGGGTACGGGAACGGTTTGCGTAGGACCCGTGCACGGTCCTGCTGGTGAAGAACACGCCGCTGCCGCAGGGAACCGTCAACCGGACGAGGTCCTTTTCTTCTATGCCCACCACGTCGAAGGAGTAGAGTTTCTCGGTCCATTCGCGGCCGTCCGGCGAGCGCATGCCGTATTCACTCTCCCAGCTTACGTGCTCCGGGTTGGTGTTCAGGTTCGTTTCGCGCAGGGCGTCCTTGTGGCTCCCGGGCGCCACGCACAGTCCGCCGTTCTCCGGGTCCGTATCGCTCATGGCGATCCAGCAGGCCATGAGGGTATCGGGTTCGTTGGGCAGGTAGTGGGAGTCCTGGTGAAGCGATATGCCGGCGTCGCCCAGTTCCTCGCCCGGCCCGGCCGGCTGCTTGGCCATGTACATGGACTGCACGATGCGCGGCCGTCCGCCCAGGATCTGCGCGGCGACTCCCGCGACGTTCGGATGGGTGGCGATCTCCCGCCAGTAAGGATCGGAAAGATGGGTACGGAGCCCCTGCCTCAGGGAATCTGCTTCCGGATTGGCCTGGTGACGCAGGAACGCTTCCACCTCGTCTGCAGTCAGCAGGTCCGGGACGACGAGATAGCCATCCGCGTGGAACTGTCCGATCTGCGTGTCCGTAAGCTGGATGGGGGTGGTTTCCATCGGCATGTTTGGCGGGACCTTGTTGAATTCGAACGAAGGAATTGGGTCCGGGGAACTTCATGCGCATGAGTCCGAAACAATCAACTAAAGAAAACGGCCCGGGGAAGACCGGTCAAGGAGTATGTCCCGGCCAGCCGCCGACGCGAATGCCGGACGCTACAACTGGTTGAGCAGCATCAGTTCGCCGGGAAAGGGATGGAGGTAGGTCTGGTCTTTCAAGTAGGCGATGTCGAATTCGCGGACGTAGTGGCGCAGCATGACGACCGGGACGATCAGGGGGAGCAATTCCTCCCGATAATTCTGAATCATTCGGGTCAGTTCCCGCCGGGTACGGCTGTCGAGCCGGTCGGAAACGTAGCCCGCCATGTGCTGCAACACGTTGGTATGGTTTCGCCGCGACGGGGTTCGTTTCATGACCGAGTTGAATTCGTCCAGGTAGGCATTCGCCAGGGCCTGGGTGTTCGCAAATCGTTCCGGTTTCGCCAGCAGCCGGCCGAGGCGGCGGGTGCCCTCCTGGCTGTGGGCCATGAGCAGGTACTTGTAGGCCCGGTGATATCCCATCAGCGATTCCCTGGTCAGGCCCGTGGCGACCAGCTGCAGCCAGCGGTAACAGGCGAACACCCGGCTGATGAAGTTCTCCCGGATCCTGAGGTTGTGCAATCGCTGCTCTTCTTCCACCGGCAGATGGGGGAGGACTTCCATCAACCGGCGGGCGAATATGCCCCGCCCTTTTTTAAGTGTGCCGCCATCGGGCTGGACGACGGGTACGCGCACCTTGCCGCAGGAGGGGGATCGGCTCTTCAGGATGTACCCGCTGAGCCTGGCCTGCTCCAGGGTCTGAACCCGCTGCCGGGCGAACCAGTCCACCACGTCCGTGTGGTCGACGCCTGCCTTGGTCAGCATCCGGATGGCGCCGTCGACCCGCGTCAGCTGCACCGTCTCCCGCGGCGTGCCCATGCCCGCCTCCACCTCCGGACATACGGGGACCCACTCCACGTACCGGCCGACCACGTCCGCCAGGTAGTCGTCCCGCTTGTGCCCGCCGTCGTAGCGGACCCGTTCACCGAGCAGGCAGGAAGAGATGCCGATGCGCACGGGCAATTCGGCCCGATGAATATCCAACAGAGGTATTTCGCTAGAGGAAGTCCCGCCAAATACCGATTCGCTCATGATTCGTCCATTATGGTCTTCGCATTGCGGTTTCACTCATGATGCGCTCGCTACCATCGGTCGATGGCGCCGAGAAGCAGTTTCTGATCCTTCGTTCCCTTTTCCCGCATGGACCCCCGGCACGCTACACGCCGTCCGCTCGCCCTATCAAAAGAAGCCGAGGTCTTCCCGGGCCGCGCGACGGGCCGTCTCCTCGTCCAGCGTCACGCCCAGGCCCGGCTTCGTGGGCAGGTCGATGTGCCCGTTCCGTATCAGGTCTCTTTCCACTGTCAGCGTATTCCAGACTTCGTTGTCCAGGTGATGGAACTCGAGCACCTGGAAGTTGGGGACCGCCGCGCACAGGTGACACACGGCCACCGTGCCGATGGGTCCACAGATGTTGTGGGGCGACAGGGGGATGTAGTACATGTCCGCCAGGTCGGCGATTTTCCGGCCCTCGAGCAGCCCACCCGCCTTGGCGTGATCGGGCGAGATGATGTCCGCCGCCTGCGCCTCGATGAGGTCCCGGAATCCGTGGCGCGTGTAGAAGTTCTCCCCGGTGCAGATGGGGACGCGGGTAGCCTGGGTCACTTTCGCCATGGCCTCTATGTTCTCCGGCGGCACGGGATCCTCCAGCCACATCAGGTTGAGATCCTCGATGGCGTAGGCCACCTTGAGTATGTCCACCGGGGCGTAATTCCAGTGGGCGTCGATGAGCAGGTCGGTATTGGGGTTCAGCGAATCCCGAAGTGCGGCGATGACCTCAATGAAGAAGGCCACGTCGTCGTTGCTGATGGTCCGGTTGTACCGGTCCCGCCGGTCCGGCCGCGGATCGATGTCGAACTTGATGGCGTCGAAGCCGCGGGCTTCAACGGCCCGGGCCTTCTCCGCATAGGCTTCCGGCGTCTCGTCGTCCCCTGCGTGGCAGTCGTTGTAAACGCGGATGCGGTCCCTGAACTTGCCGCCGAGCAATTGCCAGATGGGCACGCCGCAGGCCTGTCCCGTGATGTCCCACAGGGCCATTTCGATCCCGCTGATGGCGCTCATGACCGCGCCCTGGTAGAAACCGGACGCCGACATGGACGACATCATGTCGTGGAAGAGCTTGTCCACGTTCCGCGGGTCCTGGCCGATGAGCGCCCGGTCCCGCAGCCTCGGGTCGGTGACGATCTGGTGGACCCCGGCGCCGTGATAGGCTTCGCCGATGCCGACCAGTCCCTCGTCGGTTTTGACTTTTACCAGTACCCAGGGCATGGGCTGGAGCAGCACGGCCCCCACGTGTGTGATTTTCATTTGGACTCCATGACTGCCTGACTGCCAGCAATCGATCATTGCATCCTGGTCAGCGCGTCCCGGGCATTGAGAAAGGGTACGGATCGCTCCAGGAACGTTTCAACCAGCTGGCCGGGCGTGAGCTCGGAAGTATCGATGTCGAACTTTCGTTTGATCCAGGACTGCGCGACTTCCTGTTCGAACCGTTCCAGGATGAGTTCGACGTCTTCCGCCGGAACGAGCTGGCGTGGATGGGGATCCCGCTCCATGCGCCGCCGGATCATCTCGGGGCGAGCGTGGAGATGGACCAGGATCGCGTCGCCGGGCATGTCCGGTTCGTACTCGCGCACCGCGATTTCGATCCCGGGGTAATAGTAACGGGGACCGTACACCATCTCCTCGATATGGAACCCGCCCAGGAGGATGTGATCGAACTTGTGCATCAGCCGGACGTGGTACACGATCTGGAACCGCTGAAACCTTTCCTTTATGGCCGGCAGCATGTCGATGAAGCCCTGCTGCTCCTCCTCGTCGAGGTGGTAGGCGTCCGGGATGGTGAAGTGGTCGTCCAGGTGGTGATGAACGCCCCGCTCGTTCCCCCAGGTGTAGAGGCCGTCGATCAGCGTCGTGACCCCCGAGTATTCGCAGCCTGCGGCGATCAACCGCATGGACGCTCCTTCCGTCGATATCGGAATGGTTTCAATCCAGTTCCTCGTAAGCCTGCGTATACCGCTGCAGCGCGTCGTAATCCAGGTCGCATCCCAGTCCCGGCTTCATCGGCGTGGGCACGTGGCCGTCGACGAAGGTGATGGGTTCGAGGATCAGGTCGTCCTCCCGGGTCCACCCGCCGACGAAATCGGACGCCATGGTGCAGTTCGGCGCCGCGGCCGCGGCATGGACGAAGGAGGTGTCCGAAATCCCCAGGTCGTTTCCCGATCCATGCCAGCACGGGAGTCCGGCCGAGGCGGCCGTGGCGGCATTGCGCTGGAAGCCGAACATGCTGCCTCCCAGGTTCACGCAATCCACCACGCCCCGGCCCCCGTCGGCCTGCAGGGCGCGGACCACGCCCGGCCCGTCTCCCAGGTGCATGGCCAGGGGGAAAGGGATGGCCCCGTGGATCTCTTCGTAGCCTTCGATGTCCGACTTGGGTATGGGGTCCTCGAACACCTCCACGTTTCCCAGCGGTTCGAGACGCTCCGCCAGCTCGATGGTCTGCGCGGCGGTGTAGAACCGTTCGTTGGGGTCCACGGTCACCTTGAATCCGGGCCCCGCCACGTCGCGCATGGCCTTCAGGCGCTCGTACATGGGTTCCTCGAGCCGGCACTTGATCTTGACCCCCGTAAACCCCTGCCGCATCCCTCGTTCCACGGCCCTGGCGCCGTCCTCCGGCGTCTGGTGGCCCATCCAGTAATCGGCGCGGACACGGTCGCGGACGGCGCCTCCGAGCAACGTGTGCACGGGCAGGTCGCGGACCCGTCCCACGAGGTCCAGCACGGCCATCTCGAAGGCGTCGTACGCCGGACCGGTACCTGCCGTGATGTCGTCGCCCGCCCGTTCGGCCCGCCGTCCGAAGATATCCTGCGGGGCCACGTCCTCGGGGTCGCGGCCGATCAGCAGCGCCGCGCCTTCCCTGACCTCCTCGATGGGTACGCCGCGCCAGGTCTCCCCGATGCCCGAGAACCCGGTGTCCGTATCGACACGGATGATGTGCTTCGGGACCTCGTCCCAGCCGGCCTTCGCAGCGTATTCAGGGCTGTGGACGCGGCCCGGTATGGTGGGTACGACGACGGTCCAGACTGCAACGGATGTGATCTTCATCCAGGACTCCCTTTTTAGGGGCGAAAACGTCGCTTCAGTTGTTCCGCCACCCTGCGATGAAAGTGTCCACGCTCAGGCAGGAAGGCATTTCCTCGAAGTAGTAGTGCATGGGGTCCGATTGAAACCCCGGTACGTACTGCACGGCTTCTGACTGCATCATTCCGTCGAGCGGGGCGAAGCGCTGCCAGAGGGTGTCCAGTTCCCCGTCGGCAAACCGGGGTTTCAGGTCCTCGTCGTGCGAGATGTCGCTGCCGTAGTGCGGCCGGACGGGATGTGCGGAGAACTTCATCTTGTAGACGATCTTGGACAGGAGCACGACGCACACGATACGCCCGATTTCGCCGGGGTGCAGCGCGGCAAGGCCTTCCTGGAAAGCGTCCTCGTCCCGGCCGATGACGGCGCGGAAAATGGACTCTATCAGGTCTGACTCCTCGTCATACCTGCGCTTGACGTCCTCGAAAACGGCCTGCAGATCGGAGGGCAGGCATTCGGTGAAGGAGAGATCCCTGAAGGTGCGGTTGACGTAGGGGAAGACCGGACCGCCGTAGGACCGGTAGCCCAGGTGGATGGTGCGCCTCATCCGGGCGCTGTAATTGCTCCCCCAGTGCAGGATCGTATTGGTATAGACCACCCCGTCGCCCGCATTCAACTCGACCTGGACGGCGCCGGGCAGTACCTCGCGGGGATTCCGTCCCAGGCAGCGGTTCTCATCGGCCGTGTTCCCCCGTCGATGACTCTTCGGCACGACCCAGAGCACGTTGTCATTGTAGAGCGGGATGTTCCACTGTAGATAACCGGGAGCGTTGTTCAGCAGGTCATCCTGCAGGCCCCTGAGCGGCGCCTGGTCGATGGGATGTATGTCCCGGTGCCACGCCGCCGGACCGTGGTCTTCCAACGGGTTGCACATGAAGAAGAAACCGGTGTTTCCCGCGGCTTTCGCGTTCATGATGCGCCGGCTGACCCCCATGGTATGCTCGTGCAGGCCGAAGGCCATGGTATTGGCCGTGTCCTCGTCCACGAGGGATTCGAAGTTCAGCCGGGGCTGGGAACTGACCGCCCACTGGCCTCCGGGCGGATCGTCCGGTTTCCTTTCCCTGGCCCAGATTTCCTTCTGACGATCCACCATGCGTTCGAAGCTGTCCCTTAACGGGTCCAGCCAGTCAGGGGGAACCACCCCACGAAGCACGATGAAACCGTCTTCGAACAGTTTCCGAGGATCGAAATTCATGTAAGGTTTACCACAAAAAGATTCGACGCGGGACGACGCCCGCGCCGTAGAACAGGGTTACCGTTTAATCTATATCGGCCCATGGGAATGTCAAGCGTGGGAAGACACAAATCGCGTCTTTGTTTGACCCTGAGCCGGCACCGCCCTGAGACTGCCGCGTGGACGGGTATTTCGTCTTGCAGGAAGCCCGCCGCGAAATTAGATTACGGTCCTGTAGTTCAAAAACCCTGGTCCGGTTCGTTTCCACGAATACCGGTATGCTTCCTTGTCGACGGAGTGCTCATGGCGGACCCGAAAGACTGGCGCCGGTTTGTCCTGCTGCTCATCGACGTCCAGCGGGATTTCTGGCCGGAGGAGACGGCCGGGTCCTTCCCCGATTTCCCGTCGAACGTCGAGCGGCTGCTCGAATATTGCCGCGCTTCCGGTCTCGACGTCGTCCACGTGCGCGCGGAGTTCGAACCGGACGGATCGGACTGGATGACGCCCTATCGGGTCAAGGGGGAAACACCCTGCATCCGCGGCACGCGGGGTGTGGAGGTGCTGCCCTGCGCCGTGGAAATGGACGGCGAACCCGTCCTGCGCAAGCGGACCTTCGACGCCTTCCTTCAGCCGGACCTATTATCCCGTTTACACCGCGCGCGTAAATCCTATATACTGATTGCGGGACTGGAGACCTCCGTCTGCGTGCTTCTGACCGCCGCTTCCGCCGTACAGCGCGGGTTCCTGGCCGCGGTCGTCGCGGACTGCTGCGCCGACGATCCCGCCAGGCACGAGGCGGTGGTAAACGGATATCCCTTCATGTTTGACCGCACTACCCTCGCCAGGCTCGAAACCGACCACGACCGCTGGATGGACATGCTGAACAAGCTGCAGCATTCCGGAGGATGACCGTGAACCATCTGAATGTAGGGATCGTCGGCCTCGGCTGGGTGGCCGGGGCGCACATCGACGCCTTCAAGGCCGTGACCGGGGCCGACGTCACCGCCGTCCGCTCCCGGAGGACCCATGACGACGCGGAACTTTCCGCACAGTTCGGCACGCCGCTGAAGTCCTGTGTCGATTATGGCGATCTGCTCGCCGATCCCGACGTCCACGAGGTGGACTAGACGGACCAGTATCTGAAATGGAGCAAGGGACATGCGGCAGGGCGACGCCATCCTGCATTACCGTATCGAAAAAAGCCTCGGGAAGGGCGGCATGGGCGAGGTCTACCTGGCCGAGGACACCCGCCTGAAACGGAAAGTCGCCCTCAAGGTGCTGCCGGAGGACCTGGCCCGCGACCCGGTGCTGCTGCAGCGGTTCCGTGTGGAGGCCGAGGCGGCCGCCAAGCTGAACCACCCGAATATCGCCCAGGTCTTCGCCACCGAAGAGGCGCGCCTGGAAGACGACCGTGCCGGCAAGGACGGCGAACGAGGCGACAGCGGCCGTACCATTAACTTCATTACCATGGAATACGTGTCCGGACGGCCCCTTCACGAACACCTCTCCGGGAAGCCCCTCCCCCTCGATACGTTCTTCGACTGGTTCCTGCCCATTGCGGACGCCCTGGATCACGCCCACGAGCGGGGTGTGGCCCATCGCGACCTGAAACCGGCGAACGTCATGGTCACGGAAGACGGCGCGCCGAAAGTGCTGGACTTCGGCCTGGCCCGGATTACGCCCGGCGGCTCGGACGATGGCGAAAACGACGCCCCTACGATGAGCCTGACGCAGGCCGGTACCGTAATCGGTACACCCGCGTACATGTCTCCCGAACAGGCGACCGGCAGCCACGGCGATCATCGTAGCGACATATTCAGCCTGGGCGTCATGATGTACGAGGCGCTTACGGGCAGCCGGCCCTTTACGGGGGACCACTACGTATCCATCATCAGCAGTACCTTGAAGGACGAGCCGGAAGCCGTAGGCGAATACAACCGTGACGTGCCCCCCTCGCTGAACCGAATCGTCCGTCGTTGCCTGGGCAAGGATCCTCGCGCCCGTTACCAGTCCATACTCGACGTCGGCCATGACCTGGCCGACAGCCGGGAAGAATTCAAATCGGCGCCGGCGGCCGGATTTGCGGTGGGCGCATCGAAGGCGGGATCGGCGGAGTCCATCCTCCGAAGCCGGAGTGTGCTCGCTGCCTGTGTACTGGGTCTAGCCGCCGCCGTCCTGGGGCTCGCGGCAGTTTTGGGATGGTTCCAGGTACCAGCGCCCGAACCTGTCCGCAAGTTCCAGGTTACATTGGACAATCTGGGGCGGGGCAATGTAGCAATCTCCCCGGATGGTACGCGCCTGGCCTATGTCTACGATAAGCGCCTGTGGGTGCGGTCGCTGGACCAGGTCGAAGGACGGGAGATACCGGGCACGGATGATGTCAATGAAGTGTTCTGGTCTCCAGACAGCCGGTATATCGGCTACCTGGTCAGGCGAACGATCTGGAAGGTCATGGCAGATGGTGGCGGACAGGTACGTATATGTGATCTGCCGGATTTGCGGTTGACGGGTATATCCTGGGGCGGCGACGGACAAATACTCTTCAGCATGGTAGGTCGATCACCCGGCGTTGGCCTGTATTCGGTGACCGAGCACGGAGGCGATCCGGTTCTTCTGACGAGACCGGACATCGAAGGATCCGAATTGGGGTACCTGACGCCTGTCAGCCTGGCCGAATATAACCTGCGGCTGTACGCGGTGGCTCGGACATCCGACGATATGGAAGAGATCGCCGTTCTGAGTGAAAAGTACCGGGGAAACCCGGATCTGAATCAGGCCATATCCGCGGCGCACATCGTTTCATCCCGTATAGTAGCGGAATCTCCGGGCGGCGGGCAGCGCACGCTGCCCCTTGAAGGCGAGTTTCTTACCCTTGCCGGATATGCGGCCGGCTACCTGTTGTTCTACAGGGAATCGGCGCAGGCCGATGGAGACCTGTGGGCCGTACCCTTTTCGCCCCAATCCGGGGAACTGACTGGCGAAGCTTTTCCAATCGTCCGACACGTCAATACGGTTAGCCTTTCCGATGACGGCGTCATGGTGTACCGGCAGTCACTTCGGTCCCCACAGCAACTGACCCTGGTGGACCGCAGCGGTCGAATCGACCGGGTCATCGGCAATTCGCAGGACTGGATCGGCCAGCCGGTCCTGTCACCCGGCGAAGGTCGAGTCGTGGTGGAAAGCGTGGCAGACGGCCAGGGAGCGCTGTGGCAATACGACCTCACAAGCGGCGCCGGAAGCCGGCTTACCTTCGCCGACTGGGATTACAGCAAAGTGACCTTCACACCCGACGGTGAATCGGTTGTATTCGCGGTTTCGCCGCGCTTGAATCAGGGCCGTTTTCGACGCCAGGGACTCCTCGTTCGCATGGATCTCGAGGTGATGGACGGTATGGCGCCTTTCACCGCCGATACTCTGAAAGGATGGGCGCCGATTCTGTCCAGGGATGGGAAATACCTGGTTTACTCCAATGGGATGAAGATACAATACGTTTCGACGGAACCGGATGCCGAGCCGGAGGAATTTGAGGAGGAACATACCCGGGTATGGCAGGCGGCACTTTCACCGGACAGCCGGTATCTGGCACACGTGTCGGACCAGGGTGGCAGTCCGGAAGTGTACGTGACCCGGTTCCCCTCTGGATTGGGGAAATGGCAAGTGTCGGTCAACGGTGGCTGGACTCCCCACTGGAGTCCGACGGGAAAAGAACTGTTCTACGTAGAAGACAACCGGATGATGGCGGTTCCTCTCCTGGAGGGCTCCGGGTTTCGATTCGGCCAGCCTGAAGCGCTCTTCGACGGGCTCCGGTCCGGTGCCGAGAACCTGCGATTTTCCGGTTACGACGTAACCCCCGATGGGGAAAAGTTCATCCTCGTAACCAACGCCGAAGAAGCACAGCCCGTTCTGACCATCGTGCAGAACTGGACGCGGGAATTCGACCGCTGAAGGTAACAGTCTACCGATCTATATGCGACCAGTAGATCACGGTCCTGGATCGAATCGTCCGGGCCCATGCGCCACCCGAAGAATGCTGGTGTGATAGTTGTCCCGCCAGGCCTTTTTTCAGAATCGAGGTGTGAATTTGGAAGCACTCAAGCAGAAGATCCGCAACGTCCCCGATTTTCCCATTCCCGGGATCAACTTCAAGGACGTGACCACGCTCTTCAAGGATCCGTCCGCGTTTCGTATGGCGGTGGATCGTTTCGTCACAGAGTACGCGGACAAATCCATCGATCTCGTGGCCGCCATCGAGGCCCGGGGGTTCATCCTGGCGCCGGTGCTGGCCTACCATATGGGTATGGGTATCGTCCCTCTTCGCAAACCGGGAAAACTCCCCGCGGAGACCCGTCGGATCGAATACGACCTGGAATACGGCACGGACGCCCTCGAAATGCACCTGGACGCCGTCGGACCAGGGAATCGCGTGCTTATCGTAGACGACCTGCTGGCCACGGGGGGAACGGCGGCGGCGGCCTGCCAGCTGGTCGAGGACGCGGGCGGGATCGTGGCCGGCGTGGGATTCCTGATCGAATTATCCTTCCTTGACGGCCGCAAGCGTCTGGACGGCCGCCCTGTATTTTCGCTTCTGGAATACGGTTCCGACGAATAGCGCCGCACATCGACCCGACAATCTGCGTTCAATCACGCCATCAATCCTATATCAGTCGTTCCGCCTCCTCGATTACACGCCGTGGTTCGAGATCCTCCATGCACGCATGGGTACCGTAGCGGCATGCCCGGTTCCCATGCAGGCTGCAGGGACTGCAGGGAAGGTCGAGCGTTACGACGGCGTCCGCCGGTCCAAGGGGGGCGAACCCCAGCCTGGGATGTGTGGCGCCGAACACGCCGACGACCGGCGTTCCCACGGCCGTAGCCACGTGCATGGGACCGGAATCGTTGCTGACCAGCAGTCCGCATCGCCGCACGGCCGCGGGAAGCAGCGAGAGGTCTGTCGTCCCGGTCCAGTCCACGGCCGGGCTCTTCATGGCGCGGGCCACCTCGCCTGTGACGGTACGGTCCTCCTCGCTGCCAAGAAGCAACACCCTCATGTCGCGGGATTCCGCCACGTGTTCGGCGACCTGGGCAAACCGCTCCGGAAGCCAGCGTTTCGGTCCGTGCGAGGCGCCCGGCGCCACCCCGAGTACCGGGACCCCAGGGCCGATACCGGCATCCGCCAGCCGTTCCTCCACGCACGCCACCGCCCGGGCGTCGACATTCAGTCCCGGCAGCCTCTTTTCTTGTGCGCCCTGTGCGCCATCACGATGGGACGCACCGACTGGATCGAGCCGATCGAGTGTCGCAAGGTAGCGGTCGACCGTATGGGGTACAACCGCGGTACCGCCGGGCTTTCGAACGATGGCCATCCGGGAGAGCCGGCGCTTGTCGTACCGGACGACCCGCCCCGCGTTGCCAGCCAGCGACACCAGCCGGCTGCGCAGGTTTCCATGCAGGTCGATCACCAGGTCGTATTTTCTTCGCCGTATGCGGGAGATGAGGCGGGGGCGCCCCTTCACGGGTTCCAGGCGCTCCACCTCGCTTACGCCGGGCAATGCGCGAGCCAGGCCGACGTATTCCGAACGCGTAAGAAAGTCGATTTCCGCGTCGGGCCAGATCCTGCGAACCGCTCGCGTAACCGGCGAGGTCAGCACGATATCGCCCATTGAACTGAACCGGATGACCAGGATGCGGGATGGGGTTTCGGACGGGGTCATTGAATCACGCCCACAAGGTACGGGTTCTAACGGAAGGAATGGGCCGGCTTGCGGCTTATCCCAGTTGTTCGCCCACCGCCTCAACGACCATATCCACGGTAATGCCGGTAAGGTCGCATAGGGGACCGCGTTCGCAGGTCGGACACTGCCCGTCGGGCGGCAGCAGGTTTATATCCCGTCCGCCCAGGGGCCGCCACCGCTGCGGCGACCTCGCGGGCAGCGGGCAGAAGGTGGATACCGTGGGGACGCCCAGCGCGCCCGCCAGGTGCATGGGACCCGTGCTGCTGCACACCAGGAGATCCATTTCACCGATCACCGCGATGAGTTCGTCCAGCGAAAGCCGCCCCGCAAGGGAAAGGGCGGGGCCGTCCAGCGCGGACACGATCGTCCGGGCGAGACCGTCTTCCTCCGCACTGCCGGTGACGACGATCTTCGCGCCATGGCGGTCCTGCAACCATTTTGCCAGTGCGCCGTACCGCTCTGCCGTCCAGTTCGGGGCGTTCCCGCCGTTACCGGGATGAATGCCGATGACCGGTATCCCTTCTGGCGAGTCCAGTACCGCGCGGGCTTCAATCCGCTCCCGCTCCTTTACCTCGATCAGGGTCCCCCTACCCGGCTCCCGGGCGTCGCAGGCACGGGCCAGGTCCAGACAGTAGTCCGATTCGTGCCGGAGGAGTTCGTAACCGTCGCGGCTGATCGACCGCGTAAAGGTCAGCGCCTGGTAGATCGTCCGGCCCACGCCGACGCGGCGCGGAATGCCTGCCAGGAAGAGCATCCAGGCATGGCGCATGGTCGGCATGAGCATCAGGGCCGTGTCGAATCGATGGGACCTGAGGCGCCGCACCTGTTCCAGGAAACCCGCCGGGCCGCGATGACCGTCATCCGGGTTGTCTGGAATCACGGCGTCGAGACCGGGGTTTCTTTCGGCCACGGCCCGGGTGTAGGGATGTACCATCATGGCGAGGTAGGCTTCCGGCCAGCGATGCCGGAGGGCGTTGATCACAGGCAGAGACAGCACCACGTCACCGACCCGGTCGGGTCTGATCACGAGGATCCGGGGTGAGGTTGCCTGTTCCATCGGCGATCCTTCGGTCAGCCAGTCCGTCTGGCCCGCCTGGTCCGTCTGGTCCGCCTGGTCCGCCTGTTCCATCGGCGATCCACCGTCGCTCCCGCGGCCTGTCGTCTGTCTACGCCTTCCGGGATTCGGCAAGGCGCAGTTGTCCGCATGCCGCGTCGATGTCCCTGCCGCGTTCCCGCCGCATGGTCAAGTGCAGTCCGCCCGCCCGCAACGCATCCGCAAAGACCGTCCGGCGGTATTCGTCGGGGGTTTCGTAGGGCAGGCCGCGCACCGGGTTATAGGGAATCAGGTTCAGCTTGCATTTGTCCTTTTTCAGCAGCCGAACGAGGTGTTCCGCGTCCTGGAACCGGTCGTTCACGCCCTTGAGCAGGACATACTCATAGGTGATGATCCGGTCGGTCACCCCGGTGTAGTGGCGGCAGGCCTTCATGAGCTGCTTGAGGGGATAACGCCGGTTGATGGGGACGATTTCGGAACGGGTGCGGTCGTCGGCGGCATGGAGGGACACGGACAACTCGAACTGGATCTTCTCGTCGGCCAGCTGGTAGATCTTGGGAACGAGGCCGCTGGTGGACAGCGTGATTCTGCGGGCGCCGATGCCGAGTCCCCAATCGGCGTTGATGATCCGTACGGCCCTGAGCACCTGGCTGTAGTTGGCGAGCGGCTCCCCCATGCCCATTACGACGATGTTGTTTATGGGACGGTCATCACCGGCCAGCTTCCTGACCTGGACGACCTGGTCGACGATTTCGGCCGACGTCATGTTGCGCGCCAGGCCCTCCAGCCCGCTCGCGCAGAAACGGCAGCCGATGGCGCATCCCACCTGCGTGGAGATGCAGAGCGTGTTGCGCCGCGAACCGCCGATCAACACCGTCTCCACCTTCTGGCCGTCCCCGAGTTCGAACAGGTACTTCATGGTCGGACCGTGGCGTGACTTCGACCGTTGGACGATGGTCAACGGGTTCAGGCAGGCGCGGTCCGAAAGTTCGGCCCGGAACGATCGGGACAGGTTGGACATTTCCTCGAATGAGCCCACGGCTTTCTTGTATACCCACGAGGCGATCTGGCCGGCCCGGTAGGCCGGTTCGTTCATCTCCGCGACGATCCGCGAGATCTCCGGCAGCGTCAGGCTCCTCAGGTCCGGTTTGCCGCGCGCCGCCGTCCTTGATGCCGGTGCCTGCATGGTCAACTCCGATCTCCTCAGGTCCGGTTTGCCGCGCGCCGCCGTCCGTAATGCCGGTGCCTGCATGGTCAACTCAGATCTCCTCGGGTCCGGTTTGCCGCGCGCCGCCGTCCGTAATGCCGTTGACCGCGTGGTCAACTCAGATCTCCACAAAATCGGTTGCAAGATACGGCGGATCGAAACCGATGTCTATGGAAAAGCGGTGAAGGCGCGCCGGTCGCGATCGCGCCTTCAGCCCGTATACCATGGCATGACGGCCCGGAAACGTCACGGTGGACATTTTGCTTGTTTTCGACCTCCCTCCCACGTATATTTTCGTCGGAAGGCAAACTGGCATGAACACAGGCGGAAGGGGTCTGCGACATAGCGCGTCGCCGCGAGGAACGCGCGGACTCCGTAGCGGAGGATCGAGAAAATGGCTAAGGACAGAAGCTTTGCGGCCAAGATGGCCAAGGGGACCGACAAGGACCAGGAAGAGCAGATCCAGACCGTGCTGCTGGTCAAACCCGTCAAGTCGGAAGAAGGCCACTACAAGTTCAAGCGCACGATAACCAAGTTGACCCCCGAGAACAAGAAGGCCCTCGGCGTCTGAGACCAGGCCG
>MKWU01001450.1_pt1 | contig 40637 bp, 46 predicted proteins | sample 809101 | NCBI WGS metagenome assembly MKWU01 (sample SAMN05860141, study PRJNA318959) | sponge metagenome | host: Aplysina aerophoba | place: Slovenia: Piran, Adriatic Sea, Gulf of Piran | collected 2013-05-07
AGGCGCGCCGGGGCTGGCACTCGCTGAGGCGCAAGTTCGCCAGCGACCTGATGGACCTTCCGCTCAAGGTGCTCTGCGAGCTTGGCGGGTGGAAGGATGCACAGACGGTGCTCAGGTGCTACCAGAGACCGGACGCCGGACAACTCAGGACGGCACTGGAAGGCCGCGGCAGGGCTCGCGGCTGAAATCCCGACCAGCGGGAATCATTCGGCGGGAATCCGGCCCACGAGACGCGTAAGTTCATCGGGCGCAATTAGTTGTAAAATCAGCTAATCTTGTCGCGTGTGCTGGCTCACCGGCCTTAGTCGCGTCCGACGGTGCTGTTCCCGGGCTGCCGCGAAGCGCACCGGCTCATCGAACCGAGCCAGCCTGTGCCGCCCGGCGACCGGCCTCGGGGATCCTCCGCGCGGCCTCGCCGCGCTCACCGGCCCGCTCGCCATCGAACCGGCTCTCGGCGATGCGCTCGCGGACCCATTCGTCCACCTCGGTTTCGATCCATCCCACGGCCCGCCCGCCCAGCGCGACCGGCCGGGGGAAGCGCCCCTCTGCCAGCCGCACTTAGATCGTGCTCCGCGACAGGCCGGTGCGCGCTATCACCTCGGGCAGCCGCAGGAAGCGGGTCGGCGGGTTCGTTTTCTGCTCCATTGGGTTCTCGGTCATCGTCCTTCTCCTCATCCTTGTTCGGTGCTTGCTGGTCGGTCTCCGGTCTCACGGGCGTCGAGGCGGATCGCGTCCACCGCCCGATGCTCCGTCCTGCTCGGCGATGAACGCGAGAATCCGGTCCGCCGTCCTCAGCGACGGCGAGCGGCCACGGCCGATCTGGCGCATCAGGTTCGGGTCGCCCAGCGCCTTCTTCCCGAACGCCGTCGGGCTCAGGCTCGAACGCCCGAGGAACGCGCTAACCCGCGATCTGAATAGCTCTTCCAGCGTCTCCATGCCTGAACGCTGGAGGACCATTCGGGACGGCGTCAACGGTCGGAAATTCCCTACTTTTCCACAGCCTTCCATGGGGTTCCGACGCCGTCCACCATCCGTTCGCGGTCGCCGCCAGCGGCGTGGCAAGATCCCCCCTGGCGAACTGCGGAGTGATCGTCCGGAGGTGTGAAAACCGGTGCGACGAGGGCCGGTTCGACCCGGCTTGACGCCGTGGATGCCGGCAACGCGGCCGCGGGCGACCGCCGAACCGCGCTACCGAGGTGGAAGGGTGGTGCTGATCGGCGTTGGGGGAGGCAAGTGGCTACCCGAGGTAGTCGCTCCAAGCTTGCAAGACTTCGGCATGGCGGGTCAGAAGATCGGAGCGCTGGTACGCCCGTACGACTCGGCTCTTCGGAACGTGGGCGAGGCAAGCCTCGGCAACCTCGGCCGGGACGCCGGTCTCGGCCATCCACGACCGGGCGCTCGACCGGAACCCGTGAAGCGTCGAGTCCACCCCGGCGATCTGGAGCAGTCGCGACACCGTCTTCGGCGCAAGCGTCCGGCCGGTCCGCGACGGGAACACCAGCGGCGACTTGTCCGACAGCTTGCGCGCCTTCCTCAGCACCCTCAGCGCGCCAGTGCTGAGCGGGACCGTGCACTCGCGGCCCGCCTTCATCCTCGCCACCGGAATCGTCCAACGTGCCGCGTCCATGTCGATCTCATCCCAGCGTGCGCCACGGGCCTCGCCGGGACGGACCGCCGTGAGCACAATCAGTTCGACGCACAACGCAGCCAGACTCCCGTCCCCCACCCGGCGGATGGAACGAAGCGCCGCAGCGATCTCCCCGTGAGGCAGGGCGCGGTGATGGCTTCCTGCGTTGCCGTTCGGCTTCGGCAAAGCTGCAACGGCCCGATCGACCGGATTGTCCCGGCGATAGTTGCGGCCGATGCTCCACCGGAACACGGCGGCGATCCGGTGCCTGGCCTTCCGCGCGGCCGTGGGCATCGAGTTCCAGATCGGGCCAAGGCACCCGAGCACGTCCGCGCTCGTGATCCGGTCCACCGGCTTGTCGAGGAGCGGGGCGGCGTGGAGCCGGAACGTGGACTCCCACTGCTGGGGCAGAGGGCTCCCGGCCTTCCACGAGTCGCGGTGAAGCTCGATGGTCCGCCGGGCCGCCTCGGCGAAGGTCGGCACGCCGCGCCCGCGCGGATCCTGTCCCCGGCGAACCCTCCGGCTGTTGTCCAGCGCCTTTTCCCGGGCGTCGGCGAGCGTGACCTCGGGATACGGGCCGAGACCGATCGAGGTGAGTCGCCCGTCGATCCTGACGCGCTGACGCCACGTTTTGGTGATCCGGCCGTTGGCCGTCCGGTACACCCGGAGGCTCAGCCCGCGGCCTCCTCGTCCGTCGCCGTAGACTCCGGGTCGGCTGACCGTCCGAACGAAGGCGGCGGTAAGCGTCTTGGGTCGCTTCGTCATGCGGTCCTGATGGTGGACACCTCATGAAGAAGCTACGCCCCCGTGGGGCCCCCGACACCGCGACCGTGCTTCCACCGATACATGACGCTGAGGCGACGGTCGACTTTCTCGAGGGCTAGGGAAAGCGGAGCGATCGAAGGTATGCTCGACGTGTTGTCAGGAGGTGCGCCCGCCAAGAACTGCCGACGAAGCGACGTGGGTATCGGTGGCGGCCCCGAAGTGCGCTCACGGCCACCCCAAGGCCTACCAGTGCGGCGACGACCGTTCTGGCCGTCCGCCCGCCAACCCCGCTATGCCGCTTCGCGAGCATCGTTCTGCTCATCGAGACGGAACGCATCCGGACTGACGCCGACCGTCGCCAGTAGCCTTCCCGAGCAAGACCAGGCGCTGGCCCGGTGGCGCCGGTCACGGGCCTTCGTGTAGTGCCGTGCGGTAGCGGTCAGTTCCGCGAGCATCTCGGCGGTCGTCGCCGCGCAGACCATTCGCACGAACTCGTCACCTTCTCCCATCCGCGACGGCTGGATCCTGATCTCTACCATCATCTTGACCTCCGTGTCGGAATCCTCGGAACAGAAAAGGAAGGGGGCCGGGGGCTGGAGCCCTCACAGGCCACAGCCCCCTCAAAGCCTCCCATCCGTCGTCCTCAGTTGGAGACGTTCAGCGGCATCAACGACTCCGACATGTCGATCTTCACGTCATGGCCACACACCGACCCGTGGAAAAGGCCCGTGTCCGGATTGTCGAGATCCGGGAGCACGCTCGCCGTCGCCTCGATCAGGCCACCGATCCGACAACCGCCTGAGCGCACGTTCAGTTTCCAGTCGAGGGCACCGGCGATCGAGCCCGTGATTCTGACGACATCCGCTCCGAACAACCCAGGGGACACGTTCTCGAAGTGAAGGTTCGAGCGGAGGCTGGGATCGCCGTCCACCAGAAACGCGTAGCCATGGCTCTTCATCCGGCACGCGGTCGGCACGATCGTGAGGCTGATGTCCGTCCCGCTCACGTCGTCTTGCGCCTGAAACTCATCGATGGTCTCGATCACCTCGACCTGTCCCCCCTGCGGACACTGGATCATGACGCTGCCGGGGTGGACGGGGTCGGCTTCATCGTTGAGCGACACCCTGGTGATTCCGCGGAACAGTGCCACGGCCTCGTCCTGCGTGAGCTCCGCGGCGGGCTCGTCCGCGGGCTGGTAGTAGGGTGCGGCGGGGTCCTCTTCGCAGGCCGCCACCATTGCGAGCATGAGTGCGATTGCGGGCATTGAGCGTGCTGACATGGTCCGCCTCCTTTTTTCTGGGCCGGCTTCTCGTCAGGCGACCGGCCCGTTTTCGTCGGTCGGACCGGCGCTTCCGATCCGGCACAACACCAATATCGGCAACGCCGTCAGCCCCCAATAGCGGGAAAGCCCTGGATTTCATGAGGGAAACCACCCCCGAGGCACGGGGATTTCACCTGGCGCCCGGCAGAATGGCTCCTACTGCCCGCCTCTGTCCCCGAGCAGCCCGGCTTCCATGGCGAAGCGGACGACGTCGCGCCGCGTGTGCAGCCCGAGCTTGGCCCGGGCGCGCGCGAGATAGCCCTCGACGGTCTTGGGGCTGAGGGACATCTCCCTGGCCGTCTCCTTGGCCGTAAACCCGTTCGCGTACAGCGCGACCGCCGTACGCTCGTGCGACGACAACACGTCGGGGCCCGGGTTGCCCTTCGAGGGCCCCTGCGGCTCCCGTCGCGCGAGCAGGGCAGCGGCACGGCGCGGCAGGTAGGAGTGGCCGTGCATGACCGCCTCTATGGCCCCCATGAGGTCGGTGTCGGCCACGGTCTTGGTGAGGAAGCCTGCGGCGCCGGCATTGAGCGCTGGAACGAGGAATTCGTCCTCGTCGTGGATGGTGAGGACCAGGACCCTCGTCTCAAGTCCCAGCTCGGTGATGCGCCGGGTCGCCTGGACTCCATCCATCCCGGGCATCGCAAGGTCCATCAGAATGATGTCCGGCTCAAGGGCCTGTGCCCTCGCCACTGCTTCCTCTCCGGACGAGGCCTCGCCAACGACCTCCACCCGCCCGGTGGCCTCCAGCAATGCCTTCAGGCCGGAACGCACCACGAGGTGGTCATCGACCAGGAGTACGCTCACCACTATTAGGACTCCCGTTCCGTCGTTGCCGGTTCCACACGCGTCATGGGCACGGTGGCTCGAATCGTCGTTCCGTTGCCCGGCGAGGTCTCCACGGTGATGCCGCCCCCGACGATCGCCGCCCGCTCATGCATGCTGGTCAGACCGACCTGATCGTCCAACACGAAGCCGCAACCCTCGTCGCGGATCTCGGCGATCAGCGTGCCGCCCGCCGACCAGATCGTGACGGTGGCTTCCTCGACCTGAGCGTGTCTCACGGCATTGGTCACGGCTTCCTGAATGATTCTGTACAGAGCCAGCGTGGCGTCCGCATCGAGTGCGTCAGCGACCGGATCGATGGCGGCGCGGACCGTGAACCCATACACCTCGATCAGTTCGCGAAATGCGGAGTTGAGCGCGGAAGACAGCCCATGACGGTCGAGCTCCGGGGGCAGCAATCCGCGAATCATCCGCTTCACGCCGCGGATCGTGCCATGAATCTGGCTGGCGATCAGCGCTCGCGCCTGCTCTCGCTTGTTCTCTTCCGTCTCGTCCGCCAGGAGCTTCACCCTGATCTTGAGCGCCACAAGGTCCTGGAGAAACTCGTCGTGTAACTCCCGCGACAGGTGCTTTCGCTCATTCTCGGCCGCCGTCAGCATCACTCTGCTCAGCCGTCGCATCCGCGTCCAGCCCGTGACGTCGCGAATGGTGCAGATCACGCACTCCGGCCCTGCCGCCAGTCTCCCCGGGCTCAGGCTGATCTCCACCGGGATGGGCGTCCCGTCCTTGCGCAAGGCCGACAACTCAAGCCCCTGTCCCATCGGACGGGGCCGTGGTGCGCGGGCGTAGTGTCGACGGTGTTGCTCGTGGTGACCGCGCCGGGCGGCGGGAACCAACCGGTCCACGCTGGACCCCTCAAGCTCGTCGCGGCTCCATCCGAACATTGCCAGCGCCTGCGGGTTGAAATCCCGGATCACGCCCTCCGAGTCCACGATGAGCATGGCGTCCGGCGACGCCTCGAACACGGCTCTGTAGTCTCTGTCAGTAAGCAAGCCGGAACCTCCTATGTTCCGAGCAACCAGACCATCGGGACCCGCCAACCCACCGCGCCGGCACACTCGAAATGGAATCGTCCCACCTGGCTACCGCGAGGGGTCTCGGTCTTCCAATTGCTGCCCGGCAAATGTAGCAGCGCCGGTCGACCCGCGCTCGGCCAGCGCGGCGACGAGCCGTTCCACCACGTCCTGAGCGTCGTAGGTACGCCCCGGGGGCGGTTCGTAGTTCAGCACCTTGTTGGCGACTACGCAGGCTCGGGAGCAGTAGAGGACGCCCCTGCCGCTGACGACCCGCTTGCACGCCACCATCTTGCAGTTTCTCCTCACAGGCACCGACATTCAGGACTCCCCGGGGCCGGTACTCGCCACTCGCGCGGATCCTGAGACCGGCGTCCCCGATCGTCCGAAGTTCCAGGTCCCCCTTACCGTCAGGCCGTGTCTGGCGGGGGCGAGCGCGCTCTGCACGCGCGTACCCTCCAGACGCAGGTCCAGCACCCTCGTGATCTCGTAGCGCATTCCGCCCCCGAAAGCCCTGGTCCCACCGTTGACGACATAGAGGCGAGCGTACGGCGTGCCGGCGTTTCGGAGCAGTCCGTACCGGACCTCGGCGTTCACCCGGCCGGCCGCCGGATCGAAGTCGCCCGCCGGCATTCCGCTCACGCCCTGGTCCCACAGCGCCTGGACCCCGCTTCCCGCTTCTCCCCACTCCGGTACCAGCCTGACGGACAGCCCCCGGCCGCTGCGGGCGTGCGAATCGAACTGAATCATGCCGCTGGCTCCCCACTCCTCATATCCGGCGTGCCCTATGGCGAGTATCCTCCCGCGTCCCTCCACCTTCAGTCTTCCCCCCGGGCTTGCGTACTGGAGCCCGCCGCCGATCTCCAAGCCGGCGCCAATGCCGGCGTCGCCGTTATCGTAGCGTGCGCCACTTTCAAGTACCGCGGCCACTTCGTGTCCGGCGTAGACCTCGTACCCCTGCCTCCATTCCAGCGAGGCCCGCGCACGCCGCATGTCCAGAGTCACCGGGTCCACCCGCTCGCTGCCCTGGACCTCGACACGGGTTAGCCAGCCTTCGCCCTTCAGGCGCAGCGAGGCCTCCCCGCCCGCCAGCAGCACGCCCGACACCCCGGCCGCGCCGGTCATGGCGGTGAGGTTGCTCGACCGCAGCTCCTCGCGATCGTCCTCGATGTCGACGGTGCCCCAGCCGTATCCGCCCGTGATCCATCCGGCCACGTCCACGGTGCCAAGGAACCCGGCTACGTACGGATTGAGACTGGTCATCCGGCTGGCATAGGTCCCCTCCACAGGACTCTCGCCGGTTCGGTCCGTGAACGCGAAGTCCCCCGTCGAGCGCGTGGCCGCCACGCCGGCGAGGAGGTGGGGCAGCACCCGAACGTCCGCGCCCGCGTGCAGGTTCAGCATGTCGCCGTCCCACTCGACGAGCCCTCCGCGAGGTCTGGCCATGCCCACGAACTCGCCCCGGCCCCAGGTGGCGAGCCCCAAGCCCCCGATGCCCTGTTGCTGTGCCCCCTCCCCACCCAGCGGAAGGTGGAACGAGGTGCCGTCCAGCAGTTGCCGAACATCGAACCCGGCCCCGACGCCGGAGGCCCCTCCGCTGCCACCGGCCCCGGGTAGCGTGCCGGGACGCCCCGCCGTGCGCGTGCCTCGTAGCGACGAGAATCCGCCCAGTCCAACCTGCCTGCCGAACGGATCGCTGTCCACGAACGACTCGACCCGGCTCGCGATCGCGGCGATGGTGCTCGACGTCATCGCCGCCGAGGCGTGGGGAAGAATCTCCTTGTTCAGCCGCCCGGCCCGCTCGAGCGGATCGTCCGTCGTCGCCGACGCGACGTTCGACGGCTGGCCCGTGCCCGCGACGTTGACTGCCGACACACGATAGTGGCGCGTGCTCCCCGGCTTCAGGCCGGCGTGCTGGTAGCCTGTAGCGGAGACGCCCGTCGATTCTACCAGGTCTGTCCACGTGGTGCTGTCCACCCGCACTTCGATCCGGTATCCGCTGATCGGCGCGCCGCCGTCGTAGTTGGGTGCGGTCCAGGTCAGGTCGATCCTGGTCGACAGGGTTGCGGTCGCCTGAAGGGCGGTGGGAGGATCCGGCACGGTGGCGTCGGTCGTGGCACTGGCAACTCCCGACTCCGACCCCCTGCCCACTCTGTTGATCGCGGCCACCCGGTAGTGGCGGGTCGTGGCCGGCGCCAGTCCGGTATGGGAATATTGGGTGGATGTCGAGCGCGTATTGGTGACCAGATCCGACCACGGGCCGTTGCGACTCTCGGCGGCCTGTATCCGGTAGCCGGCGAGGGGAGCGCCACCATCGAAAGCCGGCGCGGTCCACGAAAGGTCGATCTGCGAGGTCCCGTTGGCGACGGCCGCCACGTTGGTGGGCGAGCCGGGAACGGTAGCGTCGGTGGTCGCGCGGGCGACGTTGGAGAACGGGCTCGGGCCGGCCGAGTTGATCGCGCGGACCCGGTAGTGCCGCGTGGTGGCAGGACTCAGGCCCGTGTGCGAAAAGGTGGTGGCGGTGGAGTTGGTGTTGCCCCGCAGCGGGCTCCAGGCGGTGCCGTTGGGCGAACTCTCGATCCGGTAGCCGGTGATGGCGGCGCCGCCGTCGTCGGACGGCCGGTTCCAGGAAAGGTCGATCCGCGACTGTCCGACCGCCCTCGCCGACAACCCGGTGGGCGCGGTTGGCACGGTCGCGTCCGTGGTGGCCCGCGCGATGTTCGAGGCGGGCCCCGTACCGGCCGAGTTGATCGCAAAGACCCGGTAGTGCCGCGTGGCGGCGGGACTCAGGCCCGTGTGCGAAAAAGTGGTGGCGGTGGAGTTGGTGATGCTCCGTAGCGCGGTCCAGGTGCTGCCGTTTGAGGAGCTCTCGATCCGGTACCCGGTGATCCGTGCACCGCCGTCCGAGAGCGGGGCCCGCCAGGCCAGGTCGATCCGCGAGGTGCCGCGAGCGGTCGCGGCGAGGCCGGTCGGCGCGCCGGGCACGGCCGCACTCGTGGTGGCGAAGGCCACCCTGGAGTAGGCGCCCCTGCCCTGCGAGTTGATCGCCGCGACCCGGTAGTAGCGCCGGCTGCCGGGGTTGAGCCCCGTGTGCGTGTAGGTTCTGGTCCGGTTGCTCGAGGTCACCGGGAGCCAACCAGACGTGCCCGTCCGCGAGACTTCGATTCGGTAGGCCGTAATCGGCGCGCCTCCGGGGTCGTTCGGAGACGTCCACGCGAGCCTGATGCTGGTCTGCCCGACGGCGGTCGCCGAGAGCTCCAGGGGCGCGCTCGGCCTGCCGATGTCGGTTGTAGCGTTGGCAACGTTGGACCAATCGCCGCGGTCCGCGGAACTGATCGCGGCGACGCGGTAGTGGCGAGTTGTCCCCGCCGCAAGCCCGCTGTGCGGGTACGTGGTCCGCGTCGAGCGCGTGTTGCTTTCAAGATCGGTCCAGGAGCTGCCTTCGTTAGTCGACACCTGCACTCTGTAACCGGTGATCCCACCGCCCACGTTGGACGGGGCCGTCCAGGAAAGATCGATTTGGGTGCGTCCGTTCGCCCTTGCCGTCAATCCCGTGGGCTTGCCGGGCCGGTCAGAGTCCGTGGTAGCGGAGGCGGTGTCGGATACGGGCCCCCTGCCCTCGTCGTTCCACGCGGATACCCTGTAGTGCCGGGTCGTACCCGGATCGAGGCCGGTGTGTCGGTATTCCGTGTCGTCGTCCCGTGTGTCGCTCTCCAGCGTCCTCCACGTGTCCCCCTCATTGGACGACACCTCGATGCGATAACCGGTGATGCTGCCGCCCGTACCCGAGCTCACCGGCGCCCGCCAATCAAGCTCGATGACGGCTTGTCCATCGGCGGTGGCGGTGAGGCCACGCGGAGCGCTGGGGAGGCGGGTGCTCGTCCGGGTGTTGTTGGTGACGCGTCGGTTGGTGAACTCGTCAGCCTCGTTGCCCGCTTCATCCTGGATGAGTCCACTGGTCTGCGAGCCATGATCATAGTCAATTCGTACGTTGTCGCTTCGGTCGACCGGGCTTTCGAGCGTGAGGGTCACTCTGTCGTCCCTGATATCGACTTCCTCGACGAAGCGATTGGCACCATCCACCGTGACGTCGAAACGGGTCGTTCTCGGTACAGAGCGCTCGTCGAGGTCCTCGTCGTACTCCAGGACGAGTTCGTCGCCTTCCACGGTGGCATCGTCCAGCTCCGGTTCGATCGTATCTACCAGGAACTCCTCGCTTTCCGCGTCGTTGGGGTCGTCCGTGGACACACTGCGCACCGCGGCGGTCCGAATCCTGACCGTCAGGGGTCCTTCATAGTCGTCCTCCGGCTCGACATCGAATTCGTACTCGTCGGCCGACACCTCGCTAAAACTGTCGGCCGAGCCATGGGTGACATCGACATCGCGGAGGGAGAAACCATCGACATCCTCCGAAAACTCGACCGTGACCGTAAACTTGGCGCTCTTGGGAAGGTCCGCGTCGTCGGTCCTGATGGTCACTGTCGGCACACCGCGCGATCCGGCAACCGGACGCGGTCCCCGAGCGTCGACTCGGCCCGCCTCCACGCTCGCCACCGCCTCACCAGTCCCGTCCTCGAACGATGTCCGTTGCGCATGTGCGCTGGATTGGGGAAGAAGGATCACACCCGCCACGACCCAAGGCATCCATGCTCGCATTTACGATCACTCCGTTCGATGGCCCGGGACTTGGGGCCCCGGCTCAATGTGGTTCCAAGGTGTGAAAAGGCGTCGCCCCCGCCCGGCGAACCGGACGGGGGCGATCCTTACTGCGCCATCGAGGTTCCTGGTGTGGAATTCGATGGGTTAGGCCGTTCCTACTTCCTGGTGAAGATCAGGAGGTAGTCGCGGGTGTTGTCCTCGTTTTGGTCCGGGTCGGTATCAGCACCGTCGCTGTCGGTGATCCTGAAGCAGACCCCGTCGCTTCCCTTCGCGGTCGACGTGTTAGCCAGCAGCGTGAGGGTGCCGGACGTGCCACTGAGGGCGCCAAAATCGCACGGTGTGGCGGCGTCCACGTCGTATTCGCCCCACGTCACCTCGCCGAATCCCGTGGTCATGCTGGAGGCTGCAACCGTGAGATCCGTAATCGGGATCGTTCCATCGTTGTCGCCCTTGTCCACCGTGATCCTCTTGGTGGTCGTCCCGGTCACCGGATCCGTCTCACCGTCGGGATCCAGGTTGAGCCCGTCCCGATCCAGTTCCACCCTGTCGCCGCTCCACGAGATCGTGACCGTCTTCACGCGCACGTCGGCGTTGCGCCGGATACTGAAGCCCGCTGTCGCCGCATCGTTGGTCGCATAGCCGTCCTCGGCCGCGACGTGGACGTAGTACGTCCGGGTGCCCGCCTTGGGCAACGTTACATCCGTGGCCTTCCCGTTGGTCACCGCTTGCGAGTACACCCCAGTTCCGCTGGGCGTCGCATCCGTGGCGCTTGAACTCAGCCGGATCGTCGCGTCGTCGTCGGCTTCGACCACCACGGAGAATTCACCGTCGTCGCTGTGGCCACATTGGGGAGTGGCGTTGGTCGGGTCTGCGGCGGTAGGACACACAGTACCGTCGATCTCCACCCTCGTGAGGTCAGAGCCAGCTTCCGCGTTCCGGTCCTTGATCCAGAACCTCTCGGTGTCGTCATCGGCACGCCCACCCATCAGTTCGACGACCTGCTGGCTGTAGAAGGTGTCTTCGTTATCGCCTGTATTGAAGCCCGTGCCGCCTTCGGCAACACCGCCAGCGTCCACAGCTATATATCCTGCCGGCGGGTCGGGGGTCACCTCGTAGATGCCCTCCCTGAGGTCTTCGGCAGTCCAATTGCCCTTCGCGTCCACATCGGCTTCCACTTCCACGCCGGTGTACTCCGTGCACTGGGTTAGGGGAGCAGCCGCCACTACCGGATCAGCGTCGGGATCCGCCAGCCTAAAGTCCGTCGTCTTGCACTGGCGCAGTTCGATGACCGTGCGGCTGTGCGCGGCACGCACGCTCGGATCAAACACTTCACCCTCAGCCTCGCCGTCCTTGTACAGGAGCACGAAGTTGTTGTCGGCATCGCGTGTGCCGTAGGAGGCCGTGCTGGCGTGGTAGTCCCAGCTTGGGATTCCGGGCTCGGTACCCGCTGTCGGCGGCGTCCCAGCTGTCGTGAGCGCGTGCGTCACGACATCCGTCGCCTTCTCGGCCGTCTTTCCGATCTTGGTGTTGCCGTTCCTGACCGCGGTGTACAGGTCCGTCTCCACGGGCTTCACGAAATACATATCGCCCCTGGTCAGGCCCTCGAACATGTACACGCCGTCCCCGTCCGTCTCGACCATCAACGGGTCGCCGTTGTCGTCCGTCACGGCCTTGTCGGCCACGTAGTTGTTCTTGGTGGTGCCCGAGCCGCCGACCTTCTTCGCCGTGTAGACGCCCACCATGACGCCCGCTCTGGACTCGTCGCTCGTCAAGCCGCTGCGTCCGTTGGAGTCGTTGGCGATCCTGCCACGGATCACGCCGCGCAGGTTGGTGGCGGACAGGTCTTCGGAATCGCTGTCGCCGGTGTACTCGTCGTCGTCCTCGCCCTCGTCGTGCATCACGGAGAGCACGCCGGTCTCGTTTTCCTGCCAGCTTCCGGCCCTGGCCGCAAGCGTGGCCCTGTACCGGCCGTCCGCGACACCCGTGAACGAGTACTTGGCCGCGCCGCCGGTTCCGGCGGTGATTGTGGCGTCGTCTTCCAGATCGTCCGCGTAGTCGTCGTTGCTGTTGACCGGCGTCAGGCTCACCGTGGCCTTGTCGCCCTTGTCAAGACCGGTGATCGAGCCCGAGATCGTCCCGGTCGTCCACTTGTAGGCGTACGTCGAGCATACCTGGTTGGGATCGTCGTCCTCCTGCCGTTGCAGCGGGCACAGCCATACGTCCGGACGCGCGCCGCCCATGTCGCCGAACGCGCCGACGATCTTGCCATCAGGATAGTCGTCCAGCTGGTCGCCGAACGCGTCGATCTCCCTCGTGGACCGGCTGTCCGGAACGATCACCATGTCGTTCCCCTCCTCGGCCACAACCGTGATCTCGGTGCCCGCCGGGATGTTCTTGAACGACACCATGCCGGAGGCGCCCGCCTTCGCGACAGCCCTCTCATCGTCCGTCTTGGGATCGGCGTCGTGATCGTACTCGAGCACTCTCAGCCTGCCGCGACTGTCGCCCGTCATCAGCGTGATCGTGATCTCGTCCACCGCGCTGCCGTCCTTCTCCGGCCGGGCATCGCCCTCGCCGAGACCGATGAAGTCCGTGTACCCGGCCCGGTCGTCCAGCTCGCGGTGCACGCCCACGTAGATGGCCTGCGTCGTGAACGTGACGCGGATCGGACCAAGGTCGAGCATGTCATCGTCCTTGCCCGGCGGAAGCTCGAGCCCGGTGTGCGTCAAGGTCAGAGCGTCGCCCTGCTCCCACGCCTCGCCCTGGTCGGGCTGGCCGGCCTTGTCACCCTCGGCCGCCATCACCGTGAACATCGCGGGCAGCATCGTCGGGTCGGTGATCTTGTACGAGAACGTCGATTTGCCCAGGTTGTCGCCCTTCGTGGTGTCCGTGGGCATGGTCGCGTTGACCGTTTCGCCATCCTCGTCAACCATCATGAGCGGCATGGCGTCGTCGGCCTCCGGGTCGCCCATATACACCTGTGTGTTCCAGCCCCCCAGCCCCTCGTCGCCGTCGCGCGCGTCCTCGTTGCTCTTCACCCAGAAGTCGAAGCTGACTGCCGTGTTCAACAGCGTCGCGACTTCCATCTCGTCGTCCGCCGCGTAGAGACGCGCCGTCGACGCGAACGCGATCTCGACCAACTGATTGCCCGACACCACGAGGTCGGCGTGGCCGGTCTCCACCGCCTTCACGAAGACGATGTTGTCGCTGTCGTCGCTGCCGGGACTGGTGTCGTCGGCACGCGCGAAGCTGAACGTCGCCATCCCCATCGCGTCAGTCTCGGCCTCGCCCAGCTTGCCGCTTCCGTCGGCCCGGGCGTACAGCGCCAGCTTCACGCCCTTGACCGGAGGACCGAAGTGTTCGCCGCCCCCCATGCGCGCGCCGGTGGCTACCGTCTGCATCGTGATCCGGAACGGGAAGTTGACCGTCGCGCTGCCAGCCGCGTCAACCATCACCACCGACGACTCTCCAACGAAGGCTACGCCGGCCGCTGCGAGCGCCGCCGCCACCATCTCATTGTTGGCCGGAAGCTCGACCTGGTACGACCCGGCCCGCAGGCTCTCACCCGTCGAGTAGGTACCATCCGCACTGATGGCAACTTCGGTCATCGTGTTGAGATCCGGACCCCGGAGAACCACCTTCGCCTGCGTTAGCAGGCCGGCCACCATCGCCTTCGTCTCATCGTCCTGGATCGCCAGCCACGGCGCAAGTGCTTCGGTGATCGTGGGCTCGCCCGTGGTGTGCATCTTGTCCTGCATCACCTCGTCGATGAACAGCACACCCGAGATTGAAGCAGTCCGCGTGTGTGTGCCTTCGAAGTTCGTGATGTTCGACTCGGAGTCGCCCAGCACGACCGTGGCAGTGGTCTCGTCGAAGTTGTAGGCGTCCGCGTTCGGGTTCGTCATGGTGAGGACATAGGTGCCCTCGGCCAGGCCGGCGAACGAGTACTGCCCGCCGTTGGCCGTGGTGGCCGTGGCTTCCGCCGCGCCCGCAAGGGCGACCTCTACGCCGTCAAGACCCTGGTCCTCGACACTCACCCGGCCACTGATGCCGGAGGTGCGAAGGAGCGTGCCTTCGAACGGAATGTTCGCGGTCTCGCCAGTGGCGACCGTGACGTTCTCGGAAGTCGTTGCGAACTCGTAGTCGTCGGTGTCGTAGCCCGAGATCGCGACCGAGTAGTCGCCCTGCTTGAGCTTCGAGAAGGCGTACAGGCCACCGGCGTCGGTGACGTCGGTCATGTCTTCGCCTTCGCCGGTCATGGTGACCGTCACGCCCTCAAGGCCCACGCCCTCGACGCTGACCTGGCCCATGATCCCCGCGGTGCGGAGATACGTGCCGTCGAAGCTGACGACCTTGGACTCGCCCACGCCGACCGTGGCGGCGGACGAGGTGCTCCCGAAGCCGACCTCGTCCATGTCGAATCCGGAGATCTCGACCGAGTAGGTGCCGGCCCGGAGACCGGTGAACGAATACTGACCGTTGTTGTCGGTGGCGGTCTGGGAGTCGGCCATGCCCGAAAGCTTGACCGTCACACCTCCGAGACCCGTGTTCTCGACCGTCACGGTGCCCATGATGGAAGCGGTACGGATGTAGGAGCCGCGGAAGTCAACGGTGACCGATCCGCCGGTGTCGGGGATCGTGGCCGCGGAAGACGTCGCATCGAAGCTGGCGTCCGCCGGGAAGCCGCTGATGGTGACGGTGTAGGCACCGGCCGGAACTGCGTCGAAGCGGTAGGTGCCGCCGCCTGCGGTCGTGGTGGAGGCGCCGTTGCTGAGATTGACGGATACTCCGTCGATCCCCATCCCCTCGATCGACACCTGGCCCATGATCGAGCCGGTGGGCGGAGGAGGAATAATGTCCTCTCCGCACGCCGCGATCATCGGAAGGGCCAGCACCGTCGCCATTGCGAGGTACTTCTTGAATCGGTTCATGCCGTTCTCCTTTGTGGAAACGGTGTGAAGACCCCCGCGAAGTCGGGGGCGCTGACCCTTCGTACCAGCAAGATCGGTGCCAACTGGTGGACTTTTCGCCAACTGTATTCCCCGCAACAACATAGCCCGCGAATCGCATCGGCCACTCCGGGGGCCCGATAGAGTGAAAAACCGACCCTGATGTGAAAAACACTACCGATCCGACCTCGCGACCCGCGGACCGTTTGGCTACCATTGGCCACGCGAATCGCCGGGCTCGACTGGCTCCGTCGTCGTCGCAACGGGGAGACCGACGCACACGGGCTGGGTGTGCCGTTCGTCCCTGGGGCACAACAGGACCACGATAATACTGTACGCGCACGCACAGGCAAGGAGGAAGCCATGATCGCGGTCTACGCCGACTCTCCAGGCGTTCGGCACCTGATCGAAAGCCTGCTCTCCGGTACTGCTTACCAGACCGCAGGACGCCAGTCTGAATTCCGCTCCATGATGGAGCAAGCTCACGTCGGAATCGTAGGCACCCTGGAATGTTCGACTGGAGCCGTGCGCGACCTCATGTCCACAGTTCGGTTTGGAGAGGCAGTCGGACCGACTTGCATCGTCGTTACGCCGGTTACGTTCGAGAATCTGAGGACCCTCCGGGAGATCGAGTGCGACAGGCTTCACGTCGTGTGGGTGGAGGAGGTGGAGGAGCGACTCCCTCGAGTGCTGGAAGCGGTCGCGCCATCGGGTTTTGATCCGCTTCACCCTCTGGGTACGAGGTTGTTGTCGGCGCTCTCCCTGAGCACGCCAGTGGCCCGCGCGGTCAAGCTCGCTTGTGGGGTCTCCCACAATCGCCTGCTGGAGGTCCCGCGCGATCGCCCGGGCCCGCCCGCGAGCTCCGTATCCGAGTTGGCGAAACGAGTCAACCTCGACCCCAAGGAACTCGGGTACCGTTGGACGGCCGAGATTCCGTTGCGGTGTACGCTGAAGCAGATGCTTAAGTGGGCGGTGCTCCTCTGGGCGATCCGGCAGCGCAACGGAGACACGTGGCAGCGCATCGCGGACAACGCGGGTTTGAGCCCTCAGACGCTCCGACGCTACAGCCTGGAACTCCTCCAGTGCGGTCTCGATTCCGCAGCTTGTAGTCCGACGTTGGTGAAACGCCGATTCGATGAGTGGTTGTCTTGGGTCACGATCGAATAGGGTCAGCATTGGGCCGCCTATTGCCGCACGTCCGTAGATCCGCGACGCCCGTCGAACAGCAGACTGCTGGCAGGTCTTCCCTGCGCCCCCCTCCATTGGCGGGGTCGCACCAGATCGCACTCTCCACGTCAGACTCGCTGGCGCGAACTGAAGCTCTCGCTTTGGTGCCCACGCCGGTGTGTCCTTGGCGGGATTGACGTTTCACGGACCACGCAGGTCTCCACGTCCGTTTGTCCCTCTTCCGAAGGGCCGGTTTCCGCCCGCGCGGCGGTACCGTTCGTCGTCAATGCTCGTCGATGCCATGCGCTCTTGTAGTCGAGTTGCCTCGTGAACTCCACCGCCCCCCCACCGTGTCCCGGCTCGGCGTACACCGTGATCTTCCCGTACCTGCGAACGATCCCGGCCGTCTGGTGGTGCACCGCGTCCCTTTGGCGGTTCCGGATTCTGCGGCCTGTCTTCGCCAAGGCGGCCTCCGCCCTTCTCAGCCTGGCTGTTCTCTCGTAGCCCTCGATCCAGTGACCACACGGCGCCTTCCGCTTGTCACGGGCGAGGAGGCCGGATCGCGCGTCGGCTCGCATCAACCCGCCGCAGTCGGCGCATCGCCACGACCGCCTCCCCGCACGGCGCCTCAGCTTGGCCATCCGTCGCTCGAGCTCTCGACACCGGTCCAAGTCCGTACACACCGTCGTCCCGCTGGCGACATCGGTCACCTCGGCCACGCCGCCCGGGCCGAGTCTCACGTGGCACGTCTCCCGCTGCGGCTCTACGTAGGCAGGCATCGGAGCCTCGATCGAGAGCGAAAGGGTCCACGTCCCTCCGTGACGGCGGATGCGGCCCGACATGATCTTTCCGTCAGGAATGGTCCCCCGGTAGCGAGTCCACCCGTGAGGAGCCCTCGACAACCTCACGTAGCTTCCGCTCACCCTCAGCATCTGGTTGTGGACGTAGATCGACGTCGGCCGGCCACGCCGAAGAACGGGCCAACCGCTTTCCCTGCCCCGCTTGCCAGCATCCAGTCGTGCGAACGCCCCCCGAACCGCCACCGCATGGTCCCTGCGATGCTGATTGCGGGCGTGGGCGGGCCAGCCGAGGCCGGGATGGGCAGACGCGAATTCATACACGACATCCTGGAGTGCCCTGCGTGACAGACGCTTGCCCGTCTCCCGGTACGACGCCTCGTCGCGCTCGAGCAACAGGTCGCGCAACCTGCCGCCCGACTGCGCCCACCGTGCGAACCGCTCCGCTTGGGCACGGGTCGGGTAGAGCTTCAGTCGGCATCCGAACCTACGAAGCCGGATCACAGGTCGTTGGTCGATCTCAGGTGGGAACCACCGTTGTGAGCCATGGCTGGGCCACTCCAATCGAAAAACGAAACGTGCGTGGATCCGCCTGACACGGCAAGACCCACTCTGCCACCGGCCGACTCGGTTCTCGGGCCCCCGCACTTGCCCATCAGGGGGAGTCCACCATACGCTCTTGGATTCCCGCCCTTCGCTCGGAGAGCCTGGTCCGTTCTGGTGCCTTCGTTGCGCCGCCACGGGCTTTACACGCTCAACGCCACGACCAACCCCGCCATGAACCATGGAGACGTGCATGTTTCGGCGGTGTTCAGCAGGCGCGCTTTCACCCGGTCAGTTCTAGTCGTTCATCCTGTCGATGGGCAGCCCGCTGGGGACGCGGTCAGGTATCGTGTGACTGAGGTTTCGCGCGGAGGCATCGGTCAACGCCCGTAGGAAGGCCACCAAGTTGGCGTGGGTTTCCTCGTTGAACCTGAGCGTGAACAGCACGGGATCCTGGTTGGCCAGAACATCTTCGACATTGTTGAGCAGCGTGGGCCACAGCAGCCGGTCTGGAACGTGTTCAGCGATGTCGTACGCCCTTAGTTAGCTGCGATGCGGCGTCGTTGTAGTGGGCCACGAAGGTTTCGAGGGTGGCGAACTGGCCCAGATGTCCGTAAGGGGCCGTGAGCTCCACATTCCTCAACGCGCGAGCCATGAAGTGTCTCCGGTCACTCGGGAAATGCGTGATCCCCTCGCGTCCGAAATCCCCCCTGCCGTCGGTCTTGCCGGGTCCGAACTGAGGGAGCGCGGCGTTGTGGAAGTCGCCTGCGAGCTCGACCTCTTGTGGCAGTTGGCGCAGCCGATGGTCATGAAGTCCCTCGCACCTGCCAGCGCGGAGTCGCTCAGCGCATCGTTGTCCCCGCGCAGGAACCTGTCCCAGGGCGTGTTGTTGAACACGAACTCCACGGCGTAGAAACCGGCGATGGCGTTGGACGCGTGGGCGAAGCTCATGCTGTCAAACGGGGCACCGGGATACGCCCTCTCGAAGAGACCGACGTACTCGGGAACATCCCCCAGCCGCTCCATGAGGAGACCCCAAATGCCTCGGAAATCGTCGTCGGCGAGGTCGGCGAGGTCGTTGTCTCCCGGTTGGCCACGCATCTCGTGTCTGGACGTCACCGGGAACAGACCCTGGGCCGACATGGCCCCGAACTCGAAGACATCGGCCATCTCAGGGGTCAGTTGATCCTTGGCCGGGGTGCTGATGGAACCGTCCGACCTCTCCTCCACCCGGCCGTCCCAGAAGAGGCGAGTTGCTCCGGGAAGGTTGAAGACCGCAGGGGAGTTCCTGGGAATGAAGATGCCCTCGGGGTGCGAACGCTGCGACCCCAAGCCCGTGCCACCCTCGTCGATCGACAGAGTCCTGGCGTCCCCCGTGGCCATTTCCGGGAGATGGCAGGTCATGCACGCGATGTTTCGGTTGCCGCTGAGGATCTTGTCGAATGCCAGCGCCCGGCCAAGCGTGACCAGGTCGTTTCGCACTGGGCGCGGGTTGGGAAGGGATTCAAGGCCACGCGTCGCGGCCAGCATCCGGACCTCCGTGGCGAGGTCGTCGCGGGTGGGCTCGGCCGGAGAATCGCAGGCCACCAACCCCGCAGGCGAACAGCCCGGCCCAAGAGGCCACGAACGGTATCCACGGCGCTTTCGAGGTCCGGTCGCTGTGCGGTGAATCACGGTCGGGTCGGGTCAGTTTACAATCCTCCCACGTCTGCGATCACCGTGTTCCCCTCTGGCTCACTTCACGTAGAACATCTCCGTTTCGTCAACGCACTCGGTGACGCGAAGCGCCTTACCCTCTTCCAACAGCAATCCAGCGTGTTGGCAGTCCAGCCCTTGCTGATTCAACACCAGGATCGTGTGAGAGTACGAGTACGTTCCGGCGTAGTTGACGGTCGCCGTGTCCACGCCGAGCACGACGGAGAACGAATTGGTGTACGTGCCGCTTTCGTCCAACTTCATCGCACCGGCGGTCACCGTTGCGCCGTTGCCGAAGGTGGTGGGCAACGACTGGCCCCCCACCTTCTGAAGCGTGTAGTCCCCGGCGGGATCGGGGTTGCTCACGTCCGCAAACAGATCGATGTCCTCGCACGCCAAGCCTAGGAGCGCGACGACTAGCAACAACCTCTTCCTCATGGCTTCATAACCTTCCGTTCCAAAGGGGTGGGACCAACACGCTCGGTGGCCGTATTCTACACCCCACCGAAAGGGGTTACAAAGGGGATCATATTACGATCCTTGAATCTACCGCGATCATTTCGGCGACGGTTTGAGCGGTTCCGGGGCTGAAGCAACGCCTTGCCGACCGCTTCCGGGGTAGAGCGTCGCGTCCTGTGTCGCGTGGTCGTCCACGAAGCTCCTGCAACGGTCTCCCGGTCGGTCCGGTCGATGACCCGCGCGGCCACCTGACCGGTCTTCCGACCCTTCGCGCCGACGACCGCAGGTAACCGGCCATCGGCATCCAATAGGATTGTGCACGAGGCCGCGACCAACCCGGCGGCGCACGCGATGGTGAGTCCGAGCGAAAAGCCCCACGACCGAGCTACTCGGCACCCCTCACGTAGTACGCCGCGGTCACGAGATCGGGCATCCGGGCATCGTGCCAACGGCGCGTGACCTCGAGCGCGGAGAGTCTGATTCCTGCCCGGTCCAAATCCTCGGCCATGCCGATGCGGGGACTGCTTGCCGTAAAGTTCCCTCGGAGACCGGCAGCGGCCGCCGCCGCCTTGATCCGGTTCGAGATCGACCGTCCGGACTTGAGACCAAAGACCAAGGCGTCGGCCGGGACATCTCCGGTCTGGATCGCCCTCAGTGCTTCGACTGTTCGCGGGCTCAGATACTGCACCGGACGTCGCGCCAAGTTGAGGCGGCCGGTTCCGTCGGAAAGGAAGTCGATCGCATCCCACCGGAGTGTCGCAGCCTCCGATCGCCGGAGCAGAGCGTCGCGCATGGTCGAGATCAGTGCAAGGTCAACCAACCCCCGGACTCGCGCGGCATCTTCATTCTCGAAGCGCCCCGCCTGTTGGCGCCGGGGTTTGGTCGCCGTGTCACGGATTCTCGCGAGATGCGCACCTGTGAGGCCCGTGACTTCCTGAGCGTCCTGGCCTGGGCGGCTCAGAGAGTCCTGCAACAGGCGGCGCACCACCGGGGAGTCGGAGGGGACGGGGCGTCCCGTCCGGCGATGGTGGTGGCGGATCGCGGCTCGGTCCGCCTTGAGGCTGGAGGGACGCCGTCCGTTGGCGTGCCGGTGCTTCAGGTACTCTTCCACGGCTTCCGAGGTGGCCGGCAGCGATGTGTGGCCGTTGTCGCTTGCCCACGCACGGAAACGATTCCAAGCGCCGGCATAGTTTCGGCGCGTCGAGGCACTGAGGCTCTCGTCCGCAGGCGCATCGCGGATTTCCGGCAATCCAGAAGTGGTGTCCTCGTCAAGGACCTCGGCGGAAAACGTCATTCGGGGGGCTACGTCCTCGGAACCCGCGAGGGTGTGAGGGTAGGAAAAGCGATTGGGGAGCGTGCTGTCCCTTATTGAAATGTCGGCGTTGCGGTAACATCGGTCAAGCCGTATCTTCCCCGCGTCACCAATCGGTCAGGAGGTCACGGCGAGTTAGGTCGCGTCGAACCTCTCTAACTCACAACGACGCCCGCCGATGCGCTCTCCAGAAGACACGCTCCATGTCGACGACGGACGGACCGGCTTCGTGTTTGCCATTCCGTCACCTGGGAGGGCGCGATCAGCCGCATCCGCCTGAGCGGCGACGAAGAGTCGTTCGTCCTTGACGGCAACACCGACCTGCCGATGACGATCCTCCGGGACCCGGTCGCGGGGCAGGTGCGCGCGATTCTGCGCCGCCGCGTCGCCGAGGCGATGGACGCCGTCGGCGAACCCGGTCTCGAAATCCTCTTCAGCCGGGGGATCCCGGAGTAAATTAGACCTCTGTGCAATTGGAACGGCTTATGCCATCTGGGGCTCCGCGACACAGCGTCTCGAAGTCGGTCCGCGCTGGTGCAGTGGCCTGGGCTGTGGCCGCGCTGGTTGTGGCCTGCGAGAACCCGCAGGCGCCCGTCTCGTGCGGACCCATTCCGCAGCAGACGATCAATGTGGCCGAAGTGGCGAGCGTCACCGCGTGCTTCAACGACGCGGACGGCGACGTGCTGAGCTACGCCGTGAGTTCGTCGAACGAGTCCGTGGCCATCGCGACCCATGGCGGTACCGAGGTCGCGGTAACGGCGCGGGCGCCGGGAAGTGCGACCATCGCGCTGACGGCGACGGATCGTGACGGACTGCAAGCGCAGCAGAGCTTCGGGGTAGTCGTTCCGAACCGTCCGCCGCGCGCGCTGGGCAGCATCGCGGCCCGGCGGGTGGAAGTGGGCCAGGGGGTGGTTATCGCTCTGGCGCCCTGGTTCGAGGAACCCGACGGCCAGAGCCTCACCTTCCGCGTTGCCCCGGCGGATCGGGCCGTGGCGGGCGTTGCCCTTTCGGGAGATCGCGTGACGCTGGTAGCGCTCGCGAAGGGGACAACCAACATCACCGCGACGGCCACGGACCCTGGCGGACTGGAAGCCGTGCAGGTGTTCCGGTTCGAGGTGCCCAACCGGGGGCCGGTCGCGCTGGGTACGATCGAGGGACAGGTCTTGCGGCGCGGAGAACAACGCACGGTCGATCTGACCCCGTGGTTCAACGACCCCGACGGGGATCCGCTGGTCTACGCGGCGGCGGCGGCGAGTCCGAGTGTGGTGACGGCCACGGTGTCCGGCGCAACACTTCGGCTGACGGTGGTCGCGGCCGGCGAAACGGCGGTCACGGTGACGGCGCGTGACCCGGACGGCAGCGCAGCGACCCACAGTTTCAGCGCCGAATCGCTGAACCGGCCGCCGCTGCCGGCAGGTTCGATGCCGGATCAGGCCGTGCGCGCCGGCGAGACCGCCAGATTCGATGTATCGCCCTACTTCACGGACCCGGACGGCGATCCGCTGACCTACACGGCCTCGTCTTCGGACGGAGCGGCTGCGTCGGTCGAGGTCTTCGGCGCGACCCTGGAGCTCTCGGGACGCCAAGCGGGAAGGGCGAAGATCACCGTCGCGGCCACGGATCCGAGCGGACTGGAGGCCACCCAGTCCTTCCAGGTGACGGTGGAAGGTCCGCCCGAGGACCCGGGCTCGTTCCGAATCGACCTCCGCTTCGCAACTGCGATGAGCGCGACCCAGGAAGCGGCGTTTCGGAACGCTGCGGCGCGCTGGATGGCGGTGCTGGCGGACACGGAGCTACCGGACATGCCAGTGCCCGAGGGCACGGTCCGTTGCCGGTTCCCCGAGCGGACCTACGAGCAGCCTGTGAGCGTCGTTGACGACCTGTTCATCATCGCGGCGGTTGCCGAACTCGACGGCGACGGAAGGATACTCGGCCGGGCCGGCTTCTGTGCGGTCCGCAGCGCTTCGCAGCTGCCGTGGTTCGGAATCATGGAGCTCGACGCCGCGGACTTGGACTGGATGGAGACGAACGGTACCCTCGAAGCCGTGATCCTCCACGAAATGGCACACGTGCTCGGCGTCGGCACGCTGTGGGACCGCCTTGGCCTGCTGCGCAATCCCTCGCTGGCGGCGGAAGCCGAGGTGGACACGCACTTCTCGGGGGCACAGGCGGCTCGGGCGTTCGACGGCGCCGGAGGCGCTTCCTACACGGCGGGCGCGAAGGTGCCGGTGGAGAATAGTGGCACCCGGCCCGGCAGCGACGATGCCCACTGGCGTAAGAGCGTCTTCGGCCCGGAGCTGATGGGTCCCAGCATCGCGCCCGGATCGAGTCCCCTCAGTCGTGTGACGATCGCGTCGCTCGCCGACATGGGCTACGCCGTGCGAATGGACCTTGCGGACGCGTTCCGGCTTCCCGGTGCGGCCGGTGTTCTCGCTCACCAGCGGCGGGCGATCGATCTCGGCAACGACGTGGTTCGGCCCCGCCTCGAGGTGCGCGACCGGAACGGGCGGGTGGTGAAGATCGAGCCCGGCGGCCGGTGACACTTCCCATTGACCTCTACGTCCCCGATCCGCGGGACCCATGCAAACCATCCGAGAGGAACCAGATGATGAAGCAACTCCGACAAACCACACAACGGTCTGCCCGGATCCAGGGGGCATGCCTCCTGCTGTTGATCGCGCTCCTGGCGACCGCCTGCGAGGCCCCCGCGGCGCCGGCCGCCTGCGGCTCGCTTCCACAGGTCACGGTGAATGTCGGCGAGACCTCCAGCGTCACCGCTTGCTTCAACGACGCGAACGGCGACGTGCTGAATTACACGGCCACATCGTCGAATCCCGGGGTAGCCACGGTCAACATCTCGGGCACCTCGATCACCGTCACCGCCGTCGCTCCGGGCAACACGACGGTCTCGGTCACGGCCAGCGACCCCGGGGGGCTTCAGGGACAGCAGAGCTTCGCGGTCATGGTTCCGAACCGGGCGCCCGAGCCCCGCGGCACACTGGCGAACGTTACCGTGCCTGTGGGCCAGACCACCACGATTGAAGTGTCCCAATACTTCTCCGAGCCGGACGGGGAGACGCTGACCTACTCGGCCAACGCGTCGGACCCAGCCGTAGCGGGCGTGAGCATCGCGGGTTCCACAGTCACCGTCGCGGCGCAGGCCAAGGGCAGCGCCACGGTGTCGATCACAGCGAGCGATCCCGGCGGGCTTTCGGCCACCCAGTCCTTCGTGTTCACGGTGCCGAACCGCGAACCGATGCCCGTGGGCACGATCGACGCGCAGACCGTCGAGGTGGGGCAGTCGGTCACCCTGGATGTCGCCATTTCGTTCGACGATCCCGACGACGATCCCCTTACCTACACGGCAGCCTCTTCGATCCCCACGGTGGCCCGCACAAGCGTGTCGGGCAGCGCCGTAACAATCAGCGCCGTCGGGCCTGGCGTCACGACGGTCACCATCACGGCGACGGATGACGACCGGGCGTCGGCCACGCAGCGCGTGAGGGTGACGGTGCCGCAGCCGAACCGGCCGCCGCGCCGCGTCGGGTTGATTCCGGCGCAACAGGTCAACATCGGCCAGAGCGCGACCGTGAACGTGGCGGCGTACTTCTCCGACCCCGACGGCGATGCGCTGACCTACACGGCGACATCGTCGAGCCCCACCGTGACCAGGGCGTCCGTCTCGGACTCGACGGTGACCATCACGGGACTGTCTGCGGGGACCGCGACGATCACCGTGACCGCGCGGGATCCGGAAGGGCTGACGGCCACGCAGCAGGCGCGGGTCACCGTTCAGCAGCGCAACCGCGCGCCCACCCGGGTGGGATCCATCCCCGCACAGTCGCTCAATCCGGGCCGCACTACGACAGTCATTGCGTCCCGGTACTTCACCGATCCGGACGGCGACGCGTTGACCTACACGGCGACCTCCTCCAGAACGAGCGTCGCCAGGACCTCGGTCTCGGGCTCGACGGTGACCATCACGGGAGTGTCCGCGGGAACCGCGACGATCACCGTGACGGCGCGCGACCCCGGTGGCCTGAGCGTGACGCAGACCTTCAGCGTCCGTGTGGCGTCGGCGGGCGCGCCGGACCTGCAGTTCACGAACGTCACGCCGACTTCGGTGACCGGGTCGCCGGGTGGGACGGTGCAGGCCACGTTCACGCTTCGGAACAGCGGCAACGCCACGGCCCCCACCACCACGATCCGTGTCTTCGAGTCCACCAACTCGTCGATCTCGACCAGCGACAGGGAAATCGGCAGCGACCCCAATCCCAGTCTCGGCGCGGGACAAAGCAGGACGATCACAGCAACGGTCCGGTTGTCCAGCCAGGCCTCCGGCACGTTCTACTTCGGGCTCTGCGTCGACCGGGTGTCGGGCGAATCCAACACGCAGAACAACTGCTCGAGGGGGGTGCGGGTGACGGTAGGCGGGTCCGGCGCGCCGGATCTGGAGTTCACGGGGGGTGTCTCGCCCAGGACGGTGGTGGTGACGAGCGGCCGGTCTTTCCAGATCCGGGCTACACTCGCAAACACCGGAAGCGCCAGAGCGGCCGCAACCAAGATCCGCACATTCGTGTCAAGCGATCCGCAGATCTCGACCAATGACCGGGAGACTGGGACCGCTGGCGACATACGATCGCTGGATGCTTCCACGACGCTCAATCTCACAATCACCCACACCTTCACCGGCTCCGGTTCTGCCTATATCGGCTATTGCGTTGACGCCGTGGCGGGCGAGTCCGACACAAGCAACAACTGTTCCCAGTCCTTCCGCTTGACGCTGCTCTCCTCCAGCAGTCAAACGACCAGCAGCAGTGGTGCCGACAGCTTGCTGGTGGACGAGATGGTCGGCACGAGCGTGCTGGAGATGCTGGACGATGCCGGGGCCGACCTTGCGCCGGGCAGCACCCGCAGACAAGTGCACAGCGCAACGATCACCGTGTCCAGGCGCAATCCCTAGCAGGTTCCGCCCAATTGGAGACCGACATGATACACAGTCCCCGATGGACTTGGGCTCTCGGGCCAGGGCACTGAAACCACTTGCCGGGCGGGACAGAAACCCCCGGGCGCATTCTCCTGGGCGCTTGAATCCGACTGCGAGACGACGTAGGGACGGTTGGATCCCGTCCGTGGTCGGGGCGGGTGGTCACCCGGGGTGATCACCCGCCCGCGGCCGGGCCACCGCCGGAATCGTCTGGAACACAAACCCACACATAGCCGGGCAAAGGAAGCAGATCATGAAAAAAGCAGTTCCGTCGGTCCCTTGGCGGCAACCATTGCCGTGCTGGCCTGTGAGAATCCCTTACCGCCTGCCGAGTGCTCACCGCATAACCCGGTCAATGCCATCGTGGGGTACAGCGCAACCACCGCGATCTGCTTCGAGGACCCCAACGTGTGGCCGTTGTCCTCGGCCCACGTCCCGGAAACGTTTCCAAGCACCAGCATAGTTTCGGCGCGTCGAGGCACTGAGGCTCTCCGCCGCCACCGCATCGGGGGATGCCGGTCGGGAGCCGGTGTCGTCGGCCGGTGCCTCGGCCGGGCCCGTAATTGGTTTAGGCGCTCATTCGGTTCCATCCCGGACACTGAAGCCAAACAACCCCCTTACTGATCGTACCCGCGCGGGGTTCGTCCGGGGCCGCACTCGTACTCCACGCCAGCTTTGAGAGCGCGCAGGACCGTAACCTCGGCACGCGCCAGCGCATAAGCCGCTTTAGCCTCTGCCCTGCGCAAACGGCGTTCTTGGCTCCACGCGGCCCGCATCCAATGACGGGCGATCACTCGCGTCTGTTCCTGACGCTCGACGGCCTTGTTCAGAGCCGCATCATCTGGTGGAACTCGGGGCATTTGGAACGTAGCGGCGGCTTCTGGACACTCGTAGGCGACCAAGAGCCGAGCCAGCGTTCTATTTGGATCTGGCAGGAGGAAACCGGCTTGGTCGGGCGCGTCAACATCCGGTCGCGACACGGTTCGGCCTCACCTAACACCGGGGACTGGGGTGCGAACGGGGTGTCCCAATAACGTAACGTGACTTCATCCCGACACTCAATTCAGCGACCCAGTTTCGACCATTCTCCGCGCCAGACCAAGCGCCTTGAGTTTCAAGTCACTCCCCCGACCGAACCAGACCCGCGAAAGACGGGTACTGGGAGTCGCCTCCGTCGTGGACCGGTAGTCCTCGTCCCTCACCACGGCGTTGTACAGCCCCCACAGTGTATGTCGAGTCGGAAGGGGCGTAACGGTTTCGTCCTTCAGGATGGCTCTCACACGCGTCCACCGAAGCGGCTCCAGTCTTCTCGTGGTCTGACGCTCGGTTCTGGGGAACATCCGTTCGAGATACCACGCTGTGTCGCTCTCACGCATTGGGCATTCGGCCATCCGATCAAAGAGGTGCTGGCCCTCGGCAAAGACCCGATCCGCGACGACCTTCAGCTTCTCGGCCTGCTCACGGCGGAGGTTCCGGTGCAGATTCGCCGTGTGCCAGACCGAAACGACCTGCTTGCCCCGAGTGAGGGCCAGGTTCAACGTGTTCTGACACACCACGCGCACGGCAGTGAACCGTACGGTGACACCGCTTGACCCGTCGTGGGAGTTGGAAAGCAACAGGAACCGATCAACCGTATCATCTCTGCCTCCCACGTGCATTTGGCCCTCGAGGCGAGCCAGTACCCAGACTCTCTCGCCCTTTCCGAGTGCGCCCGCCGTCTCCAACGTGGCCCAACCACGATCGAGAAACGGATCGAAGAAACGGAAGGCGGCGACGTTCTGGAGAGGCTCGTAGCTCTGGCCGACAAAGCCGAGCATGGTAGGTTCAAGCTCCTCATCGAGGGCAGGTCGCATCACCAAGTACCGGTCGTAGGCCCCGGTACCCTCGTCAAACCAAGCGCCGGGAGCAGGCTGCTTCCAAACGGGCCACTGAAGACCCGCCTTAACGATCATCTCATCGGACCGCACGCCGCGTGGCGCCTCCGTGCCAAGGCCATGCCAGGGAGCATGCTCGACGAAAGCGATGCGATTCCCGAAGATGTTGTGGGCCATCGTGGCCTCCTTTCCTTCTCGCGCTTTCCCGTGGGCTGGTGGCTACCGGCTCACTGCCTGTCCCACCACCACCCGAGAATCGTGTAGCCCCCGAACACAATCAAGGCGAAGATCAAGACTGTCGTGCGTGTACCCCCCTACCAGCGTGATCCGAAGACCGCCTGAACGACCGGTTGGTCGCCCAGTCTGCGGTCGAGAAGGATGCGCAACTCACCCAACAATCCCCTGCCTGCCAACGCAATCCCTCCTCCGTATATCAGGGCATCGCCGCCTTCCCAAACCTCCATCTCGCTATCCCAGGTCCGCTCAGTTTGCGGCCAACCCGCCCCAAGCAAGCCGAACAGCGCCAACTCGCCAGGACCCTTCATCCTGATTCCTGCCCTTCCGCTAACGAGGTAGTCCACAACCGCGCGATCGGCTTCGGGGTGGGTCACCATCGCCACCGCTTCGCCGCCGACGAACGGATCAAACCCGTACACGGCGTCCGTGAGACGCATGGTCGACGTGGCCTGAAGGCCGACGAGCGGAGACGCTGGGAGACGCTGGTCCTGTTCCGTGAACGATAACCCCGCAATCGCCGCCATCGAGGCGTCGACGCCTTGGGCCTGAACGCGTGTCGCCGCCCCGGATAGGACGCCGGAAACGAAGAACGCGAAGCACGGGAGGACAGCTACCTTGACCTTGAGTACAGCTTGGGAGGGTGCGCGCCCGCGAGCAGCGCAGGGGCTGTTGACGACGAAGCCAAGATAGCGGAGCGGAGGAGTGGTTGCAAAAAGGACTCGGCCCGCAGACTGGCGACTGCGGGTCACGGGGTCTCTTGGAGCGGAGGAGGGGGCTTTCCTGAAAGAGCGAGGATCTAGCCCGTTAGGATACTTACGACTTACCGCGTGGATCGCTCCACGAGCCCTGTCGAATCCGGGTGTCTTGGCGCTGGTTGAGGAAGAGTTTTAAGCTTGTTGGATGATTCAGCCTACCCAACGGTCTGATCCGTCTTCTGACTTCCCGTCCATGAAGCCGGAACCCCGCTCCTACGTGCCTAGTCCGGTTGGTGCCGGAGAAGGGGAGAGCGTCCCCTGTCACAGACAAGTCCTCACGAAAGTTCTGGTTCCAGTGGACGCCGGGGTGCGGCCTCTGGTGGACGAGCTCACGAGGTTGGGCGCGCAAACGATCTCAAGCTGCGAGGGACCACCCGCCCGCGTTTACTTCGAGGCCGGCGAATCGTGGCGCGAAAACTCCTGGAAAGACCTCTGCATGTTAGTGTTTGGGGTGCTCGGACGGCACCTACACCCCAAGTTCGGCGACTCGATCGAGCTGAAGGTGCAATACGGCGCAGCACCCGCATCGCAGGCCGTCCTAGTGGTCCATCCGCAGCGGATGCGTGAGGTGCTGGCGGCGCTGGCCCAAATCTAGCGAAGCGGTCTACCGAACGTAGGTGTGTTCTCGTGGCAAGGGATGCACAGTGCCTGCATGTTACCCAAGGTGTGGCCCTCGCTACGGTTGACGCGATGGGCGTGCCACTGGTCTCCCCGGAGTGCCGCGTTGCACCTACCCGTCAAGAGACCTTGTCCATGGCAGCGCGTCAGTACACATTCGCATCTCCATCCTGCACGCTGACCAAGCGCGAATCGAGTTTCTGGATCGGCCGTCACGTCGCTCATTGGCTTACCTCCTCTACGTTGTTCAGAACCATTGCCCCACAAAGCCGCCTTGGCCAAGGAATGTCCGACCCCTTTCACTCGGGATGGAGAGCTTCTAGTCGAAAGTAACCAGCGCCTTCACCACTTCGGCGAAGCGGCGGCCGTAACAGGGGGTTCGTGGTCTCGCTCATGTGGCGGGACTCTCCAGGCAGAGGTCGGCGGAGGCTGTCAGGCCGGAACACGCGCACCCCCCCGACTTGGTACACTGCTTGTCTCGGGCAATGCAGCTATCGCCGCAAGGCTTCCCCGTCCGGCAGACACGACAACAGGATGTTGGTTCCGTCGTCGAGCAGGACGACATGGAGCCGAACACCAGCAGGACGGCAAAGATCGTCCAGATGAATACCCTCATGCCAATCACTCCTTTCAGATCCCCGCGTATTCTCGCAGGGCGCGCTTCCCGAGGCTAGAGTGACCGGGGGGCTTTTTCTTGGGGATTCCGAGGCGCTCGACCACCCTTCGTTCTAGTTGTCCAGTACCCGTGCATCGGATGGTCACCCGATCATTGATGACAACCATCCTCAGTAGCCCTGTCTCTGTTCCTCGAAACGCGATTCTCCCCTCGGTGTTGTTGCGTCCCTCAAAGAAAGTGTTCAGGCGGAGCTGTGATTCCCCTTCGTCCGCGCCTTCTCGCACCCACAAGGAAAGCGTCGCTTCCCACTGAAAGAGTCCTGCCGCGTTGCCGTCAAAATCGGTTGCGAGGTTCTTGGCCCGCAGGTGGCCACAATCTACATCGCCGCCACCGGCGGATACCGACACCTGCGCGAACCGCTCGTCCGGTTCCAATTGAGATATGGTGTAGTGCTCTGACAGCAGATCCATGACACGATCCCACAAGCTGTCGGCGCTCATCGAGAATGTCGGGTCCGGCGAGGGGGACGGGGGTGATCGTCGAGAGGCGGTGTACGACACACAGCCACCCAACAGCACGGCCACGACGAGCGCTTTCTCATGGGAGGGTCGTTCTCCTTCGGGGCAAGTTGGTGAGGGGCGATCAGGATACCCCATAGCAACACGGGAGCGCAAGAGGGTTCCGTCTCCGCTTCGGGGGGCACCCCGATGTTCGAGCTTCCGTCCCCCCATCTGCCGTATTGTCGGACTGCGGCTCGGCCAGCGATGGAACGAGAGTCACCGCTACAGCCCAAGACCAAGTCGCCTCATGAGAGCTCCTCGCTAGAACTGGATCGGCGGCCTGTCGTCGGCCAACCACCGTTCAATCTCTTCGACGGGCAGCTCCCAGGATTTACCGTCGTGATAGGGTGCGCCAAGATGGCTCGTGACGTCCCGCATGAAATCCCTCGCATACCTTGCCGCTAGAGCTTCGTCCCCAGTGTGGTCACGCAGAATCGCTCTCGCAAGCACAAACGGCCCAGTCCCTTCGTAGCCCCATGAGAATCCATTGGGAACCCGAAGCTTGGTCCCCTCGGGGTTTGTCACCGTACCCGGATACTCGCCCCGATAGGCTGGCTGTTTCGTCATGTAGCCATCCCTCCTCCAAGGGTGCATAGATCGAAAGTAGGCTGACGACCGGGTATAGGGCAATGTACGCGTGGGGGACCCCCCGGCGGGTCCCATCCGCCGGGACTCCGACGGCGCGTCCTGGGGGGGTGGGGGTGGGGGGGGTCATCGCCCACCGGTCCGGCCAGACCCGCCGGGAACCAGCGCCACGGGTGCGGGCGCCACCGTGCCATGGCCCACCACGGCCCACGGCAGGGTTCGGAGTGCCGACCGGGGGAGTCGGGTAGGCCATCGGACCCCATCGGCGGCTCGGATCGGGCCGTCTTGCGCCTACGAGGACCCGATCCGGCCCCGATTCGCCCAGCCTCGGGGAGTGCGAGGCGATCAGGAGCGCCCGAAAGCCGCCCGACCAGGACAGACCGGCCCCGAATCCCAGCCCGGCGGACCGGCAACAGGCGCGGGGAAGTCACGCCACACGGCCACAACCGGCCCCGAAGTCCTTCAGCGACCGGGGAACGGGCGGTCGACGGGGGCGCACGGTGTCCCCCGCAGGCGTCTCCAGACATCGAACCGAGTCCGATCCGGGCCGATTTGGGGGGGACCACTTGTGTCCCTTGTTCGTTTCCGCTAACTTCCGTTAGCGGAAACGCTAGCAGGGATATCGGGGCGGCAACGTTACCCGGAACAGCCCACCCACCGGACTCCAGACCCGCCGGAAGCGGGTGAGCCACCGGGAGCGCAGTCGGTCCCGCCGAGGTAGACCGAGCACGGGCGCGAAGGGGGAAAGGGAACGACCGGAGCGACAGGCTCACGCCGGGGGCAGTGCCCGGCCGGTCGTCTGCGGGGGGAAGCCCCACCGAGCACGGCCAGCACGGGCGCGCCGGTCGCTTCCCCCATCCTGTCCGTCACACACCAACGAGGAGATGCGAGACCATGACAGACACGGGTGAAGTGAAGTACCGGGTGGTGGGCGTGCGGCCCTTGTGGCCGGCGGACCCGGACGAGTACCGGGCGCACTTCGACGGGTTGAAGAGCGCCATCGAGGACGCGAAGGAGCGCCGCGACGACATGCAATCGTTCATGGAAGTGAGCGACGAGTGCAACGGCGAGAGCGACCACGAGGGACTGCCCTACGTGATCGTCGAGGAGAGCTACGTCGACGAGGACGGAGACGTGCACTGGGAGGAGGTCGAGACCTACGCGACGCATTGCCCGACGTGTGAGTACCCGCCGACGGACTGCCGGGACACCCAGCAGATGAACGCGGGGGAGCGCAACAGCCTGACGGCGGCAACGGGACAAGCGTTGTGGTCGATGGGTAGGGCGATGCCGTACCCCACGCACCGGGAGGACGCTGTGATGCTGTTCACGGCGGCCCATCTGATCCGGTCGATGGACCCGACGGCCGTGTGCGAAGCCTACTACCGGGCGGAGGCGGTCGTCGAGGAGGACGCCTCGAAGGGCCAGATCGGCCACGCGCACCACCTCGACCCCGTCGCGGCGGACATGCTGTTCCACGCGGCGCAGAAGGAGATGGACCGGGCGAAGCGCCACCGGGCCGAGAATCCCGAGTTGGACGCTCGCCACCCCATCGAGTCCGTGATCCGCCGGGCGGAGCGCAAGGCTGCGTTGTTCCTCAAAGCGGCCGACGCACTGTAGGACCCCCACGACAACCGAGGTATCCAAGCCTCAAGCCGGGTGCGACTCCCGGCGGTTGTCTTTGCTGTTTCGTCGTACCACTTCCACACCCAAAGAGGAGACGCACCCATGTACGACACCCAAGCAGGAACGCGGCGGGTTCTCCGTCGCGTGAAGGCGTTCATCGAGCACGGGTGGACGCAATGCCGGTCGGTCGCTCCCAAGCGGGACGGGACCTACTGCTACTGCCTCTCGGCGGCACTGTCCGAGGCTTGCGCACGAGACGACGACTGCCGGCCGTCCGTTCGCCATCGCGCCCTGTTGCTCCTCTACCGGGCGATCACGGGCAAGGCGAACACGGCGGGGCCGGGGCCGATGCGGTGGGGCAATGCCATCGTCCTGTGGAACGATCACTACAAGCGCACCCACGAGGACGTCGTCCAGGCTGTGCACAAGGCGATCGAGTTGAACGATGAGCACTGTTCCGGATGCGGCGCGCCGAAGGTGGGCGGGACGTGCGTGTGCGACCAGATCGCACCGACCACACCGACGCACTACGGCCCACCCGACCACGTCCCGGCGATGCCGTCATGAGCGCCGGGGCGGAGCTGGTCGCGTATCTCGCGAATCAGGACAAGGACGAGTTGTTGGAGTTCGGCACGTTCAAGCCGAGGCGGGGCGCTGGTATCCGCGAGATGACATGGCGCATTGCGTGTGCCGTCCTGACCTACGGGGACTTCATGGGCCGCGATTGGACCGGGTGGCGGTTGGTCGTCGCCCCGGCCGGGCACCACGACATCACCACGGGCGGGTACATCGAGATGGAGACGTTGCGCCGGAAGGTGCAGGAGCGGTTGCAAGACTGAGCAGGAAGCGACGGGGACACGGCCCCGATGGGCGGGTTCGACTCCCGCCCGTCGCCATGGCACTCGGGGAATCCGCCCCGTGTGCGAGCAACCCAACAAGGAGATGCAACCATGGGGAAAACGAAGAAGGCGCGCCGGCAGAAGCGGCGCGAAGCCGACCGGGGCCGGTGGCATCAAGCGGCGTTCCGGGCGGTGTGGTCGTTGGAGGATCGACGGCGGCCCGAAGGACCGCGGATGGAACTGCCCAGGGTGCTTGAGGACCGGGCGGACGGCGGCATGGAACGGTTGGCCACGTTCCGGGCGGGAGGTGGATCATGAGCCTCAAGAGGCGCGAAGGCGACCGGAAGGTGGCGGTCCATCTGCACAATGCCGTCGAACATCTCACGTCTGCGGGCGCTGCGGCGCGTGAAGGCGCGTACGAGGAGCACGAGAGTGATCTGGTGTGGTGCGCCAAGGACCACGTCGAGGACGTCATCAGGGAGTACGGTGGCGATCCCTTCGAGGCTCTCGCCACGGAGAACCTGCCCGAGCGGTTCCCGCCGATGGAACGGGCGCGGGGGCCAATCGAGAACCGGGGCGACGTCATGATGGCGCTTCAGGACATCGACGCGGCGCTCTACAGGAAGCCGGAGCCGTGGCCGTTCAAGGCATTGAGCAACGCGCTACGGTCCATCGTGGCCAAGCTCGAAGCCGAGGAGGAGGGTAGGACGGTCGTGTGGGACGACGACAACGCGACCGTGGCGAACGCGCTCAAGACGGCGCTCCGCGAACGGACGCCGGTGGCGTACTTCGCCTACGGTGCGATCAATCACTCGGGCGGGTTCCATTCCGGCCAGCACGGCAAGGACGGGAAGCGAGCGCCCAATCATCCCGGTTGGTTCTACTACGAAGCGGAACACGGCCAGTGGGCGGGACCGTTCCCGACGGAGAAGCAGGCCCGCGAGGGTTGCGCCAACGTCGGAGACGAGGAATGAGCGCCGTAAGCGTGGAGACCCGCAACGAGCGGCTCCTGAAGCTGGCGGCCGGACTCGACGGGCTCCCGACCATCCGCGAGGCGCAGAAGCTCGAAGGCTTGCCCGTGACCCCAAAGGGCTTAGGTGTGCTCTCGATCCAGTTGCCCCGTGGGAAGGCCCTGAGCATGGTCGACATCAAGCGCGACGGCCCCGACCGGAAGGCCGCAGGGTGCGGCACGATCGGGTGCATGGCTGGCCATGGGGTGGGCATTCTCGGGATCCCGTACTCGGGTGCGGCCATGTCCGACGTGGGCGGCGCGTTGGGGCTGGATCACGACATCGACACGGCGGAGGAACTGTTCGCCCCGGGATCGGTGCCCTACGAGAAGTGGCCCGAAATCGACGGGGCCATGTCCGCCAAGGTGCTCCGGCATCTGGTGAGCGAGTGCGGGGGCAAGGACGGCCTGACCCCCTTCGACGTGCGGGCCGCGTGGCTGGCGGTCACGCCTACCCGGTGGCACTCGTGAGCGCCCTACAGTGGGTCACGGCGCTGGTCGCGGTGCTGTGCATCGTCGGCATTCACGTCTCGGACGCGAAACGGCGGAGATGATCTGGGACTTGGGTCGGGGGCTGTCAAAGGCTCCCGGCCCCATGCTCCCGCCAACGCTTGGCGGGGGATCACTGCCACGAAGGGGGGCAGACCATGAGCAGGAGCGTCAACAAGATCATCCTTGTGGGAAACGTCGGGAGCGATCCCGATGTGCGCATCACGAGCGCGGGCGTGAAGCTCGCACGCGTATCGCTCGCGACCGGCTTGCGTACGGGCGGCGAGAACCCCGAGGAGCGCACGGACTGGCATCGCGTGACCCTGTGGGGAAGGCTCGCCCAGGTCGCCGAGGACTACGTGCGCAAGGGCGACAAGCTGTTCGTCGAGGGATACCTCCAGTATGACAGCTACGAGCGCGACGGGGTAACCATCCCGACGGCCGAGATTCGCGGCCGCGAGATGGTGATGCTGTCACCGAGGGCGACCGGCTAGGCACGATGGAAGCGCCATACCGGATCACGGTCCACTACGAGGACCAGGAGAGCACCATCGAGCTGGACAAGGCCGAACTCGATGCGTGGATCGAAGACAAGGCCATCGTCGCAGGTTGCAGGGTCGAGGACTTTCACTCGAAGGCGGACGTCGTCGCCGGTCACATCGACCTGAATCTGCGAGCGGAGGGAATCACCCTCTGATAACCCGGCCGGGGAAGGTGTCGAAGCCTCCCCGGCTCCTGTGGGACCGAGATCCGGTCCCTTCTTCTCCAGCAAGGGGGAGCGGCATGACACGGGAGCAGTTTGTCGAAGCACTCGAATCGGTACCGGGGCCGTGGCAGCTCGGCGAGGAGGACGGCAACACCGGCCTGATCCGCCACGAGCAGGAAGACGGCTGCGGCTACTGCAAGTGTCCGCTGACGGCCGTGGCGCACCACCACCACGGGCTCACCGGGGTTCACAACCAGATGGACATGGAAGACTTCGCCAACGATCTGGACATCGACGTCGAGGACGTCCGCGAGATCGTGAGCGCGGCGGACGGAGACGGCGGTGTCGATCACGAGGGCGAGCCCCGGCCCTACGACGAGGCGTTGCGCAAGCGGCTTCTGAAGGCCACGGGGCTGGCGTGAGGGGCAGGCGGGGGAAGGGTCGAACCTTCTCGCGTCTTTGGTGGGGACGGAGGCTCCCCACGTTTCACTCGCTCATAAGGAGGATCCCATGAGCAGAGGCAGGAGGGCAGGCCGGAGCCTGTCCAACAGCACGGGTGGCCGGGAGAGCAGCGTGGTCCCTGAAGACACGTCGGAGGCCGGTACGCGCCCGGAGGGCGTTGTGAGCGCGGTCCCGGCCGCCTCCGCGTCCACCAAGGCCGAGAACGTGCTCGAAGGCGTTTCGTGCCCGCAATGCGGCAAGGCGGACGAGTTCCGAGTGGTCGCGGAGGTCACGGTCCACGTCACGGACGACGGGCCGTACACCGACGACGGCGACGAGTACACATGGGGCGCCGACTCGTGGGCACTGTGCCCCGGGTGCGAATTCGAGGCGGACTGGCAGACGTTCCAGACCGGCAGCTCGAAGTGGACGGCGGCAAAGGAGGCGGCATGAGGACCGAGACGACGAAAGAACCCGGTCTGTGGGCGTGCCGTGAATGCGGTGGCACCAATCTGACCTTCGGGGCCGACGTGAAGTGGAATGTCGCCGAGCAGAAGATGGTGCTCGTCAATGAAGCCGACGAGAAGCCGTACTGCCAGGACTGCGAGGACCGGGTGACGTGGGCCACGTGGGTCCCCCTCGAACGGGCCGAGCCGTCGCTGTGCCGCGATCACTACGACGACATGTACATCGTCATCGACGACGACGGCGAACCCGCGAGCGGCTACTACATGACCCTGAAAGGCGCGCAGCAGGTGCGCGAGGACCTCGGGCCGGGCCACCTGCACTACCGAATCGCGAGCGTGGGCTACAAGGCGCTGGTACCGGACGACGGCTCGCCGGTCCGGATTGTCGACGATCCGATGGAGAAGCACGTGGGAGGTGTCGACGCATGAGCGGGGGAGCGACGAGCAACTCGAACGTGCTTCAAGGCGTGGCCTGCCCCAGGTGCGGCAACGATGAGCAACTGCGCATCGCCGCAACGGTGTGGCTCGACATGACGGACGACGGCACGGTGCCGTCCGAAGCGCCGGCCAGAGGCGACCACGAGTGGGACAACGACACGATCACCGAATGCCCGAAGTGCGATTGGGTCGGGCGCTGGCATCAGTGCGAGAAGGGAGGCAGGTAGCGGAGCAAGGTGCATGGCGGGGGTTCGATTCCCCCGCCTCCGCATGTCCCCGGCCACACGGGCCGGGATTCACTCCCCAAGAGGAGAGCATCATGACACTGGAGGAATGGAAGGACGAGATGGCGGAGCGGTTTACCGGCCGGTTCGCCGTCGTGGCGAGCGAGGTGCAGAACCGAGTCCGCCACGACACGCGCACCGACGTGGACGGCAATCCGTGTTGCCCCATCACCGCGTATGCGTTCGAGGACGACGACGACTTCGTGGACGCCTCGAACAGGTGCGCCGATCTGGCGGGCATCGGGCTCGGGCTCGATCCCGACGACGTGGGAACGATCATGGACGCCGCCGATGACGTGCTCACCGGTAGCGACCGGACGAGGGAGCTGCGGCGGTGGATGGACGCGGTGCTCGTGCACGGCACGGTCTACGAAGCATGATCCTCGCCAACATCGACGGGACCCGGATCACCACGAACGTGGAGAAGCAGGGGCGGAGCTATGGCGTCATCGTCATCATCGACCGCAGGCACGTCGCCCACCTGCGGAAGCGTCACAAGGTTTTCTGGACGTCGCACGTCTACCCCAACTGCCCCGAGTGGGCGGCCCCGTTCCTGGACCGGGTCCAGTGGGGCACCCACGCGAGCATCGACAACCTGCGGTGCACCGTGGCGACCATCCTGCAACGGGCGTTCATGGTCGCCCACCAAGTCCGGTGCGAGTGCGGGAAGAGACCCGCCACGGGGTTCAAGCAGGACCGCGACGGGACGAAGGCAATCCCCGACCGGCCGGACAACGGGTTCGTGGACGCTGGCGAGCCGGTCCCCCAATGCATGGAGTGCAGGCGATGACGGTCGCGATCGTCACCCTGGTCGTCTTCGTCGGCTACATGATCCTCGGGCGCTGGTGGGACCGGCAATGAGGACCACCCCCGAGTACGCCATGGAGGTAGGCAGGGGGTTCTCCGTCTGCGTGAGCAAGCGGGGCGACTCCTACGACGCGATACCCTACCGGGTCGAGTTGTGGAAGGACGGCGAGGACGAGGCGTTCCACACGCTCGCCAAGTCATCGAACAAGTTCACAGCCGGGTCCATCGGCCAACACGTGGCCGATGGGCTCCGGGCCGTCTTCGACCGCATGGAGGAGGACGAATGAGCACACGGTTTCAGCGGCAGGAGATCACCAGCCACGGACTCGGGGAATGGGAGGACGTGGCCGAGGAAAAGATGCGGCGGAGCTTGGCGACGACCTACACCGACGTCGATGCGGCCGTCCGGCACCTTCGGGATCTCCGCGGGACGTTGCGGACAGGGTTCTTCAGGTTCCGGGTTCGCCCGGCCCCGAAAGGAGGACAGCAGGAAAACACCTAGACCCACAACCAACAAGCCGGGGCGCGATCGGGCGCTTCAGCGGGTTCGACTCCCGCCCCGGCTCCTTTGGCGACCGGAAACGCCGGTCGCGATTCACCCAAAGCAGAGAGGAAGGCCATGCACACCAACGACTCTCCAACGGCCGTCCGGGTCGTCACCGAGACCGGCAAGCATCCCGAACTCACGCCGGCCCATCAGGAAGCTGTCGTCACGGCAGCGATCGAATCGCACGCCGAGACGACGCGGCGCAGCTACTCCGGAGCGTGGCTTCAGTTTCAGGCATGGTGCGAAGCGCACGCCTACGAGGTGCTGCCGGCGGCACCGGAAACCGTCGCCGCCTACCTTACCGATCGGGCTGCGGAAGGTCGGTCGGTCGCCACGCTGAAGCTCGCCCGGGCGGCGATCCGGTACCAGCACGAGGAGCGGGGCCTCGAAAGCCCAACCCACGCCCCAGGTGTCGCGCGCGTGCTCCGTGGGCTGCGCAGACGTGCCGCTGGCTCGACGCCCGCGCTCGGGCAGGCCAAGGGGCTCACAGCGAGCGACCTTGCCGCCATCCGAGCCACGGCCTGTCTTCCACGGTCTGGGCCGTCAGGGCGCACGGAATCGCCGGAAAGGGCCGAGCAGCGAGGGGCGGTGGACATCGCCCTGGTCTCTGTGATGAGAGACGCCATGCTCCGGCGATCCGAAGCCGTCGCGCTGAACTGGTGCGACGTTGTCTTCATGGACGACAGCTCCGCCCGCATCACGATCCGGATCTCGAAGACCGATCAGGACGGCATCGGGGCAGTGCAGTACATCGGCCCACAGGCCACCGCCGACCTGAAGGCCATCAAGGGCGACGCCGGCGAGACGGACCGTGTCTTCCCGATCTCCACGCGGACCATAGCGAACCGCATCCAGGCGGCCGCCAAGGCCGCCGGGCTGCTCGGCCGATTCAGCGGCCATTCTCCGAGGGTAGGCATGACGAAGGACCTCATCGAAGCCGGATTCGGCCTGCCAGCCGTCCAGATCGCTGGTCGCTGGCGCTCGCCCCGGATGCCCGCTCACTACGGGCGATCCCAGAGCGTGGTGCGTGGGGCCATCGCTAGGTACCACGATCGCCAGGGATAGACGGGGCCGGCCGTCCGGGGCGACCCCTTTTCCCCTGGCTGGCGGATCCCTTCCCCTCCGAAGTCGCTAGCGTGTGCTCGTTGTAACGTCGATAAACCACGTGTTTCATTCGACATCACTCACTGTCCGTTACGTTGTTACGCGATTGCTTGACGAAGATCCAATGATGCTGAGGGCGTGCGCGCGGAGGGGCAGGAAGGCGATCTGTGGCCGAATCGTACAGACAAGTCCCACCAACCGATGAGGGGGAGCGGGTAACGGGTAACGCAGAGTTGACGTGAATTCCAGCTTAATGCGTATACGCGCGTAGCGTTTTCAAAAAACCTGGGAATAGCGTCAACTTCCCGTTACCCGTTACCTCGGGACCCCCCTGTTCACGGTTGGATACTGGGAGGGAATCCGGTACATGCGCATTCCGGCGATGCCGACCACCGATTCCGGCAAGCCGATCGCAGATTCCGGGCCATGCCGATCACCGTGGAGGAGGGGAGGTCCATAGGGGCGCTGAGGCTCGGGGTTGAGGGTTGAAGTTAG
>MKWU01001451.1_pt1 | contig 40634 bp, 50 predicted proteins | sample 809101 | NCBI WGS metagenome assembly MKWU01 (sample SAMN05860141, study PRJNA318959) | sponge metagenome | host: Aplysina aerophoba | place: Slovenia: Piran, Adriatic Sea, Gulf of Piran | collected 2013-05-07
ACCACCTGCACGGTGGTTCCGACCGGGCACCCCACCTGGCCCTGCGTCACCAGGTCCCCGTAGCGAAATTCGATCCTGGACCCCGTTTCCGCGTCGGGCGTCCTGGTGGTGCAAGTCACCCTCGCCACCGCGGCGATGCTGGGCAGCGCCTCACCCCGGAACCCCAGCGTGCCCACCGATTCCAGGTCGGCAGCGCTCACCAATTTGCTGGTGGCATGATGCCGGAACGCCAGCGCAAGTTCGTCGGCACCGATACCCGTTCCATCGTCCGATGCCCGGATTTCTGATACGCCGCCCTCGCGCACCGCTACCGAGATTCGACTTGCCCCGGCGTCCAGGGAGTTCTCAACCAACTCCTTGACGACTGAGGCCGGGCGTTCCACAACCTCGCCCGCGGCAATCTGGGCTGCGACGTTGGGGGGCAGTTGGCGAATAGGCATATCCGGATTGACCTCGCCCCCATGATCGGTGCGGTTCGTACCCCGGGCCATTATCCAAATGAGCCCAGCCGCTGAGGATTACCCGGCTATCTAGAACAGCGGAATCTTGGTGCCTTTTGCCCGGTATTGCCGGTCCTCGGAATCGCCCGTATCCGAGAAATCGCAGATGATCCGGTAAATCCGTTCCATCTCGTGGTCAACGCTCCTGGAGAAGAAATACGGTGGAACCCAAACACCACCGAACGCCGCTACGATCTCCGGGTAATCGTCAATGACAAACTCCGGCTCAAAGGGGATTTTCAATTCTTCCAGGCGCTCGTGGTAGTGGTGAGTGGGTTTCTCGTAAACCCCGCTCACGAACCTCTTCAGTTCGTGCTTTTCGATTACCTCCCATCGCTCGCCCATCCCCGACCAGATGTAAATTTCGTGGCCGTCGTCCAGCAACTTTTGGAAGGTGTCCAGTGTTCCCGGACGCAACGTGTCGTCCAGCCCAAGGATCGTGTAATCGACATCAAAAAAGATTTTCATGGCAGGTCGTCGCGTTTGTGGTTCGTAGCGGGTGCGCTCTTTGGTTACTCGTCCAGGGCGGCCGTGATGGCTTTGACGCTGGCGCCAATCAGCAACCGGTCTCCCAAACGCACCAAGGGACGCCGAACCAACCTCGGCTCCTCCAGCATCAGGGAGAATTTACGGTCATCCGACAGTTCCGCCGCCGTGAGGCCCAGCTTTTTCAATGACGGGCTTCGGCTGGCGAACATGGCGCTTACTCCGGGCTCCCCCGCTTCAGCGACCAGACCGCTGAGTTCCTGTTCCGTGAACGGCTCTTTGAAATAGTCCCGTTCCGATACCGTTATACCGTTCTGCACGAGCAACTCCCGCACTTTGCGGCAGCTACTTCAACGCGGCCACCAATAAAGCGTCGCTGAATCAGCCATAACATCGCCTCCGTACAAAGTCAGATGTCAAAATCGTTTTCCAATTGTTCGCACAGTATATACGGAATTTTCTTTGCGTTTTCTGTACCGGAAAGACTTGTCAACGATGCGGAGCGGCGTGCCAACTCTGATCGAGTACAGTCATTCTATACCCGCAAACCCGTCCCATTCGCGATCCGAAAGTAACAATTCTGTAAATTGTCGAAACCGCGCCCCGGCTATGGATCGCGGGCTTTTTGCTGAAGCTCGTACAGTTTGTTGATCGCCTCCAGCGGGGTCAGGTTGCCGATATCCAGCTCCAGGACGGCTTGGGCGAGTCGCGTGTCCTCAATATCGAACAGCGGCAAGGCGAGTTGAGGCGGCGGAATATTGTCCCGCCGTTTGGACCGTCCGCGCGGCTCGTCGCTCTCCAACTCGGTCAGCAATTCCTGGGCCCGGTTCACCACCGACGTGGGCATGCCGGCCAGCATGGCAACGTGGACTCCGTAAGAGCGATCGGCGCCTCCCGGCACAATCCGATGCAGGAAAGCGATCCTCCCGTCCTCCTCTGAAACGGCCACCCGGTAGTTGCGCACGCCGGGGAGCGTTGCCGCCAGGTCGGTCAGCTCGTGGTAGTGAGTGGCGAACAGCGTCTTGCAGCTCACCCTCGGGTTATTGTGCAGGTGCTCCACCACAGCTCGCGCTATGGACAAACCATCGTAGGTGCTGGTGCCGCGCCCGATTTCGTCCAGGACGACCAACGAACGCCAGGTGGCCTGGTTTAGTATCGCGGCAGTCTCCACCATCTCCACCATGAATGTCGACTGCCCGGTTGCCAGATCATCCTGCAATCCCACGCGTGTGAAAATACGGTCCACCAAACCGATCGATGCCGAGGTCGCCGGCACGAAGCTCCCCACCTGCGCCATCAGCACAATGATTGCCACCTGTCGGATGTAGGTTGATTTTCCCGCCATGTTGGGGCCGGTGATCAGCATGATCTGGGCATCGTCTGCGTCCAACGTTGCATCGTTGGACACAAACTCGCCGGTCTCCAGCACTCGCTCAACCACGGGGTGGCGGCCGCCCATAATGCTGATCGCGTTACCGTCGTCCAACGTGGGTCGCACGTATCCATACCGCACCGCGACGTTGGCCAGCCCGGCAAACACGTCCACTCTCGCGATGGCTGCTGCCAACCGTGTGATGCTTTCGGCATGGTCGGCGATCTGTTGGCATACCTGACGGTATAGGGTCCGCTCCAGGTGTTCCAATCGCTCGCGGGCATCCAATACCTGGCTCTCGTATTCTTTCAGTTGCGGCGTGATGTAGCGTTCCCCATTAGTGAGCGTCTGGCGGCGCTGGTAGTCGTCCGGCACCAGTTCCAGGTTGGAACGGCTGATCTCGATGTAATAGCCGAACACCTGGTTGAACCCCACTTTCAGGTTGCGAATGCCGGTCCGCTCACGTTCCTGGGACTCCAGGCCGGCGATGAACCCTCGGGCGTCGCTGGCCATCGCCCGGATGCGGTCCAACTCTGGCGAGAATCCCTGCTTGATTACTCCGCCGTCTCCGGGCTGCGTCGACGGTTCGTCCGAGATTGCAGCGTCAATCAGGTTCTCGACGTCCGGGAGTGGGCGGAGATCAACGGCCAGCCAGGTCATGTCGGGGGTGCCGTCTCTCGCTAGCATCGGCTCCAGTCGTTCGGCCGCCCGCAGGCTCTGCCGCAATGCCAGCAGGTCCCGTGGCGGCGAGTTGTGGGTCTGGATGCGGGTCAGGATTCGTTCCAGGTCGGCCACGTCTGACAACGCGGCAGTCGCGTCGTCCCTCCGAAAAGCATCGTTGAAGAAAAACTCCACCGCATCCAGCCGGCGCTCCAACCGCTCCAGGTCGAGCAGCGGCTGGCCCAGCCATCGCCTCAGCAGGCGGGCGCCCATGGCAGTTCGGGTGCCGTCCAGCGCGGATAGTAGCGAATAATCTTGCGAATCCCGTCGCCCCGCTTCGAACAGTTCCAGGTTCCGACGAGTCTGGGGATCCAACGCCATGTACGCGTCGTTTTCGGAAACTCGGGGCGGGATCAGTGGCGGGCGTTCGCCTTGCCATGTGTATCTCAAGTAGTCGACGATTGCCCCGGCGGATCGCACTGCCAACGGCATCGATTCCACGCCGTGGGACTCCAGCCCGTACGCCTCCAGCGACAGCACGCCGTAGTAATCCAGAAGCGTGCGTCGGGCCACCTCTGGATTGAACGAGGAGGCGTCCAACGCGGTGATGGTGGTGTCATTCCCGTCGGGAGTTGGCAGCGCGGGCAATTCAAAATCGGGCGGGACCAGAATCTCGGACGCTTCCAGCCTCGCCAATTCCAGGGGCAAATCCCCAGCCGTAATCTCTGCTACCGCAAACTCCCCTGTGGTCACGTCCACGTACGCCAGACCGGCCCTGTCGTCTGAGGAGCAGACCGCGGCAAGATAATTGTTGGCTCCTTGATCCAGTAATGCCGATTCCAGAACTGTGCCTGGAGTCACCACCCGGACGACGCCACGTTCGACCAGGCCTTTCGACAGGGCAGGGTCGCTGAGTTGCTCGCAGATCGCTACCTTGTACCCCTGCCGAATCAGGCGGGAAAGATTCGCCTCCAGCGAAACCGCCGGAACGCCGGCCATCGGGATTCGGGTGTCCTTTCCCATCGAGCGGGCAGTGAGCGCAATTTCGAGTGCCTTCGAGAGGGTCTGTGCGTCGCCATCGAAGCACTCGTAGAAATCGCCCATCCTGAACAGCAGGATGGCATCCGGGTACGAGTGCTTGATGGTGAGGTACTGCCGCCGGACGGGAGTCAGTCGGGCGCTGGTGGTAACCATGGCATGATTTTACATGACCGGAGCCGGCGCCGCTGTCCGGTGGCTTCAAAAGCAGCAGGGACGAATGGATATTCGCCCCCGCAATAACATGGTCGTTTGGTCAGCCAACTACTCTTTCCAGAATCGTTCCTCGGTCCAGCGCCAGCCGGTAGCGGTAACGATTTCACGGCTGGCCTCGATCATACCAGGATGGCCGCATGCGTAAATCAGGGTGTCGTCCCGGTTGAGTTCAAATTTTTCCAGGTAATCGGCCACGATGTTATTCAGACGGCCGGTTGCTCCGTTCCAATCCGCATTGCGTTCTTCCGTTGGCCTGCTGATCGCTGGAACAAAGGTGAGAGTCGAAGGGTTCTGAGCCGCCGTGCTGGCAAGTTCCACGTCGTATACCAGCTCATCAAGATAGGAAGCGCCCTCAAGGACGTAGAAATGGTGCCCCGCATGTCCGCGGTGAATGTGGTCCCGCACGATGCTGACGAAAGGCGCCACCCCGGTAACCGTGCCCAGCATCAGGTGCTGAGTAGCGGTCCGGTCCATCAAAAAGATCCCCTTTGCCCGAGGTCGGATGGACATCGTGTCGCCGATGTCCATGCGCCACATCCGTGGAGTCAGTTCCCCGTCAGGCACCAACTCAACGAAAATTTCCAGATACGGTTCATGGGGGGCAGACGCAATGGAGTAAGCCCGTTCGATGCCATCGAGACCCAGCGTGCAGTACTGGCCGGGCTTGAAATTGAACTCAAACCCCTGCGGTTCCATTTTGATGACCATGAGGTCATCGGTATAGTCGACTCGCTCCACGAGGCGGGCCCGTGGCAACGTTGCGGTGCGATCACGAGTCGCGGCGGCAGTTCGGGCACTGGTCATACTAACTCCAGGTAGCGGTTGCGTTCTTGTTTGGGCTAGGCGTCAGACTGGCGCAGGCGTTGTTGCGGTGTTGCACATTCCCAGGATTTGGCGGCCCATAAATCCATAGTCGGTACAGAGTCAGTGGACCACGGGCAACGCTACGCGCGTCCAAGTGGCTCCACGCGGCATGGTTCTATCTGAAGGCCCGGAACACGCGCCATCGGATTCACGTCTTCGGACGTCTGCAATTCGAATGCCAGTTCCCCGAACAGGGTTGTCATGGCGACCACCCCGCGCGGAACGGATTCATTGGCTCTGGCTATCCCTGTGATGTGATTGGTAGCGGTCACAACAGCCACCGGTTCGCCGTCGGACAAATTCCATCCTGCGGCATCATCCGGATTCAGTTGTACCTCCTCTTCGCGGATTATCTTGTTGAGGTCCCCGTATTCGATGTCGGTGTCCCGTTCCTGTTGGAGCAGGACACGCCCGGGCGCGAGCAGCGCCGGGTATCGGGGTTCCGACTCCCAATCTATTACCCGGAACCTCGGAGCGCCTGGCTCAGCTTTGCCGTTTGGAAAGCCGTCAGAATAAAGCACTGGTGAGGTCGGGCTGTTGGCGGTCGGACACGGCCATTGGATTCCACGCTCCTCGCGGGACGTGTAGAGTAGTTGCGTCGGGCGGGGAGATTCAACGCCCGTTTGCATCACCAGGGATGACTCTCGAGCCAACCGATCGTAGCTGACACCGCCGTAAAGCTGGGTTACGGATGCAATTTCGTCCATCAACGCGGCCGGGTCTTCGTAGCTGATTCCATCGATACCCAATCGTTGCGCCAGTTGGGCGAAAACCCATCCCTCCGCCATCGCATCGTTGTTTTTCACCGACAACGCTGGACGAATGCGCTGGATACGCCGTTCCAAGTTGGTGAATGTACCGTCCTTTTCGGCGAAGGTAACCCGAGGCAGCACCACGTCCGCGATCTGTGCCGGTGGCGTCAGGAAAGTATCCATCGTCACCAGGAAATCCAACTGCTCCAAGGCAGCCAATCCATCTCCCAATAGACCGTTGGTGAAATTCGGGCTATCCCCGACGACCAGCATCGTTCGAATGTCCCCGGAGGCGGCGGCAGACAGCATGTCTGCTACCCCCATGCTTTGTTGCGGCGGCGGCAGGGAAACACCCCAAACCTCTTCAACGCGCGCCCGATTCTCGTCATCAAACAGGGGCCCACCGCCCGGTAGGCGGTTGGGAATACACCCAATATCAGTCGCACCCTGGGTATTGGCTCCCTGCCTCATGGGGAACAGACCTCCGCCCGGCTGCCCTACGTTGCGGGTGAACAGGGCCAGGTTGCACAGGGCGACCACGCAGTCCCGGGTGATGGCGGCAGGCACGTTGTCCAAGCCGTACACGACGGCCGCATTGTTCGCTGTAGCATAGAGGCGAGCGGCCTGCACAATGTCGTCGCGGGACACACCGGTGGATGCCATCGCCGCTTCGTCAATCAACTCCAGTTCGTAGAGCAAGGTGTCATGGTCCTCTACGTTTTCGGCCATCCAGTCCGCGTCAACCAGTCCCTCGTCCAATACGGTTTTCAGGATCGCTCCGAGCAAAAGCAATTCGGCGCCGGGGATCGGCCGCAACCACAAATTCGCGTAACGAGTGAGCTCCACTTCGCGGGTGTCAATCACCACCAGGGGGGTGCCGTCACGCGCCGCCTGCTTGATGGGGACTCCCACCACGTTGTGGCTCTCGGTCAGGTTGCTGTTGAAAACCAGTATGCAATCGGATTTTTTCAATTCCCGGATCGAGTTGGTGGCGCCCGGATATCCGAATACGTCCTCCAAGCCTCTCGTCAGGTCAGGCTGGACGTTCCCCGAATGATCCAGGTTGTGGGTACCCATTCCGATGTGGGCAAACTTCTGCGCCAGGTAAAATTCTTCGTTCGTGCTGTCGGCAGCCGTGATAATTCCAAATCCGGCGCCGGACTGATGCGGGCGCAATCGTTCCGCGACGAGGTCCAGAGCCTCGTCCCATGTTGCCGGTTCCAGAATGCCATTGCGCCTGATGAGTGGGCGCCGCAAGCGTTGTCCGCTGGTCAGATGGCTCAGGCCAAATTTGCCCTTGTAGCACGCTTGCCCCTGGTTCGCCGGAGAGTTTAACTCGGGAATCGCCCGGATTACCCGACCTTGCTCGTTGATCTCGAGGTTCATCTGGCATCCCACCGGGCAGTGGGTGCAGATGGTGCGCTGCACGGTCGCGGCTTTTTCCCATTTATTTTCCCGCTCCGTCAGGGCGCCGACCGGGCAAACGTCAATGCACGCGCCGCAGAATTCGCACCCGGATTCCAGGAGCGAAGTCCCGAAAGATGTGCCTACCAAAGCCTTGCCCGACCGCTCCGTGAAACAGATCGCACTGTCTCCTCTCACCTCTTCGCAGGCGCGAACGCAGCGCCCACACGTGATGCAAAGGTTGTAGTCGCGGTCGTAGAACGGGTCGCTGACCTCCAGCGGAATCTCCCGGTACGAGTAGGTCATCGGGGATTCCAGCTCCATCCCCAGGTACCGGACAGTATCTTTGAATTCGCATCGCTCGTTTTTGGGGCACGTTACGCAACGGTCGTTGACGGAAACGTGCCGCAGGCACACATCAGACGGGCCGCAGATTTCCACCCGATGGCACGTCAGACATCCGTTGGGGTGCTCTGCGATCAGCATCTGCATGACCGAGCGTCGCAGTTCGTTGACGTCGGGTGTCTCGCTCCAGATGGTCATACCATCGGTTGCGGCCAGGGTGCAGGCGGCTGGAAAGCCCGGTACCCGGCCCCGTTCGTTTTCCGCGACAACCACGCACATGCGGCACGCGGCGTAGGGTTTCATGCCCGAGTGATAACACAGATACGGGACGTAAACCCCAGCGTCGATGGCCGCTTCCAGGACCATTTTGCCGGGTTGTGTCCTGATTTCCACACCGTCTATCGAGATGGTAATGTCGTCAGGCATTGGGACTCCTAGTCAGCGGTTGTATTGGCCGGCAAAGTGTGTAGCTAGGGCGCTTAGCGGCGGGTGAGCTTGGGGGAGAAGACCTGCTCCGGGCAGTCCCCGGTGTGCCGTTTGTCGAGGATATGGGCCTCGAACTCGTCGCCAAAATAGCGCAGGGCAGACGACACCGGATTGAACCCCAACTGGCCATGGCCGCACAGAGAACCGGCCTGCATGTTTTCGCCGATGTTGCGCATCAGAGCCAGATCCTCCTCGGTGCCTTCCAGGTTGCTGATTCGTTCCAGCACCTCCAGGAGGTGGCTCATACCCATGCGACACGGGAAACACTTGCCGCAGGATTCATACTGGCAGAAGGCTATCAGGTTGCGCGTGAGATCAACGGCACAAGTGTCTTCATCACAAACGATTATTCCGCCCGAACCCAGTATTGCTCCAGCCGCCCGAAACACGTCGAAATCCAGTACCAGGTCCAAATTGGCATCGCTAGCAGAAAGCACGCCACCGAGCGGGCCGCCGGTTTGCAGCAGCTTCATCCGTTTGCCGTTGGGGACGCCTCCGGCCATGTCGAACAGAACGTTCCGGAGCGTCATTCCCAGTGGCACTTCCATCAAGCCCGTGTAGGTGATGTCTCCAGACAGGCAAAGGATGGCGGTTCCACTGCTCCCGTTGATCCCGTTGTCCCGGTCAGCCGGCGTGCCGATGCTGGCAAACCATTCTCCACCCCGGGCAACAATCTCAGGCACGTAGGCCAGGGTCTTGACGTTGTTGATGTTCGAAGGCTTTCCGAACACTCCAACCTGAGCGGGGAAAGGCGGACGATAACGAGGCATAGACCGTTTGCCTTCGATAGCCTCCATCAATGCGGTTTCTTCACCGGACACGTATGAATCGCCGGTGAGCGCCACCTCGACATCAAACGAGAACCCGCTCCCAAGGATGTTTTCGCCCAGCAATCCAAGCTCGTAAGCCTGTTCGATCACAGCCCTGGTGCGGTCAATTGGTTGGTTGTGTCCATGCCGGATGAATATGTAACCGCGGTTCGCGTTGCACGCATAACCGGCGATGGTGATTCCCTCCACGACGGTCGCGGGATCGCTCTCCAGTATTCCCCGGTCATTGAATGCACCGGGGTCGCCCTCCTCGCAATTGCACAGGATATATTTGTTGGGATCCGGGTTGCCGGCCAAAAAGCCCCATTTGACTCCAGCGGGAAACGCCGCACCCCCTCGCCCACGCAAACCGGAAGTCAACACCTCCTGCCGCGTTTCGTCCGGCGACATCTGGGTCAAGGCTTTGTTGAGGGCAGCATACCCACCGTTGGCGATGTACTGGTACAGATCGGAAGGGTCGATGTTGCCTGCATTCCGGAGCGCAATACGTTGCTCCATCGAACGCATCGGATGATCATCCAAATGCGGGATTCCATCCGGCGCCAGTGAGCGGTGCCCGAGATAGCCAATAGCGTGTTCGCTGAGCGGGTTGCCGCCCGCCACGTGTCGTTCGACGATGCTATCGGCCAGTTCCGGGGTCACGTTTCGGTAAAATATCCGCGGGCCACCCGGAGTTTGCACGTCCATCAGAGGCTCTGCGAAACACAACCCGAGGGTCCCTACCTCAGAGACGTTGGCTACGACCTGGCGCTCTTCGAGGGCCCGCTTGGTGGCAGCCACCACCTCCATACCCCCCGCTGCCTCACCAGCCAAGCCCGTTCCGATACGAATCCACGGACGATCGCCGTTGGTAAGACCCTGCCATCGGCGCTGAGCTTCAGCCAGGACGGACTCGAAATCGGTGATGGTCGGAATAGCCACGGCAACCGTCAGATCAATGCGAGGCGGCCGATCGTAATACGTCCGCTATCTTCTCGCGTGCGGACTCAGGAGTAATGCGGCCCGCCAGATGGTGGTCGATCGCCATCACCGGAGCATGAGCGCACGCCCCCAGGCAGGTGTTGTAACGCAGGGTCGCTTTGCCGTCGGGCGTGTCGCCTTCATCAGACAGCGATAGCGAGTCCTGGGCCGCTGCTATGATCCGGTCCGCACCCATCACGTGGCATGATGGCCCCCAGCAAACCTCGATGCGGTGCTCAGTGGGCGGGACGAACCTGAAATTGGGGTAAAACGTTGCAACCGCCCAAACGTCGTTGATGGTCGCGTCCATTTGGAGCGCTACTGCCTCGACTGCCTCTTTCGGAATGTAGCCAATCGCGTCCTCAACCGCCAACAGTGAAGAAAGGACGGTCACAGTAGACTGCGGCTGGCTATTGACTGCGTCGCTGATCAGGGACTGGGTAGCGGCGTCCATCGGTCAGGTCCGTTGGTTTGTGAAATCTATTACAAGTGTTTGACCGTCGTCAGTCTAGCACAAGGCGCGCCAACCGGGCAACGAAAGATCAAACGAACCGCAACAAGGTTCCGCCCCAAGGGTCAGCCCTGAACGTTTGCGACCACCGACCGCAGTAGTTGTCCAACCTACAATATCGAGGGCAACGCGCCAGATCGGCAACCAACGCCCTTCACGTTATTGGGATGGATTCGATTCCCGGTTTTCCAGGGCTTTGTCCATAACCCTTTGGAACACCTCATAGGGTTGCGCTCCGGTGAAAAGCAGGTTATCGAGCACGAAGGTAGGGATTCCGCGAATCCCGTAGCCCAAAGCTTCTTGATACTGGTCGATGACGCGCTGGGCGTAATGGCCCGACTCGACCCGTTGCTGCAGTTCTGCACCGTCCAGCCCCACGCTGCTCCCGATGTCTGCGAGCACCGACGGATCACCCAAATTCTCTCGGCGGTCCCAATACGCCTCGTAGGCGGCGTGGTGATATTCGAGAAATTTTCCGTGCTCCTGGGCGTATTCAGTAGCCTGAAGCGAATTCAGGCTGTTGGGCGTGTACCTCGGGGGCCGCATGACTATGTTTGCATCCCTGGCTTGGGAGCGTAGCGGGTCCGAGAGTTCATCATCAGTTTCGCGGGGCCGAGATTCCCGGACACGACCTTCCTCTGGAGTATCGGGACGCAGCAAGTATGCCCGTCCCTCCACGGTTACGTCGTACTCTTCAGACAGTCTGTCGACGCGTTCCAGGCCGACATAGCACCAGGGTCAAATATAGTCATACCAAACAATCACGTGCACCGGGTTGGCGTCTCCGGGATGGTTGTGCGCTGGCATCTGTGTCGTCATGAGGCCTCCCCGATAGCGTGATGAAAGAAAGATGGTCAGTAATCAGCAGGTGGCGAGCCGGTCCAGCAGCGGATACAGTCCTTCCAGGCTGTCGATGTGGTCGCAACCCACTACGTCGGCGTGGAATCCTCCCCGGTCAATGAGGACCGGATACAGCCCTGCTTCGCGGGCGCCCTCGACGTCAGAACGTGGTTGGTCACCAACGTGCATGGCATGGTTCGGCTGCACCGCCATTCGTTTCAATCCGGCTTCGAATATCGCGGTCGCCGGCTTTTCGCCTACCTCACGACCCGTTATAGAAAATTCCAGGTATTCATGGATGCCCAACTGCTTCGTGAGTTGCTCCATATCTCTGCGCAGGTTCGTGAGCACCGCGAGACGGTAGCCTCGTGATTTAAGCTCTGCGAGCACCGGCCGAGTTTCTTCAAATTCGACCAGTTCTTTGGGCACCGATATCGCCATATCCCAGATCTGCTTGGCCATGCGGAGGGACACCGACACGCCGGCTTCGTCGAGGATGATCTGCTCGTAACGCGCGAAGAAGGCGTTACGGTCGTCGCTGTCGCGTTCCCCCAACGGCAAACGGTGGTTCTCCTCGTTGAAGTAAAGATCCGCGATGGCGTAGCCGCGAGCCAACTGATCAGCAGGAACTCGAATTCCCAAGTTCTGGCAAGCGGCGTGTTGAATCTGGGGCAGCGGAGGCCAGAACCGTACCAATGTGTTGTAGAAATCGAAGAAAATGGCGTCGATCATTGGGTGAAAACAGCGCCCGGTCAACTATGTAGATCTGCGGCTCCGAACCGGACGCGGCCAATAATAGCACAACGATGGCGCACAGATTGCCAGGCTGGTTGCCCGGAGAACCCTACAGCCGGGCATCAACCTCTCTCGGACTCCCAACAACGCGACCTAGCGATCACCGTGAGACGAGATCTGCGAGCGCGGCGCTCACGGCCGCGGGTGAATCCAATCGGAAATTGGCGCAAGTGGTGTTGCCGGCTGGGCCCACGAAAATTCCACAGCCGCCCGCGTCCTGCGCCGCCTTGAAAGCATCCTCATCGGTTCGATCATCGCCAATGTAGATGGGGAAAGCGTGTGGGTGCAAACGGGACCTGATCAACTCAAGGGCACGGCCTTTGTGCCAATCCACTGCAGGCCGCACCTCTATCGCCGCTTTGGCGTGGGTGATCCTGTATCGACCGAACATGGGCGGTTGTTGAACTATTGCACCGACTAACGCATGAATTTTCTCGTGGTATTGAGCGGGGGTCTGTCGGAAATGCACAGTGAGCGTCAGTGTTTTGTCTTCCACGTTCGCTCCCGGAATCTCGGCCAGCGCCAGCCTCAAGCGCGATGCGATCTCCGCCAAACCGGGTATGTAGGTGGCCACGTCAGGATGAACAAAACGCAAACCGGGAGCTTGGATCTCCATGCCGTGATTTCCGGCATATATCAGGTTCGGCAACGCAACTCGTTCCATCAGGTCCTCAAGAGAACGTCCACTGACTATACCGACAGCGTACCCGGGTTTGCTGCTCAACATGTTGAGCGTCCGGGTGTTGCCCTTGCGCAACACAGCCATTGCTGGATCTTGCACGATGTCCGAAAGAGTGCCGTCGAAATCAAGCAACAAAAGGACCGCGAATTCGCCCGCGCATCGGCCAAAGACGGCCGACCAACCCGGAAAATCGGTCGGTGGGTTGGTTTCAGTCATGCGCCTGATCTGTGAGCTTCGGGCAAATTCGTCCCAGGATTCGCGCAAATAACCTTCTGAGCTTCCCACATGGGACGTCATGCGGTAGATGCGACGCTGGCCGCCAAGCGGGAGTGGTCCGGAGTGCTGGCCTGCATCAGATTCATCATGATGCGGCCGGCCCATTTGTAGATGTTGTTCTCCTGCACCGTATTGCGCATCTGGCGCATCCGCATGCGGCGTTCCAGGTCGCTCATGTTCAGAGCCTGATGGATGGCGTCCGCAAACTGCTCAGTGGCGTAAGGGTTTATGATCAACGAACTGGTGAGTTCCTGGGCGGCGCCCGCGAAAGCGCTCAGGATAAGCACTCCGTCTTCGTCTACACGTGAGGCCACATATTCTTTGGCCACCAGGTTCATCCCGTCATGCAGACTGCTTTCGGCGCAGAAACTGGCCAGCCGACGGAGGGCTGAGAAGGTGTGGGACGGCAACGTGGTCGGCCAGTACAAAATGGGTTGCCAACCGTCGTACCCGAACCGTTCGTTTATGCGACAGACGATCGCTTCGATATCGATGGTGAGCTGCATGTATGAGTCGATATTGGTGCGGCTGGTGGCGCCCGCCTGCAGGAAGACCAGCCGGCCACGATATTGGGGCCACTTTTCCAGCAGTCGTTCCACCGCACGCAGCCGATGGGGAATACCCTTGGTGTAGTCCTGCCGGTCGATACCCAATCCAAGGATTCGCCCCCTGTTCAGACCCAGTTCCCGGGAAAGACGCACCATTTCGGCCTCGACTTCCCCGGTCCTGGCTTCCGCGTCAAGACTGTCGAAATCGATGCTGATCGGAAACGGGCGAACCAGCGTCGTTTCGTTGCGGTAATCCACCAAACCGTAGTCCGGGTCTACCTGAGCGTCGAGATTTGCGTCCACGCAACTGATGAAATTCTGGCAATCCCCCGAAAGGTGAAAACCCAGAAGGTCGTTGCCCAGCATTCCATCCAGGATTTCATCTTGCCACGGGCAAATTCGTAGGATGTCAGGGTTGGGCCAGGGGATATGCCAGAATTGGCCGATGATTGCATCCTGGTTGGATTCCCTGATGTAACGGGGTAACAGCGCCAGGTGATAATCCTGGATCAGGACAATCGCGGGTTCATCGGCGATTTCGTCCAGAACCAGATCAGCAAAACGCCGATTGACCGATTGGTAGAAACCAAAGTGCTCGGAGTCAAACAGCGGCTCCGTGTAGGCGATGTGGCACAACGGCCAAAGCCCTTCGTTGGAGAACCCGTAGTAGTAACCGTTGTTTTCTTCCTCGCTAAGATTCAACAGACGCATGCGATATGCGGGAGAGTCATAGGGAACGGGAATACGCCCATAGTCGTCCATGGCGGCTAGGTCAGCATCGCTGCTGCTCTGTGCGATCCAGGTTCCCCCACAAGCGCGCATCAACGGATCGATCGCGGCGGTGAGGCCTCCCGGTGGCATTTGCCCATGGAGTTTTCCCGCGCCGTCAAGATTGAATACATACGGCTGACGGTTAGAAACTACCAAAAGTCGGTAATCGCTCAGTTCCCTCTTGACCAGCCTTTGTAAGTCGTCGCCGGTCCACATGATGGGTAACCTTCCTTTTTGTCCGACGGCCACATCCGCCGTCGAATTATGGCGTTATAGCATAATGATTATGTGATAGCGGAATTATGCCATAGTGCACGACTCGGGTCAACGGCAAGCAAACTAGCGCTGATGGATTGCAAGGCGAGCAACCAGACCACTGGGACAATGGGCATTCGATCACCTTACGGAATAGCCGGATTTGGACGTGTCATACCATCGGCCAATCCCGTCGCAGTGCCGATACCCACTCCGTCAGCTCACGTCGAAAAAGCATCCATTTCACCTGATCGCCAGATCTGTACTGAAGCGGAATCGCCACGTCTCGGGCTCAGACTTCCCAACAGTGGGGATGCGGGCGCCGTGGTCCCGGCGGCACGCACAATTGAGGAAAACCACGATAGTCGACACGCAGGGCCTTTAGATTATCGGTCTGAACCGGCCAAACCGTCATTCCCAAGAGGCGGAGGCCGGAATCCACAAGGCGGCAGCGTTACCGAACGCTGGCGGCAGCATGACGTTCCCGGTTCCCGGATCAAGTCCGGGACGAGAGGTTGAGGGCACGGCTAGAGTGCCGGGGCGGGGAGGTCCCAGCGAAGGAGTTCGCAGTAGCGGTCTTTCCTGGCCCAGGGGAGGAGGTTGAGGACGATGGCGCCAGGATATGGGACGTCCCCCTGGCGTCGGGTGTCGTTGAGGTAGCGGCCGAGGTTGGCGAATGTGGGCAGGCGGAAGCCGGCTTTGGCGATGCGCCCGATGACGTCGGAGGGTTCGGGTGGTTCTGAGGGATCCCACTCATCGGCGACGGCCTCGGCGATGCGGCGGAGTTTGATGATGGCGAGTTCGGGGGCGAACCTACGCTTGAGGGCGTTGACCCGGCGACGGATCTGGGAGATGGTCAAGGGTAATACCTCAGACTGGGGGTTACATCCATGGGCCGGATGGGCCGGATGGACGGGATTGATGGGTTTTCCGCTCATTTCCGGTCATTTCCGCTCATTTGAGCAGGGCGAGGAACGGGTGGCGGGGGTGGAATGAGGGCGGCGAGTGAGGTTTTGGGGGAGATATTGATGGTTTTGACGGGCCGGTGAGAGGATTTGGCGGAGCAGGGTTGGGATGGTTCGTAATGGTCAGAATCGGGATTACCGAGGTCAGAGGATTTTCAGGATTGTAGATGCCGCATTTGAGTTGGGCGGTTGGACAGTTAGATGGTAAGGATATGGGGATGTCAGGGACAAGGGAGAATTGTCACCTGGTCTTTCGATGGTCGCCAGACCAAGAAAATGTTTGGAGCCCAGCGCGGCTCTACCGACCCGGCCCGCTGGTGGTTCGATCCGCCAGAGGCGGACTGGCGGCTGCTCCCGCCGCCGGTGGACGTTCCGCACCATGAGCGGACTGGGTCGGCAGCATGCAAATAGTCGAAAGGGACTGTAGTCGATACGCTCCTCGGTTGACATCAACGCTGAGTAGAGATACCATTTTTCGACGTTGCGAACGATTTTGACCCGTACGCACGCCAAGGAAAAACCATGCCTACTGTGAATCAACTAGTACGTAAAGGGCGCAAGCCGGTGCGCAAGGGCACCAAAGCTCCGGCTTTGCACTGGGTACAAAATTCTTTGCGCAACCGGACCCGCTGGGGTCCAGGTTGTCCGCAACGGCGGGGGGTCTGCATCCAGGTGCGGACAATGACGCCGAAAAAACCGAACTCTGCGCTGCGCAAGATTTGTCGAGTCAGGTTGACCAACGGAGTGGAAGTAACCGCTTACATCGGCGGCGAAGGCCACAACCTGCAGGAGCACTCGGTAGTTTTGATTCGGGGAGGCCGTGTCAAGGACCTGCCCGGCGTGCGTTACCACGTAGTGCGTAGCAACCTGGACACCGAAGGCGTTGGTGGTCGCCGCCAAGGGCGAAGCAAATACGGAACCCGTAAGGGCTAAACTGGCGCCGGAAATAGCAACTCTCCGTCACCCCCCTTGCTTGGGGGGTGGCTTAATGTACGACCAAAGGCAGAAACGAACATGTCGCGACGACGCCGAGCGGAACCCCGCATAATCAAACCAGATCCGCGATTCAACAACCTGGAACTTGCGAAGTTCATCAATCGCGTGATGCTCAAGGGCAAGAAGTCCACGGCACAGCGTGTCGTATATGACGCTCTGGAGTTGGTCAGGCAAGACAGCAACCAGGATCCGATGGTTGTTTTCTCCAGCGCCATGCGAAACGCAACCCCCCTCGTAGAGGTGCGTCCTCGTCGAGTCGGAGGCGCAACGTACCAGGTGCCAGTTGAGTTGAGGACGACTCGCAGCGAGGCCCTGGCGATGCGCTGGATCATTCGAGGAGCGCGTGGGCGGAACGGCATGAGAATGGCCCGTGGACTCGCCAACGAATTCATGGATGCAGCGCGCGGCGAAGGATCCGCGGTGCGCCGCAAGGATGAGTTGCACCGCATGGCCGAGGCCAACCGTGCTTTCGTCCATTATCGCCGATAGTCCCGTAGACTCGTCGAACCAACCAAACGGTCTCACCCCACACGCCCAGGTCATTAGCCACCAGGGACAGGTATGATTGCTGAACAAACAGACGCCCGCAGGATCCGGAATATCGGATTCATAGCCCACATTGACGCCGGCAAGACTACGGTCACCGAGCGTGTGCTTTATCTAACCGGCCGCATTCGCAAAGTGGGCGGCGTTGACGAAGGCACAACAGCGATGGACTGGATGCCTCAAGAAAAAGAGCGGGGCATCACTATCACAGCCGCAGCGACTACCGCCTATTGGCACGATCACCAGGTCAACATTATCGACACGCCGGGCCACGTGGACTTTACGGCGGAGGTTGAACGGAGCCTGCGTGTTCTGGACGGGGGAATTGTTGTACTCGACGCAGTGGCGGGAGTACAACCACAATCCGAGACGGTCTGGCGTCAAGCTGATACCTACAGCGTGCCGCGCATCTGTTTCGTCAACAAGATGGACCGGGTCGGTGCTTCTTACGAACGGACTATTGAATCGGTGCGTCGCCGTCTGAAAGGAAATCCAGTGGCGGTGCAGATCCCGGTCGGCGCCGAGGACGAATTTCGCGGTGTAGTAGACCTTATTGAAGGTCAAGCCATTATGTACTCCGACGGACGGGACGATGTCGCGGAGCCTCCGGAAGTCATGCCGGTGCCCCCCGAGTACACCAAGGCATACAACGATTATCGACAGGAAATGATTGAGAAGATCGTCGAAACGGACGAAGCTCTTCTGATCAAATACCTGGAAGGCGAAGACATCTGCGCAGATGACCTGCGATCCGCCCTTCGCAATGCTACGATCAATCGTCAGTTGGTGCCGATTTTGTGTGGCAGCGCCATGCGAGGGAAGGGGATCGACCCGCTCCTGGATGCCATCATCAATTACTTGCCTTCGCCGCTGGACGTACCCGCGGTGGAAGGAATCGTACCGGGTACCGAGACTGTCGAGATGCGTGAGCCCATCGACAGCGAGCCTCTGTCCGCGCTGGCATTCAAGGTGGTGGTGGATCCATATGTGGGCCGGTTAGTGTTCCTCCGGATTTACTCCGGAACAGTAGAAGCCGGAGCAGCCGTACGAAACGTCACCCGCGGCAATCGGGAACGCATGGGCCGGCTGCTGAGAATGCACGCCAACCACCGCGAAGAATTGGAACAGATCACGGCCGGCAATATCTGTGCCGCGGTGGGGCTGAAAGACACCTTTACTGGCGACACGATCTGCAGCGATCACAAGCCGGTAATACTGGAGCCCCCTCAATTCCCCGAACCCGTGGTATCCGTAGCCATAGAGCCGGCCACACGAGCGGACCAGGACAAATTGGGCGAAGCCCTCCGCAAGCTTTCCGAGGAAGACCCGACATTCGTCGTGCGCTTCAACGATGAGACCGGGCAGACGATCATCTCGGGCATGGGTGAGTTGCACCTCGAAGTCCTGGTCGATCGCATGAAGCGGGAATTCGATGTCGAAGCCAGAGTTGGGTTGCCGCGCGTCGCCTATCGCGAAACCATTACCAAACCGGTGAGGATAGAAGGGCGGTTCGTGCGACAGACTGGAGGTCACGGCCAGTTCGGACACGTTTGGCTGGAGATCCAACCCGTGGAACGAGGTGAGGGGAACGCCTTCGTGAATGGGATCACAGGGGGAACCATACCCCGCCAGTATATTCCCGCGGTGGAGGCAGGTGTGAAGCAGGCTTTGGACAACGGACCTCTAGCCGGTTATCCCCTGGTTGATCTGAAGGTCACGTTAGTCGACGGGAGTTTTCACACGGTGGACTCGTCGGAGATGGCTTTCCGGTCCGCGGCGATGATGGCGATACGGGACGGCACCCGCAAAGCGCAGCCAGTCCTACAAGAACCGGTATTCGAGATCGAGATCGTCACGCCCGGGGAATTTCTTAGTGAAGTGCTCAGCGACCTTGGAGGTCGACGCGCTCAGATCCGTAGCATAGAAGGCCAAGACGATCTCCAGACCGTGTGCGCCATGATCCCTCTTGGTGAAACATTTGCGTACACCACCGCTCTTCGGTCCCTCACTCGTGGCCGGGCTTCCTACACCATGGAGTTTAGACACTACGAACCGGTACCGGAGAATCTGCTCCGAACGGTTGCAAACATTTAAGGTAAAGGCGTCCGCACCTGCGGACGCATGACATTTGGAGAGTTGAAGAAAGGGAATCATGGTTGCCAGGCAGCAAATGCGCATAATCCTCAAAGCTTTTGACCACAAAATGCTGGACCAATCGAGCGCGCAAATAGTTGAAACCGCCGAACTCACCGGCGCTCGGGTGGCCGGTCCTGTACCGTTGCCCACGCAAATCCGCAGGTTTTGTGTTATCCGAGGGCCGCACGTCGACAAGGATTCCCGGGAGCACTTCGAGATACGTACGCACAAGCGCCTGCTCGACATCATGGAGCCAACCAGCAAAACCATAGACGCGCTGACCAGGCTCAACATGCCAGCAGGGGTAGATATCTCCATCAAACTCTAGGGTTGGAGTTGACTCGACACTAGAAGCGGGCGCTTTCCCTGCGGTTCGGGCTTGTATAAATACTAGCTCCATCGTAAAATCGTTGTTCCGTTTGTGGCTTCCGACAGCAGAGACCGGCTCTTTCCCTCCACAGTCGGTCGGACGACTGGAGGGACTTACGGGACCCACCAAGAACAGGCTAAAGACAATGCTCAAAGCGTTTCTCGGCAAAAAAATAGGCATGGCTCAGCTATTTGACGATGCTGGGCAAGTCGTTCCGGTTACGGTGATTGAAGCCGGACCGTGCGCAGTCACTCAGATTCGAACTTTGGACAAGGACGGCTATGAGTCCGTGCAACTGGGTTTCGGCCGAGTGCGGCGCCCGAACAAGCCCGAATCCGGCCACCTCAGAGGAAGCCAGATCGGACGCAGACTCCAGGAAGTCAACGCCGACGATGTGTCTGGGTATGAAGTAGGCCAATTGGTTTCCGTGGACATATTTGAGCCGGGCGAAATAGTGGACGTGAGCGGGAAGTCTAAAGGGCGCGGTTTCGCGGGAACTATGAAACGCCACGGGTTTGGCGGTGGACCTCGCACCCACGGACAGTCGGACCGCCAGCGTGCGCCCGGTTCCATCGGTGGAGGCACTACGCCGGGCAAGGTGTTCAAAGGCCTGAAAATGGCTGGACACATGGGAAATCGAAGGGTGACCAGCAAAGGACTTGAGGTCGTAAAGGTTGACCCGGAAAGAAATTTGTTGATGGTGAAGGGTGGAATACCCGGAGGGCCGAACAGTCCGGTAACCATCAAGAAAACAGGCAAGAGCAAGGCGCAAGCATAATGGAACTGCCCGTAGTAAACGGCAATGGCCAAGCCATCGACACCATCAGCATTGATGATGGTGTCTTGGATGTGCCCATGAATCCAACTCTGGTGCACCAGGCCATGGTGATTTACCAGTTAAATCAGCGGCAGGGCACTCATTCGACTCTGACCCGTGCCGAGGTATCTGGCGGTGGTAGAAAGCCCTGGATCCAGAAGCACACAGGACGAGCGCGGCAGGGCAGCATCCGCTCGCCACAATGGCGACACGGCGGGATTGTATTCGGCCCGAAACCGCGCGATTATCGCAAAACCCTGCCCAGAGCAATGCGCCGTAAAGCCCTTCAGTGTGTGTTATCCGAAAAGATACGCCGGGGACGCTTGGTGTGCATCGACTCCCTCGGCGAATTGGATGGACGCACCAAGTCCATGAAGCGCTTGTTGGAGAACTTGGGTATTGCGGGATCGGTCCTGGTCATCACGGATGCCGCGGACCAAAACGTGGTACGGGCTGGCAGCAACCTGAAACAGGTCTGGTCGCTCCCGTCCGATCTGGTCAACGCAAATGACATTTTGAAAAGAGAAACGGTGCTTGCCACGGTGGGCGCGGTACGACGCATAGCTGAACTCTGCGTCGCACCCAGATTCCGGGCCAGGAAATCGGCCGACGTGGCGAACGGTGAGGAGGCGCAAGGATGAACGTTAGTGAAGTCCTCCTACGGCCAACCATCACGGAAAAGAGCACCCTATTGCAAGAGGAAGGCCAGTACACTTTCCAAATCGCTCCCAAAGCCAACAAGACCCTGGTCAAACAAGCAGTGGAGCAGCATTTTGGCGTCAAGGTGATTGGCGTGAACATCACCGTCAACAGGGGCAAACGCAAGCGCTACGGTCCCCGATTCAAGAAGCAGCCGGATGTGAAAAAAGCGGTCGTCACCCTGAGGGCAGGAGATCGCATTGACCTCATCGAGGGGTTGTAACACCTTCAACGCTCGGGTGGTCAAATGATCGATAATGGTTGTGGCACTTCACGGCCAAACCGTCGTGAGACCCACCGTGTTGAACTCCCTCCGGGAACCGAACTACGAGAGAACGAACGATGCCACTGAAAAATATTCGACCCAACACACCCGGTACACGTAACGCGGTCCGTCCTTCGTTTGAGGAAATAACCACGACCAAACCGGAAAAATCCCTGCTGGAGCCATTGCAAAAGCGTGGAGGCAGGAACAATCGTGGTCGTATCACGGCATACCACCGCGGTGGTGGATCGCGTCGGATGTACCGTCGCATCGATTTCAAGCGTCGCAAGGACGGGGTGCCCGCCACGGTTAAGACCATTGAATACGATCCCAACCGCACCACCCGAATTGCCTTGCTGCATTATGTAGACGGAGAGAAGTCCTACATCCTGGCACCGGTGAACCTCAATGTCGGAGACCGTGTTGAATCCGGACCCAGCGCTGAGATCAGTCCCGGGAACACACTGCCTCTAAGGAACATACCTACCGGTACAGTGGTGCACAATCTGGAATTGACCCCGGGCCGAGGCGGGCAGTTGGTGCGCGGGGCCGGAACCGGCGCCCAAGTGCTTTCACGCGAGGGAGAGTATGTGCTCATCAGGCTCCCTTCTGGCGAAATGCGCCGCATTTTGCTGAACTGCAGGGCCAGCGTAGGCCAGTTGTCAAACCCAGACCACAAGAACGAAAGCTTGGGCAAAGCCGGAGCGAAGAGGCATTTGGGGCGACGGCCGCACGTTCGCGGTGTTGCCAAGAATCCCGTCGACCACCCACATGGTGGTGGTGAAGGGCGCTCTCCGATTGGCATGCCGGGACCCAAATCTCCCTGGGGAAAACCCACGTTGGGACACAAGACACGCAACAAGAAAAAGACGTCGAGCCGATTCATCGTCCGCGGACGAAGGTGGCGTCGCTAAACATCCGCATCACCCGCTGCCGTTTGCGTGGCGTTGGGACACAATACTGCACTATGTCGCGTTCTATCAAAAAGGGACCTTACGTCCACCCGAAGTTGTTGAAAAAAGTCAACCAGGTCCGCGAATCCGGCGAAGCGACCGTGATTCGTACCTGGTCGAGAGACTCGATGATCATGCCCGAAATGGTCGGCCTGAATTTCGGGGTCCACGACGGTCGCAGACATGTGCCGGTATTTATCACCGAGAACATGGTTGGGCATCGCCTGGGCGAGTTCGCCCCTACGCGTACATACCGCGGCCACGTCGCCCGGTCTGAACGATCCAGCAGGGTGAGGTGACGCGATGCCAGCGGTACGCGCAATGGCGAAACAGGTGGGCGCCTCTCCCAAACGTTTGAAGCCCATCATGGACGCAGTCCGAGGCAAGACGGTCAACGATGCGTTGGATCACCTCAGCTTGATGACTTCTCCTTGGGCCCGTTCTGTGGCCAAGGTGGTTCAATCAGCAGCCTCAAACGCCGAAAACAACATGTTCATGAATCGCAACGAGTTGCGTATTACTCGCATCTCTGCAGATCAAGCGCGGCCTCTGAAGAGGTTTCGTGCGCGAGCCAGGGGCCGGATCGGTCGTGTTACGCGGCGCTCCAGTCACATCATCATTGAAGTTGACGAGATTCAGGAGGGCTAACTGATGGGCCACAAAACCCACCCCCTGGGATTCCGCTTGGGGATTATAAAAGACTGGAAGACCCACTGGTATGCCAACAATGGCACCCAATATCGAGATGGGGTCCAACAGGATCTGGGGCTGCGCCGCGCGATTCACAACGAGTACGCAGCATTCGCTGATGCCGGAATCGCTCGCATCGAGATCGACCGAACAGCCCAAGAAACGATAATAAACATTCATTCGGCGCGTCCCGGCATCCTGATCGGGCGCGACGGTGATCGTGTCAAGGGTCTGCGATCCCGCCTGGAGACGATGAACAGCGGTCAACTGCGCCTGAACATCGTCGAGATAGAACAGCCGGAACTGGACCCGTTCTTGGTGGGCAGGAATATCGCTGACCAACTCAGTCGGCGTGTAGCATACAGGCGGGCTATGCGGCAGGCCGCCTTGCGCACCATGCAAGCCGGAGCCGAAGGAGTCAAGATCATCACCAAAGGCCGCATTTCCGGAGCCGAAATCGCCCGCACCGAAAAGCTGATGATGGGACAAGTGCCTCTTCATACGTTGCGAGCCAACATCGACTACGCGCTCGCTGAGGCGCATACCGCGATGGGACGGATCGGGATCAAGGTTTGGGTCTATAAGGGACAGATTATGCCGGCGCCGACTGAAGACGACGGAGAATTGGATAGCATTGAGTTCCGGGTCTCCAGCGCAGACGCGGATGTGGTGCCCGATCTGGAAATCTGATGCCAACAGCGTTGGATACTACCGAACACGTATGACCATTTGCCCGGCACTACAATTGCCATCAATACGGAGACGCTGATCATGTTGCAACCCAAGAGGACCAAATTCCGGAAAATGGGCCGGGGAAAACGCCGGGGTGCCGCAACCACCGGAAGTACGGTTGAATTCGGACAGATCGGGTTGAAGGCCATGAGCCCCGATTGGATCACCGCACGCCAGATCGAGTCCGCACGTGTCGCCATCACCCGCCATCTGCAACGTGGTGGACAGACCTGGATCCGGATCTTCCCCGATAAGCCGGTTTCCAAAAAACCGGCCGAAGTGCGCATGGGGGGCGGCAAGGCAGCCAACGACCATTGGGTCGCTGTCGTGAAACCGGGTCGGATCATGTTCGAGGTCGGCGGAGTTCCAATCCCCCAGGCGGAGGAAGCTCTCCTACGCGCTGCCCACAAATTACCTATCCCTACGAAGATCGTATACAGAGACCGCGTCAACTCTCTGCTGTCCGGCTCCGGAGCCTGAAGTCTGATGAAGATGTACGAAATACGCGCGCTGAGCGACGACCAAATTCGCGACGAGATTGATAAGTCCTATCAGGAACTCATGAATCTGCGGTTCCGCGACGCCACCAACCAGTTGACCGACACTAACCAGCCGCGCAAAACTCGAAAAGATATCGCCCGGATGCTGACCTGCCTGCGCGAGCGAGGGCTCGAATAGGAACACAGCACCACGGTCGAAACGAAGCTGCAAGGAATAACTCACAATGGCGAAAGCGATGCGGAAAATTCGGGTAGGCTCTGTAGTGAGCACCCGTATGGACAAAACGGCGGTAGTGGAGTTCGTGTGGAAACAACGGCACCGGGTTTACCGCAAGCAGATGCGTCGCGTCGCTCGGTTCTACGTCCATGACCCTGAGAGCCAATGCAAAATTGGGGACACAGTAAGGATCCAGGAAACGCGCCCGATCTCCCGCACCAAGCACTGGCGCCTCCTGGAGATCACTGCACGGCGAGAAGTGGCCGATGTCCGCCCGATTGAACTCGAAACCGACGTTGTGATCGAACCGGCTGCAAGCGAGATTGCACAGGTCGATCAGAACGATGACGCCGATGGCGAGGATGCGTAAATGATCCAGAGTTATACAAGGCTCCACGTGGCAGACAACAGTGGAGCGCGCCGCATCCGACTGATTAACATCCCGGGTTCCAGCCGGCGCAAGTATGCGTCGGTGGGTGATATCATCGTGTGTACGGTCAGAGAAGCCGTACCGAACTCTCCGGTGCGCAAAGGTTCCGTGGTAAAAGCGGTGATCGTGCGACAGGCCGCACCGTTGTTGAGGCCGGACGGAACCTACATCAGATTTGATGACAACGCGGCCGTGCTCATCAACGACAACCAGCTGCCTCGTGGAACCCGAATATTTGGACCGGTCGCCCGCGAACTTCGCGACAAGGGTTTCATGCGGATAGTGTCCCTGGCTCCGGAGGTTGTGTAATGGCGCGGAGCAAGATTCACCGTGGAGACGACGTGGTCGTGATTGCCGGCAAGGACAAAGGGAAAGCCGGTCGAGTGCTCCAGATGGTGCCGGAGAAAAATCGCGTGATCGTGGAAGGCGTGAACATAGTCACGAAGCACTACAAGCCACGCCCAGGTATCAGACAGGGCGGGAGAGTGCAGCAGGAAGCGTCCATTCACATCTCCAACATCAAGCTGATCCAAAGTAACTATACCGAGCCCGGTACCCAGTTCCGAAACCGGGACGAGTGATTACGATGACGACTGAACAACAAACCCAACCAGATCAAGAAGTCGAGAACCAGGGAGGCGGACGGCGTCGGCGTCAGCAGGATTCCGCGGAAAGTAATGGCTCCAACGGAACTGCGCTCCCTCCACCGAGTTTCAAAATCCAATTCAGGGATGAAATCGTCCCAGCCATGGTCTCGGAGTTCGATTATTCGAGCCCGATGCAGGTGCCCAGACTCAGCAAGATTAATCTGAACATCGGTTTGGGCGAGGCTTTAACCAATGGCAGGGCCATGGAAAGTGCGGTACGCGATCTGACAACCATTTCGGGCCAAAAGCCGATCATCACCCGCGCCAGGCGCTCGATCGCCGGCTTCAAGGTACGGCAGGGGAACCCAATTGGCACGGCGGTAACACTCCGCGGCGATCGCATGTATTACTTCCTGGAGCGGTTGATCATCACCGCTCTACCGCGCATCCGAGACTTCCGCGGTATATCCCGGGGAGGCTTCGACGGCCGCGGCAATTTTTCCCTGGGTTTGCGTGAACAGATCGTATTCCCCGAGATCGACTACAACAGCATCGACCGCCTCCGCGGATTGCAGGTAACGATTACTACGACCGCGAATAATGACGCGGAGGCAACCCGGTTGCTGGAACATTTCGGAATGCCCTTCATCCGGCAGTAAGCCTCAAGATCAGAGGCGTTTGTCGCCAAATCGATGCGGTCCGACCAGAACGAGACATTCGACACCGTCAGAGCACGGGAGAACGTATTTTGGCAAAAAAATCATCCATAGTAAAAAACGAGCGTCGGAAACGGACAGTTGCTAAGTACTCAGCGCAAAGGGCCGCGTTGCTAGCCCAAGCTCGCGACATATCCCGGCCCATGCGCGAACGATTCGAAGCAAGGCAACAACTCGCCCTTTTGCCACCCGATGCTAACCCCAATCGGATCCGCAATCGAGACGGCGCGACCGGGAGGCCTCGCGGGTACATCCGCCATTTTGGCCTGTCCCGAATTTCGTTCCGCGAAATGGCTCTCGATGGATTGTTGCCAGGCGTTCGTAAGGCCAGCTTGTGACAGTATCGAGTTCGAATGCATCGGGGCCGTTGACAGGCTACGTGATGACAACAAGTAACAACAGTAATGGAGCTCTGACGCGATGCCCGTAAACGACCCAGTTGCAGATATGCTGACGCGCATACGCAATGCCATCCACGCGCGGCACCAATCAGTATTGGTACCCCAGTCCAAAATGAAAACCGCCATCGCCGATATCTTGAAGTCTCAAGGTTACATCCGCGATTGGGATTCAGCCAGGAACCAGAAATTCCCGACCATGCGCATCCAACTTTTGTACAAGGATGACGAACAAAACGCCATCAGGGGATTAAAACGCGTCAGCAAGCCAGGCCTTCGTGTGCACGTAGGTCGCGGAGAAATCCCCCGGGTCTACGGCGGATTGGGCATCGCAATCGTATCAACCTCCCAAGGGATGATGACCGGGTACGAAGCCTGGCGCAAGGGCATCGGAGGAGAATTGGTCTGCTATGTCTGGTAATGAAATTATGATCAGTTCCGGCGTCGCGGAGCGCGTGGCCCCCGAAGAGCGCCCGCTTTCCCGCGTTGGTCGGCAGCCCATACCGATCCCCCAGGGCGTAACTGTTGAAGTGATCTACGGGGGCGTCATCATCACTGGTCCTCGGGGAACAGTTACGCAGAAGTACCACCCCGAGGTCAATGTCAGGGCCGACGGCGATGAGATCATCGTGGAGCGCTTGACCGATCGGAAGTTCCACCACTCGTTGCACGGCTTGACTCGTTCCCTGATTGCAAATGCGGTGGTCGGAGTTACCGAGGGTTACAACCGTACATTGGAATTGATGGGGGTCGGATACCGCGTACAACAAAACGGTGCCGGTATCACCCTGAGCGTAGGATACAGCCACACCGTCGACATCTTCCCCGAAGACGGCCTGATCATGGAAGTAGAAGGGAATAACCGCGTTCACGTTTCCGGTGTCGACAAGCAGAAAGTGGGCCAACTGGCTGCCAAAGTCCGCAAGGTGCGGCCCCCAAACGCCTACAAGGAAAAAGGGATTCGTTACCAGAACGAAGTCCTGCGCCTGAAGCCTGGGAAGGCCGCAGCTCGGCGCGCCGTGTAGCGTACTCAATGAACGATCGAATTTGAGAGCACCAAGACTATGCCGAAAGACAAGGATGCCCGGAAACTGCGAGTCGTACGACACCGCCGGGTTAGGAACAAAGTAATTGGGACGGCTGAACGGCCACGACTTTGCGTATTTCGCAGCCTGAAAGGCATCTACGCCCAGGTCATTGACGATGCGCAGGGGCATACACTCGCCCACGCGTCCAGCCGCGAATTGACACCCGCAGACGACACGTCGAAAACTTCGGCCTCAGTCGCAGTGGGGAAGTTGGTCGCAGAACGAGCGATCGCCGCAGGGATTTCCGCAGTAGTTTTCGACCGCGGCGGTTACCAATTCCATGGCCGCGTGAAAGCATTGGCTGATGCAGCCCGGGAAGGAGGGCTTAAGTTCTGATGGTATCTCCAGCAACCCGCAGAGGTGAACGCAGCGACCGTGGCGGCGGTGAGCGCCGAGGCGGACGTGGTGGGCGTGGCCGCGATCGAGATCAGCGGCAACGTGAAGATGATAGTGGTGGTTTCAGCGAGCGGGTTGTCCACACCCGTCGCATCGCCAAGGTAGTCAAAGGCGGCCGCAGGCTCCGATTCAACGCGTTGGTGGTCATCGGCGACGGACAGGGCCGAGTCGGCGCAGGAATGGGAAAGGCTTTGGCGATCCCTGACGCGGTGCGAAAAGGGACCGCGGTTGCTCGCCGCAGCACCGTTACCATCCCCATCAAAGGCAGCACTATTCCTCACGAAATTTCCGTCCGCAAGGGCGCATCGATCGTGATCATCAAACCGGCTCCGCTAGGTACCGGGGTCATTGCCGCCGGTGCGATGCGCGCCATGCTCGAGTTGGGCGGCGTGCAGGACGTGGTGGGAAAGTCCCTCGGTTCACGTAATCCTATCAACATCGTCCAGGCCACTTTGGAAGCCCTCAGTTTGCTGAGGGATCCCGAAACCGAACGCGCCAATCGGCTGGGGCTCAACCGACCCGAAACCAACGGCGCGGTTGGCTCCGCTCAAGCTGAAACCTCCGATGAGGCTCCCAGCGCTACAGAGGCACCGGTCGCTGAAGCACCCGCCCCGACGGCGGAACCGGAACCTCCCGTCGCCGAATCGGCAGCGCCGACAGAGGCCAGCACACCAAGCGAGGCTCCGGCGGTGGCCAATCCTTCAGATGGTGACATCGCTCAACCAACGGAACCAACGTCTGAAACCGACGCCAACCCATCTGCCTAGAGCAGCGATCGAGCACTGATATGGCACAGATTAAAATTACCTGGAAAAAAAGTTGCATTGGTAGGCCTTCCTATCAGCGACGTATCGTAGAATCTTTGGGTTTGAAAAGGCTCAACCACTCAGTCGTGCATCATGACAGCCCAACCATCATGGGCATGGTGAAGAAGGTCCAGCACCTCGTAGTGGTGGAACCGGCTGAATGAGCGAAATCCTCCCGATGCAACCTCCCGCCAGTATTGGAGCAAATTACCTACCATGATGGAGCACGACATATCACCGCCAAAAGGGTCACGCCGGAACCGGAAGCGGGTTGGGCGCGGTGATGCCGCTGGCGGTGGCAGCTATGCTGGCCGCGGTTTGAAGGGACAGAAATCCCGGTCAGGAAAAGGACTCCGGCCAGGATTTGAAGGCGGTCAACTGCCCCTGATCAAGGGTCTGCCGATGAAGCGCGGCTTCAACAACCGCTACAAAACCTACTACGCCTTGGTGAATCTGAACACACTGGAGGAGCGCTTCGAGTCCGGCGATCGGGTTACTCCAGAGCTGTTGCACGGGTTGAACATCGTGCGCAGGACCAACCTGCCCATTAAAGTGGTCGGGGACGGGGAACTCGGACACCCTCTCACCGTGGTTGCTCATAAATTCACCGCCTCGGCTCGCGCCAAGATTGAGGCGGCCGGCGGCGTGGCAGAAGAGATCTAAACGATTCGTTTTGCGGAATCGGCGCGAGTTAGCTAAGGCATGATCCAGTCAGAAGTGCAGGGCGGCGGACGGTGGCCGCGGTTAGTTCAGGCTGCTATTGACGCGTTCAGCGTGCCTGACCTCAGGGCAAAGATCCTCTTTACCCTGGGCATGCTGGCGTTATACAGGCTGGTCGCCCATATCCCGATTCCAGGGCTCGACGCGGGCGCGTTGGACAACCTGTTCAGTAACAACCAGCTGTTGGGGTTCCTGGACCTGTTTTCCGGTGGCGCTCTGCGGCGCATGAGCATCGTGGCGCTGGGCGTGTTCCCATATATCACCGCCTCGATCATCATGCAGTTGCTGACGCCTGTCATACCGGCGCTGCAGAATATGTCCCGAGAAGGTGAATCCGGTCGCATCAAGATGAACCGGATCACTCATTGGGGTACCGTGCCCATCGCCGTTGCTCAGGCATTCGCGCAGCTTGTCCTGTTGCAACAAGCTAACGTGCTGACCAACGTTGGGTTCACCGGTGATGCGTTCCTGCCCACGGTGGCGGCTGTACTGTCTATGACTGCAGGGACCATGTTCCTGGTATGGCTCGGCGAACTGATCACGGAACGCGGCATCGGCAACGGCATCTCGCTCATCATATTCGCGGGTATAGTCGTCGGTTTCCCGGGACTGCTAGCGACCAGCTTCCTAGATCGCGACAACATCATCGGTATCTTCTTCTTTGCATTGATCGGCCTCGTAATCATCGCTTTGATCGTTGTGTTCAACGAGGCTCACCGACGTATTCCGGTTCAATATGGCCGCAGCATCTTTCGAGGCGGTCAAATGTATCGGCAATCTGGCTCAACATATATACCGTTGCGCATCAACTCCGCCGGGATGATACCTCTGATTTTCGCTTTCTCAATCGTGATCTTGCCCGGTACCGTGGCACAGTACCTGAGCTCCGCTGGCGGGTTCCTGGGTAACGTCGCCGGTAACATGCAGACTGCTTTGAGTCCGACCGGCCCCATCTACTGGGTGCTGGCATTTGTCCTGGTCGTTGCGTTCACCTTCTTCTACACCCTGGTTGTGTTCCAGCAGCAGAACATAGCGGAAAATCTGCAACGAAATGGAGGCTTTGTCCTAGGGATTCGGCCCGGGCGTCCCACCCAGGACTACTTGAACCGGGTTATAGTTCGCCTCACCTTGGGCGGAGCGTTATTCCTTGGATTCATTGCCATAGTTCCTTACCTCGCATCCCTGGTGACCAACGTCGAAGCGATAGCCCTCAGTAGCACCAGTCTGCTCATCATGGTCGGCGTCGGACTCGACACGCTGCGGCAGTTGGAGGCCCAACTGATGATGCGCAACTACGAGGGATTCCTGCGATGACCCGCATCGGCGTTGCGACCAACTTGCGGTTGATTCTCTTGGGCCCACCGGGAGCCGGCAAGGGAACTCAGGCCCTGTTGCTCAAGGAACAACTGGAAATCGAGCATGTCAGCTCAGGCGACCTCTTTCGCCATCATCTATCCAACGGCACCGAACTCGGTGAAATAGCTCGTGGGTACATGAACCAAGGAGCCTTAGTGCCTGACGAGGTAACAATCGGCATGGTGTTGGGCCGCGTTCGGTCTATGCCCACCGGGCAAGGATTCATGCTGGACGGATTTCCTCGCAACACCAACCAAGCCGAGGCGCTGGATGGCGCGCTGGAGCAACGAGGCCAGAAAATCGACCGCGCGGTGCATATCAGCGTACCTGACGATGAACTGATTCGCCGGCTCAGTAACCGCTACATCTGTCGAAAATGCCAGAAACCCTTTACCCGCACGCCTGCGTCTGGCGAGCCGCCCAAAAGTTGCAACGAATGTGCGGACGGCGGGGAAATCTATCAGCGTGATGACGATACCCCGTATGCGGTGGCTAACCGTTTGATCGTGTACCATCAGGAAACGGCTCCGGTGCTCGACTTCTATCGCGACGCGGGGCTGTTGGCCACCATACCAGGGGAAGGAACTGTCGAAACGGTCAACAAGTCGGTGCTCGCCGCATTGGGCTTGACGGTTGAGGTATAATCATAATGGTGGAAAACCAGACAAAACGGAAAACAGCTTCCAATTCACCGTCTTCGTACACGGGCGGAATTACTATCAAGTCCCGACGTGAAATGGAAGCCATGGAGCGCGCCGGCGCCATCGTTGGATCCACCCTTGCTCTCCTCAAGCGCTCGGTCGAACCCGGCATGACCACCGCCGACCTGAACCGGATCGCCGAAAAAAATATCAGGAGCATGGGAGCCGTCCCCGCTTTCTTGGGTTACCAGGGTTTCCCCGGCACGATCTGTGCGTCCGTGAACGAGGAAATCGTTCATGGCATCCCCGGTAAGCGCGTCCTCAAAGAGGGCGACATTATAAAAATGGATTGCGGCGCTACCATCGATGGATTCATCGGCGACGCAGCGATTTCAGTGCCGGTCGGGGAAATCGATGAAGCGACACAACGCCTTCTGGACGACACCAGGGCGAGCCTCTACGAAGGCATCGCGGCGGCCCAACCCGGTAACAGGATCGGCGACATTGGCGCGGCGGTGGAAGGCTACGCCTCAGAACGCGGCTACGGTGTGGTTCGCCAATTCGTCGGGCACGGTATCGGTCGCTTCCTTCACGAGGACCCGCAGGTTCCCAATTACGGGGAGGCGGGCAAGGGCGTCCTACTCAGGCCTGGAATGTGCATCTGCATCGAGCCCATGTTGAACATGGGCACAGAAGACACAAAGATTCTGGATGACGATTGGACGGTCGTTACTGCCGATGGAGCGATGTCCGCTCACTTTGAGCACACGCTGGCGATCACCAAGGACGGACCAAAAATTTTGACTTTGCACGACTGATTCCCACATCGGCTGTATTCAATCCCGAGAGACCGCAACAACAAAAGTAGGCTTATTTATGGCAAAAAAAGAAGCGATCGAGGTTGAGGCACAGGTAACCGAAGCCCTGCCCAACGGGATGTTCCGAGTGGAATTGCCCAACGATCACCAGGTCCTGGCTCACATCTCGGGAAAAATCCGCATGCACTTCATTCGGGTATTGCCGGGAGACCGTGTCTTGGTGGAACTATCACCGTATGACCTGAGTCGGGGCCGGATCACCTATCGGTTCAAGTAATCGTGAAGGACATTCTGAAATGAAAGTGTCGGCATCAGTGAAACCGCGCTGCGATCGTTGTCGGATTATCCGCCGCAAGGGCAGGGTCCGCATCATCTGCGTTAACACCAAACATGCCCAGCGCCAAGGCTGAGATACCTAGCAACATGGTCCAGAGCCGTAACCGGTTTTGGTTCGCCGGAAATATCCAATCTCAGACCACCCAGGAGAGGAATCATGGTTCGTATCGCGGGAGTTGACGTACCGGACCGCAAGCGCGCTCACATTGCGCTCCGCAGCATCTACGGCATAGGGCCAACCAAGGCCATCGAAATCGTTGGCAAAGCCAACTTGGACGTCGACATGCCTCCGCGCATGAGCGACCTCTCCGAGGATCAACTCGACAGGATCCGGGTCATCGTTGACCAAGACTACATTACCGAGGGTGACCTACGACGGGAACACAACGAAAATATCCGTCGGCTCATTGACATCGGCAGCTACCGCGGTTTGCGGCATCGTCGCAACCTCCCCGTACACGGCCAACGCACCCGGACCAATGCCCGCTCACGCAAGGGAGCCCGACGGACGGTTGCTGGGCGCGGCCGCCGCACGGGTGGTAAGAAGTAGACCCATAGCGGTCAACCATACCGAACAACTCAACAGAAAACGCATCCGAGAGGTAACCCTAGATGCCACGACCACGCGCCCGCAGGCGAGAACGTCGGTCCATACCCCAGGGCCGCGCTTATATCTACTCCACGTTCAACAACACGTTGGTCAGCTTGACTGACCCCGACGGGAATGTGGTCGCGTCTACCAGCTCCGGGACCGTCGGTTTCCGTGGATCCAGAAAGGGCACCGCTTTCGCAGCGCAGCGTGCCGCAGAGCAAGCAGCCAGGCGTGGCGTCGATATGGGCATGCGGAACATCGACGTATACATCAAAGGACCAGGATCGGGGCGGGAGCCGGCAATCCGTGCGTTGCAGGGTGCCGGGCTGTACGTTACCAGTATCAGGGACGTCACTCCCATTCCTCACAATGGAGTCCGACCACCTAAACGTCGCAGAGTCTGACGAGTCGCCGAACCGCGCACTCCGGCTCTCGCCGGAGTTTGAATTCGAACCACCAACGGAAAGAGTGTAATGGGAAGATATACAGGACCATCATGCCGGCTCTGTCGCCGTGCCGGCGAAAAACTTTTCCTCAAGGGAGATCGCTGTTTTTCGCCACGATGCGCTATTGAACGACGCCACATCCCGCCAGGAGGCGGTGGCAACCGGCGCCGGAGAGTCTCCGACTACGGGGTACACTTGCGCGAAAAGCAGAAGGCCCGTCAGATGTACGGTGTCATGGAAAGCCAATTCCGGAAATACATGAACGATGCTTTCAACACGCCTGGCATCTCCGGAAACAACCTGCTCCGCACGTTGGAGCGTCGTCTGGACAACGTCATATACCACTTTGGGTTCGCGGATTCACGGAAGCAAGCGCGCCAGATGGTGCAACATGGTCATTTCGCGGTAAACGGCCGGAAAACCGACATACCGTCGTTCCTGGTCAAGCCTGGGCAGACCATCTCATGGACGGAGAGTTCGAAAAACCGTGAATTTTTCTCTGACCGCACGGACGGATTGCCACGACGCACGTTGCCAACCTGGCTAACCCTAGATCTCGCCAAAATGGAAGGTGAGGTCGTATCAATGCCGCCAGACAACGAACTGCCTGACACTATCAATTCCCGCCTCATCGTCGAGTTCTACTCGAGGTAGCCACTGAATGTTAAATCCCCAAATTCTCCCGCCGATGCGGGAATCGGAACCCGAAATCCCAACCCCTTCAATCAGGGTAATTGAAAGCAACGACACCTACGCTTGCGTCGCGTTGGAGCCGTTGGAACGCGGGTTCGCTACAACGGTGGGGAACCCGTTGCGCCGGTTGCTCCTGAGTTCCATCCAGGGCACCGCAGTGACGTGGGTCAAAATTGAAGACATACCCCACGAGTACACGGTAATACCCGGCGTCAAAGAAGAGGTGATGGATCTCCTGTTGAGCATCAAGCGCATCAGGATCCACGCCCTGGCGAAGCGCCCGGGTAAAATGCGGTTGGACGTCTCCGGGGAAGGCAGAGTGTGCGCCGGGGACATATCAACGGCCAGCGACTTCCAAATAGTCAATCCTGAATTGCACCTCGCAACGTTGGACAGTCCGGACGTCTCTCTATCCATCGAATTCAACGTCGAATCAGGGAAGGGTTATCAACAGGTAACCCAGGGAGATAGCGCATCCGGGCTGCCGGTTGGAGTGCTGCCGGTCGATGCCATCTACAATCCGGTCCGCAGAGTTGAATACTCTGTAGAGCGTATGATGGTGGGACAACAGACCGACTGGGAACGCCTGATTCTCCAGGTATGGACGGATGGAGCGATAACACCACTCGCTGCAATCCAGGAAGCCTCGGAGAACTTGGTCCAACATTTCTTCATGTTCAACCAGCTCAGCCGCCCCGGCGATGTTGCGCTGGATACTGCCAACCTTTCGGTGGCATCAGAGGTGTATCTGATGCCCATCGAGCGACTTGATTTGTCGTCGCGCACGCTGAACTGCCTGAAACGGGCAAAGTTGGATCGCGTTGGACAGGTACTGGATCTCAGCACCGAAGACCTGCTTAATATTCGCAACTTCGGGCAGAAATCGTTGGAAGAATTGCAAGCGAAACTGGCCGAACTCGGTGTGAGCTCCTCCGGTCCCGGAGAGGATCTATCAACCGAGCCAGGATTCGCCGAAGAAGTCAGAACCATCACCGGAGGATCACTGGTATTCGATCCCGACGATGATGACCTCGATTATGACGAAGACGGAGAGTAACGATGGCCTCTCACCGCATTGCCGGCCGCAAGCTCAGCCGGTACAAAGACCAGCGAAAGGCACTCCTGCGAGGCCTGACTGCGGATCTGATACAGCACGAGCGTATCACCACCACATTGGCCAAGGCCAAGGAAACCCGGGTGATGGCAGAGAAGCTGATCACCCACGGTAAGAAAGGGACCCTGCACAACCGGCGGACCGCTCTGAGCCAGGTGCCCAACAAAAGAGCCGTCGCCAAGGTATTCGACGAACTTGGACCTCGTTACGCTGAACGACCCGGCGGATACACTCGGATTGTCAAGTTGGGGCCGCGCCAGGGAGACGGGGCATCCATGGCCGTAATCGAATTGGTCTGATCACCTGTCCATTGGCCACCGATTGCCGCGATCACCTACTGTCCCCGATTCTCATCAACGTGAGGGATTGCCATCGCTGAACGCTCGTTTGACATTTGAGAATGCCGCAAATGCAACGGATCGACGGGTTGCCCTAGTGGTTGTATATGACGGGACGGATTACGCCGGATTTCAGTTTCAGGTGGGTTCGCCGACCATACAAAACGACCTGGAAAGAGCCGTGGGCAAAGCGACTGGTGTTCGAAGCAGGATCCGGGGAGCGAGCCGCACCGATGCTGGCGCTCACGCGTCCGGTCAGGTGGTGGACTTCTCCACTGGCAGCGAACTGAGCACCGTAACCCTTGTTGCAGCCCTTAACTATTACCTCCCTGAATCGATCCGCGTAATCCGTGCTTTCGATGTACCGTTCGAATTCCACTCCAGGTTCGATGCTGCATTTCGGGAATACCGGTACAGCATCTTGAACAGAGAGATCGCCTCGCCGTTCTTGCGTCGGACACACCATCTGGAAAACGCGGCTCTCGATCTGAAACGAATTGAACACGCTGCAACCAGTCTTCTGGGCATCAGGGACTTCCGACGTATATCGACAGGGCATCCAGTTGATCGGAGTGCGGTGCGGCACGTTCTAAGATGGGAGATCAACCGGCATCCGAGCATTCCCGAAGTGATTACGATTGACTGCGCCGCCAGCGGTTTCCTACGGCACCAGATACGCCGAGCGAATGCTATCCTGCTGGAGATCGGCAAAGGGAAACTTCCTGTACATGCTATGGCTGAAACACTATCCGGGCGAATACCAAACCAACAGCCAATCCGAACTCTACCGGCCAAAGGGCTGTGTTTGAAGTCAGTCCATTACCCCAATTACGATCATCTTTTTGGTCCGAAGGTCAAAGAAAAACATGAAACGCAATAGCACATATTTCGCAAAAGCCGAAGACGTTCCCGACAATTGGCGAGTCATCGACGCCACTGGCGTTAGCCTCGGCCGCGTGGCTCGGCAAGTAGCCATCGCGCTACAGGGCAAAGACCTGCCGACCTATACCCCACATGTAATCACCGGTTGCCACGTAGTGGTCATCAACGCTGACAAAGTGCGGATTACGGGACGCAAGTTGATGCAGAAAATGTACTACAGGCACAGCGGCTACGTGGGGAATCTCAAGTCGTTCCTGATGAGAGACATGATGGAGGAGCGACCGGAACGGGTGGTCCAGCTGGCCGTGAAGGGCATGCTGCCGTCCACCAAACAGGGACGCCAGATGCTAAGGCGTCTGAGGGTCTATGCCGGAGATCAGCATCCCCACGAAGCCCAGGTGGGCAGCGCCGAGTAAGCTCCTGACATCCCAGGCCATTTCTCCAATCAAAGGCAGGTAATGAATGGTGTTGCAGACCGAAACGCAACAATATTTTTATGGGACGGGCCGGCGCAAGTCGGCAATCGCGAAAGTGAGGCTCTATCCCGACGACGGCACGGCGATCATCGTCAACGACAAGCCGATGGAAGAGTATTTCAACTGGCTGCCATGGCAGTCGACCATTCGCGAGGCTTTCACTGTTTCCGGAACCATAGGACGGTTCCGAGTCCAAGCCCAAGTCAAAGGCGGTGGAGTCAACGCCCAGGCGGAAGCCATCCGTCATGGCATTGCGCGCGCGTTGGTGGTTTCCGACCCCAACCTCAAATCTGGACTACGTCGCGCCGGTTTCATAACCAGGGACGCCAGAGTCAAGGAAAGTAAGAAGTACGGTCTCAAACGCGCTCGGCGTGCTCCACAGTACACCAAGCGCTAAAGCTCAAACATTGCAGTGGCAATGCGAAGGGGCGATTATTTGGTCGCCCCTTTCTCTATAACAGGTCTCCCAACGTCAGCCAGTAGAACACGATGTAGGTGCCAGCCACGACCATCAGCCAGGCGCCGACCACACCCACATAGGGCAACGCCGTACGCATCCAACGTATCAATACCGTCCGGGCGACGGCCATCCCCAAGGTCAGCACCATGATGACGCTGCCCATGCCGGCCGCGTACAACAAGAACTGGCTGAGTGTTTCCAGGAATCCGGACGACAGCCCGGCGCCAACCCCCAGCACCGCCAGGAACAGCGGGAGAGTACAACTCAGCGAAGCCAGACCATAGCTCACGCCGAACAGCACGTAACCGGATATGTTGAGTTGACTCGGGTCGCCGATTCGGGAAGCGGCACGCTGCGCCAGGCTGGTGTATATCTTTCCGCCGGTGGCCATGTATGCGCCGGCCCCGATCAGCAGGACGCCCACCGCCAGCCCTATGTACGGCAATGCTGACACCACGACTGCTTGCGATCCGAACCCCAATATGAGACCGACCGCTCCGAATAGCGCGACGAAGCCCACGGAGACTGACAGGCCCACCATGACCGCCCTGCTTACCAAGCGTACAGGTTGTCTCCGGTCTTCGTCCTGGTTGCCTCCGCTGACGTACAAGCCCAGATAGGCAGGGAGCATGGCGAATCCGCATGGGTTCACCGCGGACGCGGCGCCAACCGCGTACGCGAACCCCAGCTTGATCCCCAAATTGCTGATGCCGGAGCCGGAGGATCCCGACAACAGCTCGACAAATCGATTGACGCCGTCGATGCCCGACGCGTCCCGAACAAAAAGAGCCCCGATGAAAGCGATGGCGTAAGCCACCGCGGCAATGCCTACTGCGATCAAAATACCGCGGCGCGCCAATATGCGATCGATGATTGATGGGGCCTCACGGGTGGAATCCGCGGGAACTGCCATTTTTTCCTCCTGAAGAGGTCGCGGTAATTAACCGCGGGTCCAAGAATATCCAACGTCCTGGCCGACCAACCGAATCCGGCGACCCGCCACTCAGCGCACTATTATCGTGCCAGCCACCCGGTCGGACAACGAACGATTATCCTCGTCGTCCAGCAACATCAGGATTGCATCTGCGAAAAATCCGATTACGAAACTGTGAGCGACAATCTTGACGACCTCTCGCACGAACATCGTGCCCCAGCCAGCCCGGTCCCCATCTCGTGTGATGGCGTAGATTCCCAATAGCTGCTTGCCCGGGGTTTGTCCTCGGCCCAAGACAATCAGCCACCAGATGATATAGCCGACGATGAGGGTAAGAAAGAACAGTATCCAATCAAGGATGTGAGCGAACAACCGACGTATTGGGCTGGCTGTATCCACGTTGACGCCTCACTTTGATATACGTCGGATAGGCGGTGGCGGTTCTTTTCAGACGCCCAGATGAGCCTGAACGCCGTCCAAAAGTTCTTCGACGTTGGGGACCGAGTTCGCCTCGCAATAGATGCGGAGCAACGGTTCGGTTCCGGAGAATCGGGCCGCAACCCATCCGGCATCGACCAGCCATCGCCGGCCATCGATTTCATCCGTGGAGAGCACCTGCATCCCGGCCAGTTCGGTCAGAGAGGAATTCAGCAGTCGGTCCATGATGGCCGAACGAGCGGCGGGGTCGAAGTGCACGTCGCGTCGCTGATAGTGGTGCTCGCCCACGGTGTCGAAGAGGTAGCGGACCATACCGGCCACCGAAAGGCCGCTCGTGGCCATGTATTCCAGGAGGTACAGACCGCTCAAAATTCCGTCTCGTTCGGGTATGTGGCCTCGGAATGCATATCCGCCGCTCTCCTCACCGCCAAGGATGGCATCATCCGAGACGAAACGCGGACCGATATTCTTGAATCCCACCGGCATCTCAAAAATTCCAACGGCGTATTTCTGCGCTAACTTGTTCAGCATCAGAGACGCCGTGACGCCTTTCACCAGTGGGCCGCGGTCCCCGCGTTCCAAGAGGTACAGGGCCAACAGGGAGAATACTTCCAGGGTGCTGACAAACCGGCCGTTTTCGTCCACCAACCCGATGCGATCGGCGTCCCCATCCAGCGCCAACCCGACGGATGCGCCACAGGCAGGCACGCGAGCGCATAGTTCAGCCAAGTTGTGCGCTATGGGCTCGGGTTGAGCCATGCCAGGAAACGCCGGGTTCGGTTCGGACCGGAGCTCCTCCACCGATGTCCGGCCGCCTTCCAAAAAATCTCCGAAGTAACCGGCGCCCGCTCCGTGCATGGCGTCGGCCAACACGTTGAGGCCGAAGTTTCGGATGACGTCCAAATTCACCAGACCGGCTATGGATTCGCGGTACGCGGGCTTTGGATCGGCATCCAGCACGAGACCAAGTTTCCGAGCTTCATCGATGGGAAGCCTTTTGGGATCTCCAGCGGACTCGATGCACAACTCGAGAACGTCGGTGACAGCCTGGCTGGCGCTGCCGCCTTCGGCGGATTTGAGCTTGAATCCGCTCCAAGCCGCGGGGTTGTGGCTAGATGTGATCACCACGCCACCGGCGGCGGCGCGATGTACCACATGGTGGCTGACCACGGGGGTTGGCACCGGCTGATTGCAAAGGTACACCGGGACTTCATTGGCGGACACCACGGACGCAACGGTTTCGGCGAATTCACGCGACGCGAACCGCGTGTCGTATCCTATTACCAATCCCTGGTGCCCGGATCCGGTGGCGCGAAGGTAGTCGGCCAATCCCTGGGAACAGCGAGCCACGTTGGCAAAGGTGAAATCATCGGCGATGATTCCACGCCACCCGTCGGTGCCGAATTTGATTGGAGCGGCCATAACTCGATTCTAGCATAGGGCAGGCGACGCGCCATCCCACCGGCTACGCACCCAACATTGCATAACAACG
>MKWU01001452.1_pt1 | contig 40563 bp, 38 predicted proteins | sample 809101 | NCBI WGS metagenome assembly MKWU01 (sample SAMN05860141, study PRJNA318959) | sponge metagenome | host: Aplysina aerophoba | place: Slovenia: Piran, Adriatic Sea, Gulf of Piran | collected 2013-05-07
CAATTGCTGTGATGTACACTGTGTAACCATGGGGATGGGAACTCCTGTATATGTAAGTGTCGGATAACACGTTCATATACCATGGATCCCATCCCCATGCAAAGGCTTTGGTGATCGATGCGGGCTAACGGTGGCAAGGATTCGCAGGCCATGGCCATCCTGCTGTCCCGGATCGTTCCCCGCGACCAGATCGTCGCGGTACACGCCCTGCTCGGCGAGGTGGGATGGCCCGGCACGGTCGAACATATCGAGGTGACCCGTTCCGCTGGCGTGCCGCTAGTATTCGCCCCCCGTCACATCCGGGGAGACCCTGCTCGAACGGGTCGAGGAACGGGGCCTCTGGCCGTCGAGCAAAACTCGCTGGCACCCTCCGCTTGTCGTCATAGTGTCCGTCCCGATCCAGCGGGAATTGAGCCGATATCGCAGGGTCCATCCCCGCTTCGGCGCGCGGTTCGTCAGCGCCATGGGCATGCGCGCGGAAAGCGCTATGGCGGCGCTACGACCGAATGAGCGTCGCCGGCCGCAAGGCCTTCGACTGGCTGCCGGTCTTCGATCTTTCAACGTAAGAGGTACTCCGCGTCATCCGCCATGCCGGCCAGTCGCCGCACTGAGCCCTACGCCACCGGCATGTCGAGTCTGAGTTGCAGCTTCTGCGTCGATCGTGTCCCGCGCCGATCTGCGCCGGGCGGCCCAGCTCCACCCGAACCTTTACCGCATCTACACAGAGCTTGAACGCCGCGTCGGTCTTACCCTAACCAGGGAAGACCTCGAAAGAAGACCGACAGTTCGACCCATTATCGAGAACGGAGACTTCGAACAGGATATCAGCGGCAGGGTGGCAGTTTGGCACGGTGGATTTCGGGAAGCGTTTCCTTCCGCCCTTGAACCTGCATCCCGCGCTACCATTTCCACTACTCTCCCGGCACCCGAATCAATGAAAAAGCTCCCTTCCGTCAACTCATGATGACCTCCGGCATCTCATTTCCCGAACCGCTCCGCGCAGCACTCCGCGACGGCCGGCTGGTGGTCTTCGCCGGCGCAGGCGTCTCGATGGGCAAGCCCGCGAGTCTGCCGGGCTTCGGCCCGCTTGCGGACTTGGTCGCCGACGGCACCGACAAGGTCCGCCGCACCGATGAACTCGACGACGCCTTTCTCGGCCGGCTCCGGCACCATAGAGTCCACGTCCACGAGATCGCAGCGCAGAACCTTCGGACGAACCTTTTCGGCGAGACCCCTGAGCCGACCGGCCTTCACCGGGATCTGCTGCGCCTCTATCCCGACCCGGCTGCGGTTCGCGTCGTCACCACCAATTTCGATCTCCTCTTCAGCGACGCCGCGCAGGACGTGTTTTCCGAGGCGCCCGAGATCTTCAGGGCGCCCGCCCTGCCGCTGGGAGGCTCGTTCAACGGCATCGTCCACGTTCACGGGTCCCTAGTCCGGCCCGAAGAGATGGTGCTCACCGACGCCGACTTCGGCCGTGCGTATCTCACCCAAGGATGGGCAGGGCGCTTTCTCGTCGAACTGTTCCGATCGTTCACGGTCATGTTCGTCGGCTACAGCCACAGCGACACGGTCATGAGATACCTGGCGCGCGCGCTACCTGTGAGCGAAGCCGGACGCCGGTTCATCCTTACGGACGATGCCGACAGCGAACGGTGGCCCTTCCTCGGGATCACGCCTGTCGCCTATCCCAAAGAGGCTGGTGACGACCATGTTCAACTGAGCAAGGGAGTCCGCGATCTCGCGAACGATGCACGTCGCGGCCTGCTCGACTGGCGGCATGAGATCACGGAGATAGCGCGGCGGCCGCCAACCCTCGACGATCGCGAAGCCGCCGTGATCGAGGAAGGTCTCTCCGATGCCGCCAGGACACGGTTCTTCATTGATGCCGCAACCGATCCCGAGTGGCTGGAGTGGCTCGACAGGCGCGAACATCTCGACCATCTCTTCGCTCCCGACAATCTCGAGGAGCGCGATCTCCTGCTCGCTGGCTGGATGGCCGATAACTTCGCCGTCTCTTGTCCGGACGCGGTCTTTCTGCTCATCGGCAGACACGGCATGGGCCTCAACCCGCATGTCTGGCATGACCTCGTTCACACGATCGCCTATCGCGAAGATCCCCCGCCGGACCGGGACACCCTGGCAAACTGGGTCTCCTGCCTCCTTGCCGCGGCCTCGCCGTACCTGGAGACGAATGCGATCTCGCCCCTGGCGAGGCGCTGCATCAACGCCGGTCTGGATCACTCCGCGATCGAGATATTCGATGCGATGGCCCGGCACAGCCTTCTCCTAATGCCGCCGTTCGGGAACTTCGAAGACGAGCTCTTCGGCCATCCCGACCACCCTCGATGCAAGATCAACATCGAACTCTCCCCGGAAGGCGACAACTCCGCGTTCCACGATCTTTGGGAGAACGGCCTCAAGCCAAGGCTCGCCTCCGTGGCCGGGACGTTGCTGACATCCGTGGCGGCACATCTGGCCGCACGGCACCGAGCGTTCATCGCCTGGCGGGAAGGCGATTGCGACCGGGACCCGGACAGTCTCGGCCGCGATACCATCGGAACCGTAGAAGGGGGCGCTCGTTTCAACCATGTCGACGTCCTGATCGACGCGGCACGCGATTGCCTGCAATGGTTGGCCTGCAATGATCCCGAGGCAGCGGCCGGATGGTGCGCGCAGTTCGCCGCCTCGGAGACACCGCTCCTGCGGCGACTCTGCGTCCACACGTTGTCGGTCAGAAACGACCTCTCCGCCTGCGGGACGTTCGATTGGCTGTTCGCCAACATCAGGCTCGACGATGACGCCGCGGCCGAGGAGGTGTCTCGAATCATGCGCGACATCTATCCCCAGGTGGACCTGCCACGCCGGCGCCGGGCCGTCGACACCATTCTTGCCTTCTCCTCCGCTGGCGATGACGACGACGAGGCCGGACACCGCAATGTCCGCTACCGGCTCCACTGGCTTCGATCGCTCCGCGACGCCGACCCCGATTGCGTGCTCGTCCGCCAGGCCATGGACGACCTTCTCATCCGGTACCCCGAATGCGCGTCTGCGGTCGAAGACCGCACCGGCCACGTCGAGTCCTGGACTGCCGACAGGCTGCTCTCCGGGGCGCCTGGCGAGTGGCTCGACCAACTCCTGTCGTTCCGACAGGAAAGCCTGCGCGGCCCCGACCGCCATGACCTGCTTTCCGCCGTCGCCATGGCTGCGCAGACCAGGCTCGAGTGGGGCAAGGATCTTGCCGCTGCTTTGACCGGGCGCGAACTGTGGGACTCCGATCTCTGGGCCTCCCTGATCCGGGCCTGGCGCGAGGCCGACGTTGACGAGGGGCAGATTGGAGATCTCTTCAACTTTCTCGCCATGGCCGGGGTGCTGAAGGCCCAGGACGCCCGCATCGCCGACCTGCTGCTCGCCTGGCTGGAAGACGCCGAGGCCCCGCCTGACGAAACGTCGCTCGCACAGGCCAACAGGATAGCTGTCCGCCTGTGGCGCCTGTTGGAGCGTGATGCCGCATCCGAGGGCAGCGAGTCGTGGCATTTTGCGGCCACGGGCCGGCCCGCCGGAACACTCGCACGCTACTGGCTGAGGCAGCGTGCCATGCTGCTCTCGCACCCGGACGCCCTTCCCCGGTCATGCGTTTCCGAGGTCCGCCACGCGCTTTCTGCGATCGTTCAGGATCCCTCGGCAGCGGGCCTTCAGGGAACGTCCGTCCTTTCGGGCCAGATCGCCTTTCTTCTTCATGCCGAGGAACACTGGACCCGGGCCAACCTCATGCCGCGGTTCAGCCAGCACCCGAACACGGCAGGCTACTGGGCAGCCTGGGACGGGTTTCTGACCGCCGGCCGTCTGACACCCGCCCTCGGCCCCCTCCTCAAGGACGCCTTCCTCGATGCGGTGCCCCGCATCCTCGCCCGGGTCGATGTCGGCAGGCGTCTCGACCGGTTCGTCAATCTCTACACGGGGATGCTTGCCTACTTCTCCGACGACCCCATCGGGACATGGATTCCCGCGTTCTTCCGGGATGCGAACCCCAGGGCCCGCCTGCGTTTCGCTGGCGAGATCGAGGCTCACCTGCGCCACATGGACGACGCGCGCCAGCGCGAATGGTGGGAACGCTGGCTCAGGCGCTACTGGACGAATCGGATCAAAGGCGTTCCCGAACCCTTCGACGCCGGCGAGGTCGCGCTCGTCTTTGGCTGGCTGCCGGCCCTGAAGACCATCTTCCCGGAAGCCGTCGACCTCGCTCTTCGCATGCCCCACGTCCCTCTGTCAGCATCCCCAACGATCCTCAACCTCTCCAAGGGGGAACACCGGCGCGAATCCCCGGAGACGGTCGCGAGGCTGCTGATTCACCTGGGCAAGGAGGCCTCGCCCGGTCCCGTCTGGCACAGCGCCGGCGACCTGATCGAGAGCCTTCTTGCCCGCGAGCTGCCAGAGGGCCTCAAGAAGCAACTGCTTGAACTTGCCGCCAAGCTTGGGCTGGGCGTTTCGTGATACCCATGCGCGGCCCATGAACAGGCAATTCACAGCTGCCTCGCTGCGCCATTGACGACATCGTCACGTCTCCAGCCGCCGCACGGCGGGACCAAGCCCGGTCCGCTCGTCCGGGTCTACCGTCGATTACATGAATGCGAACGTCACATCGGCCTGTCATCGTTCGCCGGGCCGGGGCACCAGTCAGTCCCCGGACGGCCTGTGGATTCTCACCAAAGGCGCGGGTCATGGCAGGTGATCGTATATGAACCCTGAAAGTGGGCTTTCTTCGCCTCGCAAATGTTGGCAATGGCGGTGCCAACCCGTTCCGCTGCGGCTTCGACCTCCTGATCTGCGACATGTGCATAACGCAGGGACATCGAAACCTGACGGTGACCGAGAAGACGCGCCACCGTCGGCAGCGGAACTCCCTGCCTTACGGCATAGGAGGCAAAGGTGTCTCAGGTCATGAAGGCGGACATCTTCGAACCCGGCTCGCTTTCGCACGAGATACCAGACCCGGGAAGTTCGTGTCGTGGGTTGGGACGGGTCGTGCGGCGACGGAAACACAAATTGGCTCTCGGTGTGCGTCTGCCGCTTGATGATCTCTCGTGTCTTGCAGTTGAGGTAGACCTTCCGCGGGCCCGTCTTGCTGTCGCTTAGAAAAAAATACATAAAGCACTGATAAAAAACGATAAGCCGTTAGCAATGGGAATCGAGAGATCATGTGGAATGCGGATGGCCTCACCCGGCTGGGTCCGGTCTGAGCCCGTGTGGCCCCTGGGGGGTAAGCGCTCGGTAACCGTTCGGGTCCCGGAGGATCGTAGGCTTCCATGGATTTTCTGACTGGTAACTACTTCACGCATGGCGGTTCTCGACGAGGATTTCAGCGCGATGTCCGGGAGACGGCGTGGATGCTGAGTGGGGTCTCGGCGAAGGTTTCGGTCGACACGGGCGCGGTGTGACGTTGCAGAGCGCGGCCAGTCCTCGGGCCATGGGCGCCGAACAAGCGCGAGGATCTGCGAGCTGAGGCAGCGGGGGCTCGATCCAGGGTAGAATGAGGAATCTCGCGTTCCCGCCCGCACTATACTGAGGTCTGACTCATGACGGCCGCCAAGCATACCCCGCATGCCCTGCGACACGGTCAGGCACTTGCGCTTCAATACGCTGCGCAAATCCTGATCAACGTGAACCAGGAGCCTCGGCTCGTTCAGCGCGTCCTGTCACCGGACCAACTGAAGGCTGGGAACGCTGTAGATACGACGGTCCTGGGCTGCAACTATGCCACGAAGGTCATGCTGCCCTTCATCGTGGAGTTGGCTCTCAAAGCCCTCGTCGCCAAGCACAACAATGATCTGTCTGAGGGCACGCACAGCCTGTGCAAGCTGTACGATGCGTTGGCTTCGAGCCTACAGGACGAACTGAACCGGGATTTCGACAATATCAAGCCCTCTGGGAGCTCTGCGGAAACGAGATCGTTGCGCGAGGTTCTGGTCGACCACGACAACGACTTCCCCAATTGGAGATACCTTGATAATGCCAAGCATCTGGTGGCCGCATCGATCGATGCGCTGCAATACGTCGCGTGCTCGGTGCTCAACGTTTACAACAGCAAGTGAATTGCTCTGCTTGTCGATCGGCGCGAATCCACCTTCGCCATCAAGCGCGAACCCAAATGACTCAGGGCGACGGAGGCGATTGCAACACTTGTAGCCTGTAGCCGAGCCTGCCACGGAACGCCTGTCGGTGCTGTTCCGCGATTCCCCCAGCGATCACTGCCGTCAGGCGCTTGCAGGCGTCCCGACCGGCCGCAAATTCACCCGCTCCGGCAAGGCGTTGTGCGATCCGGGACGACCAACTGGTCACCGCGGACAGGCGCTTCGTCCACCGTCTGGGCCATCGCAGATCACCGGCCCACCCGCCCCGCGAACACGAATGGCTCTGCTGATGATTGTCGCGCCAGAACCTTAGAAACGATGACTATAGCGAGCACTTGGCGCGCTATGCGGATATGAGGATCTGCGCGGTCTTTCCGTCCAGAATCACGAGTTCCGCCGAACATCTGGGTGGGTTACCGCGTGGCCAAGGTTTGTCCCCGCAATTCTCCATCCATTTCCCGATCTCCGCCGACCTGAATTCCGGACAGGTTGTCCAGAAGGTAGGCGTGAGCCGACAGCAGGGCTGTATAGCGTGACCGGGAAGCACCACCTGCACGTGCCGCAGCGCGTCCTTCAGGGGTAGAAACACCCGGCACCTTGACTCAGCATCGACACGCAAACCGGAAGTTGCGCCTTTCCAGCCGCTCAAGGTCAGTTCCTGGCGCGGCTTCATCCTCTCTGGGTCGATTTTGAACGCCGATTGACAGCGGGTACAGTTGGTTGGAACGGCGGGTGCCGTCGCACACGCCCGAAGCCGGAGCGATCGGAGACACGGCCTACGAGCCGACAGAGAGGAAGTCGAATGAGCGAACAAACGGGGAGCGGGAAGGCATCACGACCGAGGAGAAGATCGCACTTCAACCCCACCATCGTCGGCTGCATCGAAGGCCTGCGCCTAGCTGCTTGGACAATCGAGAAGACTCCGGGGATGATCGAATTGTACCGTGAGAGGAACGGAGTCCAGCCGCCGGAGCCGGACCCGTCGAAGGACGGGGCGTTGAAGATCACGGACCCGAGGGACCCGATATCCGGGTACCTGTGCGCGCGACTGATCATGAGGTCGCTGGGCATCGAGCTCGCGCTGAAGCAGATCGCGCTACTGTCGCGCGACGACAGCCGCGGGGCCCTGTGCACGCATGACCTTCTCGAGCTCTGGGAAGATCTGCCTGAAGAAACCCGCAACCTCCTGGAGAGGAGATTCCGAAGCGAGGTGAAGGTCCACCGCATCCGACGGGACAACCCGCGGGCATTCGAGACCGAGGAGCCCCCGACCATCAAGGAGGTCTGCGGGAAAAACCGTCACGGATTCATCGACGCCCGATACATCTCAGAAGCCCGCCCGAAGCCCTTCATGACGGACGAAGACTTGAAAGGGGTCCTCATGTTCCTCACTGACTGGATCCTCGGGAAGATGGGCTACGCCCCCGCGTGCATGCCCGCCGACGACGCCACACTCCAAGCTCGGTACGAGCCGAATCCGGTCCCGACCCAACAGGCCGAGAAACAGCGGACAGGACACACCACACGTCTGCGCCACTCCTGACACCGCCGAAACGGCCGCGGGTTCCGCACATCGCACCTCAGACGCGAAGGATAAGAAGAATTATGCGTCGATTGCCCAGATTGCGGGGGTATCGGTGTGGTCGTGGACGGGCTAAAGCGGGCTAGTGTTACGTAACAGAAAAGACTTTACAGTAAACACGGGTCATGACACAACAGTCGTGTGGAAGGAGGCTGTGTCATGGCCAATCATCATACACGGCAAGTCCCTGAGCTTTCCAACGACGAACGCCAGGAGTTGCAGGGATGGCTGAGACGTTCGAAAACGTCGCAGGCGCTGGCGTTGCGGGCCCGCATTGTGCTGGCTTGTGCCGAAGGGGTGAGTGACAAGGCGGTGGCCGAGAGGCTGGAGACGACGCGGGTCACGGTGGGCAAGTGGCGTCACCGCTTTCTCGAGAAGGGCTGTGACGGGTTGCTGGACGAGCCGCGTCCGGGTGCACCGAGACGGATCAGCGACGAGGATGTGGAGCGGGTGATCACGACCACCCTGGAATCGATGCCACGCGGGGCAACGCACTGGAGTACGCGTTCCATGGCCCAGGCTGTCGGTCTGAGCCCGATGGCGGTGAGCCGCATCTGGCGGGCCTTTGCTCTCCAGCCCCATCGTCACGAGACCTTCAAGCTGTCGCGGGACCCTCTGTTCATCGAGAAGGTCCGCGACATCGTCGGTCTCTACATGGCGCCCCCCGAACGGGCGGTCGTGCTGTGCGTCGACGAGAAGTCCCAGATCCAGGCGCTGGACCGCACACAGCCGATCCTGCCCCTGCGTCCGGGACTGCCGGAACGGCAGACCCATGACTATCGGCGCAACGGCACCACGTCACTCTTCGCCGCCCTCGACATCGCCACGGGTGAGGTGATCGGCCGATGCTACCGTCGCCATCGCGCCGTCGAGTTCCGCAAGTTCCTCAGCGTCATCGACAAGGCCGTGCCCCGGGACCTCGATGTCCACCTCGTGCTCGACAACTATGGCACGCACAAGACCGCTCTGATCCACACCTGGCTGGCCCGCCGCCAACGCTTCCACCTCCACTTCACACCCACCAGCGCCTCATGGCTCAACCAGGTCGAACGCTGGTTCGCCGAAATCACGCGCCAGCAGATCCGCCGCGGATCCTGGGCAAGCACACAGGCCCTCGAAACCGCCATCAACGACTATCTCGACGTCTACAACGAACAACCCAAGCCCTTCATCTGGACCAAGAGCGCAGACCAGATCCTCGAAACTATACAACGTTACTGTCAATCAATTAACGATACAGAACACTAGCCACCTCGCACCCGGTTGCGATCGATCGCAATGCTGGCGAGCTTCTTGCGGTAGATGCTCATGCCGTGACTCTTGACGGGTACAAGAACGCTGATGCCGATGTGCCGCCACATCCACATAATCCTGTCGATAGTCGGCGGATTGGGCAGCAGCCGCACCGTGTCGAACCTTCCTTCGGCGACATCGGTCAAGTATCGCATGTCGCCGTAATGTCTGTAACCGTTCAGCTTGTCCAGAAGCTCCTCGAGCTTGCCGAACAGGGAAGACACCGGAGGGACGAACCCTGTCAGCCACGAAGCGCCCTTGGCTGCATGTGTCAGTAACAGCATCACGGCGCCGGGAGGGACGCGTGGCACGATATCGCTTGAGTTGACGACCCTATAGACCGGTGTCTTGATGAAGCGGAAGAGTTCGTAGTTGCCGATTCTGGGCGCGCCGAAGGTATAGCAGGCACCGGTTACGTCGGATGCGACCAGCTTGGTCGCCAACAAGGCCAGGGCCCCGCCGAGTGAGTGTCCGGTAATGAACAGGGGTAGCGGATTGCCGTGCTCATCCTTCGCGTCTGACCCTCCGAGGATATTCCTGACCACCTCTTCCACCGTCCTTCCCTCGGCATCGACATTCTTGGTGAACGCGTCCAGAAAACCGGTATGCACCTTGGTCTTTCCTTCGACCGTCGGGACACATCGCAGGTCGGTTAGCCAGTCGGATATCTTCTTCTCGGTTCCGCGAAAGGCGAGCACCAGATACGGCGGTTCATCGGCGCTTGTCCTTTTGCACACGAATCCTTGGGTTTCCCGGACGTCGATAACGCCCACCAAGGAGAATGCAGAGTTCTCGAGAATATTTTGGAACGCACCCAGGCTCAAACGCCGCCCGCTCATGAGGTCCGTGGAGAATTTGTCCAGGAACTCTCGGATATCCTGATGTTCCGTGAGATTCTGTTCGAGGGCTACCTGAACGGCGTCCTCGATGAAGCCTCCTTGGCCTTCGAATCGGTAGTAGGCGAGATCGGACATCTCCGCGAGTACATAGGCCATCCTGTCGCTGTATGCGGGTCGCACCAGCGGTGGGGTTAGGAGTTCGGCTTCGGAGAAATATGGACCGGTGTCGCGTGCTGTCGACTTGGGACGGCGAACGTAGGTAAGGACAGCTGTTGCCACGGCGGGGACCACGACGCCGGTGACGTACGGCCAATAGTCGCCGATGAACTGCTTGGCGAAATCAATGTAGCTTATGTCCATCGGCAATGTTGGTCCGACGCTCTGTCATCGTCAAGTTCGTACTGGTTCGATCACGCTGGAGACCAGCAACACGGTAATGACTCGCGACTCACGATGCCTATTCGCTTCGCCCGAAGTCAACAGCGACGCTGGAACGCCCGATCGGCAAGCAGGCCCTAGAGCTTGAACTCCCAAGGGCGCACAGCGGCAAGAACGGCCGCCGAGAAATGGGCCCATGTCCGTCATCACGGGCCTCGAGGGCCTTCCGTCGTCAAAGGATCGGTAGCAGCGATTCAATTTGGCATTCCGCACAACAGAAACACAAAGTACGCGAAACTCACAGACCCACAATTCGTGAGCGGCGGCATGCCCTGTCGGTGAATGACGGCGGGGGGATGCCTTGCCCTGCGGCTTGCGGCCCCCCTTCTTCCCCCCCCCCCCCTCCCCCGGCGGGCCCCCCGCCCCGCCCAGGTGCGCCGCGGCGGGAACGCCGGGCGTCCCCGGGCGGCCTCCCGGACCCGCACGGTTGCGCCGCGACGGAAACGCTGCGCCCCCAGGAGCTAGAATTCGAACCGGAGCGCCGCGAGCAATGCGTGGGTCCGGTGGTCGGCGGAGGTCTCGTTGATCCGGACCGGGATTTCTCTACGGGCGCCGTCCTCGCGGTAGCGCACGATGGCGATGTCGCCGACATCGGTCCGGATCTCTCCCGCATCGGTATACCGGTAGTTCACATCGAGGTGGATGCTGTCGCCGATCGGTACCGCGATCCCGGTGGTCAGCAACCAGGTGAAGTTCCGCCCGCTTCCCCCGGGGAGGGCGGTGAAGGGGATCTCGCCGCCCGGACACCGGCGCAGGGGGCCCTGCGGATCGTCCGGTTCGGGGAAGCGCTGGATGTTGCCGCCGAGGCGGTAGCCGGCGATCCCGAGCCCGGCGCCCAGGAAGGGCCGCGCCCGGCGGCCAGGGGCGATCTCCCATCCCGGGAAATCGTGGAACCCGGCGAGGAGCAGCTGCCAGGTATCCAGCCTTGCCCCGGAAGGCTGACGGGCGCCCGAGGCCCGGTAGTTCGTGTTGCCCCGCCATTCGAGGCTACGCGCTAGGACGAATTCCAGCTGCGCGCGCAGCCGGCATGGCAGGCGGAGGCCCGCAGCCGTATGAAATTGCAGACCGTCGTCGAGGGCGCCAGAGTCGAAGAGTTGCGGGCTTCCGTAGAGCGCGGCATTGCCGGCGTCGGCACCATCGACGAACCGGGTGTCCCGCGCGCGGACCAGGGCCACGCCTGCGCTCAGATAGGGGGCGTACAAGGCGGCGTCCGCCCCCGCCGCGCGGAGGTCTTCGGCGGCAGCGGCGGTCCGCCCATGGGCGGCCAGGACCCACACGACCACGACAAGCGGCAGGAGCGCCGTCCGGAATCGTGCGCCGTCGATCCGATGCATGTCCGCCTCGCGCCCCGTGTTCGGCGTGCAGCACCGACCGGGCAGCGTCAAGAGGGATCGGCAACCTGTCGTGTCGTCGGACCGCGCGATCCTGCCGGTCCCGCCATGTTTCTGCCCCATGCCTTCCGGGACATGAGATCCGCGCGGACCGGCATTTTCATTTTGCGTGCCGGCGCGCTAACGAGGGGTAGCAGAAAGGGAGGACGCGGTGCGCCCGGGACGGCCTGAACGCGCATTTCCACGATCCGGACGGCCTGCGCCTGGTCTGGAGCTTGGCCGACCCTGTCTGCGGAGGCGGCTGAGAGTGCGCCCGGCTCCGGCCGATCGAGGCCCTGGTGCCGCATGTCCGACAGTTCGTCCGCGTGCGGCAGACGCTGGGGGCGGCCGAGGCCCTGGACGCCGGCCCGGCGAGCCTGCTGGAGAGCGATCGCATCGGCGCGGTGCAGCTGGACCGCGGCGGGCGGGTGCTGGCGGCGAACGCCCCAGCGCCGGAGATCCTGCGCCGGGCGAAGCGCTGGTCGACCGCGACGGCGCCCTGGACGCCGGGCTGCCAGCGGACCGCAGCTGCCTGCAGCGGCTCCTGGCGCGGGCGCTGCCGGACGCGTGGGGCACGGCCCCGGCCGGCGGCTCGATGACGGTCCGGCGCCCTTCGGGGCACGCGCGGCTGGCGCTGCACGTCATGCCGGTGGGCGACGCGACGGCAGACTTCGGGGGGCACCGGGTGGCGGCGCTGGTGCTGGCGGTCGATCCGGGCGCGGCATGCGCGCATCGACGCGCACCAGGTGGCGGCGGTGCTCGGCCTGATGCCGTCCGAGAGCCGGATGGCGGCGCTGCTGTCCGAGGGCCTAGGCGTTGCGCCCGGGCTCTGGATCACGCGCCATGACGACCAGCCCGGCGAGGTCGATCCCGTGGGACGGTCACTGGCGCTCTCGGTCTCGCGCCGCGCCGGGCCCGGCTGGCTGACGGCGGGCGGCACGCTCTCGCGCGAGACCGCGGACAGGAGCAGCCTGGACTGGCGCTCGCGGGGACTGAGCCTCGCCTATGCGGCGGATATCGGGGAGGACTGGAGCGGATCGCTCCGCCTCGGGCTGAGCACGGCTAGGTTCGACGAGACGGACGCGACGTTTCTCAAGCGGCGCGAGGACCGGACGAGGAACGCCGGTTTGACGCTGTCGCACCGCAAGGTCTCCTGGGAGGGCTATCAGCCGGTCCTGATGCTGGACTGGGCGCAGACCGAGTCGACGATCTCGCTCAATGACCGGAGGCTGATTCAGTTCCGGCTCGGGCTGAACAGGCTGTTTTGAGACCGGGTGTCGAAAGCCCGGCGCGGCGCCGGGCGCACGTGCGCTGGACGGCGAACCTGGAATTCGGCCATTCCATCGGCACTGGCGGCTATCGAAGGGGCGACTGCATCACGGAGTTTGGATGATACCGCAGGAGCAATGGTGCTGACCGCTGCGTGGGTCTGAGGCCAGACGACAGGCAGGGAACCAGATGCACTGCACCTCTGCTCCGGGGCGCCACCACCACAACAATCGGGGAGAACTGAGTCCATGGATACTGATGCAGCCAACCTCGCAACAGGCGATTTCATTCCGCTACTGGTTGCCGAGAGCATTCTTCTGATCATCGTACTAGTCGTACTTCCGGCATACGCAGCCTGGAGAGCACGAACGCGCAACGATGTCCCCCTGAAGGGACTTGCCCTGCCTCAAGGGTCCGTGAGATCCATGCTGGCGCTTGCCGTGGTCGGTTCCTTTGTCGTTTTCCTGGTGTTCGGGGCACGAGCGTTGCCTCACGAAGGTTCGCGTTTCACCGAGATTGTGGCGGCATTGACCGGTATCGCCGGAACCGTTGTCGGCTTCTACTTCGGTGGCAATGGGTCAGGGCGCAACGACCAGAACGAAAGCACCACGCCGACCTCAGGTTGATGAGTGAAGGCCGTGTCATTCATTTGCATCGCCGATTGCCGTGATTGCCACACCGATCCGTTCTGCCGCCGCTTCCACTTCCTTGTCCGCGACGTGGGCATAACGCAGAGTCATTGAAACCTGCCGGTGACCAAGCAGCCTCGCCACTGTCGGAAGTGGAACGCCGTTCAGGACGGCATGCGAGGCGTAGTTGTGACGCAGATCATGAAGACGCACGTCTTCGATGCCAGCCTGTTTGCGAAGGGTGAGCCAGAGTGGCATGGACCTCGATATCGGCACGGTGGGATCGCAGGGCGAGGGAAAGACATGCTCGCTGCCGGTCCGGGGTTGTCGCTCGATGATCTCACGGGCTTCACTGTTCAGATAGACTTTCCGCGGTCCCGTCTTGCTGTCCTGGAGATCGAGAATGTCGGCGCCAACCTCGCACCATTTGAGAGTCCGGATCTCGCTTGAACGGCAACCGGTGTAGTAGAGCAGACGGATGACGTCCGCCTGCGCGGCCCGCGCCGGGCGTTCGGAGACCAATCGGTCCAGTTCGGCATGTAGGCGAATGGCCTCGCCGCGGGACAGGAACCGGTTGAACCTGCGTTTCGGGTTCCGGCGTATTCTGGTTGCCTGGTTGGTTTCGAGATGGCCATGAACCTTCGCGTGACCGAGAATCTGGCGCAACGTGTCGAGAGTCCTGTTGGCGCCGCCTGGCGCCATCCCACTGTAGCGGTCGAACCACTTGATCACCTCCTTTCGTCCGATCCGGTCAAGCGGCATGTCGCCGAATGTCGGCAACAGTTGGCTCTTGAGCGCGATGTCGACGGAACGACGGGTGGTTGGCTTGAAACGGTCGTAACACTCAGATCGCCAGACTTCCGAGACAAAGTCGCCGAACCGCGGTACGGGAACAGGAAGCGTGTCGTTGAGAAGGTCCATGTCGCCGGACTGAATGGCCAGATACCGGGACCGCGCTTCGTCGACGGTCATGTGTGTCACGGGACCGAGGGTCCGGCGCTTTGAAGAACCATTGCGGTTGTCCAGGACGACGAACGACCGGTGGCCGGATGACCGGACCCTGACACCGAGACCCGTGATCCGGATGTCCCAGACCGTATATTCGCTCGCCGCCGCACCGAGCCTGGCAACGGCACGGTCGCTCAGGCGCATCTTTCGTGTCATGGGTCAGCCCTCCCCACCCAGAATTGGAACAAGGGCTTCGGCTGTCTCGTGGACCGATGCATCGGCAAGGTGCGTGTACTTCAACGTGGTTGCCGGATCATTGTGGCCAAGGAGTCTGCCGATGGTGAGGATCGTCTCGCCATGAGCGAGCGCCACCGAAGCGTAGGTGTGTCTCAGATCATGGCAGCGAACATCCGCGATGCCTGCTTCTGCACTCACGTCGCACCAGAACAGGTGGAGCGTGTCCTTCGAAAGCTGGCGACCCCCACGAAGGGACGGGAACATCCAGCAGCCCCGCCGGGGCAGACCATCAAGTATCCGGCGCGCGGGCGATGACAGCCAGACCGTGCGAGGGCCCGTCTTGGAATCGCGCAGGTAGAGCTTGCCCTCTCGGTAGTCCGGCCACTTGAGGCTGAGGATCTCGGACGTTCGACACCCGGTGAGAACTAGCAGCCGCACGACCGCGGTCAACAGAGGCTGCTTCGCAAGCCTCTTGTCGAGAACACGGCTCAACCGCCGGATCTCGTCGTCGTTGAGAAACCTCTCGCGATTGCGCCGGCGATAGCGCTTGATTCCGGTGCAGGGATTGGAGCCTTGCGCGCGGTAGCCATAGACCTCGGCCTGGCCAAGGATCACGGAAAGAACCGGTGCGGAGCGATCCGCGGCAACGGGTGTTGCGTGAAGCGAAGCGAACCACCGCTGGACGTCACGGCGTGTGATGTCCCCTATGGCACGGCCCCTGAACCACGGCAGAATTTGGTTCCTGCAGTAGCCGAGATTGACTCTCAATGTCCGTGGCTTCCAGTGCCGCTTGTAGCGCCGGAAAACCTCTTCCGCGACATCCTCGAAAAGGATGGTCTGGCCATCATCGGGAAATGCCCCGTCGTTCCGAGACCGTGACGCCAGCAGGGATGCCGCCTGTTCCCGGGCGCACTCCAGGGTCATGCTCCGGGCATCACCTATCGAGTGCCAGACCCTCGTGCCGTCGACCTGACGGTGGAGGAAGTAGCACTTGCGACCTGACGGCAGGACACGGACACCAAAGCCCCGGATGACACAATCGCGGATATCCTGGGGCTTCTTTTCTAGTGGTTTGAGGGCATCGACCCGACGTTGCGTAAGGCGGCTCTTCACCATGGCATTCTCCCCGGTTCATGTTGCACCGGGGGAAGCGGAAACGAGGTGAATCCGCTTCCCCGGCGAAAGTCCTTGAGAGAGAATGCGTTTTAATTCAATGTGTTACTTGTTCCGTTCAGCACCGAAGGTGCGCTCCAGGTGTGTTCGAAGGTGACGCGCGGCACCATGGGAAAGCGCCTGGAAAGGGAGTGGACGTGCTGACGCCGGACCGTCGCCAGATCGCGCCTGGTGATCATGAAGTCCGGCCGGTAACGCAGAGCCAGCCGGATGAGCAGCCTCTTGTCCCTCGTGTAGCGCATCGTCGTCCCGCCCAGGAACGCCGGAATGGTTCCCCAGTCTCCCTCGCCTCCCAGAGCCTTCTGTTCGGCATCGTCAAGCGGTCGGGTGAGGCTGGCGAACGTGTGGATGGTGAGCAGTTTCCGTCCGAGAAACCCGAAGGCGGAGGTCCAGCCGTTGGTCGCCAGAATGATCCGTGGCGCCGTCAACTGCCCGGTTGAGGTCACAAGGGTCTTTGTTGCGCCGTCATGGAACTCCCGCACCGGAGAATTCTCGAAGATCTCGACATTGTCCGGCATGGTGCGCGCCAGTCCTGTCACGAGCGCCGCCGGCTGCATCAGGACGCACCCGGGCGCAAAGAGACCATCGGCAAAGCTGTCCGTGCCGAGGAAGGCGGCGAGACGTCCGCGATCCCATCGCTCACAGTCCTCGCCAAGATCGCCGAGGCGAGCCTGCATGACATCGAGATTCCGGCGCGCTCGAGACGTGGCCGCCACGTGCACCTTGCCGCGACGGCTCCAATGGCAGCGTATCTGGTGGTGTTTCACGAGATCCCCGAGCCAGGCGATGGCCTGCCGGTTGATGCGGATCTGCCGGTGATCGTGTTCAGGCTGTTCGCGTGACAGCGCATGGGGAAGATCGATGATGAAGCCCGAATTGCGCCCCGAGGCGTTCTCCCCGATACGTCCCGCTTCAAGGAGCACGATGCGGTCACCGGGCCGCAACTCACCCAGGCGCCGGGCCGCGGCGAGACCGGCGAAACCACCACCAATCACCGCCCAGTCGGCTGTGCCCTCACCTTCCCAGACACACGCCGGAGGATGTTCCTCCAGGATGTTGTACCAGCCGTTCGAATGATCGTTCTTCGGGAAGCCGGTCACCCGCATGAAGCGATGTCAGTCCAGGGGAACCGGAGGCACGGGGACGTGGTGATGGGTGCTGCTTCCCGCTTTCGACTCGGTCACCGGAGCCACGGCAAAGAAGAACCTCGCCGGTTCACGCGCCACATAGGTAAGCCGGGTTCCGGCAGGAAGCCACATGATGTCCCCGGGGCCGATGCGGTGCCGTCCCTCGTCGGTGTGGATTTCCAGTTCACCGTCGATGCCGTAGATGATCTCGTCATAGGTCACGGTCCACGGAATGCTGCAGTTCTCGAACACTCCCATGCCACCTCCCAACGTGGTGCTGATCGCCGAGTTGACGGTTGCCACCACGTTGCCGCCACTGCCGTCAGCCACGGAAAGATCGAGGTCATGCCCACGGAACATGCGTGCGTCGCTCATGAGGTTACGTCTCCTTCCAACGCCTCTCTCACCCAGGTCTGGAAGGCATGGACACAGTGTTCGCTGTCTCCTGGTTCACCGTCCCGGGAAATGAACCTGCCCTGGTGGTAGCCCCGCGACACGATACCTCGCTGGACACCCTCATTGAGGGCCGCATCTTCAGGCCCGAGGGCTTCGTTGAACCAGGCTTCCGAAGCGCGCGTGGTCTCGTCATCACCGCGGCCGGGAACGTGGAAATAGGCATTCTCCACAACCGCTGACTGTGCGCCGGTGGCCCGCGTCAGGTAGGTCGAGATCATGTCGGCATGGGGCCAGGAATAGATGATCCAGTCCGGCCAAAGGTAGAGCGTGATGAAATGGTCCGTCTGGCCACCGGGACCGGACCGGGGGAAGGGATAGACCTCCGGCTGGTTCTTGCCCGGCGGTGCGATGATTGCCAGCCAGTGATCATGTACATGAAGCCTGGTGGTTTCCATGTCGATGATGTCGGTGAGTTCTCGGTGGGCTGGTCCGGAATTGGGAAAATGGTAGCCCTCGATGGCGTTCTCGACGGTCACCTTCCAGTTGGAGGCGATGGAGAAGTCCTTCTGGCCGCCAAACGTGACCGTCTCGAGATCGGGAAACCAGCGCCGGCACTCCTCCTCGAAACCCGGCGCCCACTCGTTCATCGGCGGCGCGTCGTTGTCCAGGTTGACAAAGATGAAGCCGGCAAACTCCTGGATCCGCACCGGCACGAGACCGAAGTCGGACTTGTCGAAATCCGGCACCCGGTCACACAGCCGGGCGTTCCTCAGTGACCCGTCGGTGCCATAGGCCCAGCCATGGTAGGGGCAGGTGATGGCGGCCTTGACGGAACCGCTTCCCTGCAACAGTTCGTGGGCCCGGTGCTGGCAGACGTTGTAGAAGGCACGCAGGCGACCGTCCCGTCCCCGGATGGAGACAATGCCCTGACCGTGAATGTCGACGGTGACATAGCTGCCGGGAGTGACGAGCGCGCTCCCGTGACACACGACACGCCACGAGCGGAAGAAGATCGCCTCCTTTTCGCGCTCCAGGATGTCCGCACGGTAGTACCACGGCGAAGGCAGGGTGAACGACGTCCGATGGTCACGGGTCATCCCCGCCACCGGCAGCGATTCAGCCATGACGAACCTCCGTTGTCCCGACGCCGGGAACCCTATGCGCCGCCCCGCTCCGAATCAACGCCCCCGGACCGCCCGGGTGGCGGCCGCTGTTCAGTCCTGGATGTACTTCTTGGGAACCGCAGCGCCGATCGTGTACTTGGGATCCACGAAGTTGCCCAGGCGCACCTTGCCGCACTGAGAGAGCATCATGTAGGCGTCCCACTGGTCGAACCCGTAGTCCGCCGCCATCCACCGGATCAGTTCACGGTAGGCAATGCGCGCGCTGTCCTCGAGCGGACGCGTGCTGCCGATTCCCATGATGAAGTCGTCCGCCTCCAGGCGTGGCCACTCGATCGGCCAGTTCTTAATCAAATCGACCGTCATGGTGGTGGTGGTCGCGAATTCAACGGCGACGCCGCACACCTCGCCGTCGCCCTGGCAGGCATGGGCATCGCCGATGAAGAGACGGCCACCCTTGGTGCGGACCGGCAGGTAGGTGATCGTACCCGGTCCCATGTCGGGAAGGTCCATGTTGCCGCCATGACTGTCGGGTGTCAGCGAATTGATCGAATCGATCTCGGGCGAACAGCTGAGCGTGCCGATGTGGGGTTTGTAGGGGAGTGTCACCCTGTCGCTCCAGTAGACCTTCTCCTCATCGAGGTTAATCTTGCGAACGATCTCGGGAAGCGGTTCGTTGAGTGTTGCCGTCAGGGTCGTGCCGGTCAGCGCGCCGAACTCCCGGATCATGCAACAGGTGCCGCGGGGGTTCGGGCCCCGTGGCGCCATGTGCTCGATATGAACGCACAGGACATCGCCCTTTTCCGCTCCCTCGACCATGATCGGGCCGCATTGGGGATTGAGCCAGGGCATCTCCAGGACTTCCGAGGGGACGTCGGATTCGCTCCTGATCTTGCCTTCGAACGCATCGCATGTCTCGACGACCACCCTGTCACCCGGGTTGATGTGGAGAACCGGCTCGGAATAGGGGCCAATCGTGTAGTGATAGACACCCTGGGCCTCTTCCGTGAGATGGTGAGTGACTCCCGTTGATCCGTAACCGACACCGCGCCGGTACATGATGGATTCCGTCACCCAGTCGTTCGGGTAGGATCGCATGATCATTTCCACGGCCGTCGTTCCCCCTTGTCAGCTCATGGGCCACTGCGTCAGACAGGTTGGGGACATGCCGCCATCAGACCGCAAGGCGGGTGGCCACATGTTCCGTGTCCAAGAGACGCTCGCGGTCAGGATCGTCCACCGTCCTGCCCTTGTCCAGAACACAAACGCGACGCGCCACAGTCCAAATCAGATCACCGGTCTCATCGACGATGAGCACGATCAGTTGCCCGGACCTGCTGGGTTCGCGGTCGAGGGCGCCGATATCATGGCCCGGTGAACATCAGGCGGAGATGGCAGGCGATGGTGTCGACAATGCGTGGTTCGGGCCGGGCCTCATCCATGGCAAAGCCGGACAACCGGGGGACTTCCGCATTCCGTCGAACGCGCCAGCGCCGGTCGCTCGCTTCGGCCAGTCCTGTAACCTGTCATGCGATCCACGAGAAACCCGGTCGTGCCAGTGGCCAGACTGCGAGGGCCTTCCGCTCGCCCATGCAGCATCTCGGCAAGGCGGGCCCGGCAACCGACTTTGGTGAACTGCCGGCCAGCCTGGCCTTCACCCCGTCGCTCTTGCTCGAAACCACCCGTGTCATCAGTCCGTCGCGTGGCACCGGGGCCGCCTTCTCACAGCATGGAGCGTGCGACCCAGCGGTGGAAGCAGTGCGAGGGTCCTTCGAGGACAGGCGTGAAGACACCACCTGAAAATCCCGGGGAGGCCCGCCCCTCCTGCATGCCCTGAACGGCATCCACGTCTTCCTGGAACACCTCGCGCCAGGTTTCGCGGACCGATGTCCTGAGGTCGGCGTGACCGGGTCCAGCGGCGCCCGTGCCGACGTAGTAGATATCGAAGATCTCGCGGCAGCGCCCCGGACCGTCGGGCAGTACGCGGACCGCCCAGAAGTGGTCGTAGTGGATGCCGAGCATGACGTTGGGATAGAGCGCCACGTACTCGGCTCGGGTCTGCCAGGGCTCCGGCAGGCCGGGAAAGCGCGACAGCTGATGACCATTGCGGTCGGGCTGGTAGACGAGGCTGACCTGCCCCGAAAAGGTCCCCTCCTCGATGTTGAGGTGATCCTCGAGGCGTGAATAGGAATTGAGTCCGGGATGCACCATGGGCAGATGATAGGCCTCGCAGAAATTCTCGATGGCCAGTTTCCAGTTGGCCTCGAGATCGAAGGTCAAGATCGAGTCCTCGCCGCCATGACAGAGCAGCGACTCATCGAAGCAGGACCAGCGTCGGGCGAGCGGACGGATGAAGTCGGCAAAGGACGGGGCATCGCCGGAGAGGTTGACGAAGACCTGATCGAACCACACCGCACTCGGCACCTCGTTGAGGCGGAAACGCTGCCTGTCGAACCCTTCGCATTCGTGGCGACCCGGCCCACCGATGTGGGGTGTGAGACGCAGGCTGCCCTCGAGACCGAAGGTCCAGTTATGGTAGGGACAGGTGAGTACCACGCCCGTCTTGCCGGACGTGCCGACGAGCCGCATGCCCCGGTGCGGGCAGACGTTGTGGAAGACACGAACCTGGCGATCATGGCCGCGCACCACGAAGAGGGGAACTCCGGCGAGATCCAGCGGCATGACATCGCCGGGCTCGGGAACATAGGACGCGGCCACCAGGCACACCCAGTTGCGCGACCACAGGCGGGCCCTCTCGCTCTCGAACCACGACTGCGACACGTAGGCCTCCGCCGGAAGCGGCCTTGCCTCTCCATAGTCGAGGGTCACGCTCTCGAGCGCCCGCGGGCTGAAGTCCCGTGCCGAAGGGAAGAAGGCTGTCTCGGTCATGTGGCGGTTCTCCGATGGCGTCCCGATCGTATCAATCCGGCTGTCACGCTGTCAGCGCCTGATTGACCAGGACCCTGAGCTGCTTGCGTATGGGATAGCTCCCCGAGGGGATGAGCTGGGTCATGAACACCACGGCCATGTCCTCGAGCGGGTCAACCCAGAACGCGGTCGAAGCCATGCCACCCCAGGCGAATTCGCCCGGTGAGGCCATGACGCCTGCGGCAGCCGGATCGAGCATCACCGACACGCCCAGTCCGAAACCGACACCGATGTAGCTCGTTTCGGCAAAGACCTCCTGGCCCATGGCCGCGAGGTCGCTGTCATCGGGGAGATGATTCGTCGCCATGAACTCGACGGTGCGCCGCCCCAGAATCCCGCGCCCTCCCTCCCGGAGCATGTCGGCGAACCTCAGGTAGTCATTCATGGTGGAGAGCAGGCCACCGCCGCCCGAACAACAGGTGACCGCGGACGCAAAACGGCTGTCCGCCGTGCCATCGACACGCCTGAAGCGGTTGTCGGGAGTCCGCTCGTAACAGGGCACGAAGCGCTCGACACGATCCTTGGGAAGTTCGAAGAAGGTGTCGGTCATGCCCAGGGGTTCGAAGATCTCCTCGGCAAGGTAGCGATCAAACGGCTTGCCGGAGAGGACCTCCACGAGGTAGCCGAGGACATCGATGGAGACACCATAGGTCCACCGTGCTCCCGGGTGATGATCGAGCGGCAGATCGCCGAGGCGGGTGACGACCTCGCCGAGTGTCCCGGCCCGGGGCCCGAAGTCGACCCGGTTTTCCCGGTAGAGTCCCGCCACGCCGTCGGTGCCGTTGAAACTGTAGGTGAATCCGGATGTGTGACAGAACAGATCGCGGATGGTCATCGACCGCCTGGCGGGCTCGAGATGCATGCCGTAGGGCGTCTCGCCCACCCGCACGGACATGTCGGCCAGTTGCGGGATGTAGGCCTCGACCGGATCCTCGAGTCCGAAGAGACCCTGTTCGTAAAGCTTGAGGGCAGCCACCGCGGTCACCGGCTTGGACATCGAGTAGATGCGGCAGATGGCATCGGGAAAGATCGCCCGTCCCGCCTCCACATCGGCGAGACCGGCAGCCTCCCGGTAGACGAGGGCGCCTTCACGGATGATTGCGGTCATGGCCCAGGGAAGCTTGCCCTCATCGACATAGCGCCTCATCCAGTCACCGACACGTTCAAGTCTCATGGACGAAAGACCTGCCGTCTCCGGTTCGGCCTTTTGGATGTCGGTCATGTCGGTCGCTCCTTCGCGATATCAGCAATAGATGGAGGCCCCGAACCGGGCCTTCTTCTCCGTCCAGGCGGGGAAATCGAGGACCACGATGCCATGGCGCTCGACCAGACGGTCGACGCCGCCACGCACCTTCTCGTGATATTGTGGCAGAATGCCGGGATAGATCTCGGCGCGGATTTCGCCTGGATCGAAGGTCAGGCGACCGGTGACTGCCGCGATGCCCGACGGACTCATGACGGTGATCAGGCGCGAGGCGCCATGACTGAACCCCTTGAGCCCGAAGAGTGCCGCGTCAGACGCCATGAACGTGTTCCTGGACATCCCGGAAGGCGAGATCCGGCGCATCGCTGATGGCCCTGTCGAGATGCCAGGCATTGCGCGCCAGAAACACCGGTCGGCCGACATGGTCGGTGGCCATCGCCCCGCGGTTGCGGTCGGCAAAGGTGCGGATCATCCGCTCCGACGGCGCATCGAGCCAGCGTGCCGTGTGGATGCCCGAGGGCTCGAATCGCACCGGCACCTCGTATTCGCTGCGAATTCGGTCGGCCAGGACATCGAACTGCAAAGGCCCCATGACTCCCACCACCCAGTCGGACTCGAGCACCGGACGGAAGACATGGGCAGCACCTTCTTGCGCCAGTTGCCGCAGGGCGCGGCCGAGGTGCTTGGACTTGAGGGGGTCCGCAGCGCGCACGTTCCGCAGGTGTTCGGGCGCGAAACTCGGAATGCCGGTGAACGTGAGGTCCCCCTCTTCGGACAGCGTGTCGCCGATATGGAGGTTGCCATGATTGGGGACGCCAACGATGTCGCCGGCATGGGCCTCTTCGGCCAGTTCACGGTCCTGCGCCATGAAGACCTGGGGGCTGTGAATGATGATGTGCTTGCCGGTCCGCGAGTGCTTCAGTTTCATGCCTCGCCGGAAATGCCCGGACACCAGGCGAACGAAGGCGATCCTGTCACGATGGCGCGGATCGGTGTTGGCCTGGATCTTGAAGACAAAGCCGGTGACCTCGTCTGAGGTCGGTTCAACCGTGCGTTCAAGCGCCGGCCGCGGACCGGGCGGCGGGGCGTTCCCCACCAGGCCGCCGATGAGTTCCCGAACGCCGAAGTTGTTGAGGGCACTGCCAAAATAGAGAGGCGAAAGGTTGCCCGCGAGGTAGTCCTGCCGATTGAAAGGGGCCATCAGCTCCCGGGTCATCTCGACCTCGTCACGCAGTTGCGCGACGGCGTGACCGGGAAGCAGTGTGTCGAGTTCGGGCGAATCGATGCCTTCGCAGGCGATGCCGTCTGCGATTGTCTCTCCCTTGCCACGCTTCATCAGAACAAGGCGGTCGTGCACCAGATCCCAGCATCCCTGGAAGTCGCGCCCCATGCCGATGGGCCAGCTCGCCGGTGCCATCTCGATCTGCAGTGTCTGTTCGACCTCGTCGATCAGATCGAAGGGATCGCGCCCGTCGCGATCCATCTTGTTGATGAAAGTCGTCACCGGCATGTCCCTGAGGCGGCACACTTCGAACAGCTTGCGGGTCTGGGCCTCGATGCCACGGGCGGCGTCGATCACCATGACGGCGCTGTCGACGGCTGTCAGCACCCTGTAGGTGTCCTCGCTGAAATCCTCGTGGCCGGGGGTGTCGAGCAGATTGAAGGCGCACCCCTGGTAGGTGAAGCTCATCACCGATGCGGTCACCGAAATGCCGCGTTCCTGTTCCACCTTCATCCAGTCGGAGCGCGCCCGGCGGCGTTCACCGCGCGCCTTGACCGCCCCGGCAAGCTGAATGGCGCCGCCGAACAGCAGCAGCTTTTCCGTGAGCGTCGTCTTGCCGGCATCAGGGTGGGAGATGATGGCAAACGTGCGCCGCCTGGCGACCTCGTGGTCGTGGGACATCATGATGACCTGGTGCCGCAATCAAACCCGATGTGTGCCGTCATCACGGCATTTTGTCCAGTTGCAAAGAAACGGGACATTTGATGCTTCAGGGTGATGCCTTATCCTCAGGCCCATGAAGCGCGCCCTTCCATTCCTTGCGGTCCTCATCGCGATGTCGCCGGCGCTGGCCGGCAGCGTCACCGGCGTCCTTTCCGCCACCTCCGTGCGGATCGAGGCCTACGTGAACCAGGGAAGGACTCTTGCCATCGCCCTTCTGCCGCCTCCCGAGGTGACGCTCTCCGGCACACTCGGGGTCGCATTCGCCCCGGCGGAAGACGGCCGGCCATGGACGGGTGAACTGCCGCGGGTGGTGAGGGTGGACGCCGACTACTTCGATGGCCCGGTTCTGGAGACATTCCCCTTCGACCGAGGCCGCCTTCATCAGCCGGCTGCCATCGCCGTCACCTTCGGCGCATGTATCGGCGAAGCGCGGATCTGCGTCCTCGAGGAAGCCCTGATCACGATCAGCCCGGCCACGGAAGGGCATGTGGATGTCGCCATCGCCCTCATCGGGCCATGAGTTGCGGGCCATCCGGCACAGATTCGGACGCCGTTGATGCGTGCTCAGTCAGGGATGTCGTGCCAGTGACCGTCCAGGCCAAGGAAGCGGTCGCCGTCGTGGAAGGTTGATGCCCCGGCATCCCTCGCAACGCGGAGCATTGCCGGCACCGGCTCTCCCGACCTTTCGAGAATGGCGGCCAGTGTGTCGTGTCCGATGTCGTCGATGAGTTCGAAGGGCCCTCTCTTCCAGGCGAACCCCCAGCGCATCGCGCGATCGATGTTGACGATGTCATCGGAAATCTCGCCTACCAGGCCGGCAGCGTAGGCGAGCACACCGCCCATGAGATCCCGAGCGAAGTCTCCCGCGGCACCCGAAGCGGTCATGAGTTCCCGTGGAGTCGCCGCAGTCCCGGCAATGTCCGGCGCGGTCGACGGACGCCAACTGGCGCCATCGAGATCAAAGGTCTCGCGCAGCCTGCCACCGTCCCCGGTCCTGGTGACCCTGTAGAAGCCGCCCCGCGTCTTGCGTCCGAGCTGGCCCCTCGCAAGCATCGCCTGCTCCTCTTCCGGAAATGTCGTGTAGAGGCGGCCCTTGTCGCCTTCGGGGAGATTCGCCGCCAGATTTCTGCCGACAAGGTCCATCACGTCAAGGCCGATGAGATCGATCAGCCCGTAGAGTCCCGTCGGCGGCAGCCCCACAGGAGCCGACATGAGGGCATCGATCTCCTCCATCTGCAGACCACCTTCGCGACGCGCCTTTCTGGCCTTGTGGAGGCCCGACAGCATCCAGAAACAGCCAATGCGGTTGCCGATGAAGTTCACGGTGTCCTTGGCATGGACGACGCCCTTGTCGAGTTTGGTCGAGCAGAATTCCGCCATCGCCTCGACCACCTCCGGCGCCGTCTCCTCACCGGGAACGATTTCCAGCAGTTTCATCACTTTCACAGGATTGAAGAAGTGGGTCACCACAACATCCCGGCGCAACCTCCCGGGCATGCCTTCGGTGATCGAACGCAGCGGGATGCCCGAGGTGTTGGTGGAGATCACCGAACCGTCGCTGCGCCAGTGCTCGAGCTTCGTGAACATGTCGCGCTTGGTTGCGAGATCCTCGATGACAGCCTCACAGATCCAGTCGTAACCCCTGATCATCGCCAGATCGTCGAAGGTGCCGGTCTCGATCAGGTTGGCGCTTTCGGGATTGTCGATGGCCGGAGGACGTCCGTCGGTGATGCGCTGCATCGCCGCATCCACGGTGTCGCGATCCACGTCAATGAGAAGGACCCTGCATCCCGCGTCCGCGCACTTGCCGGCGATGCCGGTTCCCATGGTTCCGGCGCCGATCACGGCCACCGAGTTGATCGTGCGTGTCATGCCTCTTCACCCCAAGTCTCCTGACGGGCCTCCCTATAGCACTGACCGGGGATGTTGCGCGACCGCGGCCACAACGTCCTCCACCGCGCGCGCCAGCATGGCGCCATCGTCCGCCAGAACACGCACGAGCAGGCCGCACTCTCCCGGAAGCGACGACACACCGGCATAGGCGCCGGATAGCGCCACCGCCACGCTCAGGGTATCCGCGAGGCCGGGCGCCGCAGCGATGCCGCCGACCATGCCGATCGTGCCATGAACCGCCACACCCGAGCACGCGAGATCCTTCCCGGACGTTCGCACGCGGTCGAGCACCAGCAGGGTGCCATCATCGGCCCGCACGACCGTCTCCGATTGAAGGGACGCAAAATGCTTCCCGGGTTCGCCCGCATCGTGGGGCAGGAAAGCGTCACACCACATGACGTCGGCGCCGTCATGAACCACCACTTCCAGCGATGTGCGGACCCGTGCGCCCGGGAACAGCACCAGCGGGCGTGGTTGCCAGACAAGGCGGCTGCCCGGATGCGCATCGAGACGGACATGCTGCAGGGCGTCGTCTGCCGGCATGGCGTGGGCGATGGTCGCCCCCTGCGTCCGGATGGTCACCGCGGTCCCCTCGCCAGCGACAATTCCGGCGGCAAACCGGTCGCCCTGGACAAGGCCGGCTCCGAGCGACTGGAGAATCACCAGCAGTCCGTCACCATCGTCAAACGGACGGGTGATGTGAAAGGGAAAGGCGACGTACTGGCGCTTCAGGAAAGTCCCGCCCGAAGGCGCTCGCGCAAAGTCCAGTGCCAGCTGCCTGCCATGTTCCGTCGCAAACCGGCTCATCAGCCGTCGAACAGCACGTTGCGGACAATGTGATCGACGACATCGTCGACCGCTTCGCCGGTCCGGCAATTGGTGACGATGACGGGCCTGCCGCGGCGCACGTCGCGGGCCTCCCTCGTCATCGCCGCGAGATCGACTCCGACGTGGGGCGCCAGGTCCGCCTTGTTGATCACGAGGAGGTCCGCCTGCAGCACACCTGGACCCCGCTTGCGCGGGATGTCGCCGCCACCTGACACGTCGATGACGAAGATCCAGTAGTCGACAAGTTCGGGAGAAAAGGTGGATGCGAGATTGTCGCCTCCCGATTCGAGCAGCACGAGATCGAGAGGGTGAAAGCGCATCTCGAGACGTTCCGCCGCATCGAGATTGAGTGTCGGGTCCTCGCGAATGACCGTGTGCGGGCAGGCGCCCGCCTCGACGGCCACCACGCGGCGGGGTTCAATCAGACCACTGCGCTGCAGCCGTTCGGCATCTTCCCGCGTCACAAGGTCATTGGTGATGACGGCGAGGCTGGTGCCGCGATCGGTGAAGGAGGGTATCAGGCGTTCAAGCAGCGCTGTCTTTCCCGAACCCACCGGCCCGCCGATTCCGACTCGTGCTGCAGAGAGTGGTTCAGTCACGTTGCCGTCATCCCGGTCAGTTGGCGAAGAGCCGCACATCTCCCCTTTCGTGGCGCATCACGGCGATGTCGGCCAGGGGAGTAAAGGCATGGGGTTCGTCCGGGGGCGGGGCGGCAAGGATGCCGGCGATGTCGTCCGTCACCTCGACCAGAATCGTCTGGGACTCCAGCGGTCCCGTCAGGGACAGCCGGATGGCAGCCTGGGCAATGCCGGACACCAGTGTCCAGGCCGAGAGGGTTTCGAGAATCTCGACCGTCATGCCGGACCCGGCCCACACCGCGCCCTGGACCACCGGAAGATGGCCACGGGCGCGGCCATCGGCAACAAGACGGCGCCATCGCAGGGCGACCTGGCTGCCGAGGCCCGCATGGGCGCGCAACAGGGCGCGCCCGGCCTGGCACGATCCGGAACGCAGTTCGCTGGCAAGGGTCATGGCGTCGAGCATCCGGTCGAGATCGCTCCACTCTTCATCGCAAGCAGTTTCGGCCGCCCGTCTTGCCATGACCCGGTCGGCGGTCGCCCAGCGGTTCCACAGCTGGCTCCTGGCAAACTCCAGGACTCCGGCACCGTCGTTCACCTTGCCGTCCTCGACCAGGGTTTCGAGACCCCACGAGAAGGCGAACCCACCCGAGGGGAAGGCACTGTCGCCCATCCGGAGGGCGGTGAGAAGGGTGCGGATGTCAGTCATTCACCAGGGTGATCCGGCCGTCGGCAAGAAAGGCATCGAGGCGAGCGAGATAGTCCTTCCGGGGCCCCTCGAGGGCAACGGCAAGGAGAGAGCCATGGAAGGCGACGCGCCAGTGAAGATTGCCTGCATGATAGCCCAGTTCGAGGGCAGCCGCCGCATCCTCAGGCTTCAGGTGCAGCCATGTCTCGACACTGGCCCTGATGACAATCGCGCGATCGGCTTCGAGCAACAGCACGGCGCCATCCTCCAGGGTGGTGGCGCGCGGCAGAGCAATGGCGCAGTCGGTGCCCTTGTCGGTGACGGTGCGCAGTCGTTTGCGCAGCATGTCACGGCGATCGAGGACGATGGTCTCGACCCTGTCTTCGTGGGCGAGGTCATGCAGTGTCCCGCCGAGATCGACATCGGACGCCATGCCCACGATCCCTGTCAGCTTCAGCATGCCTGGTCCCCCGGTACCCGTGCAGCCATGGTCACTATAGCTTGCATCGGGATCGAAGACCGGCGACGAATGTCCGTCAACCCGGCGCCTCCCTCCACTGATGAAACCTGTCGATCTGGTCATCGCGGTCACCGTGCCGGTCCTGTGGGGCGCAGGCTTCGCCGTGGCCAAGGGATCGCTCGACGAATTCCCGCCGCTCTTTCTCATGGGCATGCGCTTCACCTTCGCGGCCCTGATCCTCGTGTGGTTCGTCAGGCCGCTGTGGAACATGACCGGACGCCTGGCCCTGGTCACCTTCTTCGGCGGCACCCTTGCCTATGGACTGCAGTTCACGGGATTGCTTGACCTCGATGCCTCCACAGCCGTCCTCGTGGTCCAGGTCGAGGTCGTCTTTGCCGCCATCATGGCGAGTATCTTCTTTCACGACCACCTGTCGCGCCAGCAGTGGTGCGCCATGGTGATGGCCTTTGCCGGAGTGGCGCTGATCGCCGGCGAACCCCGGGTGCACACCGCACCCCTGCCCTTCCTCATGGTGGTGGCCGGGGGCCTTGCCTGGGCGGCCGGCCAGACCATGGTGAAGACCCTGGGACCGGTCGGCGGATTGCGGCTGGTCGCCTGGTTTGCCGCCTTCGCCGGTCCGCAGATGCTGGTGGCATCCCTTGTCGTGGAAAGCGGCCAGTGGCAGGCTGTGCGCCAGGCGTCGTGGTCCGGCTGGCTGTCTGTCGTCTATCTTGCCCTGTTCATGACAGCGACGGGCTACGCCCTGTGGTTCCGCCTGATCGGCCGCTACCGGATGAACCAGATCGTGCCGTTCCTCCTGCTGGTTCCGGTGACAAGCATTGCAGGCGGGGTCTTCTTTCTCGGCGAAACCCTCTCACCCTGGATCATTGCCGGTGGTCTGCTCGTCATGGCCTCGGTGACCTTCATCCATCTGCAACAGCCCCGCCTCCCGGCTGCCGCCGGCAAATCGACCCTTGAAGGAAGACAGGAATCATGAGCGAAGACATTGTGACGGCGACGACCGACGGCATCCTGCAGATCCGTCTCAACCGGCCGCAGAAGAAGAATGCGTTGACCCGCGCGATGTACGCGACGCTCGAGGCGGCATTCAACCGCGCCAACAACGACCGCAGTGTCAAGGTCATCTGGATCACCGGGAGTGGTGATTCCTTCACGAGCGGCAACGACGTCAGTTCCTTTCTCGAGGAATCGACGGGTGATCGCCTGCCCGGCGCCGGCGGCTTCCTTCACGCCCTGTCTGCACTCGAGGTTCCGCTTGTCGCTGCAGTCAACGGACTGGCGGTTGGTGTCGGCGCGACGATGCTGCTTCACTGCGACCTCGTTCACGCCGCGTCCGGCGCCACGTTCCGCTTCCCCTTCGTCGATCTCGGCGTCTTTCCGGAAGCAGCGTCCACGGTCCTGCTGCCGCGCCTTGCCGGCCACCAGCGCGCCATGGAACTGATGCTGCTCGCCGACTCCTTCGATGCATCGAAGGCCCATGACATCGGCATGGTCAACGATGTCTTCGAGGCGAGGGATCTCGAAAGGGAAAGCCTCGTCATCACCCGCCGCCTCGCCGCAAAGCCCGCCGCATCACTGCGCCTGACCAAGGCGCGCGTGAAGGCTGGCTACGGCGATCTCGGCGCCATCATCACCGAGGAGACCCCCCTGTTTGCCCGCGCGGTCCAGTCGCCGGAGGCGCGCGAGGCTTTCAACGCCTTCCTCGAGAAACGCCGTCCCGATTTCTCGCAGTTCGACTGACGCCTCATGCCTGGCCTGCAAGGGCCAGCCATTCCTCCTCGGTCATGACGGCGAGCGAGAGTTCGCGGGCCCTCTTCAGTTTCGAACCCGCCGCCTCTCCGGCAACGACGATGTCCGTCTTCGCCGAGACCGAGCCGGCCACCCTGGCGCCCAGCGCCTCGGCGCGCGCCTTGGCTTCCTGACGGGTCATGGTCTTCAGGGAGCCGGTAAAGACGACACTCTTGCCGGCGACCGGAGAATAATCCGCCACCCGGGCCACCGGCTCGATCGTGAGTCGCTCCAGGAGACCGTCAAGCACCGCCCGGTTGCCGGCGTCCGAGAAGAAGGCGACAAGAGAATCGACGACCGCCGGTCCGATACTGTCGATATCCTGCAGGTCCTCCAGGCCCGAGGCGGAATCAAGGGCCTGGCGCATGGTGGCGGGTTCACTCCAGTGGCGGGCGAGCAGCCTTGCCGTGGTCTCTCCCACGTGGCGTACACCCAGCGCATTGATGAACCGATCGAAGGCAATGGTCCGGCGGTCCGCGATGGCGGCATAGAGATTGCGCGACGAGGTTTCGCCCCAGCCTTCCTCATCGGCAAGCGCGTTGCCGACCTTCTCCTCGAGATCGAAGATGTCGACGGGACTGCTGATCCACCCCTTCTCCCGGAACTGGGCGATCTGCCTGTCGCCCAGCCCCTCGATGTCGAAGGCCTGGCGGGACACGAAGTGCCTCAGCCGCTCGACGATCTGGGCCGTGCAGCGCAATCCCCCGGTACAGCGTCGCACCACGTCCACCTGGCCGGTCCGCGCATTGGTATCGCGCACCGCCTGGCTGCCGCAGACGGGACAGGTTTCCGGAAAGACGAAGGGCAGCGCATCGTCCGGCCGCCCTGCCGGCACCGGACCGAGGACCTGCGGAATGACATCGCCGGCACGCTGGATGGTGACGGTATCGCCGATACGCACATCCTTTCGCCGGATTTCCTCCTCGTTGTGGAGTGTCGCCCGCTCGACAACGACCCCGCCGACATTCACCGGGTCAAGGACGGCCACCGGCGTCAGACTGCCTGTCCGGCCCACCTGGATCTGGATGTCACGAAGCACCGTGGTTGCCTTTTCCGCCGGGAACTTGTGGGCCAGGGCCCAGCGTGGCGCCCGGCTGACAAATCCCAGTCTCGACTGCCAGTCGAGCCGGTCAACCTTGTAGACCACACCGTCGATATCGAAGGGAAGTTCCGCACGCCGGTCGCCAATGCGACGGTGAAAGGCAAGAACATCATCCAGACCGCGGGCGACACGCACATCGGGCGCCACCGGCAATCCCCAGCCGGCAATGGCCTCCAGCATTCCGCTGTGCGTGGCGGCCGGCAGCGTGCTCGCCTCACCCCAGGCATAGATGAAGAGGCGTAGGGGACGCGATCGCGTCACCGAAACGTCGAGTTGTCTGAGTGACCCCGCCGCAGCGTTGCGCGGATTGGCGAAGGGACGCTCGTCCTGCGCCACCCGATCGCGGTTGAGCTGGAGAAAGTCCTCGCGGCACAGATAGACTTCGCCACGCAGTTCGATGAGGTCCGGAATCGCCTCGCCCTTGAGGCATTGCGGCACCTCGTCCAACGTGGCCACATTGGCGGTGATGTCCTCGCCTGTGTGACCATCGCCCCGGGTGGCCGCTCGAACGAAACGGCCACGCTCGTAGCGCAGGGACACCGCCAGCCCGTCGACCTTCGGTTCTGCCACGACCTCCACTTCCTCGTCGTCGCCAAGGCCAAGAAACCGTCTCACCCTGGCCAGGAAGTCGGCCACATCGGCTTCGTCGAAGGCGTTCCCCAGCGAGAGCATCGGCACCCCGTGTGCCACGGTCGCAAAGCCGCCCGCAGGGGCGGCGCCCACACGACGCGACGGACTGTCGTCACGGAGGAGATCGGGGAACCGCGCTTCAAGATCCTCGAGACGGCGCCTCAGAGCATCATAGGCGGCATCGTCGATTTCCGGCGCATCACCACCGTGGTAGAGCCGGTCATGGCGGCCGATGTCCCTTACGAGATCATCGATCTCCTTCTTCGCCTCTTTTCGTGTCATGCCCCCCTCCCGACCGGCAGCAACCTGCCCGACACGGGCCCCCCGGCCGGATCATCGATGGCCACACCGTCAGTGGCACCATCATGCTGCAGATGCGCCGTTCGAATGCGTCGTGGCGCGATCTGCGGTCTATCACCAACGGGCAAGCGCCGTGTGTCAACCCGCCGGCCTTGGATGGCCCCGACATGCTTTTTCGCGGTCCGGCCTCGTCCGACGGCGGGGGAGGCCGGCATCAAGATTGGGATCGATCCACGCTGTCGTCTCATGGTTTGAGAAGGCTTGCCGCGGCGGCGCGGGATTCTTCGGTAATGTGGGCTCCGGCCAGCATGCGTGCCAGTTCTTCCCGGCGGTCGTTGCCGGAGAGCGTTCGCGCCTGCGCAACGGCCGTGTCGTCCCTGGAAAGCAGGATGTGGTGGTCGGCATGCGCCGCCACCTGGGGGGCATGGGTCACGACGAGAACCTGGGTGCGCTGACCGAGGCGGCGCAGTCGTTCGCCGATCGCATCCGAGACCGCACCACCCACACCGCTGTCGATCTCGTCGAAGATGAGGGTGCCGGCCGGCTCGTCGCCCTGTCCGGCGACTCTGAGCGCAAGCATGAATCGCGACAGCTCACCTCCCGAGGCGATCCTGCCGAGCGGGCCGGGAGCGGCTCCGGGTGTGGTCACCACCGCGAACTGCACGGTCTCGGCGCCATCGACACCCCATCCGGCGATCTCGCGCGTCTCGAGGCGGGTGGCGAAAACGGCATGATCCATCCTCAGCGGCGCCAGTTCCGCGGTCACCGCGGCATCGAGGGAGCGCGCTGCCTTGCGGCGTCGTTGTCCGAGAACATCACAGGCAGTCCGGAATACCTCCACAAGGCGGGCCTCATCCTCTCTGGCGGCGACCACCTCTTCCTCGAGGCCCTCCATCGCTGCAAGGTCACGGGCGAGGTTCTCCCGCACCTCGAGGAGTCCGGCCACCGTTGTCCGGTGGCGCCGGGCGGCGCTCTTCAGGGCGAACAGGCGATCCTCGATCTCGTCGAGCCGGTCGGCTTCATCCTCGAGTCCCGCCGCCGCACGCGCCAGGGCGGAGGAAGCCTCTGCGGTCTCGACAAGGGCGCGGTCGACGGCGCCATGGGCCTCATCGACAAGGCCGCCGGCGACGTCCCTGACCCGCTCCAGCGCGGCGCTGGCGGTGGCGAGTCCGTCATCGACACCGCGCTCTCCGGCAAGCGCCGCGGCAGCGACGTCCATCGCCTCGGCCACCTTGCGGCTGTTGGCGAGCCTGGTTCGCGCAGTCGTGAGGGTGTCCTCCTCGTCCTCGCCTGGATCAAGCATCTCGAGGTCACGCAGGTCGCCGGCAAGGGTGTCCGCGGCCTCCCGTCGTCCGGCCTGGTCGGCCTCGAGCCGCTCAAGCTTCTGCCTTGCCTGCTGCCATGCCTTAAAGGCCTGGCCGACCCCGTCAACGGCCTCCCGGTTGTCGGCAAAGGCATCGAGCAGCGTCCGGTGGGTCGCAGGCCGCAACAGTCCACGCTGATCCTGCTGACCATGGCACTCGACAATGTGATCACCGATCTCCCTCAGGAGAGTCACCCCGATGACCTCGTCATTGGCATGGGCAAGACTGCGGCCGTCCACCCTGACCTGCCGACGGACGACGAGTTCCTCATCGCATTCGATGCCCCGCTGCCTCAGCATGCCGATGACGGCGCTCTCCCGGCCGATGCGGAACGTGGCCGTGACCGACGCCCTTTCGGAACCGGGCCGGATCATGGAGATGTCGGCACGGCGGCCGATCACCAGCCCCAGTGCATCGAGAAGAATCGACTTGCCGGCTCCGGTTTCACCGGTGAGAACCGTCAACCCATCACCAAACTCGAGATCGATGCGTTCGATGACCGCCAGGTTGCGGACACTGAGCGAGGTCAGCATGACAGTGACCGGCTCACCTCATGCGGCGTTGCGGAGCCGGGCATCACCGCCTCAGGGAAGCAACCGATGTTGGGCCAGCAGTGACCAGGCATCCTCGTACCAGATACTGCCGGGATAGTTGTGAGCAAGGACCGCCGCTGACTCACGCGCCTGTCGAACGAGTCCGAGCGACAGGTATGTTTCCACGAGGCGGAACAGCGCCTCTGGGACATGGGATGTCGTCTGGTAGTCGTCGATGACCGTGCGGAACCGATTGACCGACGCGATGAGGGCACCGCGACGCTGGTACCAGCGGCCAATGTCCATCTCCTTGCCCGCGAGGTGATCGAGGGTCAGCTCGAGCTTGAGGGTGGCATCGCGGCTGTAGGGCGAATCCGGGAAGAGTCGCAGCAGCTCGAGAAAGGCATCCCGCGACTCCTCGGCCATGCGCTGGTCGCGTTCCACGTCCGAGATGCGCTCGTAGTAGCTCTGGGCAATGAGATAGTAGGCGTAGACCGCGTTCTCGTTGCCCGGATGGGACTCGATGAAACGGGAGGCGGAGGCGACCGCCGCGTCGAAATCGCCCTGCAGGTAACTTGCATACGCGGACATGACCTGGGCATGCTTCGCCCACTGCGAATAGGGATGCTGTCGCTCGACTTCCTCGAATTCGGCCACCGCGAGGCTGCGTTCTCCCGCCTCCAGCAGGTTGACCGCATTGTTGTAGATCTCCTCGACCGGTCTCTCCACGTACGTGTCCGGGTCATCCGTACCGCAGGCAGCCAGAATCACCACGAGAACGAGTGCCAGAATTCCCCTTGCCGCAGCCATGCACATCCCTTTGCCTGCCGGCCTCACGATAGCACCCGACAAGGTCCGGCGCATCCGCACGCCGCATCCTGTCCGTGATGCCGGGTCACCGCGTCATCCGGCAACGCCAGCGAGCCCCTGGCGGTGAAGTCGGTGCGGAGATTCATGATCCCGTTCCCTTGTGAAGAGGTCGCATTGTTGACATAGACGCGGGCGCATGGTGCGGCAAGGGGTGAGAGAGACTCCTTGCAACCGATCCGCTTCATGGTGAATGTGCCTCCATGCCTCGTTCCGAAATGCGCCTTTCCGCCGTTCTCGGTCCAACCAACACGGGCAAGACACACCTCGCCGTCGAACGCATGCTGGCCTACCGCAGCGGCATGATCGGCCTGCCGCTGCGGTTGCTGGCCCGGGAAATCTACGATCGCGTCGTCGCCTCCAAGGGCAAGGGTGCAACCGCTCTCGTCACCGGCGAGGAACGCATTGTCCCCGAACGGGCCCGCTACTTCGTGTGCACCACCGAATCCATGCCGCTCGACATGGATGTCGAGTTTCTCGCGGTGGACGAGATCCAGCTCGCCGCCGACGCGGAACGCGGTCACGTGTTCACCGACCGCCTTCTCAGGGCAAGGGGAACGGAGGAGACCATCCTGATGGGCGCCGCCACCATGCGTCCCACCATCCGGGAACTCCTGCCCGATGCGAGGCCGGTGGTCCGGCCACGGTTCTCCGATCTCTCCTATGCAGGATCCACTCGCCTGGCACGTCTGCCGCCGCGCAGCGCCGTGGTCGCCTTCTCGATTCCCGATGTCTACGAAATCGCGGACATCCTGCGCCGCCAGCGTGGCGGCTGTGCCGTGGTCCTCGGCGCACTGTCGCCCAGGGCACGCAATGCACAGGTCGCCATGTACCAGGCCGGTGACGTCGACCACATCGTCGCCACCGATGCCATCGGCATGGGCCTCAACATGGATGTCAACCATGTCGCATTCGCCGCTCTGCGCAAGTTCGACGGCAAGAGGGTCAAGACCCTGGCAGCACACGAACTGGCACAGATCGCCGGACGCGCCGGACGCCACACCAATGACGGCACCTTTGGTGTGACCGCCACGCTGACTGGCATGGAACCATCGCTCGTCCAGGCCATAGAAAACCACAGGTTCGACGATGTCGGCTCACTCATGTGGCGCAACCCGGATCTCGATTTCCGCAGCTGTCTCGCGCTCCTGAAGAGCCTGGAAGAGCGTCCCCGCAACGCCTTCCTCGTGCGCGCCGGCGAAGCGGATGATCACCGGGCACTGGCCAGTCTCGTCCGCGATGCCGACATCACGCGCCTCGCCTCGCATCCCGAGGCAGTTCGCCTGCTGTGGGAAGTCTGTCGGATACCTGACTACCGCAAGGTCATGCACGATCATCACGTACGGCTTCTCGCCCACATCTATCGCCACCTGGCAGGGCCGAAGATGCGGTTGCCCGAGGACTGGGTGCATCGCAGCATCACCCGCCTCGACCGGACCGGCGGCGATATCGACCTGCTGATGAGCCGTATCGCCCATATCCGTACCTGGACCTACATCTCCCATCGTTCGGACTGGGTGGAGGACCACGCCAGCCTGCGTGAAGAAGCCCGCGCCATCGAAGACCGCCTGTCCGATGCCCTTCACGAGCGGCTCATCCAGCGCTTCGTCGACCGCCGCATGGCGTTGGTTGCCGTGCGACTGAGACAGGGCGAGGCCCTTGACATCCATGTCGATGGCGACGGTCGCATCATTGTCGAGGGAGAGTCGACGGATCGGCTGCAGGGATTCCGCCTGATGCGTCCGGCACGCGCGGGCAAAGCGCTTGATCGGGTGCTCGCCGGTGAGACGCGCCGTGTCGCCGCCCGCGAAGTGGCAGGCCGCGTGAAGGAACTGGTGGCAGGCGACGGCGGGAACCTTGAGGTGGACGGCGCTCTCGTAGTGCGCTGGCGCGGTGATCCTGTCGCCCGCCTTGCGGCAGGCCGTTCGATTGTCGAGCCGGGGTTCACGGTTCTTGCCTCCGAAATCCTGACCGACGAGGACGCCCGGAGGGTGAAGGCGGCAGTCGAGCGATGGTTTGCCCAACGTCTTTCCGGAAGCCTGGAACCACTCCTTGCTCTCACGACTGCCGGGTTCGAGGGAGCTGCACGGGGCATCGCTTTCCAGCTTGTCGAGGGTCTCGGGGTCTCGACGGAACACACCTGTCTTGACCTGGTCCGAGATCTCGATGACCCCGATCGGCGCCGTCTGACCGCGTTCGGGGTCCGTTTCGGCACCCGTGCGGTCTTCGTCAAGACGATGATGTCATCACCGGATCTCGCCTTGCGGTCCATACTGTGGGCTCTCGCCCACGACCACGGCATGGTGCCGGATGTTCCTTTGAAGGGCGAAGTCGCTCTCGCAGCCGATTCATCCCTTCCCGGTTCCTTCTGGCACGCGATCGGGTACACGCAACTTGGCACCCGAGTCCTTCGCGTCGACATGGCGGAAAGACTGGCCGCCCGGATGCGCAAGCTGTCACGCCGCGGATGGGCCCCTGCACCCGGAGATCTCATCTCCCTGTCGGGATCGAGCCGTGAAGCCTTTGCCGGAATTGCCGAGGCCCTGGGATTTCGCGTGCGTATCGATGACGGCGACGTGCTCCTCGCCCAGGTCCGACGGCGGCCGACCCGGCGGGATCTGCCCGATCCCTCCTCCCCCTTTGCCGGCCTTGCGGACATGGAAGTCGCCCGATGAACGGTGCCGCGATGCGCATCGACAGGTGGCTGTGGCATGCCCGGTTCTTCAAGACCAGGTCCATGGCGACACGACTCGTGTCGAGCGGCCGCCTGCGGCTCAACCGGCGGCGGGTCACCAAGTCCCACGGCACACTGCATCCAGGCGACATCCTCACCTTCCCGCAGAATCGCCGCGTGCGTGTCATCCGGGTGATCGCAATCTCGACCCGGCGGGGACCCGCCCGGGAGGCGGCGGAGCTCTACGAGGACCTGGCGCCACCTGACTGTCCAGCTTGACCGCGGTGGAGTCTTTCTGCCATGACGCACCCGTGATGTTCACCCGGATCAGAAAACTCCTCGACCTGGAAGCGCCCGACGCTTCCCCGACGCCATCACCGGATCACGAACTGCGCATGGCATCGGCCTGCATCCTCGTCGAGGCGGCACTGGTCGACGGCCACGTCGATGACCGCGAGATGCAGCACATCCACGACGTGCTCGGAGACCACTTTGGTCTCGGGACCGGGGAGGTGCAGGTGCTTGTTGACGAGGCCACACGGATTGCCGGCGATGCGGTGTGCTGGCACCGGTTCACCCGGGTTCTCAAGGCGGAGTTCGATGCCGAGGAACGGCTGAGCATGATGCAACAGCTGTGGCAGGTGGTTCTCGCCGATGGCGAACTCCACGCATACGAGGATTCGCTGGTGCGCAGAATCGCCGGCCTGCTCCACATCGATGACGGCGATCGGGCGCTGGCAAGGCGGCGCGCCCAGGCACACCTGGCGCGACTGGAGTCGCTTCCACCCACTTGACCGTTGACGTGGAAGTCCCAGATAAGCATGACAACCCGATCATCACCCTCATTCACGTCCAGGGCGTGGAGACCTTCATGACCTACATCGTTGTTGAGTCCTGTATACGGTGCAAGCTGACCGACTGCGTCGAGGTCTGTCCCGTGGACTGCTTCTACGAAGGCGAGAACATGCTGGTGATCCACCCGGACGAGTGCATCGACTGCGGCGTGTGTGAGCCCGAGTGCCCCGTGGACGCGATCAAGCCCGACACCGACCCCGGTCTCGAGGAGTGGCTGGAAGTCAACAGGGAGTACGCGGAAGTCTGGCCCAACATCACCCGCCAGAAGGATCACCCTGCAGATTCCGACGAGTGGCGCGACGTGAAGGACAAGAAGAAGTACTTCAGCCCCGAACCAGGTGACGGTTGAGGGTCCAGTCAACACCAGTTCGCGAATGCAACCCGAACAGGGAGACCGGCCCTGTTCAAAGTCAACCTCACCGATGCGCGCGTCAAGGCGCTCAACACCCGCAGAACTGCCACGACATCCGCGACGGCGCGCTCAGAGGATTCGGCGCCCGGGTGCTGCCGTCTGGGGCCAAGCGGCTCTTCGTTCACGGTCAGCATCGAGGAGAGCCCCTGTAAGATCGTCGCCGACGCCGATGCGATGACGGTGAATGAGGCGAGGACCCGAGCCGCCGAAATGCACGCCGCAATCAAGCGGGGAGAGGACCTGTCACGGTGGTCCTCGAAGGCGACCCTCGAGACCGTTGCCGAGGCCGTGTTCCAACACCATAGACGGATCTGGAAGGCACGGACACTGTATGCAATCCGGTGCTATCTGAAGAACTAGTGTTGTGTCCCAGAGATAACTTATATAATAATGAGCGTGCCCCACTCCTGGAGTCCGCTCATGCCCCGTGGTCGACCGGTTGCCCCCGTCCCGCTCAGCGAGGACGAAGAACATCAGCTGCTCAGCATCGCCCGCTCCCGCTCACTGCCCCACGCGGTCGTGCAACGCGCGCAGATCGTGCTGGCCTGTGCCCAAGGCGAGTCCAACACCGCCATCGCCAAGCGCGTCGGACTGAGCCACATCACCGTCGGCAAGTGGCGCCGTCGCTACCTCGAGCGAGGACTCGAAGGCCTGCACGACGAACTGCGTCCCGGACGGCCCAGAACCCATGAAGACGAACGCGTGGCCGAGGTGATCAACACCGCTCTCAAGGTCAAGCCGCCCGATGCCACGCAGTGGAGCGTGCGCAGCATGGCCGAGTACACCGGCATTTCCAAATCCACCGTGCAGCGCTGGTTCGACCTGTTCGGCGTACAGCCCCACCGGCAACGTCACTTCAAACTCTCCAACGACCCCTTCTTCATCGAAAAAGTTCGCGACATCGTCGGGCTCTATCTCAATCCGCCAGACCATGCCGTGG
>MKWU01001453.1_pt1 | contig 40536 bp, 25 predicted proteins | sample 809101 | NCBI WGS metagenome assembly MKWU01 (sample SAMN05860141, study PRJNA318959) | sponge metagenome | host: Aplysina aerophoba | place: Slovenia: Piran, Adriatic Sea, Gulf of Piran | collected 2013-05-07
CGGCGTGCGACGCCTCCGCCACCACGTAGGGGATGCCGAGTCGCTCGCTGACGGCAGGCCCCAGCCAGTCCGGCGCCTTGTGATAGAGGTGGTAGGTAAACCAGAGGCGGGGACGGCGTTCGGCCGGATGCTCGCGGTAGCGGCGAATCAGCCGATCCGCGAGGCGGGTCCCGATATCCCGGAGCCGCGCCTGGCGTTCCTGGTCGCCCCGACCGTCGAAGCTCCGGAAGCGCGATGCAAGGTCGACTTCCCAACCGCGTGCCGCTCCGGCGCTCCGCAGGGCGGCGAGGAGAAGGCGGGCGATGGCGCGGTCGCCGGAAGGCACCTCGTGGTCGGGCGCCTTGAGGGGAGCGTAGAACGCGACTCTCATGGGGCCCACACGTCCGTCGCGGAGGTATTGGAGCGCGAGCAGTCGGCCGCACCAGCCGGCGTTTCCGCTGGAATCCGCCCGCCCGGTACCCTCCCCCGGCCGCGCCCGGAGGTCGCGCGGCCCGCCGCCGGGAGGGCCGCCAGGAACGGCCGCGGGCTGACCGCCACGACCGAACGAGGGACGGTTCTCATCAGGCCGGGAGAGAAGGTTTCCTCATGCCGCCCGGTCCGTGGCAAGCGGGTCCGCACTCCCCGTCGGGACCGCCGTCGCCCGGGCGCAGTCGCCACCTTGAGCAAGGGGCGCGACACCCGTCTCCGATCCGAGCAGCTCGTGGAACTTCGCGGCGAGGCGGTCGGCCCCCGCCACCGAGGAGAACGCCGTCCGGACCCTGCGCTCTCCCGCCGTCCCGAGCCGCCGGCGCAGCTCGGAGTCGCGCAGGAGGCGGGCCAGCCGGGCCGCAAGGGCATCCGGATCGCCGGGCGGCGCGAGGAGCCCGGTCACCCCGTCCTCGATGAGCTCGGGGATCGCGGAGACCCGCGTCGCGACGCAGGGAAGGCCCTGGCTCTGGGCTTCGAGGAGAACGTTCGGAAGTCCGTCCCGGTCGCCGTCGCTGGCGACCCGGCTCGCGAGCGCGAAGACGTCCGCGGCGCGCAGGCGGGCCAGCAGCTCCGGGCGGGCGAGCGCGCCCGCCCACTCCGTGCGGTCCGCGATGCCGGCCTTCTCGGCGAGCTCGCGAAGCTCCGCGATGAGCGGTCCGCCGCCGACGTGGACAAACCGCCACCCGGGCACCGCCGGCAGCCGGCCGAGGGCGGCGATGAGGTCCGGGTAGCCCTTCTTCTCCACCGCCCGGCCGACGGATACGACGGTGAGCACGGGCGCCGCCTCGCCGGGCGGACCGGGCGGGGACGGCGCGCGCGGCGGAGGCGGCGGAAACTCGGCGAGGTCGAGCCCGTGCCGCACGAGCTCCACCTTCCCGGGCGCGAGAGCGTCGAGCTCGTCCCGATTGACGGCGGTGCAGGTCACCACCCACTCCGCATCCCGGAGCTTCTCGCTCTTCTCCCACCGCGGCGTCGTCCAGATGTCCTTGGCGTGCGCCGAGCCGGTCCACTGCCGCCCCGAAAGGTGCGCCGCGTAGCGGGCGACGGAGGACGGGGTGTGGAGGAAATGGGCGTGGATGTGGGCGATCTCGCGCGGCAGCTCGCGGGCGAGGACCAGCGCCTGGCCGAAGCGCCGCACCCGGTTCCGGGTCGGGTCGCGCACGAGGTCGCGGAGCCAGAGCCGCAGCACCGCGCGGTAGCGGGGCCGGCGCCGCACCCGCCACCAGGCGCGAAGCACCCGCATCGGCTCGTGGTGCAGGTACTCCGGAAGGTAGGTGACGGGGGCCCGGACCCGCGCATGGACCGGATGCACGCTCGCCTCCGTCGGGTGGCGCAGCGAGATGAGGTGCAACCGGAGTCCCCGCTCCTCGAGGGCGAGGATCTCCTGGGTGATGAACGTCTCCGAGAGGCGCGGATAGCCCTTGAGGACGAACGCGATCGGCGCCGGCTCAGGCATGGCGGGCTCGAGGAGCGTCCGGCGCCCGATGGTCGGTCCGGGGCGGCGCGAGGCCCGGGATTCGGCCCCGGACGACACCGCCCGAAGCCGTCGACGGACCCGGCCCGGCCGAACGCGAGGCGCTCCCGCTCATGGATCCGACACCGCTCCCGTCCGCCGTGCCCCGCATCCGCTACACGGCGCGGACCGCGCGGATCTCCGGGTTGCGGAGCGGCCGGTGCGCGAGTCCGTCGTCCACCAGCGAATCGATGACCTCGAGGCCGTCGAGGAGGCCCGGGATGTAGGCGTCCGAGGGACGAGACTGGGTGGGAAGGTCGCGCAGCGCCTCCGCCATCCGCCTCGCCGGGTCGGGGAGCCCGGGGTTGAACATCCGCACGAGCCCCAGCTCCTGGGCGCGCGACGCGCGAATGAACTGCTCCATGCGCGGCTCGAGCCGAGGCACCAGGACGGCCGGCTTGTCGAAGGACAGAATCTCGCAGAACGTGTTGTATCCCCCCATCGCGACGATCCCCGCCGCCCCTGCCATGAGGGTCTCCACCCGCGGGTCGAAGGTCAGCACCCCGCTCACCCGTTCGACGGCGGCGGCGCGGGTGCGGAGCGCATCGCGCACCGCGCCCGGCATGAACGGGCCGAGCAGGAGCACGGCCGAGAGCGGGAGATCGGGATCGTGCTCGTAGGCCGAGAGCACCTGGTCGAAGAGCGCTTCGCCGTCCCCGCCGCCCCCGCTGGTCACCAGCACGTAGGGCTCGCGCGAGGAGGTGGCGGCATCGGCCGCGGTCTCGGAGAGGCGGGGGACGGGCGCCTCGCGCCGCAGGTAGCCGGTGTAGACCATCCTCTCCGGCACTCCCGGGGGAAGGGGGATGCCGGCGAGCGGACTGCACACCGCGCCGAGGCCGTACACCCAGATCCGGTCGTAGTAGTCGCGCAGGGCCGGCACCGCGTTCTTGCGGGCCCATTCGTCCGCGAGGCGCGCCGGCTCGTCGAGGACGTCGCGAAGCCCGAGGACGAGGTAGCTGCCGCGCTCCTTCAGGAGATCGAGGGTCGCGGCCATCTCGCCGCGCAGCCCGAGCGGCTCCTTGTCGACGATCAGGAGATCGGGGCGAAACGCCTCGGCCGTGTGCCGGATGATGGACTCGCGAAGCGCCAGCACCTCGTCGAAGGCGAGGTGCAGGGTGAGCGACGAGTACTCGCCGTTCGCGAGCTTGGTGACCCCGGGGACCCGCACGAAATCGACTCGTTCCGGAAACTCGAAGCTGCCGATGAGAGGGGAGCCGGACACGATGAGGACCGAGAGGTCCGTTCGGCCGCGAACGAGCGAGCTCGCGATCGCGCGGCACCGGCGAAGGTGGCCGAGGCCGAACGAATCGTGGCTGTAGATGAGAATCCGGGTCGAGCCGCCAGCCATGTCGTCATCTCCGGTCGGGCCGTCGCTCGGGCGCGCCGGTCCGGTGAACGTCAGTGGAGAGCGGAGGGAGACCGTTCCCCGCCTCGGGTCGGTCGGCGCGATTGTACCCGCCGCCGTCCGGTTCGCGAGCATGGGGCCGCAATCGCCACCGTGCCTCGTTCCGTCCGCGGCGGCCGTGCCCCCGCGCCGATCCGAAGGCGTGATGGTCCCGCAGGTACGAACCGAAGTCTGTCGCGCGGGCGACCCGGTCTGTCCCCGGCGCCCCGGCGGGCGGTCCGGCGACGGGGCTTGGAGCGGTGGGGCGATATCGTCCCGAACTACCTGAGGCGCCCCATCTCTACTCTAAAGTTGAGTCAAGTTTGCAAAGCGGCTTCAGGAACGAAACGTGCGCGGCTGCCAGTGCTACGGAGCGGCCGGGTTTCGAACCAGGATGGGGGGCTTCGAACCGGTCTCGTCGATCAGAGGCGCAGCCTCGCTAGACTAGCGATTGGTCCATCGAGAGCTCGGCCCATGCGTTCTTCCGTCAGCCCATCGCGACTGCTGCCCGTTCTCGCCGCCTGGCTCGCCGTCGGCGCCGGCGGCTTCGCCGCTTTCGCCCCCGCTTCCGCCCCCGCTTCCGCGGAGGATTCGCGCGATCCCCGCGAGCTCGTCATCGGCATCACCCAGTTCCCGTCGACGCTCCACCCCACCATCGACTCGATGCTCGCCAAGAGCTATTCCCTCGGCCTCGTGCGGCGCCCGACGATGGTCTACGACCACGACTGGAAGCACGCCTGCATGCTGTGCACCGAGGTGCCGTCGCTCGAGGACGGAACCGTCGCCGTCGAGCCCCTTGCGGACGGCGGCGAGGGGATGGCGGTGAGCTACGCTCTCGACCCGCGCGCGAAGTGGGGAGACGGCACCCCGATCACCACCCGCGACGTGGTCTTCACCTGGGAGGTCGGGCGCCATCCGCAGTCCGGGGTGGCCGCCCATTCGTACTACGTTCGCGTTCTTGGAATCGACGTCCACGACGAGCATCGCTACACGGTCCACTACGACCGGCTGGACTACGACTATCCGACGGTCGGCGCGTTCAGCCTCCTGCCGGAGCACCTCGAGCGAAGCGTCTTCGAGGAGGACCCCGCGTCCTATCGGCATCGGACCCGCTACGAGACCGAGCCTACCCATCCAGGGCTCTACCACGGGCCGTACCGGATCTTGGAGGTCGTGCGCGGGTCCCACATCCGGTTCGTTCGCAACCCGATGTGGTGGGGGCGCGAGCCCTGGTTCGATCGCGTCATCGTCAGGACCATCGAGAACACGGTGGCCCTCGAGGCGAACCTGCTCTCCGAGACGGTGGACTACATCGCGGGCGAGCTCGGGCTGCCCATCGACCAGGCGATCGCGTTCGAGGAGCGCCACGGCGACCGCTTCGTGGTCGAGTACAAGCCGGGGCTCATCTACGAGCACCTGACCCCCAACCACGACAATCCGCTCCTGAGCGATCCGCGGGTGCGGCGCGCCCTCCTCCTCGGGCTCGACCGCCGCGCCATCAGCGAGCGCCTGTTCGGCGGACGGCAGCCGGTCGCCGACACGAACGTCAACCCCCTCGACTGGGTCCACCACGACGGGGTGCGCAAGTACGCCTACGACCCGGATGCGGCCAATGCGCTGCTCGACGAGGCCGGCTGGACGGACGTTCGCGACGGGGTCCGCCACGACGACAGGGGCGAGCCGTTTCTCCTCGAGCTCATGACCACCGCCGGAGACCGCACCCGCGAGCTCGTGGAGCAGGTGATCCAGAGCCAGTGGCGCGAGCTCGGCGTGGACGTCCGGATCCGCAACGAGCCCCCCCGCGTCTTCTTCGGCGATACCGTGAGCCATCGCAAGTTCACCGGATTCGCGATGTTCGCGTGGGTGTCGTCGCCGGAAGCGGCCCCCCGGGGCGTCCTCCACTCCGAGGAGATCCCGCGCCCGGAGAACGGCTGGAGCGGCAACAACGTGGCCGGATTCGAGAACCCGGAGGTCGACCGCCTCACCGACGCCATCGAGGTCGAGCTCGACCGCGAGCGGCGCCGCGAACTGTGGGCCGAGCTCCAGTCGCTCTACGCCGAGGACCTGCCGGCCCTCCCGCTCTACTTCCGGGCCAACGCGTACATCCGGCCGAAGTGGCTCGCCGGGGTGCGCCCGACCGGGCACCAGTTCTCGAGCACCCTGTGGATCGAGGAGTGGCACCGCGCCCCCGACGAGGACTGACCAGAGCTGCGTAAATCAGCCGGTCGGGCGCAAGATTTCGCGCCGGAGGGAGGTAGTGCCCCTCTCCCCGCTGACGGATACAAGGTAAAGCCCCTCTCCCCCTGGGAGAGGGGTTTGGGGTGAGGGCAGGACGGGTATCGGAGCGCTGGCTGAAGATTCCTTGGCCCAAATCCCCCCACGCCCGGGCCTGACTCCTGGAGGGAGAAGGCGACACCCGGACGACTGAAATGCCCTCGGCTCAGTCCAGCAGGGCCTTCAGCAACGCGTCCGGCGTATCGGAGTAGAACTGGACGTTGACCCGCGTCGCCATGTCGTCGGAGAGGTCGAACAACTGCTTTCGCGCGGACACCGGAATCAGCACGACAGACGCCCCCTTCTCGACCGCAACTTCCACGACGCCGACCGCATTCGCGAGCAGCTCCACGGAGCCACCGAGATTCAACGCTCCCACCAGGATCAAGCCCCCCTTGATGCTCGTCTCGAGCAGCCCACTGCATAGCGCGAGCAACGCCGGCAATCCGAGCTCGGCCCCGGTCCGGTCGTTGTCCATGGCGCGAAGCTGGACGGAAAATTCGTGGGAACGGGGGTCCCGGTCTCCGACCAGTTCCTTGGCTCTGGCATACAAGTTCTGCTCAGCATATCGCACACTCTCCCGGAATGCGGGGGGCACCGGGGCGTTCAGTATCCTGACGCCGCTCCCTTTGCCCGCCCCGACCTCGATGCGGTAGAGGCTCGGTCCGGTCTCAGGTCCGCCTGGACCAATCCCCCAAACCTGTCCGGGCGGCAATGGGTCCGGATCGATCGCTTCGTCGCTCCGAAGCTCGGGCGTGGCGACGAACTGCTCGATCCCGTCCTCGCCGATGGCGTAGCTGAAGTGCGTGTTCCGGAACTCGCTCTTGAACACCCGTTTCTGCTGCTCCTTGACCCGGCGACGCGATTCGAGCGCGAGGCGAACCAGCGTCTCCAACTCGTCATCCGGTACTTCCATCCCCGGATCGGGATACAGGAGCTTCAGGAGCGCGCTCACCGTCTTGTTGACCGCCGTGATGTCTCGCCCGCTGAGCGCCCCGCCGTAGTTCACTCGCCCTTGCAGCACCGGCACCCGACTCCCGGCGCGGAGCCGGCTCCAGCACTCCGAGAGAAAGTCGCTCACGAGACCGAAGTGATCCGTGAAGTGATCGTTCGGATTCAGCTTAGGGAAGTCCCATCCAGGGACGTAGGCGTGAATGCGATCCATGAACGCCGTATCGTCGCGCATGTCGACGGAGAGGGGGCTCAGCAGGTGGCCGACCTTCTGTTGGTGCTCCACCTCGACATCAAGGTTGCCCACCATCACGACGCCGCCCTCGGCGCGAATGCTCTCCTTGCCGCGCGAGAATTCGCCGGACTCCATGTATCCCTTGAGAATGTTGACGCCGTCCTTCTGGTCGAAGGAGACGCCCGAGATTTCGTCGAAGCACACCACGTCGTATTGACAGACGAGCCCACGCTGCCCCGTGGCGTTGTTGACGAACATCTTCGCCACTGTCGCCTTGCCGCCCGAGATGAGATGCGCATAGGGGGAAATCTGCTGGTAGAGGTGGCTCTTCCCGGTCCCGCGGGGCCCAAGCTCCACCAGGTTGTAGTTCCGCTCGACGAACGGCGCCATGCGCACCAGCGCCACGAGCTGCGCCCGCTCGGAAAGGGCATCCGGCTCCAGTCCGACACTCCGAAGCAGTAGCTGCCGCCACTCTGCGCTCGTGAGCGATTGGCGTCCCCGGTACAACGCATCCAGCAGATCCGCCCGGGAGAGTTGAATCGCCCGCAGGCCATCGATCGCGAACGGCCTCCCGTTCTTCTCAAGCGCGATGGCTGCGTCGTAGCTCAGGGTCACTTCGGCGTAGAAGCCGTCGGTGAGCATGCGCTCGTGCTGCTTGACGAGATCGTCGTCGACCCGAACGTCCTTGATCGCGAGGCTGGGGAGCTCCGCAATCAGCGAGTCCGTTTTGGCATCCAGCCTCGCCCGAACGACATCGATGAGCTTGATGGAACCTTGATCCCGAGCCCGTGCCTTGAACAGCTCTTCATCGCCGGTGCGCACCGTCCGATCGGCAAGCTGCCGCTCGACGATTGCGAGCCCCTCCTCGATCTCCCGTTCATCGGTCGTGGCGCAGTAGCGCCCTAGAAGAAACTCGACCACATAGGTCGGCACCGGATACTGGCGGGCGTACCTGCGGACCAGATCCTTCCGGACGAGGTAGCCATCGAACGCCTCTGCGGCCCGTCGGTCGAGATGGTCGAGCTCGAGGTTCATCCTTCACCTCCAATCATCGTGGACTGCCTAGCGATGACGTGACCGTCCGGTTCCAGTACGACAACGGCGGCCGGCGTTCCTTCGAGGTCATCGTCGGCCACGAGCAAGCTCGCCACGCCATCCGCATCGACTGGCCGCGCCCCGGAAACGGTCGAATCCGGGTCGTTGACCCGCGTTCTGAGATCGACCGACAGCCCGGGCGAGGGTGTATCGACCCGTACTCGACAACGCAGACCAATCCACGACACGGGGGCGAAACCCACGCTCGTTGTTGCGTGATCGGCGCCGGCACCCGCCGTGACACGAAGGACGGGGATCAGGCTTTCCTGGAGGCTCAGGCCGCCGTGGGCGTACGCATTGCCGGCCCAGAAACAGGCAATCCCGGGACCGATGGCGACCCGTTCGCTGGCGTTCCAGTACCAGGGTACCGTCGGCACCTCGACCGTCGAACCGCCCTGGATGGCCGCGCAGCGTGCCCATCGGCTCTGCGTCAGGTACTTGGGGAGGTCGACCTTCGGCAAACCACCGGGAAGCCACAGCCATCCGTGGTCGGTCACGACGCGGACCTCGCGCCATCCGGTCTCGAACAATGCTTCAATCCGTTCGACCAGCAGGTCAATCTGCTCGTCGACCCGTCCAGCCAGCTTTGCTTGCAGCGAATGACCGAGCTTGTCGAGCTGCCCGTCCTCGGTCCAGGCCCGGCCTGCGGGATCGCCCGTCTCGTCCGTTCGGAGGAACTGAAAGCCGATGGCGTCGAAAAGCTTTCGAAACCGGTCCGGAGTCAACTGGCGTCCGTCATCCGCCAACCCGGGAAGAAAGCCTTCGCCGAGGGTAGATCCCTCGATGTTCCCAGCCACCGGGGAGACCGCGGGTTTCGCGGTCGCCGTGACCGTGGGAAGAGCGGCCCAGCGGGTGGACAGATCCACTAATCGGCCACCTTGCGACCGCAGCCGCTCCAGCAACCATTGCGCTACATCGAAACGGAGTCCGTCCGCAAAAAGGACCACGGTCCCGGAATCGACGCGAGCGGCATCCGACTCAAGTCCCTGGTGGTCCGGAAGCGGCTGCTGATCCACAAGCTCCTGAAGATGTCGCGCCGCAGCGTCCAGCCATGGTTGGTAGATTGCATCCAACGCTTGGCTCACCGCTCGTGTATCCGCGGACGACCGCAGCGCAGCGATGGCGGAAAGCGCAGCGGCGTCGATTGCCCAGGCACCATCCTCGTACAGCGTAGCCATTTCAGCCGGAGACGAACCCCCAAGAAGACTCGATGTGCGCTCAGCAAGCACTGCCAAGTGGCGGAGGGAGTTGGCCAAAGGCGCCTCACCGAGCTTCGCCCAGACCGAGTTGCGCCGCTCACCATGTGTCTGCTCAAGCTCGATGATGCGCTCCCGCGCAGAAAGCGGCGACTCGCTTTCCAGCCCTAGGAGAGCACGCTGCAGATCCGCTTCGCCCTTCTCATTGGTCCTGGGCCAGGATGGAAAAGAACCCGCAAACAGGTCGTGCGGCGTCGCCATTCGCAACAGATCCCGAACGCTGGGATACAGGGCTGGCGCCTCGGCATAGCGCCTCCAAACCGAATCCCAGGATCCTTCCCGCCGGCCGAGCCGCTCCGCCGCAACCAGCTCACCGTCATTCTCGGGATCGAACCCATAGTCGGCCTTGCAGCGCGACGCGAAGGCACCCCAGCGCGCGGAGTCCCAGTTCGCCGGTACGTCCCCGCCATCCCCGAGCCAAACCAGCACGTCCCTCACCGGATCGTCCGAGAAAAGCCGATCGAAGTCCTCCGCTTCCAGGCGCCGGCCCTCCAGCGCCTGAACCGAGGCCGTGGCAAGCTCAGCGAGGGCGCGCATCATGGAATGACGGGTATCGGAGTCGCGGGCTACATCGAGTCCAAGCCCGCCATCCTTCGACACCAGGAACGCCTCCACGGTCCAGTCCCGGCCATTCCGCTGCGTCCAGCAGGTTCCGCGGTACTGGAGCTCGACCAGCGGCTTGAGGTGTCCAGGACAGGTCTGAGCAGCACCGAGTTCCTGCCGACCGACGCCGGAAAGGTAGAGGACCGGAGTCATCTCGTCCGGTATCTCGGGCGACTCCACGGCTCGCTCGACCACACAGCGCAGCCAGATCGACGGCCCGGTGCGAATCTCGGGAGCGTACTCTCCGAGCGTCACGAGCTGCGGCATCAGTCTTCGGAGCCGCGGGAGGACCGGCAGCCACTGCGAATCACGGTCCGTCCACAGGATGGCCACGGGACGCTCCGCATCGCCGGGGTTTTGCGCTGACGCCGCCTCCAGCGACGCCACCAGCGCCTCAATGACAGTGGAAGGCGGCGACTGACTCACCGAGAGTCTCGCTCGCCGGCAGAAACTGCCTTTAGGTACGGACCGATTCTGTTCTCCGTCATGTCAAACACCTCGCTCCTGCGACGATAGGGTTCGGTACGTGTGCCCGCCTTCACTCCGCTACCGGGCCTCTTCGCATCGTCAGCTTCAAATGGTCATCCGTGGCATCGAATTCGGGCTCTACCCGATTCCTCTCGCGGAGCAGCGGAATGATCTTGTTGCGAACTCCCATGCCGCGTGCGTCCACATAACCGTAGTCTCGAAGGACATCGACAATGAGCGGATTTCGGGGAGATCGCTGTCCAGCGATCATCTTGTTGACGGTCATGGTGTTCGGCAGCGCCCCGGGACTTGTGATCTCGAGTCGACCCGCAAAGCGAACCACCTCCAACTCTTCGTTGCGAGTCCAGTCCCGATGAACGATCCCATTGACGACAGACTCCCGTAGCGCCTCCAGCGGATAGTGCCACTCGCGGTCCCTTTGCATCGATTCTCTCAATTCGCCCAGCTCCTCGGAAACGAATGGCCGTATCGCGTCGCTCAGGATCTCGATCAACCCCTTCTCGGCAATTTCTCGGGCGCCGCCGGGTGTTTCCAACCGCAAGGGAATGACCGGCCCATCAAGCACCTGATCGTCGAGCGCATCGTAAGCCCTTTCTTCTCCTCGAAAGGCCATCCAGCGAATTCCTGACTGACGAAGCAGGCGTCGCGGCCGATACCCGAACAGCACCAGCCCCGCGATAGTGCACACTGGAGGGCCCTCCTCACGCTCCACCATGAAGCCGAGCCCGCACAAGCGTTCGTGCCATTCATCGTCCGAGCTCGGAACCTGGTTGTCACGCACGATCCCTGTGAGGTAGTCCTCAAGCCTTTCCCGGCTGAGGTCCCGCAAGGCGCTTCCCGAGACAGGAAGCAGCTCGGCGTGCAACATTCCGCCAAGGGCGAACAGTCGAGCCTGCTGCTCACGCGTGGCGAGCCGAGAGGTGCTGCCGACGCGCACGTAGATCTCTTCGCGATCGTTGTGCCGAACAACGTACGGCTTGGCAGTGCCTTGGGTCAGGGTGACAACAGCCACTCGGTGCTGTTCGTCGACCTGGATCTCCTCGTAGAAGGGAAGAACCATCGGATGCACCTTGCGCCCGAACACGGTGTCCATGACCCAGTGTTCGAGATCATCTCGATGAATTCCGGAAACTGTCCCGTCGTCCTCCACACCCAGCAGGATTCGCCCTCCACGGAAGTTCGCCAGTGCCACTATCTCTCTCGCGAGACGCTCTGGACGCACATCGTCGCGCTTGAACTCCACGCCGGAGCTCTCCCCGTTTGCGATCAGCTCCAGTAGTTCTGACTTGGTCATCAGTAGTCGAACCCGTACATTTCTCTGCGTTGCGTGAAGGCTTCCTTGCCGCCCTCGAGGATACCGGCTACGTGATCTCGTATCTCCGGAACGTCGATCGATCCCTGCATCTGGGGCGGCATTTCGGCCCGGTCTCCCGTTGCGGTGCAAACACCGATCCACTCCGCGTCCCCGAATACTGGAATATTGGCGTTATGGGTCGCGAACAGGAACTGGCGCTCCGTCTTTGCGGACAGGAGTTCCCTGACGATGCGTTCCGCGATGAACGCGTTGTCGAGGTTGTCTTCGGGTTGATCCATGATCAGCGGGTCACGGTTATCCAGCAGCAGCAGGTGCAGGATCGCCGTGCACTGCTGTCCCGTGGACAATCCTTCCAAAGCCCGAAAGCGCTCGGGGCCAGAATGGGAGACGTTGAGCTCGATGCTCACTCGGTCCTCAATGTCGATGGTCTCAAGTTCATGGAGCTGGGAGGCGTTCAGCCTGGTGAGCTCGTCCGCGAGACCCGAGGTCAGGCCCCACCTGCGTTCCAACAACGCACCCTTCCCTTCCCGAATGGCAGCAACCAACCCGAGGACGGTGAGACCTTCGGCGTCGTCTACCCACTTCGTCCTTTGCGGACCGACATTGGGCAATCCTTGCAGGAATCTACGCAACGGCCTGCGAAGCCCGTCTGCGGCAACAGTGATTCGCAGCTTGCCCCGCAGCCGCTTGTTCAGCTTCTTGGCAGCTCGCTGCTTCGCCACCGAACGCTTGCTCCGGATGTCGGAGATCTCGCCCAGCAGATTCCTGCGTGTCTGCTCCAAGTCGTCCACTAGCGCATCCACTGTCTTCAGTTGAGACCGTGTGGGCTTGATCTCCTCAATTTCTCGCAGCAGCCCCTGGTAAGCAACGCCGACCTCCCGGCCGGTCTTGCCTGCCATCGCCGGCAAGCTGGCGAACTCCTTCTCGAGATCGGTTTCGGATTCCTCCATGGCCTTGCGCAACCTTTCTACCAGCGGCGCAAGGGCAACCTCGGCCTCGGCAACAGCCACACCAATTTCTTCAAGCTTCTGCTGCAGGGTCTTCTTGAGACCCTCGAGGACCTGCCGACCTTCTCGCAGCAGTTCGGCATGGAGCAAGCCGTCCAACGTCTTGTCGCTCATGAACACGAGATCGGGCAAATCTTCTTCGAAGCGCCGCCAAGCGTTACGGACTCGTTCAACTTCTTGCAACATGCGAGGCTCCAACTGCCGTTCTCTCGCCAGAAGCGGGACTATCCGGAGCTTTTCTTCGAGGCCCTGTTCCTTGAACTGCCTGGCTCTTTCCTCAAGCTTGGGAAGCTCGGCGATCCGTGCCTCTATCTCGTCCTTCCGCGAATGAGCCTTCTCGAGCCGTGCTCCGTTCTCCTCCAGCTTTCGGCGAACGGATTCCAGATCTGATTCCTGCGCCGCGTCTTGCGGCAGGAAACGGTCGAGGACCCGGGTCAACTCGTCAGGTTTCCTCGCCAGCTCATAGATCTCGTTTTGTCCATAGATCTCGGCTCCCGGAAGCAAGTCCGTACCCGGTCGCAGGGACGACTCGTTCCCGTCGTTGTCAATAACCCGCGCCGGCTCACCATAGCGGCGAATGACCCTGTAGCGCTCCATGTTGTTGGTTGCGGAGCGTAGCTCGACGACTACTCTGCCACCCTCTTTGCCGAGGTTCTCCCTGACGATCTGATCGCCCTGCTTCCTTGCATCCTCTGCTTTGTGCGGCACCTCGAGGGCGTATCTGAGGCATTCCAGCAGAGTGGATTTCCCGGTACCCCTCCCACCGATGACCGCATCCAGGTGGCCAGAGAAGTTCGCTTCGAGTCCATCAAAATACCCCCCTTCGATACGTACACTATCGATCTGGCTGTAGAATCGTTCCTGAATCTCGTCGTGAAGCCGCACCCGCGACTCGGGATATTTGAACGCCGACAAGAAGGACGCGAAACATGGGCGCGTCATCTTGATGAACGTCGAAGCTCTGTGGTCCGCGAGGTCTTCGGGCTTTGCCACATCCTTGGCATTTATGACGGTGATGGGTCGCTCGCGCCGGTAATCCGGGTTCTTGTTCTGGACGATCCGCTTGTATTGGTTAGGAAGATCGTTGACGGACCCGGGAATCTGGCCCGCTCGCACCAAGTCGTGATCCTTCCAGACGTGACCCAATCCGCCACCATCTTGCTGTAGCCGGAGAAGACCGCTGTTGCCAGTCATGTGGGCGGCAAACCAGAATCCCTCACGGTCATGAACAATCCGCGCGATGTCCAAACATCCGAGCCCCGAAGGTGTTACACGCTCCTGCGGATCCATAAGGTCCAACCTGCCTAGCACTCGTTGTAGTTCTGTCGTCGTCGTATACTCAGGAAACAGACAGACCATATGGGTCTTCTCTGTGGAGCTGATCTCGAATCCGGGGAAGACGACGATGCCGTGCGGCGCCAGTGTGTCCCGAATCAGATCCACGTCTTGCACGCTGCCATGATCCGCAAGCCCTACGACTCGGATATCTTCCTGCCGGCAAACTTCCAAGAGTTTGTCGGCATAGGCCCCGGCGCTTAATCCGTGACTCCGCCCCCGATAGCTCGCGCTGTAGCCATGAGGGTTTACTTGCAGAGCACACTTCCAGAAACGGGCGTGGGTGTGTTGCGTTTCCATCATCGTTCCGTCTCCGGTCATGACGGGGCCACCTCCTTCGCGTTGTCTATCGTGGGCCGTGCGTGAACGCTGCCGCTGGCGAGTGAATCACAAGGAAAAAACGCGGGGGACGGGGCTAGTCGTCCGCTTGGCTCTCCCTTGTCTTGCGCGGCTGAGTAGACCCCTTGATATCTCGGAGGCGCGAGTCTTCGACGTCGGACCGATGTGTTGACCCTACGTACCCTCGAGACGGTTCGCGAGCACATCAATCCGCTGCGTTCGTCGGTACCGTGACCATCTGCTGGAGGCAGGGATATATAGGTACTAACCATCGTTTCGTTACCTATATATTGGGAACGTTACCCAATTCTCCGCCAGCGGGCGCGGGGGCCTCGACCCAGGCACTCGAGCTGTCCATCGTCGCGCTGCTGACGGAGGACGCTACGTACGAGATCGATGCCGACCGTCGGGCATCTCGCGTGCAGCTCGGACACAGAGAAGTCGCCGACAAGGTGGTCGATCACGTCGAGAACCATCGCCGTCTTGGCGCCCCTCCCGCCCTGCACGATTCCCGTGCGGCGTTCGAGCTCCTGCCAAGCGCCGAGGATGACGACCCCGAGAAGGTACTCCACCCGTGGGGTCAGATCGTGTCTTCCCTCGTGCCAGTCGAAGGATGACCGCTGGAGGGAGTCGTAGTAGCTCTCCCTGGTCCGCTCGACAATCTGCTCGAGGCTGATGTACCGGCATACGTCCTGACCCGCCTGGTACAGCAGCAGGGTAGTGAGCAACCGCGCCATGCGTCCATTTCCATCGTGGAACGGATGGATGCAGAGAAAATCCAGCACATACACCGGAATGAGCAACAGCGGGTCGATTTCACGTGCCTGCCAGCGATCGTTGAAGCGATCATGCAGCCGTTCCATCGCATCCGAGGTACGATGCGCGGCGACCGGCCGGAACCGGACCACCCGGACCCCATCCGGCCCCGTCTCGACGATCTCGTTGTCGGCCCGCTTCCAGTATCCGCCCTCGCCGGGGAGGAACTGATACAAGTCGCGATGGAGTTGGAGGACCACGTTGGCGGTAAACGGGATGTCGGCGGCGTTCGCGTGAATCGTGCCCAGAACGTCGCGATTCCCCGCAATCTCCTGCTCCGAACGGTTCTGCGCCGCTGTCGTGCCCTCTACCAGGGAACGGATCCTCGCCACCGGCGCGGTAACCCCGTCGATTCGATTGGAAGATTCGGTGCTCTGAATCAGGGCAACCTGCCGGAGGGATTCCAGAACCTGGGGCGACTGCTGCCTGAACAGATCCTGCCTGCCCCGATACTTGCTGATCTCTCGCACGATTCGAAGGAGCCGAAAGCCTATCGGCATCGCCTCGATACCGCTGGGCACGAAGGACATCATGGGTCGTCCTGCCCCGCCATGGAACGATGCGCGGACTTGAACGCGATGCTGAGGTGGATGTCGTTCCGGCGCTCGCCGGTGAACTCGTCGTCGGGCCAGAACCACGGGTAGTCCTGCTGCGGGCGAAGCTCCTCCTCGTCGTCCGGATCCCAGTCCTCGTCCGCAAGCCATGGAGGCTTCGAGCGCCGGCCGCGGGTCAGGGGCTCCTTGCCGCGGTCCTTCCGCCAGTGAACGTTCGGCTTGGCACGGAGGATGCCCGCACCCTTCTTGCCTCCAGGGATGTCTTCAGTCATGAAAGGTCGGATGTTGAGGCGCACCCCATCGTTGATGTCGGGTTCCCAGCCGATAGGCTGCTCGTGGACAGGTTTCCAACGGACGAAGATGTCGAAGGGTGGCTCGCCTTCGATGATGGCGACGAGACGCTCCTGTAGCGCTTCGGCGGCGGCGAGACGGTCGGCCGCGCCGACTTCGTCGCGCCGCACCCCGTCCTGCTGGCGGGCGATCCAGTCGCCGAGATAGCTGTACGTCAGGGATTCCAGAATCCGCCGACCCCTTCCATTGCCTTCCGCCAGCTTGTGGTAGCTGACGAGCGCATGGAAGCCGTCGCGCTTGCGGCCGTCCCAGATGTGCCAGACGAACGGACGGTGGTGGAACCGCTTGCAGTGCTGCTCGAAGAACTGATTGCGCAGCCAGTCATCAAGGCTCTTCCCGCCCGCCTCGGCGAGCAGCCTGGCAAGCACGCCTTCGTTCCAGGAATCCCCGTAGGCCGCGGCCAACAGTTCCAACAACCGCTCCCCGGCGGGCGGCTCGCCGCGCACTGAAGGAATGCAGACGATGCCGTCCTCGTCGGCCAGTCCACACAGCTCCTCAGAACGCCGCACCCACGCACGTTGCTCGTCGGCCAGATCCATTTCAGCATCCTGCTCCGCCGGCCAGCGGTAGCGCAGCAAGCGAGCCACGGCGACGTGCAGCACATTTGGATCGGTGCGAAGTGGACCGTGTACGGTCCGCGTTTCCGTTTCGTCCCAGACGACCGAACCGCAGGGATGTCCGTGGAAAATCCATTGGGTGGGGTCATCAGAGTAGGGACGAGGGAGGCCGTTGGGGTAGCGTTGCTCCGCTACGTTGGTCCAGCGTTCGAGATCGAACGGGACCTTTGTCAAGGTTCCATTTGCAACGATAATATTCTGGTCAATTTCACGTACCCGATCATGAAAATCGGGCGAATCGCAGAAAGAAAAGATGGCCGATATGAGTCGTGGGTCCTTTGGAACTAGCACAGCCATAGATTTATCGTATTGCCCACCAAGATAGATGGAAGTCCGTAAACCCCTCATGAGTGCTACAGAAACGCCCAACCTGTTCCAAGCTTGTTGACCACTTTGGTCTTGATTGTGAATGCGCCGACGTTGACCCTCGTCCATGCCGTGTACACGGTTTGCGGCGGGATCCCAAGCAACAACCAGTGACAACCCGTCAAATATTCTTGTCGTTTGCGCGGAAGATTGAAGAAAGCTCCAATTCTCAAGTCGCCTTGGAAATTCCCAAGTCCTTCTTCCAAACCTATCAAAGTCGCCCGTTCCTAGTCCCAGGAAGCTGTTTGCGAATTTTGTCAGCCTTTCCGTATTCTCCAAGGTCTGTAGCGAAACGCGTGCATCGGCATTTCGCAACTGCTTAGCCTGTTCGGCACCCTTGATTTCAATCTTGAGCAGTTGGGCGGCCTTCTCGCTGGCGGCGCGAAACTCGGAGACATCTAAACCGTTCATCGTGTTGACTGGCGGTGCGGAAGCAAATAGGGCGCCCGGACGGCTGTTGGGCGTGCCGCGGCTCAGGGTGAGGAGTGTCGCCTTCACAACCTCTCCACTGATTGTTTCAAAGGCTCCGGGCCCCAGCCGGGCAAGCAAACGCCAAGTCTCCGTCTTCAGCAGCCTCTCCCTGAGCTTCTTGTAGCGGGCGAGGAACAGCCAATTCTGGGGGAGCACAACACTGGCGGTTCCGCCCTCTGCGCATAACTCCAGGCAGCGCTCCAGGAAAACGGTGGCAAGATCATGCTTGCCGACCGGGTAGCGATGTTCACAGAACCCGCGCAGCTTTTCGCCCTGCTTGCCGCGGGCGAGGTAGGGCACATTGGTAGCAACGAGGTGGTAGCGCCCAACAAGAAGCTCGGCAGCCTTGGCAAGTCCCTGGGCCGCGACCGCTGCCTCGTGCCGCTCGTCCGACTCGTCGTCCGCGAGCGCTTCCCCCAACGCGGTCGCGAGAATCGGAAAATCCATCAATCTGGCAGCCTTCGACTTGGCGGGATTCAGCAGGCTGCCCAGGATCGGCGCATCCCGGAACTCGTCGTGGAGCCAGTCCAGCGCGATGCGGAGGTTTCGGCGGCCGGCGGCAAGTTCGGTCCACCGGTCCTTCGTGGTGCCGATCGAGAGCCCGGAGCAGGCGAGATTCAACGCCGGCAAAGGTCGATAGCGACCCGCATCAGGATAGGTCCAAGCGGCGAGCGCGAGCGCGAAGGCAGCCAACTCCACGCAACGCGGGTCCAGCTCCAGCCCGTACAGGTTCTCCCTCAATACCGCGTCCACCGCTTCGCGGGCGGAAAGGCCCTCGCGTTCCATTCGCATGGGAACCAGCATGGAGAAGGCGGCGGCGAGGAAGTGCCCGGAGCCGCAGCAGGGATCGATGACTCTCAGCTCCCCAAGTTGCTCCGGCCAGCCGTCGAAGGGGCCAGCGGCGGGTGCCCACCTGAACCCTTCCACCACTGGGATTCCGGCTCCCTCCGAAGAATCTGACGATATGAGTCCCGCACCCGCTGGAGGAGCCGCCGACGTAAGCCCCTCTCCCCCCGGGAGAGGGGTTTGGAGTGAGGGAGAAGACGAAGATGAGTCGGCGTGTACCTCATGCCACAGCAACTCCAGCACCGACTCCGTTTGCTGCAGCACGTCGTGATTCCAGAACCGAACGACACGAATCCCTTGTTCATCGAGGAACCCGCTACGCCTGTCGTCACGGAGCTTCGTTTCTGCATCATTGTGCTGGCCGCCGTCGAGTTCCACTGCCAGCTTGCACTCGTGGCAGTAGAAATCGAGAATGTACCGACCGATCGGATGCTGGCGGCGGAATTTCTTGCCGGCGAAACGACGGCTTCGTAGCAAGGCCCAGAGTAGCTGCTCCGCATCGGTCTGGTTGATGCGGAGGTGGCGGGCGTAATCGAGAATATCTGCTGGAAGCGGCAGCTTGTTTCCCTCACCCCCGGCCCCTCTCCCAGGGGGAGAGGGGAGATCCTGGCTGAAAGGAGAGGGGGCACTCCGGGATGAGGGAGTAGGGAGAATCCGTGCCGAGGGATTGGGGGGAGTCAGGCCGGGGAGAGTCGGAGGCATGTCGGCGTTCTGGCCGATCATGCTTCGAGGGTCGTCTACCGCCTCCGGGGAGGGGCAGGGGATTCGGACGAAACGCAGGTACTCGAGCGGCACACCGGGAATTGCTGCCTTTCGCCGCAGGTCTACTTCCGAGCTGGCGTCGCTCAGTTCGGACTCGCTCAAACAGCGTGCCGACCACCACGCTCCCAGGGAGTTGTCGAGCAGGAAGCTCACCATGTAAGGCTCGGTGAAGAGCTGGGTTACCGCCGGCAACTCGTCTGCACCGATCTTGGACCCGGAACGGTTCACCTCGTCCTTTCTCCGGGACTGCCAGAACTGGTAGACCCAGCCGAGGGAGTCCCCGGCCAGGAAAGCGGCGGCCGGGAGGCTCTCGACCAGCCCCTCCAGCTTCAGCCGGTGCTCTCGGGCGAGCCGGACCTCGAATACCGGATGGGCAGGCCGGAACACCTGGGGCAGCATCTCATGGGCGAAGTCCGCGGCCATCGCCCACTTGTCGACACCCGCCTCCTTGCCAAACTCCTCGCAATCCTCCAGCGTGACCGCGACCCCGGTCTCCGGCTCAATCAACAAGCAATTCTCGGCGAGAAACCGGGCGAACAGCATCCCGTGCCAGTGCTCGTAGGCGCACTCGTGAACCAAGCGCCCGATGCCCTGACCTCCAGAGCGCGGATCACGCCGGTCGCCAAGCTGACGACCGTGGGCGCGCAGCCGGCGGCGGAGACTCCTCTGTTCCACACCCATATGTTCAAAGGCGCCAGGGTGGGACACGGCAAGCGCCTCCAGCGCTGCGCGCGCGCCAGTTTCCGCAACCTCCCGAGCACCCGCGACCGCTCGTTCGAGTTGCCTTCGAATCTCAGGCGCGAGGGTCTTCATGTAGCATCCCGCCCTTCCGAGTGGCGCGAAAGGAGATACTCCGAAATGAGCCCCATGAACTCGGTTGCAGACTTGGCTTCACCAGCCGTGATGTTCGGAAGCCAGGGACGCCCGTGGCCGGTACCTTCCTTGTTCCGTAGTCGGTTGATTCCACAAGCCAATTCATACATGGCGCGTTCAATGCGTCTCTTCGGCGGCTCCCCGTCTTCTGCCGGCACCTGAGGGGTCGCCAGATTCAGCGCCGTAAACGCCTGTCCGAGGAGAGTTGGAAAATTCGTATTTGACATGCTCACGGAACCATAACGTTGTTGAAGAATGTGCGCAGCAACCGCTTCCAACAGGTCTTTTCCAGTGCCGGCAACGAGAGCCGCATCCTGGGCTCCCTTCTTTGCGCGCCGAACGTACGATTCTATTGCCTCCGTGAGTTCCTTGCCCGACAGATTGTCAAGAAGTTTCGGTCGAAGCTCGCCGTCCAGCGAAAGCCCATAGCCTTCCGAACCAAATACTCCAATTGCATTTTCTATCGAATGCTTACCCACATAGTTCGGTGAAGAATCCCGAAAACCGCCGCGACCACGAATCAATTCCAACAAATTTGATACTAAACTACTACCGGCCATTGGATCATGCTCAAGTGCCCAACTGAGCGTCGAGAGCACCCTCTTTGCCTTCCCGACGTTCTGTCCTTGACTCTTCGGGTCACCGTTGGTCAAGCCAACCCGTCTAATTTGAAACTCCAGATCCGCATGACTCGGGTGACGTCGATCAGTCTGGGCATCGTCGACCAATTGCGCGACGGCTACAATGATTGCGTCGTTGAGTGGGGCCATTTTCCCAACCGCTAACTCGTGCCATCCAGCCGGGACTTCACTGCGCCTTGGCCCGCAACGTATCGATCAGGCGCTCGGCATGTGGTGAAGCCGCCTGCACTTTGGAAGGATCGATTTCGGAGAGGATTTCGAAGGAATGACGGCCTTTGCCATATTCGCCCTTTGGCTGACACTGGCGCGTCGCGTTCCTGAGTCCGTCGAGCACATCGGCCTTGGCAACCTCCTCGATGTTCCGGTTGCCAGGGAGCGCGTTGCGGTTGAAGCCACGACCGAAGAATGCCTCGAGACAGTCTCTGTCGGCCAAGAACCAGGCTTCCATGCACTGAGTCATGAGGTGAGCGCAATCCTCCGTGGCTTCATCCGGCTTGTTCCAACCATCGCGCATCCTCAGGTGAAGCCAGCATTCGGAGCCCTCTGCGATAGGGTCTTCGCTATCGACCAACAGAACCGTGAAGCCCCGCTCGTTGCCCGCAGCCAGCGCGGCACGAAACTTGTCATACGCACGTTGCCTGCCGCCACAGGCGATGATCTTCGGCATACGCCCGACCAAGCCTGCCTTGCCAAAGAAGGAGCTGAATCCCCTTCGGCATCTTGCGCGCAGCTCCCGTCCGTCACCGCCTCCCTCGACATAGACCTTGACGCTCACCACCGATTTCCCCCAATCTCTCCGGAGCTCCAGAGCTCGCCCAAGCGGTACTTCTCGAGCCAAGTGGTGAGTTCGTCCTTGTCAAGACGTTTCATCCTCGTTTGCCCCTTCTCCTTCTCGCAGATGATGATGGCCTCCGGGGTGTCCGTCAGCGCATCAACAAGGGTGTCCGAGTGCGTGGTGACGATGAGCTGGCACCGTTGGGAGGCTTCGCGCAGGAGGTCAGTCAAGCCCGGAAGGATGTCGGGGTGTAGACCCAGCTCCGGTTCCTCCAGGCAGACGAGGGGCGGCGGGGCTGGGTGGCACAGGATGGCAAGCAGGCAAAGATAGCGGAGGGTACCGTCGGACAGCCGCACGGCGGGTACGATGTTGTTGCCCTCCTGGAGAATCACTTGGACGGTGCCGCCCTCAATGATTACATCGAAGTCGACTATGTCTTCATAGAGCTGTCGAATGCTGTCCAGGAATCGGCTCTTGGCCGCCGGTTCACGCTTGAAGCGGTTCAGTATCAAGCCGAGGTTTTGACCACCTTCAATCAGAAAATTGTTGGGCAACGCGGCGTCTTGGGGAAGTCGCGGAGGAGTTCTCCGGCCAAACGACCACTCGCGGTACAGCCGAATCCGGGGGTAAATGTCACCGAGCCACGTAATTGCCGGATGGTGATAGGGGTCCCGGAGCTGGGAAAGGATAGATTTCTGACGATCGTCAAAGAGTAGCAACCGCGGTCGATTCTGGTTCTCGCGGGGAAGGCTCGGGCGACCATCGCACCACTCAAAATATACCTTTACTTCAGCGCCGCCGGTCGGAATCGGCGTTTCGGATTCTATTCTCTCATCGATCACCTCAAGACCGTGTCCCTTCTCAATGAAGGCAAGGCTGTGGCGTAACGGCTGCTTACCACTCGGATAGTCCAAACCCGCCTCAATCTCGGCGGAAACGGACCTGGCAGTAGGGAATGTGGAGCTTCCCCCTTTCCAAATCCAGTTGCTGACACCACCGCCGGCGATGATGGGTGCGGTCAACTCCTTCGGCGCCGCCTGGAGGAGCCCGATCGCCTCGATGAGGTTCGACTTGCCGGAGCCGTTGGGTCCGATCAATACGTTCAGGGGCTTGAGCTCAAGCTCCATCCCGTCGGGGCCGAACGAGAGGATGTTCTTGAGCTTGATGCAGTTGAGCATCGTGCGCCTCCTCAGCCGATGGCGATGGGACCGCGCCGGATCTGCTCCAGCAGCTCGCGCTCGGTCGTCTCGGTCCACGCCTTGACGTCCGCCTCCGTTCGAAGGGTAACGCTCGGCAGCTTCACATGACGGATCTTCGGTTCGACGAGCCGATCCACCTCCGCGCGAGCGTCCGCGAACTGCTTGGCGAGGGCGTCCGCGCGCGTCCGCCAATCGCCGAGAGAGATGCGGCCCAGCGACTCCAAGACTTCCTGCTCGGTCCCCGTTGGCCCCTTGGAAGCCTGCTTGATCAGGAAGCGGGTGAGAATCCGCTCCCGGTCCTCGGGTTCAATCCGGCGCCAGCTCTCAGCTTCGTCCAAGCGCTGCCGCTCGCCGTCCCAGGTCTCGTCGTAGCGCTTCTGCGACGCTACGAGCCCGCTACGCAGCGCATCCGTCAGCTTCGAAGCGAGGACGGGAACGGGGTCGGATGCGTCCAGCAACCGCCGTTCCGTGAGGATTGCCTCGATTTGCAGCTCCACGTCCCGCGCGACGTCGAGCCCTTGCGCATGCCCGGCAAGCGCTCGCAAACGCTCGAAGACGGGCAGCCGCTCGGAGGCAAGCTTGGCCGCGTTGGTCCACTCATTCAGATTCTTGGCAAGCTCATCGTGTCGGTCGAGTACAGCGAGAAGCTGCTCGTTGCCGGCCAGCGTCTCCAGTTCCGTCAAGTGGTGGGTATCGGGGCGCTCCGGGAGCGGCGCATCCCCTCCTGCGCTTCGTGCCATGTCTCCCAGTAGCTTCAACATCCGGCCGGCCGCCTCCGACTCTTCGTTTGGCTTGCAAGCAACCCCCGCGTCCTGAAACAGCTTGCGCAGCCTGAGGCGTTGCTTGGTGTCAACGGTCGCATGCTCTGCCCGAAACTCGGCCGTCGGAATCTTCGCCTGATCGAGCTGCCGCGGCGGCACGGCCACGCCGTTCAACGTGGCGCGCAGGTGTCCGGACCCGAAGAGACTGATTAGGGCGGCGTCGATGGCGTCTCTCGGCCATCCGTAGGGCGGAGCGGAGAAGTGCGAACGCACCTCCCGGCCCCTCTTTCCCGCGCCGATAAACGACAGCACGGCCGAGGATACCCCATGCTCTTCGGTCTTCCCTCTGAAGTCGATCACTTCGAGAGGGTGCTCGGCGCCCCCGCGGGCCCGTTCGATCACCTTTGACCAGCGGGCATCGTCGGCCTCGTCGAAGCGCTCGAAGAGCCGGACCAGAGACGCGCCGGCCGCCTCCCGGACCTTGTCGACCAAGGTCGACTCAAGCCGTTCGTTGCCACCGCCCTGGAACACCTTGGCGCCGTCGACAATGTCGGAAACCACGGCGCGCAGTTGGTTCTCTGCCTCGACCTTCCGGGTTTCCATGCCCTGGCGGGCTTCGATGCCTTCGGGACTCGACGGCACTCCCTTGTACTCCAGCGTCTCGTTGGCGGCGCTCCGGGCGGCGATGAGGCGCGCGAGCGCGTCGGCGCGCGACTTCGGCACGAACACGTGCACGATGCGACTGTCCGTTCCGTCTGCACGGGCGTCGCCCAGCACGCTGCTCTCACCGGCCCCCCATCCGTCGCGGATCCACACGGGGACGTCGTTTCCCGCATTGGGTGGTGGATCGGGACTCAGGTGCGAGGAGAGCTTCCGTGGCTCCCGGCATGATCCCTGGCGCAACCCGATGGACGAAATCGCGTTCTGCACCGCGTCGCCAAGGAGCGAAGCGCGCCTAGCGGCCATGCTCGCCGCGTCGTTGGCAATCCGGCTCCTCCGGTTGCGGAACTCGGCCTCCCAATCGCTGCCCTCCTGGGTTTGCAGGCCGTACTCGTCATCGAGCTTCATCAGGGTTCCGGCTTCCACGAGCGCGTCGAGAAGCACCGGCAGGCGGCTCCGCAGCGCCGCGCCGTCCGCGGCCAGGTCTTGCACCATGAGATCCGCCAGCGTCTCCGCGGTCGCGCGGACGCCGATGTCGGCACCGGCCTCGCGCGGAAGCTTTCGGATGAGGAACACGAGCGCGCAGAGTCGGAACTTGAGCTCCCCGTCGTGGGTTCCATCGGCACGCTGGTTGACGATCGCCTCGTGGATCTCGCGGAGCAATACGCCGGATTGCAGCAGACTCGCCGAGAGCTCCTCGAAGAGGAAGTCGGCCGGCACCACCGTGCCCACCGGATGGTCGGCGGTGCGGCGGATGGCGTCGTAGACGATGCGAAGCTGCGTGCGGAGCTGGCCGGCCGTTCCCGCTCGATCGACCGCTCTCAGGGTGTGCTCCCAGAAGCGCCGGCGAACGGGAAGCATCGGGTAGTCATCGACGAGAGCGGACCTGTCGTCCGGGCGTGGAGCGATCCGGGTGCTGCGAAGATGACGATCGATCTCCCCGGCGCTCGCCTCCAGCGTGGATTGGATATCCCTCAGCCGATCGGTGCGCTTGGCCAGAACGACCCGGCGGATGACCGTCTCGACGTCGTAGTCCGAGAGCTCGACATTGACCGTGAACCGGCCCTGGAGGCGTTGAAGCGCCGGTGTTCCGGACAGTGCGGTCTGGCCCGTGCCCACGAAGAGCAGACGGTCGCCGAAGCGCTTGCTGCAAGCTTCGACGATTTCCTGGACGACGTACGAGCGGTTGGTGTCATCGCCGATGTACTGCTGCACCTCGTCGAGAATGATGACCGTGCCCGGCATCCCGCCGTCCCGAGCGAGCGCTTCCTGCAATGCATCGACGAACTCGCCCGTCGTGATGTCGTCGGGCTTCGGAAACTGCGCGCGGAGTGCCGCCCTCGCGTCCCGCTCGCCGGCCGCGAATCCGGGGTCCGCGGTAAGGAGCGCCCTCGCGATGACGGGGCTTACGTAGAGGTCGCTCAGCTCGCTCCGGAGGCTCCGACCCGCCGCCTCGACCTCGGCACGAACCCGGTCGTAGATTCCGTTCTTCCTGAGCCAGAGGGAGAAGCGCGCCTGGGGGAAGCTCTCAGGGAGCCCGGAAGACTTGAACACGATGCTGAGCAGGGCGAGCCGGACGCTGCTCCCGGCTCCCGCACCGAGCGTTCCCGCGGCCGCGTGGAGCCCATTTCCCCGCCGACCGAGGGTCGAGATCTCTCTGAACAGTTCCGCTATCTCGGGTGGCAACCGCGCGACGCCACGAGCGGTGGCACCGTCCCTGGGAAAGGCGTAGTCCACCCACAGAAAACGCAACATCTTCGCGAGATGCGACTTTCCGCTGCCGAAGAAGCCGCTGATCCACGCGGCAGCCTGCTCGGGCTGACCCTGGAGGCCGAGGTAGGACTCGAGAATGCGGACGAGTCCGCTTCGATACTGGCCTTCGCACACGAAGTGCTCGAGCTCGAACCGAAGCGTACGCCGCTCGTCCTCGGTTGCCGCGTCCGTCATGGCCGCGACACCGTTGTTGAGGAGCGAGATTCCGTCGGGGTCCCGCTCGTAGACGTCCCGGTTCTTCACATCTCCCCCTCACCCCAAACCCCTCTCCCGGGGGGAGAGGGGCTTACGCTGTACACGCCTCGATGTTCGCGCAGGGTGATAGGAACCGCGAGATAGTTCCACCCATCCCGCGCGTCCAGCAGCCGATAGTTGCTGTCTTCGTACTCACCGGGGAAAAACACCACGATGCGGCCTCTCACGTCCCGTTCTACCGCCCCCATCAATTCCGACACGCGGGCGAACCCGAACAGGGAGGCGACGCCAAAAAGAGCCACGACCGACCCGTCGCCTGCTTCCGGCGCCGTCAGCGTCGCCCGTACCCGACCTGCGACGTGCTCGAGAAAGTTTTCCTCGAGCTTCAGCTCTAGGTCCTGCGGAGACTCGAAGTAGCTTTCTCGGTACTCGGTGCTCGCCATCCATTCGGCGAACGCGCCGGTCAGATCGCACTCGATCCATTCGTGGCCGCCATCCTTGGTCGCCATCTCGAACAGCGTCTTGCGCGCGCGCAGTCGCCGCTCATCCGCTTTGTCGTAGACGATGAAGATGGCGCGCTGCGCGCCGGCAAGATCCTTCTGCCACGGAAGGGATATATGGCGCTTGTAGCGCTCGGCCAAGGTGTCAATGCGGCCCATGCAACAGCCCCCGTTCTCTGCCGGAGTATGTCGTTGGAAACGATATGTCGACGATCTGCCCCGAGTGCTTGAATTCCATCAGTCCGAGCCGACCGGCATCCACGGCGAGATCGAGGAGGGTACCGGGGTACAAATCCAGAATCGCAACCCAGGGAGTCTCGAACAACAGTTGGCCGCGACGACCCACCGCGAACCCCAGCAACAGCGCGTAGGCCGCCACTGCGGGCGACGCCTCGACCCGATGTCTAGTCTTCCTGCTCCGGCCCTTCAGGTGGCCGGACTGTGTCCAGGACGACGAGGCGTTCCGCACCACCTTGTCAAGCGTCGCGTCATTCAGGCGGTGCTCGACGGCGGCGGCCAGGTCTTCCTTCATGGCCTGCCGTCCAAATTCGTGGCCGATCGGCGTCGCGATGACAGCGCGAGCGGTCGCTCGAAGCAGCGGGTCACGTGCCAGGGCGAGAAGGAGGGAGAGCAGCGGGCGGCTTGACCCGAACCGTCCCCAGAAATCCCTGAGCGCACGGAAGAGCAGCAACCGACCATCCAGGCCGTAGAGCTCGGTCAGACGCTGAAGTGAAATCTGGCGGGTCGCGGCGGTCCGCTTACCAAGGCAGTTGTCGCGCGTGACGGCATCGACGTACTCCTCGCGACTCACTTGTCCCGGGACCGATTCCAGGAGTTGCGTCAGTTCGTCCAGCATGATGGTCCGGCTCGTGTGGGTGCCTCGTTCGCCGGAACGGATGCCCCAGAGCGACGCCTGTCTCGGCGGGAGGCCGGCGATTCCGAAGTCGAATTTCATGCTGGAAACTGAGGCCATGGCGAGGGACCATAGCCGACGGAGAACGAGAGAGCAAGATCTCATATTGTTTCGCCGGCTGGTTTGCCGGCGAAACTACCTTCAATCTTCGCGACTGTCGACCGAGCTGCGAAGCTTCTTGACTGCGCCGCGGCGCTTCTTTTCGTCGCGGCGGCGCGCACGGGCGCCGGCGGTCGGACGGGTGGGGACCCGCGGGCGAGGCTCGGGCCGCGCCACCTCGACGAGGGCGGCGAGGCGCGCGAGGGCCGCCTCGCGATTCCGGAACTGTGAGCGGTGCGTGTCGACGAAGACGACGACTTCGCCGGCCGCGTTCAGGCGGCTGCCGGCGATCCGCTCGAGGCGCTCGCGGACCCCGCCCCGGATACCCGCCGCGTCGAGGTTCAGCCGGCACTCGACCGCCGTCGACACCTTGTTGACGTTTTGTCCGCCCGGACCCGTGGCCCGCACGAACTTCCACGCGAGGGCCGTCTCCGGCACGGCCATGCCGCCGAGATCGATCGATGCCATGAGTCCTCCGGCGGGGCTCAAACACCCATCGAAGAGGATCGACGAACCGCAATCACGGCGTAACCCGCGGGTTTACGCAACCTCGGTACGCACTCCACGACGGGGACGAACCGTCCGCATCAATGCGTTGACATCATGATGCATGGATCTTAGCATCAAGTTAATGAGAACGACGCTGACCCTCGACGAAGACAATGTGGCGAAGCTGCGTGACGAAATGGAGCGTACCGGCAAGAGCCTCAAGGAAACGGTGAACACCTGCCTGCGCCGTAGCTTCGAGTCTCCTTCGGAGGACGATCTGGAGGCCCCGTTCAAGGTCGAGCCCCGGGCAATGGGCGCCCGGCCGGGCTTCGACCTGGACGACATCGGTGGTCTGCTCGAGGTCCTGGACGGCGTGCAGCACCGGTGATACTGGTCGACGCCAACCTGCTCCTCTACGCCTACGACGCTGAAAGCCCTCACCACGATCCGTCCCGCAACTGGCTCGAGGCCACGCTGTCTTCCGGGCATCCGGTCCGGTTCGCTCTGGTCTCCCTGCTTGCGTTTGCCCGCATTTCCTCGGATCGACGGATCTACACCCACCCGTTATCGCCGAGCGAAGCGTGTTCACTGATCGAGAAGTGGCTTGCTCTGCCCAATGTCCGGATCCTCCAGCCGGGACCGCGGGCATGGCGGCATCTGAGCAGGATGTGCGAGGAGGGTCAGGCGAAGGGCGCCATGGTGATGGACGCGCACCTTGCTGCGCTGGCCATGGAGCACGGAGCGTCCGTCGCCACGACCGATCGTGATTTCATGCGCTTTCCGAACATCAGAATCGTGAACCCGGTCGAAGCAGCCCCTTGAGCGCCGGGTTGCAGGTCGCACAGCGCTCGGCGGACCGCTCTGGCGGCCATGATCGCGCCGGCCGCCCGGACTGAGCGCGCTCCGAACCGGAAACTGGGTCCGCATGACCGCCCTCCTCCTCGGCCGGCTGTGGCAGGGCGCCCTGGTCCTCGGGATCATGTCGGTCGCGGTGTACGCCCTCATCGGACTCATGCCGGGCGATCCCATCGACCTCATGGTGTCCTCGGACCCGGACCTCACCCCCGAGGACGCCGAACGCCTCAAGGCGCTCTTCGGTCTGGACCGTCCCGTGCTGGAGCGCTGGTGGGCGTGGGCCGGGCACGCCGTGCGCGGCGATCTCGGGTACTCGCGTCTCTACGCCGCGCCGGTCCTCGAGGTGCTCGGCCCGGCGCTTGCGAACACCCTGGTCCTGCTCGGGACGAGCTTCGTCCTCACCCTCGCCATCGCCCTCCCGGCCGGGACCCTGGCCGCCATGAAGCCGTTCTCGTGGTACGACCGGCTCGTCAACTTCGCCGCGCTGGCCGGCGTGTCAATGCCCGTGTTCTGGCTGGCCCTCCTCCTCATCGTCGTCTTCGCGGTCGGTCTCGGGGTGCTGCCGGCGGGGGGGACGGGCGAAGTCGCGGCCGGCCGAAGCGGGTTCGGGCGGCTTCACTTCCTCGTGCTTCCGGTCGCGACCCTCGTCTTCGCTTCCGTCGGCGGGCACCTTCGCTTCATGCGCGCGGCCGTCATCGAAGCGCTCGCGCAGCACCATATCCGAACCGCGTACGCCAAGGGGGCGGGAACCGCCCGGGTGGTGCTCGCACACGCGCTCCGCAACGCGATGATCCCGGTCACCACCGTGATCGCGCTCGACATGGGGACCCTCGTTTCCGGGGCCCTCGTCGTCGAGGCGGTCTTCGCGTGGCCGGGCACGGGAAAGCTCATCTACGACGCGATCCTGGGCAACGACTTCAACCTCGCTCTCGCGGCCCTGCTGCTGGCAACCGCGGTGACCCTGCTCGCAAGCCTCCTCGCGGATCTCGCGTACGCGTGGCTCGACCCGCGCGTCACGTACCGATGAGGAGCAACCCTCCTCGTCCGGCCCGGCCCACCGGCCGGCGCGGGCTCGCCGCGGCATCGGTCCTTTGCATCCTCACGGTCCTTTGCATCGCCGCCCCGCTCTTCGAGGCGCTGAGCGGCCTCGATCCCGACCGGGTGGATCTCTTTTCCCGGCTCGAGCATCCCTCGGCCGCGCACTGGCTCGGCACCGACGAGCTCGGGCGGGACACCGCCCTTCGCCTTCTTCACGGCGGGCGGGTTTCGCTCGCGGTCGGGATCGCGGGCGCGCTCGCCGCGGCGGTCCTCGGCACCCTGGTCGGACTCGTCGCGGGGTACTTCGGAGGCTGGGTGGACGCGACGCTCATGCGCTTCACGGACGGGGTGGCCGCCGCCCCGCTCCTCCCCCTCCTCATCGTGCTCGCGGCGGTGGACCTCTCGAAGGCCGGCCTGCCGCCCGAGTGGGCGGTGTCGGAAGCGGCGAGCGTCGCCCGCATCGTGGTGATCGTCGCCCTGTTCGGGTGGCCGGGAGCCGCCCGGCTGGTGCGCGGCGCGACCTTGAGCGTGCGCGAGCGCGACTACGTGCGGGCCGCGGTCGGGGTCGGGGCGGGACCGTTGCGAATCATGGTGCGCCACCTCCTTCCGAACGTGGCGTCTCCGCTGCTCGTCGCGGGGACCCTCGCCGTCGGCCACGTCATCCTGCTCGAATCGGTCCTGAGCTTTCTCGGACTCGGAATCCAGCCCCCGCTCCCGAGCTGGGGAAACATGCTGAACAACGCGCAGGAGCTCATGGCGAGCGCGCCGCTGATCGCGGTCCTTCCCGGGGCGCTCATCTTCGTCACCGTGCTCGCGGTCAACCGCCTGGGCGACGCGCTCCAGGAAACCCTCGATCCGCTCGCGCGGCCCGGTTAGCGGCAGCACGGCGGCGGACGGACTACAATCCGCCGTCCATCCGCCAGTGGACGCCAATGGCATGCGCAGCGCCGGGCATCTCTCCGCAGGCATTCTTGCCCTCGTCCTGGTTGCGCCGTCCCTGTTTCCGGCCGCCGCCCAGAGCCGCCGCCCGCCCGCCCTGGTCGAGGTGGACGCCGTCCGCGAGGAACCCATTGCTCAGACCGCGCCGGTGGTCGGCAGGGTCGTGCCCCGCGAGCACGGGACCGTGGCGGCGACCATCGGCGGTCCGGTGGCGGAGGTCGCCGTGCGGATCGGCGATCGCGTGCAGGCCGGGGATGTGCTCATCGTCCTCGCCCGCGACCTCCCGGAGGCTCGCCTCGCGCAAAAGAAGGCGGACGAGTCACTCGAGGCCGCCCGGGTGCGGACGGCGGAGGCGGAGGTGGACCTCGTTCGGCAGGAGCTCGAGCGGCTGGAGAGGCTCAAGAACTCGTCCGCGTTTCCGAAGGCCGCTTTCGAAGACAAGCGCCAGGAGCTGGTGCGGCGCCGCAGCCGGGTGCGCGAGGCGGCGGCGGCACTCGCCCGCGCCGGGGTCCAGCGCCGGATGGCGGAGATCGAGCTCGAGCGCATCACGGTGCGCGCCCCCTATCCCGGTGTCGTGACGGCCCGTCGGACCGCCCCCGGCGGCTACGTCAAGGCGGGCGATCCGGTGGTGACCCTGGTCGACGACCAGCACCTGGAGGTGGAAGCCGACGTGCCCGCGGACCGCCTCGCCGGTCTCTCCCTCGGAACCGAGGTGAACGTCGAGCTCGACGATGGAATCGTGTACCCGGCGACGGTGCGGGCGATCGTGCCGGACGAGAATCCCCTCACCCGCACGCGGCCGGTTCGCTTCACGCCGCGATTCGACCCGGGACCCGATGCCGTGCGCCCCGCCCCGAACCAGTCGGTCGTGGTGCGGGTCCCGATCGCGGGCCCCGAGATTGCGGCTTCCGTGCACAAGGATGCGGTGGTGAGCCGCGGCGGCCGCTCCCTCGTCTACGTCGTCGAGGGCGCGCCGCAGGCGGCGCGGGCGGAGGTCCGGGCAATCCGGATCGGGGAGTCGGCGGGAGGACGGTTCGTCGTCACGGAGGGCCTCGACGCCGGCGAGCTCGTGGTCGTGCGGGGGAACGAGCGCATCAATCCGGGACAGGCGATCCGGTACAAGCCGCGGGGAGCGGCCGCGGGCTCCGGTCCCCTGGCCCGCTCCGGGGCCGGGCCGCGCGAGCCCGCGGCACTCCCGCGCTCCGGGCCGGAACCCGTAGCGGAAGACCGAGGCGAAGCGGACACCGGCGCAGGCTCCTGAACGTCCGCCCATGAACCTCATCGGCTATTCCATTGCCCGCCCGCGGGCGGTCATCGCGGCCGTCCTGATGGTCACCATGTTCGGTGCGCTCGCGCTTCGAACCATTCCCATCCAGCTCACCCCGGACGTGACCCGGCCGGTCATCAACGTCACCACCAACTGGAGGGGCGGGTCGCCGGCCGAGATCGAACGCGAGATCGTCAATCGCCAGGAGGAAGCGTTCAAGGGCCTCGAGGGCCTCGCCTCGATGGAGAGCGCGTCCGAGGACGGCCGGGCTCGAATCACCCTCGAGTTCAACGTCGCGATGGACATGGACAAGGCGTTGCTGCTCGTGGCGAACCGCCTCGACCGGGTATCGGGCTACCCCGCGGAGGCCGGCGAGCCGACCCTCCGGACCCGGGGCAGCGAGGACAGCTCGATCGCGTGGATGGCCATCCGGTCCGGACCCGGCGACGAGCGGCCGATCCACACCTTCGGGGAGTTCGTCGAAGACGTGGTGCAGGAACGCCTGGAACGGGTGCCGGGGGTCGGTCGGGTGGACGTCTACGGCACCAGCCGGCGGGAGCTCCGGGTGGAGATCGATCCGTTCCGGCTCGCCCGCGCGCGCCTCACCGTGAGCGAGGTTCTCGGCCGGCTGCGCGCGGCGGACGCGTCGGTGAGCGCCGGCGAGGTCGAGGAAGGCAAACGCCGGTACGTCGTCCGCACCGATGGCGCGATCGAATCGGTCGACGACGTGCGCAACGTGCTGCTGCGCACGGTGCGCGATCCGGCGAGCGGCCGCATCGCGCGGCTCACCGTCGGGGACGTGGCCGACGTTCGCTTCGCCTACCAGGAACCGCGCGCCCGCATACGCAATCTCGGAACCCCGGCGCTCGCGGTGAGCATCAAGCGCGAGATCGGCGCGAACGTCATCGAGACGATGGAGGGCATCCGGGAGGCGGTCGCGGAGCTGAGGGCGGGTCCAATCCGCGACGCGGGGCTCACCCTGCACCAGGTCTACGACGAGACGGTGTACATCGACTCGGCCATCGACCTGGTGCAGCAGAATGTCTACGTCGGCGGCGCGCTGGCCGCCATCGTGCTCCTCGTGTTCCTGCGTTCGTTGCGGGCGACCACGACCGTGGTCCTCGCGATCCCGGTCTCGATCGTCGGCTCGTTCGTCGCGATGGCCGCCCTCGGCCGTTCGATCAACGTCATTTCGCTTGCCGGGCTCGCCTTCGCCGTCGGCATGGTGGTCGACGCGGCGATCGTCGTCCTCGAGAACATCTACCGGCTCCGGGAACAGGGCGTGCCGGCGTGGGAGGCGGCCCGCCGCGGCGCTTCCCAGGTGTGGGGCGCGGTGCTCGTGTCCGCCCTCACGACGGTCATGGTGTTCATCCCCATCCTGGTGCTCGAGCTCGAGATCGCGCAGCTCTTCCGGGACATCGCGGTCGCGATCTCGGTGGCGGTCATGCTGTCGCTGCTGGTGGCGGTGACCGTGATCCCGGCCCTCGGGAGCCGGCTTCTCGACACGCGGGGACGAATCCGGCGGGGACTGCGGCTGCCGGGGATCGATGCCGCCGGGCGCGGCTTCACGCGGTTGTTCGTCGGCTACGCGGGCCTCGTCGCGCGCTCGCGCATCGCCGCCGCGCTCATCGTGGTCCTCGTGTGCGGGGCGACGAGCATGGCTACCCTGCGCTATCTCCCCAAGCTCGAGTACCTGCCGGAGGGCAATCGAAACCTGGTCTTCGGCATGATTCTCCCGCCGCCCGGCTACAACCTCGAGACGACGACGGCGATCGCCCGGGACGTGGAGGACGCAGTCCGGCGGCACTGGACAGTATCGCGCCGGGCGGAAGGCGGCGACGCGACCCCACCGGTTGCCGCCGGCAGCCCTGCAAGCACCGGAGGGCGGGGCGCGAGTGCGACGGCCCCGGACGGAAGCGGGGCGACGGCACGCTCCTCCGGCACGGCCGGACCGCCGGGCGACGCGCCGCTTCCGACCAGGGCCGGCAACCGTGGGGAGCGACCGCCCCCGGGGGCCCAACCGGGCGGCCGGAGCTTCGGCGCCGGCGCGAACCGGCGTCCACCGCCCGGGATCGACAACTTCTTCTTCGTCGCCACCCCTTCGCGGACGTTCGTCGGGGCGACGAGCGCAGAGCCGGAGCGCGCCGGCGAGCTCATTCCGGTCATATCCGGTCCCGTGTTCCGCGAGCCCGGGACGTTCGGATTCGTGACCCAGCCTTCCCTCTTCGGGCGCACCGTCGGCGGCGGCAAGCGCGTGGACCTCGACATCAAGGGACCGGAGCTCGAGACCGTGCTCGAGGTTGCCCGGCGGACCATGGGCCAGGTCCTCGAGGTCCTGCCCCGATCCGAAGGGACCCAGGTCCGACCCCGGCCGGGGCTGGAGCTCGGGGCCCCGGAGGTGCGCATCGCGCCCGATCGCGCCCGCCTCGCGGACAGCGGGGTGAGCGTGCGCGAGCTCGGCGAGGCGGTGGACGTGTTCAACGACGGGCTTCGGATCGCGGAGGTCACCGCCGACGGGAGGAGGCTGGACTTCGTGCTCGCAGGCCCCCGGAACGAGCGCACCCAGCAGATCGCCGATCTCCCGGTGGTTGCCTCCTCCGGGGCGATCCTCCCGGTGCGCTCGCTCGCCGACGTGCGCGTCACCGCCGGTCCCACCGAGATCCTTCACCGGGAGCGGGTGCGCACGGTGACCCTGGAGATCCGGCCGCCCCCGTCGATGACCCTCGAGGAGGCGATGGAAACGGTCCGTGCGCGGATCATCGCGCCCATCGCGCGCGACGGATTGCCGGAAGGGGTCCGGATGGGGCTGTCCGGCACCGCCGACAAGCTGACCGCGACGCACGAGGCCATGAAGTGGCAGCTCGTCATGGCGCTCGTCATCGTCTACCTGGTAATGGCGATCCTCTTCGAGAGCTTCGTCTATCCCGCGCTGATCGTCCTCTCCGTGCCCCTTGCCACGGCCGGTGCGGTCGGCGGGCTCGCTATTCTCAACCTGTACCAGCCCCAGGCCCTCGACATGCTCACCATGCTCGGGTTCGTCATCCTCATCGGAATCGTCGTCAACAACGCGATCCTCCTCGTGCACCAGGCCCTGCACCACCTGCGCGACGACGGGCTGGAGCCGGTCGAGGCGATCGTCGCCGCAACGCGCAACCGCATCCGGCCGATCTTCATGTCCACCCTGACGTCCGTGTTCGGGATGCTCCCCCTCGTGCTCTTCCCCGGGGCGGGTTCGGAGCTCTATCGGGGACTCGGCTCGGTGGTCGTCGGCGGGCTCGCGCTGTCGGCCGTGCTCACCCTCGCGATCATTCCGCCCCTTCTCTCCATCGCGTTCTCGGTGCTCGAGAGAAAGCGCACGCCGGTCCCGGCCGGGGTCGCGGTCGCGCCCGGAACGGACTGAATCGAGAAGTGCCTTCCCGCCGGGCGCTCGCAACGTGCCCGCGATTCTCCCTCCAACCCACACCAACCGAAAAGGAAGCCGGCCGCCATGCCTCGAATCACGGATCTCGTCGGGTCGGGACGATTCGTCGTCACGAGCGAGCTCACCCCTCCGAAGGGCCTCGACCTTGCGCCCATGCTCGAGGCCGCTCGCTCGCTCGCCGGCTTCGTCGACGCGTTCAACCTGACCGACTCGCATAACGCCCGAATGAGCATGGCCCCCGTCGGGGCCGCCCGGCGGCTGCTGGACGAAGGGGTCGAGCCCATCCTCCAGATGACGGCCCGGGACCGCAACCGCATCGCCATCCAGGCGGACCTTCTGGCGGCCGCCGCGCTCGGCGTCTCCAACGTCGTGCTGATGACGGGGGACGCGCCCTCGCACGGCGACCACCCCGACGCGAAGGCGGTATTCGACCTCGGCTCGGTCGCGATCATCGAGACCGTGCGCGGACTCAACGAGGGCCGTGACCTCGCGGGCAACGCGCTGCGCGGCGCGCCGGAGCTGTGCATCGGAGCGGTGGTCAACCCGGGGAGCCCGGACCTCGACGGCGAGATGGAGCGGATGGCGGCCAAGGTCGAAGCCGGCGCCCGCTTCTTCCAGACCCAGGCGGTCTACGACATGGCGGCGTTCGCGCGGTTCGCGCGCCGGCTGGAGCGCTTCGAAGGCCTCGGGGTGTCGGTCATTGCCGGCGTCATTCCCATCAAGTCGGTGCGGATGGCCCGCTACCTGAACGAGAACGTGCCGGGCATCGAAGTGCCGGAGGCGCTCATCGAAGAAATCGCGGGCTCGCGGAACGTCGATGCGGCGAGCACGGCGATCGCGGCCCGGACGATCGCGGAGCTCGAGCCAATCTGCGAGGGGGTGCACCTCATGACCCTCGGCCGGGAGGATCTGATTCCCGCCATCGTCGAGAGTGCGGGAATCGCTACCGGCTCCGCGCAAGACCTCCCGCGTTCCGCGCAAATGTCGGCGGGGAGCTGATCCGGTCCTCTCGCCCGGCGGACACCGCCGCATGGATCCTGGCCCGACGCGCGCCATCGGTGCGGGCGACCGGCATTCTCCGTCAGTCGCCACCAGGGCCCGCGGACCGGGCGGCCGCGCGGACGGCCGGCCAGGCGAAACGGCACCGGGAAGGGTGCGGGTGCGGCCCCGAACCGCCGAACGCCGGCGCAATGCGGCAAGCGCGCGGGGGTACGGCCGAAACCGGAAGACACTTCCGCGCCCGAAACGGGAAGCGGATGAAATTTCCGGGCTAGAATATCGCCCCAATCTGAATTCCCATTGAGACCAGAGAATGACTTCGAACGGCGCTTCCGGGGCAGCCATGAATGGCGGCGTGCCTGACATCCGGATTTCGGTACGGCAGACCTTCGGAATCGATACCGAACTCGAGGTTCCTGCATTCAGCGCACGGAGCGAGCACGTTCCCCCCGTGGACGAAACGTATCGCTTCGACCCGACGACCACGCTCGCGATTCTTGCCGGGTTCGCATTCAACCGCCGGGTCCTGATCCAGGGATACCACGGGACCGGAAAGTCCACGCATATCGAGCAGGTAGCGGCGCACCTGAATTGGCCCTGCGTAAGGGTCAACCTGGACAGCCACATCTCCCGCATCGATCTCATCGGCAAGGACGCTATCGTTATCCGCGACGGGGTGCAGGTGACCGAGTTCCGCGAAGGGATGCTGCCGTGGGCTTTCCAGAGCCCTACCGCAATCGTTTTCGACGAATACGACGCAGGAAGACCGGATGTCATGTTCGTCATTCAGCGCGTGCTGGAAGCGGATGGCCGGATGACCCTGCTCGACCAGTCCCGGGTATTGCATCCCCATCCGTCGTTCCGGCTGTTCGCGACCGCGAACACCATCGGTCTCGGCGACACCACCGGCCTTTACCACGGAACCCAGCCGATCAATCAGGGGCAGATGGATCGGTGGAACATCGTCACCACTCTCAACTACCTTCATCACGACGCCGAGGTGGGCATCGTGCTCGCAAAGGTGCCCGACTACGACTCCGACGAGAAGCGCAATGCCATCCATTCCATGGTCAAGCTCGCGGCGATGACCCGCTCCGGGTTCATGAGCGGCGACATCTCCACCGTCATGAGCCCCCGAACCGTCATCACCTGGGCGGAGAACGCGTCAATCTTCGGAGACGACCTGGGCCTCTCGTTCCGGTTGAGCTTTCTCAACAAGTGCGACGAGGTGGAGCGGCCGGTGGTGGCCGAGTACTACCAGCGATGCTTCGGCGCCGAGTTGCCGGAAGGAACCGGCGTGCACGCGGCCGGCTGACGGCGGGCCGTACGCGAAGACGGCACGGCCAGGAATTCCGGTGCCACGCAGCGAGTCCCCCGTAGAGCAGTTCCGCTTCGTCACCGCGGCGGCGACCCGGTCGCTTGCGGACGACGGGGAGCTCGACGTCCAGTTCGGACCCTCCCAGGCCACCCTGACGGGAAACACCCTGACCCTCCCGACGCCGGGAACCCGAATCGACTCCGACGAGGCGGCCCGTATCCGGGGCGAAGCCGATGCGGTGGCGCTTCGCCGGCGTTATCACGACTCGCGCATCCATCGCTCGCGGGCGCCCGCGGACGAGGACGCCCGCGCGGTGTTCGATGCATTCGAGCAGGTTCGCTGCGAGACCCTCGGATCGCAGTTCATGGCCGGGGTCCGCCGCAATCTCGGGGCCGCCCTCGAGAACCATTGCCAGTCCCGCGGCTACGCGGAGATCGTCCAGGGCGAGCATGCCCCGCTTCCGGAAGTGCTCCGGTTGCTCGCGCGCGAAGCTCTGACCGGCGAGGAGCCTCCCCCGTCCGCGAAGCGGATGGTGGAGCTGTGGCGACCGATCCTCGAGCCGAAAATCGCGTCGAACCTTGAAGACCTTTCGCAGGTGGTCGGCAACCAGCGGGAGTTTGCCAACCGTTCGCGCGAGCTCCTCCGGGTGCTCGGGCTCGCGGAGGACGACGACCGGCGCGAGGAGGGCAACGAGAGCGGGGATCAGGACGAGAACGAAGGCGAGGAGCAGGAGTCCGGCGAGGTCGACGCGGAGGCGCTCTCCGCGGACCCGGAAGGAAGCGAGGAGTCGGAGGGGCAGGAGACCACCGGAGAGTCCAGCGAGGAGATGGCGGACCTGGACGAGGCGGATCTCGACGCCTCGTCGCTCGGAGAGGACGACGCGGACGCCGACCGTCAGCCTCCCGCGCCCTTCACGGGCCGCAACGAACCGGGCGAACGCGAGTATCGCGCGTTCACCACCGAGCACGACGAGACCGCGGAGGCGAGCGAGCTGTGCGACGCGGAGGAGCTCGGCCGGCTCCGGAACCAGCTCGACCAGCATGTCGCCAACCTGCACAAGGTGATCGCCCGACTCGCGAACCGACTCCAGCGGCGTCTCCTCGCCCGGCAATCGCGCGCGTGGCTGTTCGACCTCGACGAGGGGCTGCTCGACGCGGCCCGGCTCGCGCGGGTCGTGGTCAACCCGATGCAGCCGCTCAGCTACAAGCAGGAGAAGGACACCGAGTTTCGCGATACGGTGGTCACCCTGCTGATCGACAACTCGGGGTCGATGCGCGGGCGGCCCATCACCCTCGCGGCGATCAGCGCCGACATCCTCGCCCGCACCCTCGAACGATGCGGCGTCAAGGTGGAGATCCTCGGTTTCACGACCCGCGCCTGGAAGGGCGGCCAGTCGCGCGAGCGGTGGCTCGCCGCCGGCAAGCCGGCGCACGCGGGCCGGCTGAACGATCTGCGGCACATCGTCTACAAGACGGCGGACGCGCCCTGGCGGCGAGCCCGGAAGAACCTCGGACTCATGCTGCGCGAGGGGATCCTCAAGGAGAACATCGACGGCGAAGCGCTCCTGTGGGCATATCACCGCCTGCTCGCCCGCCGCGAGCAACGACGGATCCTGATGGTGATCAGTGACGGAGCGCCCGTCGACGATTCGACCCTCTCGGTCAATCCGGGCAGCTATCTCGAACGACACCTGCGCGAAGTCATCAATCTGATCGAGAGCGGCGACGCGGTCGAGCTCATCGCGATTGGAATCGGGCACGACGTGACCCGCTACTACCACCGCGCGGTCACCCTGGTGGACGCCGAGCAGCTCGGGGGCGCGATGATGGAAGAGCTGAGCTCGCTCTTCGACGCCGATCAAGACGCGGGACCGCGCTCCCGCCGCAGCTCCCGGGCCAGCGCGAGACCCGCGGGGGGGGTCTCCCGTCGGGGTCCCGCCGCTTCCTCCTCCCGCACGCGAGGAACCGGCTGAGTGACTGCCAAGCGGTCGATCTCGTGGGCGGTCGTCATCCTGCTGCTGGTGTTCGTGGCCGGATTCATATGGTACGAAATGACCCGCTCGCCAGGCGAGCGCGTGTTCGTGCCGGAAACGACGGAAACGGCCGAGAAGCCACCGGTCGCGCCTCCCGCCGACGAATCGGCCCCGGTCGCCGACACCGATGCGCCACCGGCCGAAGTGCCCGCGCCCGTTGCCGAGGCCGAGCCCACTCCGGCCGTGGTCACCCCACCCGTTGCCGAGGCCGAGCCACCTCCGCCCGTGGCCACCCCGCCCGTTGCCGAGGCCGAACCGCCACCGCCCGTGGTCACCCCACCCGTCGCCGAGGCCGAGCCCACTCCGGCCGTGGCCACCCCGCCCGTCGCCGAGGCCGAGCCGCCTCCGCCCGTGGTCACCCCGCCCGTCGCCGAGGCCGAGACCCCGCCGCCCGTGGTCACTCCACCCGTTGCCGAGGCCGAACCCCCGCCGCCCGTGGTCACCCCACCCGTCGCCGAGGCCGAGACCCCGCCGCCCGTGGTCACCCCACCCGTCGCCGAGGCCGAGACCCCGCCGCCCGTGGTCACCCCACCCGTCGCCGAGGCCGAACCCCCGCCGCCCGTGGTCACCCCACCCGTCGCCGCGGCCGCGACCCCCCCCCCCCCCCCCGCCGAGCCCGCCCCCCCCCCGCCCGTGGCCCCCCCCCCCGTCGCCGAGGCCGAGCCCCCCCCGCCCGTGGTCACCCCACCCGTCGCCGAGGCCGAGCCCCCTCCGCCCGTGGTCACCCCACCCGTTGCCGAGG